>ERZ772967.1868-NODE-1868-length-13990-cov-8.004665_pt1 | contig 13990 bp, 22 predicted proteins | sample MGYA00511677_ERZ772967 | MGnify/ENA primary metagenome ERZ772967 (study PRJEB29015, sample SAMEA2737931) | human oral metagenome | biome: human oral; feature: human-associated habitat; material: dental | place: China | collected 2146 ...
GAAAGAACTACGCCTCTTTCCCCGTCTCCTCGTTTGGGAGGTTCACCAGTTTGGAGAAGGTCAGCGACTGAATCCATCGGAAAAGCGCACGGGTGAGCGGCACAATGTCCGCCACATCCACATTTTCCTCCACGGATTCCCTTGTCACTTCCTCCCGTCCGAAGCCGAGGACGATCAATCGGACGTGTGCATCCAGAAAGTCCTCAAGATTCATGTCCTTCTTGTCGGCATCAAAAAAGGCAAGGAACTCGCGCCACACCTTCATCTTCGGAGGATGTGGCACAATCTCCCTGCCCGCAATATGCAGTGTTGGTGCTTCCATAGCTTCCACCCTCAGACCTGCTCGTACCACTTCGAGCCTGTCTCTGCGGCAAAGCCCGATGCCTCTTCATCCGCCTTGGCGTAGGAGAGGCCGTCAGAGAGACGGTAGATCGCCTTTGCCGTCAGAGTCGGCGTATCGAACTGAATGCTCTCCTGCTTGGAGTTTCCGCTCTCCGAGGGTTCTGCAAACTGAACCTTGTAGAACTTGGTGTATCTCTTTTTGCCGTTGCGCTTGTCCGACTGAAAGAGAACGGCAAAATACGGCGCGACATCGTCCTTGCCCGCCTTCATCACACCGTTCTCGATGGTGTGTCCCAGAAGGTACGCCGTGTATTCCAAAGGAAGCGCGGCGGTGTCAAACGTCAAATCGTAGGATGCGGTATTCGATGCCGTATCCACGGACTGACCGTCGGCAAAAAGCTCCGCCTGATTCGTCTGCGGTTTGATGTCCACCTTGCGGAGAAGTTTGCCGAGCGGAATCGGCTTCTCGTAAGTCGCCGTGCCGCCCGCCTCGTCGGTGAGCATCTTGGCGATATGAAGTTTCTGGATGTTGATGAACTGCCCGCTTGTCAGATTCGCGGCGGGCTTTGCTGTTGGTGTTGGACTTGGCATATTATTCTCCCTCCATTGCTGTTCTGTAATCTGTGATTTCCACGAATATATCTTTCTCAACGAATTCCTGCGTCTGCGCCCGTACAAAACCGAGCGGTAAAAGTGCACTCTGTACTGCCTTATGGATTTCCCGAAAGCGTCCGTCCTTCGTCAGAATATGGATACGCACTGTCACACGCCGTTCCAGTTCCGCGCCGTCTGCCGAAAGTGCGGGGACATCCGAGATCACGGAGTAAACGATAATCGGATATGTCCCTGCATTGGGACTGCGCCCGTGGTAGATGCCCTTTCGCCCATGCGCGAGACACTGCGTCAGCTCCTTCGAGCGCACAAGCGACTGATACACCATTCGCGCAATGCTCATTTCCTTCGCCTCCGAATCGCCGTGCGGACGGCATCGACGATGGCAGAACGAATCCCGTCCTTCTTAGCGTCGAGCGCGGGATAGAAAAACGGACGATTGATACGTGGGCTGAACTCAACGAGCACGCCGTAAGGTACGCCGTCCTGCGCCTGTGCATCTGCTGCGATACGCCAAACGGAGCCGTCCTTTCTGCGCAGTCGCTTATGGATGGAGTCGCGCAGTGCGCCCTTTACCACGCGCTTATCTGTTCCCGTATAGACGGGACAGCGGTTCTTTGCCTCTGCGACCACATCGTCCGCGCCGTGTGCGAGTGCCGCCTTTGCCGCAGCCGTTGCCTCCGCGCCGAGTTCCGAGAGGATCTTCTCGGCAGAGACGAAACCTCGGTATCTAGCCATCTTCCACCAACTCCCTGCATTCCATCACGAGCCATTGTTTCTTCCCGCCGAGCGGATAGGGCGGCGCAATGGGTGTGAGTGTTTTATCTCCCCAACGGATACGATCCGTCACGCGCACATCCGTGCGATAACGGATAACGATGCGGTAGTCCACCTCCTGCACCTTCTCCGCGTATCCGTCGGAGATTTTTGCCGCAAAGGGCAGAACGAGCGCCCATGCCTTTCCTACCTCTACCACGGATGAGGAGAGAATATTCCCCTCATCGTCCGTATCCGAAACGGGACGGAGGAACGTGATGCGATGGCGCAGTTCGCTCATCGACACTCTCACCTAAAAGCCCTCCTTCCGCACACCAAAGAGCAGTGATCGCAGCGTCAGTGCGAGCCCTCTATGGTCGGCTTCCTCCCTGTGTTCATAGAGATAAGATACTGCGTAGAGAATCGCAACCCGTACGACAGCGCTATCCTCCACCTCCGACAGATCCTTTACGCGCAGGAGCGCCGTACAAAGTTGCTCCGCCGTCTCTGCAAAACTCGAAAGAAGAAGATCCTCGTCGTTTCCATCAATGCGAAGGTACTGCTTGACCTCCTCAAGCGGCACAAGCATAAAACCACCTCCCCTCTGCCGCCGCAGCTTACGCCTTGATCTTCAGCACCTGCACAGCTTCCTTCTGCACCAGCTTGCCGTCCACGCGCTCCTTCATGACAAAGCCGACCATACCGTGCTCTGCGAAAAGCTCCTTGAGAACCTGCATCGAGCGCACGCCGCGATCCCCGATGTTGTAGTAGGAATAATCCCCGAACGCCAAAACAATCTTGCCCGCCTCCACAGTCGGCATATAGGGCGTCGTATAGACAGGATAGCCGAAAATGCGGTCAGGTTCGCCCATCTGATACGACGGCTGCCAGAGATAGACGCCGTTTGCATCCTTCAGCTTGCGGATCGCCGCAAGTGTCTGGTCGTTCGCGATGAATGCCGCATTCTTGCGGTAAGGACGCTTCAGCGCGTAGACCAGAGAGATCAACTCATCTGCCTTGAGCTTCGCTTCCTCCGTCTCGAGTGCGTGCGCCGCTGCCAAAAGCCCCGTCGGCTTGTGCGCCCCATCGCCGAGCAGGAATGCCTCCTCCTCCTTATCGCCGAGCGCCTTGCCGAACTCGGTAATCAGATAGTGCTCGAGGTTGAACGCATTGTCATAGAGCAGCTCCTCCGATACCTTGACCGCGACGTGGAGCTTGTGCGCATCGAGAATCATCTGCGCGAACGTTGCGTCTCCGAAGGTCAGCGCCGCACCCTCATCAATCCACGCCGCAGCGGGCTTCGTCGCCGTGATGTTGATCTTGTGCTCGCCGCTCGTCGTAATCGTCGTCGCGAGCGGGCGCAGCACATTCTCCTCATGCAGCACATCAATCAGACGGTGGTCATACTCCTCCGGCACAAGATAGCCGCCGCTCGCGTCCGTTCCCTCGATGAGCTCATTGTCAACCCGCTGGAACTTCGAGCGGAGGGCGCGGAGCATCGCCTCACGGTACGCATCACTCGCCCTGCCCGTTTTTTCTGCGCCGACACTTCCATTCGGCGTGTTCGTGATCGGCGTCATCGTCGGCTTCGAAAGCTGCGCGTCGAGAATCGCCTGACGCTCCATGCGCTCGATATCCTTGCCGAGTGCCAGCACCTCCTGCTCCATCTGCTCATACGTCTTTGCATCCTCGGCCGAGAGTCGGCCATCATGCGTATGCTCCTCCAGAAAAGCCTTTGCGTTCTCCCAGAGAGCGGCGCGCTTCTCGCGCATTGCCAAAACCTTGTCCATAAATAGTCCTCCTTCAATGTGCCATAGAAAAGAGCCGCCTTTTCAGCGGCTCAGCATCGACATGATTCCTCGTCTTCCCCTGCCCGATCTTGGAGAGCAGGGAGTTCGTAACAGCGGCGCGGGAGAAGATCAGCCCGTCTGCCGTATCGTCTGCGGGATGTTCCCGATTCTCATAGAGAACAGAATCCGCAAATCCGAGTTCCACCGCCTTTTTCGCATTCATCCACGTCTCGGCATCCATCAGCCGTGAAATCTTCGCACGGGACAGCCCTGTCTTGAGTTCATAGGCGTTGATGATGCTCTCCTTGATCTCGGAGAGAAACGTGATCGTCCGCTCCATCTCGTGTGTGTCGCCGATGGAGATCGTCGCGGGGTTGTGGATCATCAACATGCCCACAGGAGAAATCTCGACGGTTGACCCTGCCATTGCAACGACGGATGCAGCAGAGGCGGCAATCCCGTCAATCTTGACTGCGACCTTGCCGGGATATTCCTTGAGCATATTGTAGATCTGCGCCGCTGCATAGCAGTCCCCGCCGGGCGAGTTGATCCAGAGGGTAATATCTCCATCGGCGGCGTTCAGCTCCGAGCGGAACATCTGAGGCGTTACCTCATCGCCCCACCACGTCTCATCCGAAATCACACCATCGAGCAGGAGCGTCCGCCCCTCCCCTTCATTCCGTACCCAGTTCCAAAATTTACGCTTCATTGCCCTCTCCTTTCTGAGGCTGGCCTGCAAAGAGTCCCGCATCCTCGAGTTTCGTCATATTTCCGTTGATGAGATAGAGATCTCCGCCCTCGTCTGCATTGATAGGATTCATGTCCTCAAGGCTGCGGATGTCGTTCGCCGAAAGCCATCCGTTCTGCCGCCCGATGGCATATCCCTCCATGCGGCTCTTGTAGTCTCCGCGCAGAAGCCCGTCCACATTGAAACGGATGAAGTAATCCTTCCGCTCCCTGTTTGATAGCAATGCTTTCTGCAGTGCCTGCTCCCACCGCACGACCCACGGATTCAGCGTGTACTTCACGAACTCGAGGGACTGCTGCTCGATGTTGTTGAAGCTGGACTTTTCCAGATCACCGATCATATGCGGCGGCACACGGTAGAGCCGAGCAATCTCGTCGATCTGGAACTTCCTCGTCTCTAGGAACTGAGCCTCCTCCGGCGGAATGGCAATCTGCTGATACTTTACGCCCTCCTCGAGGAGCGCAATCTTTCCTACGTTCTTCGTGCCACCATAAACCGAATGCCAGCTTTCTCTCAGTTTTTCCGGATCTTTCACCACCCCCGGATGCTCGAGTACGCCCGCAGGCCGCGCACCGTTTTGAAAGAACGTCGCCCCATACTCTTCCGTCGCGATGGCAATGCCGATGGCCGTCTTTGCCATCGCGATCGGCGAGTAGCCGACCAGACCGTCAAAGCCAAGCCCGGGAATATGCAGCACATCCGTCTGACGCAGACGAATCTGACCCGCCGCTTTGAAATTCGGATTTTCCTCCGTACTCCTTGTGTAGAGATAATACAGCTCGCCCGTTTTACTATCGCGGCCGACATCCATCCGATCCGGCAGCAGTGGGTAGAGTCCGATCACCCGCCCCATGCCGTCGCGCAGGATCTGTGCGTAGGCATTCCCCCACAGAAGAAGATGCGTCATCAGCGTCTCGCGGAATACGAAACTCGTCATCTCGGGGTTTGGCGCATCGTGCAGCAGGAAGTACAGCGGATGCGCCGGCACACGCTCCTTGCCCTGCCCCTTGTATGCGTAGACATGAAGTGGCAGGCCCGCGATGGATTCGGCGAGGATGCGCACACAGGCGTAGACTGCTGTCGTCTGCATTGCCGTCCGCTCATTGACCACCTTGCCCGCCGCCGTCGGTCCGAACAAAAAGGTCAGACCGCCCAGTAAATTCTGCGGCTTGTCCCTCGATCGAAAAAATCTGCTGAAAAAATTCATGTGCATCACCTCCTGTTCAGAACACCAACACGCCCCGTGTATCATAGACGGACACCGCAGGATCATTCCCACACCGAATCGCACGGTCGAGCGCCATGATGAGGGCAATCACACCGTCAATCTTCTCTGTGGACTTCTCCTTGTCCGCCTTGATGTTCCCCGCAGGGTCGGTGCGAATGAAGATGTTGTCTGCCATCCAGCGCATGACGGGATGCCCGCCGTGCGCTATTTTCTTTTCCAGCGTCAGCTTCATCAGCTCCTTGGTCGGCGGACTCATATCTTTGAATCCCTGCCCGAACGGGACAACAGTGAACCCCATGCCCTCAAGATTCTGCACCATCTGCACCGCGCCCCATCGGTCAAAGGCAATCTCACGGATGTTGTACTTCTCGCCCAGTTTCTCGATGAACGCCTCGATGAAGCCGTAATGCACGACATTCCCCTCGGTGGTCATGAGGTGTCCTTGCCTCTGCCACACGTCATAGGGAACATGGTCACGGCGCACGCGCAGGTCGATATTCTCCTCGGGAATCCAGAAGTACGGAAGGACGGAAAAAGAATCATCTTCCTCCATTGGCGGGAACACCAGAACAAACGCCGTAATGTCCATCGTGGACGAAAGGTCGAGCCCGCCGTAGCACAGGCGTCCTTCCAACGCCTCCGCATCAACAGGAGCGGCACAGGCATCCCATTTGTCCATCGGCATCCAGCGCACGGACTGCTTGACCCACTGATTCAGACGAAGTTGGCGGAAGCTGTTTTCCTCAGTAGGATTCTGCATCGCAGAAGTACAGGCCGCCTGTACCTTATCCATACCAACTGTAATCCCGAGCGATGGATTCGCTTTTCTCCACACTGCGGGATCCGTCCAGTCCTCATCGACTTCAGCCCCGTAGATCACGGGATAGAAGGTCGGATCAATCTTTCGCCCTTCCAGAATATCCTTCGCTTTCTGGTGCGTCTCGTAGCAGATCGACTGCGTATCCGTCCCCGCCGTTGTAATGAGGAAGTACAGAGGCTGCATACGCGCATCGCCGGAGCCCTTCGTCATAACGTCGAAAAGCTTGCGGTTCGGCTGCGTGTGCAGCTCGTCAAACACAACGCCGTGGATATTGAAGCCGTGCTTCGTATAAGCTTCTGCCGAGAGTACCTGATAGGTGCTGTTTGTTGGCAGGTATTTCATATGCTTCTGCGAAGCAAGGATTTTCACCCGCTTGTTGAGTGCTGGACACATACGCACCATGTCAGCAGCAACCTTGAACACGATGCTTGCCTGTTGCCGATCAGCAGCACAACCATATACCTCTGCTCCGGCCTCCCCATCGCCACAGCAGAGAAGCAGTGCTATGGCGGCAGCGAGTTCACTTTTTCCCTGTTTCTTCGGAATCTCGATATATGCCGTATTGAACTGCCGATACCCATTCGGCTTTAGGATGCCGAAGATGTCTCGGATAATGCGCTCCTGCCAATCAATGAGCTCGAAAGGCTTTCCTGCCCACGTCCCCTTCGTGTGACACAGACACTCGATGAAGCCCACGGCGTAGTCCGCAGCGGCTTGGTCGTAGTGTGCGTCCTCTGCCATGAACTTTGTCGGTTTGTAGTCCGTCAATTTCCGCAAAGAGTCACCTCCCTACTTTTGCATGCGCGTCCGCAGTAATCTCTCCATAGGATCTTCCTGCGCCGAGCCGCTGAAGTTTGTCGTGCAGTTTTGCTTTACAATGTCAAAGATCTCATACCAAAGCAGATTGGATTGCTTCTGGAACGAAAGTGCCATCTGTACAAACGGACTTGCAATCGTGCCGCCCGTGGTCGGATGCTTGCCGAGCAGACCGTATTGACTCACAGCCTCCTCGCATTGGATATAGCGAGCGAATGACTGTGCATAGCTCTCGATGAGCCGAGGACTTACAAGACGTTCACACCCGCGCTCCTTGAGCCACTGCCACGTTTCACGAAAAATATTGTCTGCACCGAGCGTCTTTCCATCCTTCTGACATGCCGACAGATATGCACTTGGACGTGGCATGTCAGTGCCGCATAGATCTGCCGCCTTCATGCCGTCAGCACTGCCGAGATCCACTCCCGGAAATTCCAAAACATTTGCCGTCTGCCCCGGCGCGACCCTATCCGACATTGTTTGCGGCTTTTTCCCGGCGCGGGGGCGTCTGCCGCCACGATTCGTACCGTCCCGCGCCATCTTCTCACCCCATTTTTTAATACCCCGTTTGATTCACCATTTTTTCACGTATGCCCCAGTCCCGGTCGCGCAGCAATGCGTTTTTAGAGATTTGACCGCCCCCTAGGGGTCTATCGGTCGCCCGTGCCGCGTCGGTGAATCCGTTCATGGCATGACGCGCAAAGCGACATCAAGTTGTCCTCATCATGTGTGCCGCCATCGGCGAGAGGTCTGATATGATGCACGAGTGTTGCGAGAACATAGCGCTCCTGTTCTTTGCATTTCTCACAGAGCGGATGCCCTGCCAAGTGTCGGTCACGAATCCTACGCCACGTGCTACCGTATCTCGCGTGCTGATCGTAGCCGCGCGTGAAGTGATCGTAGTGCCGCTGCATTGTTTTCTCGTGCATCTCGCAATAACAGCTTTTTCTGTCCGTAAGATTCGGACAGCCCGACATGCGGCATGGTCGTTTCGGCTTTCTCGGCATCTGCACCACCTCCCTTCTTACCGTTTTCATCGCATACAAAAAGAGCACCGCCGTAGCTGTGCCCCTTGCTTTTTCCAGTTTATACTATATCACAGAAATAATGTGAAAATCTATGAAAACTTTCCAACAACAGCGAAACTTTGCAGTGCTTTACCATGCAGCCCCAGTACATTTCGATAGGTATATCCCATGCTGACCGCCACTTGCTCCCATGACTGCCCGTATAAATACCTCCCCAGCAATATTGCTCTATATCGCCCGTCAGGTATCTGCTCAATCTGAACTCTTGCCTCTTTCCGTAACGCAATCAAACAATTCCATTGAAAGTTGATCTCCTCCGCGTACTTCTCCAACATTATGATCGCATCAGAAAGATCGCCAATCTTGCCTCCACTGACCTTATTCGCATCATACTGGATCGCTTTCAGATGCAAGATATCGTCTTTTGCCTGCTCGTACTCCTGTTCAAGCAGTTTCAGATCCCGCTCTATATCACGGACACGCCAGAGGTATGCCCTTACTTGTTTGATTTCGACCATTCTGCTCCCCTTGTTTCCTCATGTCCATGCGCACCAAAAGAGCGGTGATACGCCACTCTTTTCCTTATATCGCTTGTTTCACACCTCGCTCCAAAAGAGCCTTTTGCAGCCGATCTCGAAAAAGCCGCTGCACATCTCGGTCAATCGGATGGATATCCTTATTCCACTCCCAATGCGCCTCAATCTCGCCGATCATGTCCCACAGTTGCCAATTCTCGAACTCATTCACGCGCCGCAGGACGAGATCGGACACGAGAGACAGCGCATAAGATTGTCTTGGTAGAGCATACCGAAATGCAAAGAAATATAACGTCTGCTCATCCGATGTCATCTTACTCCTCCTCAGTCGCTCTCCCAACAACTTTATCTACAATTCTCTCAACCAACGCGTTGATTAGATGTTTCGGGTAGAACTCATGATATGGGACTTCCCGATTGTCGCAGAACTCCACATGCGGGTTTTTCTTGTCGAACCAGAACATTCGGGAGCCACAGCAAGCGTCAAGTATCTGCTTCATTGCTCACCAACTCCGGATTTTCGTAGACGTTGCCGACCACTTCGCACATTGACAGTATCTCTCTACTTGCATGTCCCCACATACGACTCCCACTGATAGACTCTCTGACAAACGCACAGCATGATTCATTCCATCGGACTATAAAATCCTTTCCCGAATCACCAAACCAATCATATGGAAAATGAATGATATCTCCATCGTAAATCTCGACACCATTCTTGTCCTTCGCTCCGATATACTGCATAAGGCACGCGCTGTCTAATGGGATTTTCTTGATCGGATTGTATTGTACTGTTACTGTTCCAATACGTCACATTCCATCGCTCGCGCCATCATGCAGCGCATACTTGCGTTGATGATGTGGCTGTCACTCCGATCCCCTGCAAGTCACATCGAGAGATGCCGCAGTGCGCGCGCCGCATGTTCCTCTGCCGGAATATCCCGTCACGTTTCGCCCGGATGCTTTTCTGCGCCTGCTGTCAGCCCTTTGACGACCTCATCTAGCCATTTGAATTCAATGTACCGATACTCATTCGACTCCGCATTCTGCGGGTATTTCTGCTCTGCCATTTTTTTGACCTCCTTCTGGCATTGTACTTATGCAGCACCATCGTACGCAACCATACGCAGAAGACGGATGAGCTGCTGCACATAGCCGTCAAGACAGTGCTTTTCCTCCTCGTACTGCTCATAGTTCAGCCACCCTGTTGCATTATTACCCGTGATAATTGGCTGCAACACATAGCCCCATCGGTAGTCTCGTACGAGCCTTGTGCCACCTCCGCGTATGTAATAGAGCCGTGCATAGAACTCCTTGTCGATCTCACGCGCCTTGCTCAGTAGCTCAATCCACGCATCCGAATCCTCCGGCGAAAGTTCCACGAACGGATCCACGCATGCATAGTCGGTTGTCTGCTGCTCCTCTCGTTCGAGCATCGCATAGGCACGCTGCTCAATGCGTTCAATCATGGACATATATGGACTTGTGTCTGACATTTTCGGCTGCGTCTGTGCTTTTGGCTTCACATGTTCGAAATAGCCCATAAAATCACCTCCGAATGAACTAGGGTTCCCGCTGAAAAAGCTGTTCCCACACACAGTACCCACGATTTTCGACGTTTGCGGGAACCGCACTTTCCTTAGAGCCACAAGGCTTTAGGGGCAAAGGTTCCCACAGTTCCCACAAATTTTGAAATACATATATATACTTTTTTACCCCCCTCCCCCTTACCCTATATTTATAACCAAGGTAAGGGTGGTATGGGAGTATATATATATTATGTGGGAACTGTGGGAACTCTCTCTTATATATACGCTTAGCCCTTGAAATTACTGGATTTTTGCGGTTCCCACAACGGTTCCCACAGAGTTCCCATAGTTCCCGCAAATTCATAAAAGACGCTCCATTTCCTGTGGAATCTGAATCACATGAATCTTCGTCCCGCTATAACTGACCCGCTTTGTAAATCGACGCTTGCCTTTTTCGGGCGTCGAACAAATCAGCCCGCCCTCGACAAACTCCTTGAGAAACTTATTGGACGAAAAGCCTGCATCATCGAGTGCTGCACGCAGATACATCGGATAGACATTGATACAGCCATCACGGATGAAGCCGTATTCCGGTGAGAGTTTGGCACGTGACTCATAGCCGCTGTCGTTGCTGAAATGCTGCCAATTACTGACAATCCACGCCTCTACAAAGTCCCACGCGCGCCGCGTATCGGAGATTTCACGCTTTGTTGGTTGCTCTCCCAGGATAACAGCTGCCATATCATAGGCACCCTGCTGTGCCGCCTCGGGCATTTCATCAAACAGCCACATGCTCACAAGCATATCTGCAATACAAACCGTTGCCACATTATCAATATGCGGCTCGAAATGCTCGGGATAGTCTATGTGCAGCCGTTCAATGAGTGCCTGACGCGCTGCCATGATTTCAGCATATTCCGTTTCCGCCTCCTGCAGCAGGCGCTCCATAAAAGCCCTGCCCGCCGTGCCATGCCGCTCCTCGTCGATGGCATAGACCATCTTCGCCGTTTCCTCCGGCAGTACCGGATAGGTGTTCAATTCGATCAGTCGCGTCTTGACGCCCTGAATGCTCGACTCTTTCGACAAGGGTTCTTCGCCCGACGCCATTGCGATCGTGCGCCACGTCGCCATCTTTCGGATGCCGGACTTGCTCGCGCGCACCTTGCCATGACCGCCCTCAAGCATATAGACAAGGCTCTCAAGCGCCTCCTGCTTGTTGCTCCCCATCATGACCTGACGCTCATTGATGACGAGCGGGAAATCATTGCTGTATTCGGCAGCGCGTTCAAGTCCGTTCGTTGTCCCATAGAACGACTTCATCAGCCGTGTCGGATTGCCCCAGACCGTGAGCGCAAATCGCTGCGCCGCCGTCTTGCCGCCGCCCGACGTGCCCCAGAAGTAAATCATAAAATTGCGGTTCTTGCAGATGTGCAACAGCGGAGTCGCAAACGCAGCTGCCAATACAAAACGCGCAAAAGTGTGTTTACGTATCTCCTGCGCCGCCTCCTGCCACTCTGCGAGCGTCCCACGCTGCGTAAAGGCGGCGGCAAGCTCTCCGTCGTCGTCCATGTCGACGTGGTATCTGCTCGATGATGGGATCACAAACTCACTCAGCCCATATGGCCGCCAGCCGATCTTGGAGACGGCATGAACAAGCGGAATATTCGGATTCGCCGCCTCAAGGGCTTGGAGGTATTTCACCAGATACTTTGCCGACTCACTCGAAGTGTTCAGCCCGCGATCCGTGAGCGCGATGATGCCGCGCGCAGAGAATACCTCCGAACGTTTGCAGACCACATGCACCCAATGATCATAGTAGCGGAAGGAAAGCTGCACTTTCTCCGTCTGCGTATCGACATTGTACTGCTTTTCCGAGATGATGACGGGCGTACCTGCAGCAAGCCGCGCCACCTGCCCCATCTCCGTCATGCGTACCTCATAGACGCCATCGGCGCCGTAGGAAAAGTTCGCGGGGAGCGCAAGATCGAGCGGCGTATCCGGGACAAATGAGCGCGTGGTGATATCGCCGAGCTTTTGCCCCGCCTCGAGTGCGCGCCCCTCCACGACCGAAAGCCCCGCCTGTGACGCCTGCACGCGTTTTACCTCGCGTTGCAGGTCGTTCAGATTGACATTCCCCTTGCACCGCTCCTTAAAGCGTGCGTATTCCAGCCCGTTTTCCTTCTTGACGAGCGCAAGCGCACCGATCGTCTCCTCATTCAGTGTATTCTCCGCATTCGGCAGCGCGATCTGCCGGAGCTTTGCGATTGCCTGCGGCACCTTGCCGAGCGACCACGCGCAGGGCGACTTGATGCCGGGACAATCCGCGCAGCCTTTGAAGCCAAGTTCTGACTGAATGTGTACACACGTCTGCGGCGTGCACTCGTTTAGATAATGCGCGAGCTTCTTGCGGGTATCCTCTTCGTTGTACTTCGTGCCGAGCCATTCCTGGACGAGCGGCAGAATGATCTCCTCGCCGCCAACACCGCGCATGAGATTCGTGCACGCTGCCTTCCAGACGGGTTCCGGCAGTGTCTTATAGTTCTGCTGAAAGTGCTGGAGAAACGTACAGTTCGCGAGCATCAGCTGTGCATCGCCGTCCGTCGGGCGGCGCTCAAAGGTCTCCGTGCGCTCTGTCCTGTTGACCGTCTCCACGGGCGGCAGCACATCGAAGTCCTCGGCATTGTAGCGCAGCTCCTCGGAATACTCCGCGACCACGCAGGACACCGCCCCGCCGCCCTTGCGGTTTAGCGTCCCAGGGACGCGCAGCACACGGCAGAGATCGGGGACGCTGTCCACATGCCAGCCATAGATGGCGGCACGCGCACGCACAGCGCCCTGCAGACGGCGCAATAGATCCTCGGCGGCGCTACGCTCTTCCTCCGTGCGCGTGTCGAGCAGTTCGCGAAAAATATAGTATGCATGTATCCCATGCCCGCTGTGTACGACGATCGACGGGTCAAGCATCTCCGGCAGAAGTGCCCGCGCCGCTGTATAGTCCGGCGGCAGGGACTTCGCTGCATGAGCGTCATCTGCGATATCGATGTCCACCCAGAGCGCAGGGATCGCGATAATGTCCGCGCTCTTCGCCCGCTCATGCGCCTTGAACAGGCGCTCAGACAGCCCAACAGAGAAATACACATCCCTTGTGCCCGCGTCCCCTGCATTTCGCGCCGCCTGCGCGATCTCAGCGTGCGCAGCGGCGGCAAACACTTGCGTCCGCTTATCTGGCAGCGTCCAGAGATAGGTATGCCCCTCGCTCTCCTCCGGATAGAGCGCGCGGAAAAATTCTATGGTGTCAATGACACTCACCTCGTTTCAACCCGCCCAAGGCTATAAACGCTGCAGCAGAGCCGCCGCCTCCTCGGCGGAGCGTGCCACACCGCCGATCGCACCCGCCGATTGCAGGAATGCGTGCATCTCCTTCTGTGCCTTGCTCGTGCGCCCGCCGGGTTTTTTGACCTCGAGGAAGACAAAGACGGCGATCTTTTTGCCGATCATCTCGGGCGTTACCTCGATGGTTCGGAATCCGAAGAGGTCCGGAAATCCGACGGGCAGACCACTCTGAAACCGCCGCGCACCATCAATTACAACACGATCCGGTATCCAATTCATCCTTCGACAAATCCCCGTCCATGCCTCGCCGACGTTCGCGCGAAAGAGTGTCGCCGTCTGCTTTGCGCCGATCGCGACGCGAATCTCGTTTTGAATGTCATGCTCTGATTTCTTCATGCGTTATCCTCTCAGTCGTTTCAGGTCTGCCATGCGCGACACCCAGCGCAGCGAGT
>ERZ772967.1875-NODE-1875-length-13967-cov-3.216935_pt1 | contig 13967 bp, 12 predicted proteins | sample MGYA00511677_ERZ772967 | MGnify/ENA primary metagenome ERZ772967 (study PRJEB29015, sample SAMEA2737931) | human oral metagenome | biome: human oral; feature: human-associated habitat; material: dental | place: China | collected 2146 ...
CAGCGTATCAGTTCTTGCTTTAGCGAGTTCCAATTTTTAATACGATAGTCCGCCAGAACTAAAGTTGATAAAGAAGGCTACATAGGCCTTTTATTTTATTTAGATGAAAATAATTTGCGTAGGTAAAAAGCATGATCGTTGGATTATAGATGGAATATCTCGCTATGAGAGACGCTTAAGAGCGCCCTTCAAACTTGACTGGCAATTTGTATCGTATTCTAGTCTTTCGGGCGATAGAGCGCGCCGTGATGAATCCACAGAGCTTTTAAAAAGGATAGCACCACAGGATTATGTAATCTTGTTAGATGAGACTGGGAAAAATATAGACTCGCCTAGTTTGTCACATAAATTGGAGCAGCTAACTATTCAAAATCAAATAGTATTTATAATTGGTGGAGCTTATGGGGTTGATGAACGTGTCAAGCAACGTGCTAATTTTATTTGGTCACTTTCAGGTTTAGTTTTTCCGCATATGCTTGTGAGGCTAATTTTGATTGAGCAAATATATCGCGCTCAAGAAATATCAAAAGGCGGTCCATATCATCACCAATAGTAATGAAACTGGCAATTATCCCATTGAAACAAGTGACCAATAAATAACTTATGCTATACTAGTATTAATAATCAATTTCGGAATCCGGTAAACTTACGCGTACGGCGCGGCGAAATGGATAAGTCCATTAACCATTAATATCGCCACGTTTTTTATATAAATAAGCTCGGGTAACTCAGTGAATAGAGTATGCTTCTGTCGTATCTCTTACTATACGTCAGATTGCTTGTGGTGTCTATAAGGTAATTGCAAAATATAATGTTTAATTATATAATACAGTTCGATAAGCTGTCTAGACCCACAACAAGGGTTTATCCCTATTGCTTTTAGCAAATGGCTGCCCATTTTCGGGATAAAAAATGAGCCTCGCTGTGAGTCTAGACAATGTAATTATAGTATAAAAAGCCTCAATCAGATTGAGGCTTTTAAAATAAAGTAGATTTAGCTATGCGCCAGCTCCGTAGGTTTTTTTCATAATTACTAGCATACCCTTTCTAGTGCTTTATTGAAAGAACCTTAGCACTACAAGTATTATAGCACCTGCAATCATCGGAAGGAAGGCATTTTGAATAGCGACAGATTTTATTTTATGCGATTTGAGATTTTTTTCACTCGCGTCTTCATAACCATTTACCATTTCCTGCAAATATTCTACTTTAGTTAGGTTATCATCTACACTACCTACGATTCTGCGATCGGCGATATCTGTATATACCTCCCACTGTATATCCATTTTCATTGCCCTTACGAGGACAAATAATGCATAAAGAATACACGCGAGCCCAAAGAAGTAAAAGACGACGCCGTATAGTTCGAAGGGTATAAACAGCCTCTCCTTGACGCCCTTAGATGTGTCAATCGCACCAGAATAAAGAAATGTAAGCACAGTTAAAATAGCACCAATATAGACAATGATTTTGTTTTTGATATTTTCAAACGAGTGAGTTAGTTCATCGTGGAAACGTTGTTGTTCGACAAGAGTCGCCTGTAGAACTTCTATCTTTTCTTTATCATCCATATAATGGACATTATAGAGTTAGTAAACTAAAAACAAAAGCATAAGCACTGATAATAGCTAGCGAACTTGTTTCAATGGGATAATTGCCATGAAACTTTATTGACAAAAAGTAAAAGCTATGTTAGTATATACAGTACAATATATTTGAAAATAAAAATATTAAACAAAAGAAAGATATTAAATGACAGAAACCGCAATTCGCTTAGCGATAGTTTCATTGGCAATTAGTATTACGATGGGCGTATTCCTACATGATTCTCATCTGGATATGGCGACCGTATCAGCTATAACGCGGGTTGATCTAACTAGTAAGGATGTAGCCGAAGGTAAGGTATCTCCAGAACTTCATGCTCATGGTGAACATGTTAGTGTAAAAAAGGCTGGTCGTCATGTATCTTATGATCCGCGTAATCAGCTTAAAAACCGCCAAAAGAAGACATCACCAAAACTTACCAATAGTGGTAATCCAACACATATCCAGTATGATTAAGTTTATTTAAGCACGTTAATCTCTGCTACTAGTCGCTTTATTAGTTCATCTGTAGATGATAAGTCTTGCTTAGTTTCTTCTATCAAGTGGGCTGGGGCTTTGTTGATATAATTTTCATTTGCAAGTCTATCTTGTAGATTTTTGTGGCGCAATCTAGTTGCTGCTAGGCGTTTTTCTAGGTTGGTTTGATGTTCATAAAGAGTATCTTGATCTATATCTAGCCAGGCTTCTCTATTGCTTGCAGCTAGTTGTAGTCCGCGTGGTTGATGTACTTCAATAATATCTTCAACTCGCGACAAGTGCTTAATTATATTGATATTATCAGCGATTAGTGAATCATTTTGATACAACATTTTATATTTTTTATGCCCAGGTAATTCACTTACTACGTATCTTGCTTCTGTTACCAATGCTTGGATTCTAGTGAATTGAGCTGCTGATATTTCATCTGAATTAAGAGGAACTGGCCAATATTCGCTAGCTAATATAGAGCTTGTCCATGGTAAGTTTTGCCAAATAGTTTCACTTACAAATGGAGTAAAAGGATGACTCATACGTAGGCAGGTTTCAATCACCCATGCTAATAGATCTTTATTTAGATCAGCTTTGCTGGCTTCAATATACCAATCGGCTACACTATCCCATACTGTGTGATAAAGTGCTTCAGATGCCTCTGCGAATCTAAATTTATCTAAGTGATTGCCAATTTCTAGACAAGTTTTATTAAGCTCGGAAATAATCCAATGATCAGCCAAGCTTTTGGCTTGTGGTGTATTGCTTGGTGTGAAATCATCACCCAATTTATCCCCTATAAAACGTGAGATATTCCATAATTTATTACAGTAGTTGCGTCCAGCTATAATTTTACCCATAGATAAAGCTTGATTCTGCGCCGCTGATCTATTTGCTACAATACCAAGCCTAAGAGCATCTGATCCATATTGGGATAAAATTTCTATTGGATTAATGACGTTACCTTTGGATTTGCTCATTTTTTGACCATTTTCATCTAGAACTAATCCGTTAAAGTAAGTATCTTTAAATGGAATCTTACCTGTTCTATATAAGCCTAGCATAATCATGCGTGAAATCCATGGAAATAGAATATCTGCGCCTGTCCCCATTACGCTAGTTGGGTAAAACTTTGATAGTTCACTCCCCTGTTCCAGCGCGTCTGTTGTTATATATGGCCATTGTCCGCTACTAAACCAGGTGTCGAACGTATCCTCTTCACGTAAATAAGTTTTGCCATTTATAGACAAAGTTTTTTGATCAACCCGTGTATCAAATATCCAGTCAGTAGGATCTTCTTTGTTTACGAAAGCTGGAATCGGTATACCCCATGGTATTTGGCGGCTGATATTCCAGTCGCGTAAATTCTTTAAATACTCAATTAATACTGAACGCTTATGTTCTGGTGTAAAATTAATTTCCCCTCTTTCTAGTATTTCAATTGCACGCTTGGCTAATGGCTTAACTTTTATAAACCATTGGTCTTTTATCATCGGCTGAATTGGTAAACCGCTCTTATAATCATATCCAACAGTGTGTTCAATTTCGCTCTCGCCACGACGTAATTCTGCTATTTCTAAGTCTGTTAGCACTCGTTTACGGGCTGTTTCAATATCAAGACCCATGTAATGTTGCGGTACATTTATCATTGTTCCATCAAATCCAATCACCTGTATTGGCTTTAGATTATGGCGTTTACCTATTTCAAAATCATTTGGGTCATGAGCTGGAGTAATTTTAACAGCTCCCGTGCCGTAATTTTTGTCAACATAATCATCGGCAATTATAGGTATTTCGCGATCAACGATTGGTAAATGTGCCTTTGTTCCAATCAAATGCTTGTAACGTTCGTCTGTTGGATTGACTGCGATAGCAACATCGCCGAGCATAGTTTCTGGGCGGGTTGTCGCAACTACTATCTCCCCTACCTGATCAATCAGTGGATAGGCTATTTGCCACAAAGTTCCTTTTTCTTGTTTATAGTTTACTTCAATATCGGAATAACTTGTTTGGTATTTTGTACTATAATTAACAATTCTTTCGCCCCTATAAATTAACCCGTCATCCCAAAGTTTTTTGAAGGTTTCGTAAACTGTTTTAATAACTTTTTCGTCAAGTGTGAAAGTAAGATTTTTCCAACTTGCCCCAGCTCCTAGTGCTCTTAGTTGGAGCTCCATATTGCTACGTTGTTTATGTACGAAATCCCATACCTGGCTATAAAGTTCTTCACGTGAAAAATCAAACCTAGATTGACCTTTTTCGTTTAAAACTCTTTCATAAACTACCCAAGTTTCGAATCCAGCATGATCTGCGCCTGGTAGGTATACAGCGTCTTTGCCTTGCATACGGTTATAGCGTACCAACATATCTTGATAATTTACAATCAAGGCATGTCCCATATGTAAATTACCATTTGCATTTGGCGGTGGCATTACTATACTATATGGCTCGCCCTCACCTTTTGGGTCAAATACACCAGATTTTTCCCACATAGCATAAATATCAGGTTCATAATGATTTGGCTCATAAGCCTTTGCTAATTTCATAATCTAATCCCTTCACTCTTGCTTGCTCGTATAGTTTTCACGAGAAATATCTAAAACACTTATTTATCTTGCTATAATTATAGCATATTTACAGGGGTGTTATTTAATTCGTTGTTTTAGTTTAACGATTTTATGGCGTAAAAATTTAGCTGCCTGATATAGTTTATATGCAGGTTTATTTATAGGTAAGTCATAGGTTTCGGATAAATCTACCTCATAGCCTCCAAATGATTTTTTAAAGCGCGTAAAGCCCGCCCAGCGATGATTTTTATCTTGGCTAGTTGTGATTCCATAAAGATCACATATAAGTTTGCCATCCTTTTTTGCATTAATAATAATCTCAGCGAGCAGGGCAGTGCTAGCTGATAATTTGCGGTATTCATGACTAGCTCCAGCATGCGCATAATAGCAAATTTTTTCATCTTCATAGCTTAGTGCGGCGGCTATAACTTTACTTTCTAGACTTATAAAGTGTAATTTTGCGCTATTGATCGGTAATAAAACATCGGCTTGAGTTTGAAGATATTCGTCGCTATGAATAGTGATATTATTATGAGCAGCCACACCGTGCAATAGTTTAATCAAGTATTTGCAATCATTGGGGTTGTTACTACTTCTATAGGATAGACCTTTTTTGCGATAGTTTCTGTAAATATTGCGGTTATTTTGTTTCATTTGTGAGATTATTTCATCACTTGAGCGGTTCAAGTCAATCTGCCAAGTATGAGCTGGCTGGCTATAATTAACCCTTTTTAATCTAAAATCTTTTGCATTAAATTTTACCCCAAGAGGTTCTATTCTTACAAACTTAACATCGAGACTAGTAGCTAGTTTTGTAAGAGCTTTTAAGGCTGATTTTAAGCCTTTAATTGATGAAACAGTTGGACCGTATGGGCAATAAAGTCGGGAAGGCGATAGGCGAGTGCCAGGCTCTAATATAGCCATAAATTCCCAGTCGATACCCTTTTGTCTGTAAACTTTACGCCCAAGAGCTTCTTGAAATGATTGCCATGCTGCGGATTGTAAAAAGTGTGGATTCATTTAATTATATCCTTGAAGTCATAGCCAAACTTGGCTTAATGTCAAGCTCTAATGGGTTAATTGGTGCCTGGTGCTGTGCCTGATAATAGGCTAGACAAGCTATCATAGCTGCGTTATCAGTACATAATTTTATCGGAGCGTAGTTTATTTTAACTGGTAGGCGGCTCTTTAGCTGGCTACGTAATTCTTGATTAGCAGCTACTCCGCCGGCAATCACAACGCTTTCCGGAGAAAATTCATTAAATGCAGTTACTGTTTTATCTACTAAACTCTCGATAGCTACATATTGAAAGCTAGCTGCAAAATTATTCTGTTGTTCTTCATTTAAAAGCTCTGGTAGTTTGTAAGATGGGAAAGAAAAATCAACCCCAACTTCAGATTGAACGGCGCGCAAAACTGCGGTTTTAAGTCCAGAAAAAGAAAAATCGAATTTATTTTTAAGTTTAGCCTTTGGTAATTTATATTTATGCGGATCACCATGTATGGCAGCTTTAGATATGCTTGGACCGCCAGGATAGGGTAGTCCAATTATTTTTGCAACTTTATCAAAAGCTTCACCAACGGCATCATCTTGCGTTTGTCCTAGAATCCGAAATTTACCATGGTCACTGAATAATACAAGTTGAGTATGTCCGCCAGAGACTATCAAAGCCAAAAGGGGGAACTTAGGTTGACTAGTTGGTAGATCTTTTGCAAGCTCGCCCTGTCCATTAATTAAAAAATTAGCGTAAACATGAGCTTCTACGTGATGAATAGGGTAGAGGGGTTTATTGTATAAATAAGCTAAAGTCTTTGCAGTAATAGCTCCAATTAACAATGACCCAGATAGACCTGGTGCGTAAGTGACGGCAATTGCGTTAATTTTACTCCAATCAATATTAGCGTCATCTAATGCTTGTTGAACTACTGGATTTACAACTTCTAAGTGGTTTCTAGCTGCAACTTCTGGAACAACGCCGCCATACTGAGTATGAATATCAATCTGTGATTTTACGATTGAACTTAATATATTTTTACCATCCTCTACAACCGCGGCTGCAGTTTCGTCGCAACTGCTTTCTATTCCCAAAATTCTCATACATCTTAATTATATCAGATTTTAGGAGGTAGAGCCTGCCAGGTAATGTTCGAGAACCTGATTTTGCGTTAAGACTGTTTCGTAAATTGCCCCAAAACGCATTCGCCCTCGGTAATAATACCTGCCATCAAATCGCGTTCCATCGCCATTACGCCAATTAGACATGCCACCACATCCAAATTTCCAGTAAGCTCTTTGGAACCAGCCAGTTGCTAAAGTCCTTGCTCTTTTCATCTGGGAGTTTTGCGCTACAAGTCTGCCATCTACATAAAGGCGTGATCCAGAAGCTGAGGATAGAGTAGCGACGGCGTGATGCCAATTATTATCAGCATAGTTTATGCCAGCTGGACTGGCAATGTATTGGACTGAATCGGGTCGTATGGCGAATACTATTCGACCTGATCTATCTATATATAAATTTCTATCATTCTGAGTTTCTGACTCATATATAGTAACTGAGTTTACTATGGCGTGCCCCATGCCAATTAATTTTCCGTTTGAATTTCTATCATTTGTTTTAAACCATACTTCTAGCGAATAGTCACTAGTTTGCGTGTCTCCGCTTGCACTGTACTGACCAAGGCAACTATTGGGCTCATATATTAAAGCACCGCCTCCATCGCGTTGGCAAGAGCCTCTGTCATTTGCATCAAAGCTAAAATTTCCACGCGCTTGACCCAATAGTCCGCCATTAATTTCACTTTGATTACCTGAGCTTTTCATGGCAAACGCTATAACTGGTTTTGGATTTGATTTTAAATAGTTTTCGCAATTAAACCAGGTGCTGGTTCTTGCGCGACTCACAGAGTTGCGAATAGAAGCTGTAAATGCTGCTAAGGTAGATAGCTGCATAGATAAAATTATTACTGAAAGCAGAATGATTAATACTATTATTATGTATGGATATTTATCTATAAAGAGTGATTCCTTGGGGGTGTCAGATATTGATCTAATTCTTCTATTTCTTTGGTGAGGTACTTGGATAAATATTGCAATAAGTAGGGGAGTTAGGCAAAATAACATTACCCATATTATTCCCCAAAAACCCAGCGAAGGGCGAGGCATTAACGTATATCTACCGGTAGACCCAGAATCAGCGTATCTAATATTGATAGTTGCATTCTCTCCTGGAGTCAAGCGTACACCTTCTGCTTTGATAGGGAATATTCCTGTATTTACGATATGCATATCTATGCCACCTTTATCGCTTGGGAAATAATTGAGAAGTGCGATATTTATCCATGGATGTAGCCATAACGATGTAAATACTACTACAAAAGTACCACCTATAATCCTAATTGGCCAACGCCATTCTGGTGATATTCTGCGCCAACAGGATATGAGATAAACTATTATCCAGCCAAAAAATAACCAAGGCAAAGCCATGGCCAGCCAGCCAGCATGGTAGATAATGTAATGACTTTTAGCTATTATATCGTCTTTATTGGTTAGCCAGGGGTCGTTTGACCCATTCATATCCCCCTTGGTTGTAAACTTACCGTCTTTTTCGTTAACGATTCTGTGCGTATAAATGCGGCTATTTCTGTAAAAACTAATAATATCCCCAGGTTTATAGGTCTCTTGTGTTTGAGACACAACCAGGGAGCCTACTGGTGCGGTCTGGCCCATGCTAGGGGTTTGAACTACAAATAAACGCCAGCCCTGAGCTGAAAATATTAAAGCTAAACATAAAATAGCTATAATTAGACCCAGGGCAGTCTGTAATTGCAGGGATATTTTCTTTTGTATCATATCTCTAAACTATTGGCTTAAACCAATCTTAATTGGTAACTGCTCATTAAATATTATGTTAATCTGAATCTAACTACGAATATACACCAAACACAACTATAACTAATTAGATTCTATCAAGCATAACTATTATTGTCAATCAATGTTGACGTGTTAAGACACTAATGTAGCCATAATATATTTAAAGTGTTAAAATTGATTTTATGAAGCAAAGATTGGTTAAAGGAGTGCGCTCAGTCTTACCTTCTCAAGCAGTGCATCTTTTGGAAAATGTCTACAGGAAAACGCGAATACAGCTAGTCTCCGCACGTTATGGTTGGCCAGCCCGTGGTTTACGAGTGATTGCTGTAACTGGTACAAATGGTAAAACTACTACGGCAAACTATATTAATGAAATTTTAAAGCAAGCAGGCTATAAAACAGCAATGTTTACAACTGCGGTCATTGAGGTAGCTGGCGAATCAAAAATCAATGATCTAAATGCTACTGTTGCATCGGTGAGTCGTATGCAACAATTTTTAAACGAGGCTCGTCATTCTAAAGTTGATTTTGTAATATTAGAGGTAACTAGTCATTCTCTTCATCAGCATAAATTAGATGGAGTGCCAATTGAGGCAGCTGTAATGACTAATTTAACCCAGGATCATCTTGATTATCACAAAACAATGGAAAAATATGCTGCAGCAAAAGGTCTGTTGTTTGCTCGTAATCCTCGCTATATCGTACTTAATCGCGACGATGACTGGTTTGACTATTTTGATAGATATTTGGCCGAGGAACAAAAGATTACTTATGGTAAAAGTGAAGACGCCGATGTTCGCATTAGTGATATAAGATTATATAAAAAAGGTAGCGAAGCGACTCTAGCTTTCGACCACCAGGAAAAATCACAATTAGCTACCTATTTACCAGGTGAATATAATGTATTTAATATGGCGGCAGCCGCATCGATCTGCTATGTTTTGGGTGTTTCTATGAGTGATATCAAAAATGGAATCGCTAGCTTAGAGGGAATACCTGGGCGATTTGAACGTGCCACTAAAGATGAAACGTATGAAGTCATTGTAGATTACGCACATACCCCAGATGCCCTTGAAAAACTACTTGAAGCAACGCGTAATATTACTAAAAAACGCATAATTTTAGTATTTGGTGCTTGTGGTGACAGAGATGCTTTGAAGCGCCCTATAATGGGTAAGATTGCGGCTAAACTGGCAGATGAAATTATCCTAACAGATGAAGAAAGTTATAATGAAAATCCTGATAAAATTAGGCGAGATATATATGCTGGTATAGAAGAATCTAAAGCTACTAATAAAACTACAGAGATTGCGGATAGACGGGAGGCGATAAGACATGCTCTAAACATTGCTAAGAAAGATGATACAATCCTAATTACGGGCATGGGGCATGAGCAGTTTAGGATTATTAACGGTGAAAAACTACCCTGGAATGATACTAATATTGTAAGAGAAATCATATCTGAAAAGATTAAAAAACAGTAGTTTTAATATTAAAGAATTAAATTAGCACTCAATACTTGCAAGTGCTAATTTTTTTCGATACAATAATAAATGTAATTATTGAAAAGGAGGAAATGGAAATGAGTTCACCAATAAAACCTCTGGCTGATAGAGTAGTTGCTGTGCGCGAAAAAGCGCAAGAAAAAACTGCCAGTGGTCTTTACTTGCCAGATAGTTCAAAAGAAAAACCTGTAATGGCAACAGTGGTTGCTGTTGGTCCAAAGGTTGAACAAGTGGCTGTAGGGGATAAAATTGTCTATAAAGAATATTCAACTACCGATTTAAAGATCAACGAAACCGAATATTTAATTGTAAAAGAAGATGACGTTCTAGCAACGGTATAAGGAGTTTTTATGGCGAAAAAAGTATTCTATGGCGATGATGCTCGCACGCGAGTTTTAGGCGGTGCAAAAGCTTTGTATGATGCAGTAAAAGTAACCTATGGCCCTAAGGGTGGTAATGTTGTGATTGCAAAAAGCTATGGTGGACCAACGGTTACTCATGATGGTGTTACTGTAGCTGAAGGTGTTGATCTACCTGAAAATGATGACGAGACTTTAGGATATAAAGTTGGAGCGGAGCTAATTAAACAGGCTGCAACTAAGCTTAATAAAGTTGCTGGTGATGGTACGACAACAGTAACAGTATTGACTTATAATATTTTGAAGGAAGCAAATCGTCTAATTGCTGCTGGTCATAACCCTCAGGAACTAAGAAAAGGTATTGAGGAAGCTGGGCGAGAAGTTGTAGCGGAACTAGATAAAATATCTGAAAGTATCGAGGGTAAGAATGCTCGTGTAGCCGAAGTCGCGACTATTTCAGCGGGGAGTCAGGAAATCGGCGAGTTGATTGCTGGCGTAATTGATAAAATTGGTAAAGACGGCGTTGTTACGGTTGAAGCAGGACAAGGTTTAGAGATGGAAAGTGAAGTCGTTGAAGGCTTTAGTCTGGATCGTGGATTTACAAGTGCTTTGTTCGTTACCGATATTAATCGTCAAGAAGCTGTTTATGATAAACCGGCAATTGTTATTACAGATAAAAAATTATCCAGTATACAAGACGTTGCACCAATTTTGGAAAAATTAGCACAAGCTGGTAAGAAGGACCTTGTCTTGATTGCTGATGAAGTTGAGGGTGAGGCTCTTAGCGTTATGGTATTAAATAAACTCAAGGGTGTGTTTAATAGTGTAGCAGTTAAGGCTCCAAGCTTCGGCGATCGTCGTAAGGAAATCCTAGAAGATATTGCTGTTTTGACTGGCGCTACTGTCATAAGTGAAGAGCGTGGTATGAATTTTGATAATGTTGGGCTTGATGTAATCGGTTCGGCTCGTAAAGTGATTGTTGGCAAGGATGAAACTACAATTATCGAAGGCGCTGGTGCTAAAAAAGAAGTTGAATCACGCATTGGTCTAATTGTAGCTCAGAGTGATAATGCGCAAAGTAGCTATGACAAGAGTGAACTTGATAAGCGTGCAGCTGCTCTAAGTGGTAAAGTTGCTGTTATTAAAGTTGGTGGTGCATCCGAAACTGAGATTGATGAGAAGAAATTTAGGGTTGATGATGCAGTTGCTGCAACTAAAGCCGCTCTAGCTGAAGGTATCGTTGCTGGTGGTGGAGTAACTCTTGTTAACTTGGCGAATAATATCAAAACCGAGGGCACTGATTCCGTAAGTGCTGGCAAGTTAATCTTAAAAAATGCTCTAAAACAGCCTTTCGTACAGATTATGAAGAATGCTGGTCTAAATAGTGAAGCTTTACTTGCACAAGTTGAAGCTGCAAAGCCTGGTAATGGTATTAATGTAATGACGCCTGAAAAAGGCTTGATCGACGTTAAGAAGTCTGGAGTAATTGATCCAGCACGTGTTACCAAAGAAGCTGTACAGAATTCTGTTTCTATCGCGTCTACTGCTGCGACTATGGGAGCTTTGGTTGTTGATATACCAGAGAAGGAAGCTGCACCATCTATGGGTGGCGGCATGCCTGGCATGGGTATGATGTAAATTGAAGCACTGCCACAAAATAATCCCGCATTTAGCGGGATTATTTTTAATGATTAATATTTTATATTTATACAAGAAGAGGCTGGTTATCTATAGGTGAAGCGATGTTTGCAGAATTTTCTTCTAATCCTGGCTTAGCAGAAAGATAATCTATTTCTTTAATTGTATCTAGCAGGGCAGTAGCACGCCTTGTTTCGTCTTCAATCATTCTGGCAGTTTCATGTGCTGGAGCAACTAGTGTACGGTCGTCTGTACAGCGAATTAGTAGTAGATATACGTCAAACTTCTCTTCTGGAGGCAAAATTAACTTATCAACCAAAGGGCGAAGTTCGTTTACAGCTTCCATTTTAATCTGTTCTAGTTCATCTCTCTGTGGTACAGGATTTATCTGTGGTACAGGATTTAATGGTAAAGGACTAGGCATAGGATTAATATTTTCCTGATTAGATTTTGCCTCCTCTACTGGAGTAACCTCTGCCACTGGCTGAGTGTCGGCATCTCCAAAACCATTAACACCAGCTAAAGCTTTCGCTAGCTCTTGGTCGTCACTAATATTCGATACTGTATTTGGTTGAATGTTCATACCCCACCTCAATTTTACTATATTTTATTTCTTTACTAAATACTGTATCATAAGTATATATACATAAGCAAGTTTATATTTAGATTTAGGGGGTGCAATGCTAGATGATTTAAGAGTTATTCAACAGCGAGATGCGCGTGGCGCACTTGATGTGATTGCTAATCAGTGGGAACAAGCAAAATATGATGTAGACATAAAGCATTGGGAACACGATGGCCGCCGTATTGAAAAAATCATAGTAGCGGGAATGGGTGGATCTGCTCTTGCGGCGCTCATCATTAAAAATTGGCTAGAATCAGAAATTGATAAACCTATTGAGGTAATTAGAAATTATAATCTACCAGCATATGCTAATGAAAATACTTTAGTTATTTGCAGTAGCTACTCTGGTAATACGGAGGAAACTTTATCTTGTTTGGATGTCGCGATTAAGCGTGGATGTCAAATTGCTATAACTACATCTGGCGGTAAACTCAAGGAAATAGCAGACGAACGTAAAATATCTCTTGCAGAGTTACCAGGCGGATTGCAGCCGCGTATGGCTTTGATCTATAACCTGCGCACAACCTTAAAGCTTATGGCACATTTTGGTGCGATTGATTACAAATATTTTAATCAAGTTGGTCAATATTCAGATTGGTTACGTGATGAGACTGCTGGCTGGAAGAAAGACGTTGATTCTGGTGTAAATCCAGCCAAGCAAATTGCACTACTTGCGGTTGGTAAGACATCGATATTCTATGCTAGTCATACTTTTGCACCGCTTGCTTATAAGTGGAAGATTAGCTGGAATGAAACATCAAAAAACTTAGCTTTCTGTAATGAAATGCCTGAATTTAACCATAACGAATTTATGGGTTGGGCTAGCCATCCTATTCAAAAGCCATATGCGGTCTTTGATTTTATGAGCCAATTTGACCACTCTCAAATTAAAAAGCGATTTGCTTTAAGCGATAGATTATTAAGCGGTCGCCGCCCGAAAGCTCATGTTATAAATTTACAGGGCGATAGCGTAATAGCACAGATGCTTTGGGGGTGTATTTTAGCAGACTTTGCTAGCGTTTATGTTGCTATTTTAAATGGAGTAGATCCAACTCCTGTAGCGCTTATAGAGAAGCTTAAGAAATATCTTTAATAAAGTAATTAAACTATCGAACATAAAATAGCCCTTACTTATCTGTAGGGTTATTTTATATGGTAGATATTAAATTAGTAATACTGACGTAAAGCTTCAATCGGATTTTTGCGAGCAGCCCGAATCGCAGGATATAGACCAAATACTGTACCTACAATTAAGGCAATCCCAATTGATACAACAGGCACTAACCAATGGAAACCTGGGTTGAAGGGGAGCATAGTACTGATAATGAA
>ERZ772967.1883-NODE-1883-length-13927-cov-9.994810_pt1 | contig 13927 bp, 14 predicted proteins | sample MGYA00511677_ERZ772967 | MGnify/ENA primary metagenome ERZ772967 (study PRJEB29015, sample SAMEA2737931) | human oral metagenome | biome: human oral; feature: human-associated habitat; material: dental | place: China | collected 2146 ...
TCGCAAAAAAATATCAGAACAAGAATATTCCGATTATGGATTTAATCAGCGAAGGTAATATCGGGCTGATGAATGCTGCCGACCGTTTTGATCCCGATAAGGGGTACAAGTTCATTTCGTATGCGGTATGGTGGATTCGCCAAGCAATTTTAAAAGCCATCTGCGAAAAATCCCGCATGATTCGGCTTCCGTTGAATAGAGCGAACGAATTGGTGCAGATTGAAAAAGCCCGTAAACTTATGGGTAAGGCCGGAAGCGAACCGGAAGATAAAGAGCTAACCGATATCGCGCAGAAACTCCGCATTGAACCCGATATGGTACAAACAATTATGAATGCCGCTCGCGATCCCGTTTCTCTGGATGCACCGATGTTTAGTGATAACAACGCTGCAAGCACCGGCGATTTTGTAGAAGACACCCGTTATATGCAGCCTGAAAGCTATGCGCTTGATATTGATCTCCGTGAGAATATTGATGCGTTGCTTGCTTCCTTGACGGACCGGGAGGCGGAAATTCTTCGGTACCGCTTCGGATTAAACGGATATGAGCAGCTTTCATTAAAAGAAGTAGGAATACGCTTTAATTTAACCAAAGAACGCATCCGCCAAATCGAAAAGAAAGCGCTGGAACGTTTACAGGCGATAGGACATCAACACGAACTCGAAAGCTTCGTCGCATAACCTTCATTAGAGCGGCCGCATTAGGTTGCCTTTTATATAGGTGCCGCTGCAGAGGGGATGCGGTATTCGGCGTAGCGGACATTCTTTTTTTCTATGGCATCACGCAGTGTGCGTTCGACTTTTGAAAGCGTAGATTTTCCGGTTTTCACTTCGACGAACAGCACTTCATCAACTGCGCCTGTAGAAAGCCCCGGAAAGGCGACAAAGTCTACGGGTTTACCGACAAACCGGATTTCCGTCGGATCGGCAGGAAAATCGGGAAAAAATGCTGCAAATTGTTCGGAGAGTTGCCCATTCAACACTGCCCGCGACCGTTTAACGGCATCTTCACGGGCGTTTTTAATCTCTTTAGTAAGATGCTTGCTTGCGGAAAGCTGTCCGATTTTTGTTCCAAGGAAGAAAGCAACAATAATAAATGAAATACCGGCAATCATCAAAATGAGCAGCAAAAGCTTTAATTCCATCAGGTCTGCCATAATTTTCCTCCTCAAAAGTTTCTTTTTCCGATATCAATTGTTCTATATTGATTGTGTTATTGTGAGTATCGGTTGCTTGCAGTATTTCTAAAGGATTTCATAAAGTAGCCCGATATAAGAACGAACTATCTATAAAGTTGAGGCGTTAGCGTATGTATCGTATAGGCTCTGTATTCTGTTGCTGCTTTTGTTTTTTATTAGCCGTTTCTTGTATATCCGTTACAGCAAAAAGAGTTGCCGCAACGCCTGTAACGGAATCGGAAGTTATCGCCGAACAGGTACATCCGGAACAGATACCCCAAATGGCAAATCCGGTGAATTATGTTCCGGAAACAGTACCGAAGACACAAAGAGCTGCCGGATTGTTGACCGAGCTTGCACAGGCCGTAAAGAATTACGATATACATAAAACCCTCGCATTATTCAGTGCCATTTATGAGTCGTGCAAGGGCCAAGAAGATAATAAAATTCTTATCGATGCGCGTCAGCAAATACAGCCTTTGTTGAATGCCGTATCTTTAGAGGCAGTCAATCAGCCGGCACCGGTAAATGCAGGTTCACCATTCACCCGGCCGTTTGCAGCACGCGTTATGGTTACAGTTCCGGGAAAACAATTCCCGTTAGATAATTACCCAATTACTGTTTTATACCCATCTTCCGGCACGGGCAGCAGCTTAAAAACAGACATTGTGCGTACCGATACCGATGGGTTTTTATATTTTACACCTCCTACACCGGAAAAAGCATGCAACGGGACGCTTTTCTTTTATCTTTCACCGATAGGAGCAGGGGATGCCGCTTCTTTAGCAGCTGCAGCGAAAAATCTCACTATTTCTTTTCTCTATAAAGTTACAACAAGGGAGAAGCGGATACCGACTATTATCGCTATTCTTGATTATGATGAGAATAATAACCCTGTCTTTTCCAGTAATATAACGGCGACCCGACTTCTTACCGGGCTTATGAAACGAGGATTTAGTAGAGTTGGTCTTGACGAATATCGTGAACTGGCCGAAACCGATGAAGCTTCTGTAATCCGTACCGCACAGAGTAAAATCGGTACGGCGGTTGATCGTTTTATTTTCGGTAGGACATATATTACGGTAGAACCGGCAGGAGATAATACTTTTGTCTGTACCATACGTGCCGATATATCGATTTGGGATTTTAAGCAAACGCGAAAGATAAATCAATTTACCTTTGAACACACCGCAGAAGCCAGAACAAAAGCGCAAGCAATCTTACTTGCCCGTACCGATTTGGGTGAAACAGTCATCGCAGAAACCTTTAATTATAGCTTGTAAGCACTGTCAGAGTAAATGTATAAAAGAAAGAGCTCTTGCAGTTCAAACTTTATTTGCTTATACTCTGCGGCATGAAACTTTTTGTTGTGCGCCACGGTGAAACGGACGGGAATGTAAAAGAACTGGCTTGCGGTATTTCAGAATCCACATTGACGGAAAACGGCCGGATGCAAGCGCAGGCATTGGCAAATCGATTAAACGAAGATAGAGAAAAAAATAATATTACTACGATTTATGTATCCCCGCTCAAACGAGCGAGAGATACGGCGGCATATATCGAGCGGATATTAGAACTAACCGCTATACCGGATGCCCGCCTAAAAGAGATAAATTTCGGCGATTTTGAAGGGAAACCGTGGAATAATCCCGAATTTTTATATATTCATCAGAATCCTTTTTTAAAATTTCCCGCAGGAGAATCCTTTGCACAGGCAGCGCACCGGGCATACAGCATGATAGAAGATGTAAAACAAAATCACACAGGAAACGGCAACATCCTGTTTGTCTGTCACGGTGTGCTTACGGCTGCTATCTATACCTACTTCAACTCCTTACCGACAAATGATTTATTGCACCTAGAAATTAAAAACTGCCAGCTTCTTGAGTTTGATTTGTAAGAATAGCAATACCGACACAGATGCCTTATGAGAACAATTATATCCCGATTTTCTGTGCCAAGGTACGATGATCCCAGCCGGAAAAATACCGGTTAAGGAATCTTTCCATTTCGGGAAACAACGGTGCTTCAATGAAAGCGGGTATATCGGCCGGACGGGTATTGGGAAAATACAATCTCCATGCGTGAAGCTGATACCGCGAACAGCCGGAGAGTAGAACGCCTCCGTTATATTTACTATCCCCTGCAAGCGAGTGGCCTACGCTCATTGTATGCTTCCGTATCTGATGTTTTTTACCGGTAATAAGTTTGAACAGTATAAGCGATGCATTTATATCTTTGCTGTATGCAACCGAATAACACTGCGTCATCGCTTTGCCACTCGCCTCCTGGGTTGTAACAAATTGTGTCTGCATAGCGCCGCGTACGATACCTAAATAATATTTAGCCACCGTTTTTTCCCGCAGACACTGAGAAAACCATTGGGCACCTGCAAGTGTTCGTGAAAAACACAGTACACCGGTAGTATCTTTATCAAGCCGATGCAGCGGTCCCGGTTTAAACGAGAGACTTGGTGAGAGAGCGCTGCCGGAAACGGCGGCAGGTTGTGCAGCGGCAGATAATTCTGACATAGTGCCGGACAACAGCGTATCTATGCTACGACTGCCATGAACGGGAATTCCGGCAGGTTTATTCACGATAAGAAGATCGGCTGTCTTTAATAAGATCGGAACAGCAATAGGGGGGCAGTCTTGCCGAACGGATGCGTAATCCGACCTATCGGATGCGAATACTTTTTTACTTTGCCGACTGCTTAAGGCGGATGCTTTTTCCCGCGGCAGATTATATCTGTTGCTTTGCGCTGTTACTTGTAGTAGTTGTCCTGCCTGTTGTTCGGGGGAAAGAAGCGATGAGGCAATCGATAATGTATCACCTACTGCCGTCCGATAATTAAGCGTTATCCGCCTTCCGTTGATGCGGATTAATCCTTTGCGGATCGCCGCATACAACATTGAAAGCGGAAGTCTTGAAAGAAATTTTCTGATTATGCGGTCAAGTCGCCTGCCCGCATCGTTTTCCGAAATAATAAATTCCGTTTTATACTTTTCCCATACGGCCGATGCTGTTTAATACCAGTTGTTTAAACAGCGGTGCTGCTTTTTTGCCTGCATCCAGCACTTCTTCTTCGCTCAATAACGAAGTGCTGATACCTGCTGCAAGATTCGAAATAAACGAAATACCGCATACCTGCATACCTGCATGCCGGGCAGCAACCGCTTCTATGGCGGTACTCATACCAACGACATCGGCTCCGAGGATTCCTGCAAGGCGTACTTCCTGCGGTGTTTCATAAGCAGGGCCGGTGAATTGGCAATACACACCTTCCCGGAGGGGAATATGCAAAGACTCTGCTGCTGCTTTGATATGTATCCGGAGATTTTGAGCATACACTTGAGTCATATCCGGAAAGCGTACACCAAGAGCTTCAAAGTTTTTCCCGATGAGCGGAGAAGGCACAAAGCAGGTGATGTGGTCGGTAATCATCATAAAGTTACCTGCACTAAAATTTTTGTTTACACCGCCTGCTGCATTGGTTAAAAAAAGAATTTCCGCCCCCATCAATTTCATAATCCTAATAGGGAGAACCACATCAGTCATCGGATATCCTTCGTAATAGTGGATTCTTCCCTGCATAATAACAACAGGAATTCCGTCGATTTTTGCAAAGACAAACGCCCCGCGGTGTCCCGGTGCTGTGGAAAGCGGAAAATTACGAATGGAAGCGTAAGGGATTACGACGTCAACCTGCAGTTCATCTGCAAGATCTCCCAATCCGGAACCAAGTACCAATGCAATTTTAGGGGTATAAGGGATTCGATCCTTTAAGTTTTTAAAACAATGCAACAATTTTTCTTCAGAGTTCATATGGTTTCCTTTAAACATCTGTACTGGCATTTGTCAACAAGCGTTCTATATCGGCTAAATCTGTGATGCGGCTTGCAACTGTTTTGTTTCGTCCTGCTGTTTTTTTATCATATTGAAGCGTTGCATGATAGAGTTCAAGTAACATGGACGCCAGAACGGCAAGATTCGGCCCTAAATTACTGAATGCCATATTGCGATATACCTTATCAGCGGTCGCCATCTTGGTATTTGCTTCGGTAATCGAATTGATATTAGGAAGAACATCGCGTCTAACTAAATAAATGAAACGAGAAAGTGCAATGATATCATAATAGAGATCATCAAGGTGGAAGCCTTGTAAGACAAAATCTTCGGAATGTTCGGTCAAATCAACAATATGCCGCGATAAATCAATATTGGAAAGAATTTGTGCAAACAAGGGGCGTAAAAAGCGCGTTGCAATATTTTCATTATAATGCCTTCCAATTCTAACGATTATCTCAGCGATTATTCTATCATCAACTAACATGACGTTTACTATATATCAGTTTAGGGATTTTTACAAGTCGTTATTAAGGGCAAAGGCAGGGAAACGCATCAGGCCGTTTTTTTTCAAAAAACGGTTTCTGTTTATCCCCCTACCATCCTTGACAGTTTGCTGATGTGTGATAAAGAAGTAGTAGAAGTGTAAAAAATTTTGCCGTTCCTATCCGGCGTTTGCGCATTGCGCCGGATAGGTCGGGCGGTCATTCGGGCAGGTCTACCTTGCCAACGAAAGAGTAATAAATATCAATGTCCTGTCTGCGTGTGCCGTTCTCGTCATAGCTGCACTCATGCACAACGATTTTCTCCACAAACTCACGCAAAAGGGTAGGGGTAAGTTCTTCAAAGCTGGTGTACTTGCGGACAACATTCATAAACTTTTCTGCGTTTACCGTGGCTTCCTGCGCTTTGGAAAGCTCTGCCCGGATAGCGGCGGCTCTCTCTTTCAGTTCTTTCTGCTCGGCTTCATAGTCTGCCGACAGCTCCGTGAAACGCTCGTCTGAAATGCGCCCGGTCACGCTGTCCTCATACAGCCGCTTGAAGATAGCGGATAACTCGCTGATACGCTTCTCGGCGGCTTCCAGCTCCTTTTTCCTTGCGGCGTTCCTGCGCTTGCCCCCGTCCTCGTTCTGCTCGATCAGCAGCTTCATAAACCGGGCTTCGTGCTTCGCTGCATAGCTGGTGACTTTCCGCAGATTGTCGGTCACTCCGGCGGTCAACAGGTCGGTGCGGATAAAGTGCGCCGTACAGTCACGGGTACGCTTCTTGTAGCTCCCGCAGATATAACAATCCTGCTTGCGGGTGGCGTTCTGGTAACGCTGCTGGTAAAGGACGCTGCCGCAGTCGGCACAAAAGAGTATGCCGGAGAATAAGCCCACTTCATCATAGCGGTTCGGGCGTTTGCGCTGCTTGCGTAACTCCTGCACACGCTCCCACATCTGGGTGTCAATGATAGGCTCATGGTGGTTCTCGAAAATCGCCTGTTTCTCAATGGGGTTCTCTACGCTGTGCTTGGTCTTGTAGGACGGCTTCTCCGTCTTGAAGTTTACCAGACAGCCCGTGTACTCCCTGTTTTCAAGGATATGTACCACGGTATTGGTCGCCCACTTGCACTCATAGCCGGGGTGGTAGCGGCGGGTGCTTCCCGTCCGACGGTATTCCAGCGTTCCCGGCGTGGGGATCTCCTGCTCTGTGAGCATACGGGCTATCTTGGTCGGCCCGTTCCCGGCAAGGCACAAGCTGTAAATCTGCCGCACAACAGGGGCGGCTTCCCCGTCAATGATAAAATTTTCGTCCTCGTCCATAAAGTAGCCGTATACGGGTTTGCTCGTGACGGGCTTCCCGCTCATACCCTTAGACCGTTTTACTGCTTTGATTTTCTTGCTCGTATCTCTCACCAGCCATTCGTTAAAAATGTTCCGCAGAGGGGCAAAATCATTGTCGCCCTGTGCGCTGTCCACTCCGTCATTGATAGCGATAAAGCGGACGCCTTTCTGTGGGAAAATCATTTCCGTATACATTCCCACTTGCAGATAGTTTCGCCCTAACCGTGACATATCCTTGACGATAACGGTGCCGACTTTTCCGGCTTCAATGTCCGCAAGCATGGCTTGAAAACCGGGTCTTTGGAAGTTCGCCCCAGAATAACCGTCATCTGTGTACCATTGCAGATTGGAAAAGCCGTTCTGCTTCGCATAGGTTTCAAGAATACGCTTCTGGTTTGAAATAGAATTGCTCTCACCTTGCAGCTCGTCCTCGTGGGATAATCTCGGATAAAGGGCGGTAATAAGGTTTCGGGTGGTCTGTCTTAACATAGTGTCCTCCATTTCCGACAGCCAGCCCCACTATTCCGTATGACTATCATACCACACGCCGGGGCTGGCTGTACAGTCCTTTCTGCTTCTTTACGTCCCGTCAAATTGCCGATTTTTGTGTAGCAGCTTCCGCTTCCAGCACTTTCAGCATTTTATCGGCGGCGGTGGCGGTGGTGTCCTGCTTGAAATAGCCGGAAACGACAAGGACAGAATTACCTATGCGGATTTCCGTCACGCAATCCGGGCGGCGGGTGCTGCGGTCATTCTTTGGGGTGTTGGTCATAGGCGGCTCTCCTTTCTGTTCATCAGCTTTTTCAGTTGTCCCATTTTCTCCTGCGCCGTGGCTTTTCGGAAGTTGCTCCCGGTAAAGCGGACAGGAGAACACATTTCAATCAGACGGTCATAAATGCGGGCGTGGGCGGTGTCCTCCGGGTGCTGCAAGTCCTCCAGCGTGAGATTAGTCGTGACGATCAGCGGCCTGCCGCTGCGGTAACGGCTGTCAATCACGTTGTAGACCTGCTCTAAGCCGTATTCCGTTCCCCGTTCCATTCCAAAATCGTCAAGGATAAGCAGCGGGAAGCTGCAAAGTCGGGAGATATATTCATTCCTGCCCTCAAAGCTGGCGGCAAGGTCACCCAATATCAATGCAAAGTTTGTCATGCACACGGGGATTTCACGCTCCATAAGGGCATTTGCGATACAGCCCGCAAAATAGCTCTTGCCTGTGCCAACGCCGCCCCATAGCAGATAGCCAATGTTGCGCTCTTTCATGGTTTCCCAGTTCTCCACATAGAAATGGGCGTGTTCCATTTGCGGGCACTTGCCGTTGTCGTTCTCAAACGTCCAGCCCTGCATAGCCGGGTCTGTAAAGCCCCGCCGCTTCAACCGCTCGACAGTTTCAAGGTGACTGCGCTGTTTCTCTGCGGCTTCCCGTTCCTCACGCTCTGCCCGCTGGCAGTCACATTCTGCCGGGTGGCGGTCACGCCCCAGCCATGCGGCGGTTTCTTTGGGGAAATAGCCCTCTTTGGGCTTGTGGCACTTCCCGCAGTATAAAAGCCCGTCCTCGCCGGTGTAGTCCTCCGGCTCCGGCGTGGTGTCGGTCATATTCAAAATCATTTCATCAAATCCATTCGTCATAAGCTCTCGCCCTCCTTACAGGTATAATCGGGTATGCCCTTTTTCGGGGCTTTCTTGGCTGCGTCCTCCTGCGCCCACTTGAAAATCGTGGCTGCATGGCTCTTGTATTTCCTCCCGCTGGAAGCGATATGGCAGGATAGGCGGTCAATGTAATACTCCCACTTGCCGGGAAGCTCTGTTTTCAGCCCGTCAAGCTCCGTATCGGAAAGAATGACATTGTGGTATCTGCCATAGGCGGCGGGGGCGGGGTGTCCCGTTTCTAACTCTCTCTCTTTTTCTATTTCTATATCTATCTCTTTCTCTATCTCTATCTCTGGTGGACAAATGTCCGCTCGATATGGTGGACATTTGTCCGCCCCTGTCTGCGGCAGGGCTTTTTGTTCCTGCAAAGCCAGCCGCGCCCTGCGCTTGCGCTCCCCCTCGGTAGAGGACTGGCCGATTAAAAGCTCAATGTTGCTCATGTAGAGTGCGCCGCTTGGCAAAGGCTCCACAAGCCCCAGCTTCATAAAGATTTTCAAAGCTCTCTCTACGGTACCTACCTGCTGGCGGGTAATGGTCGCAATCATCTGGGCGGTGTAGGGGATATTCTCGTCAAGCTGCAATTTCCCGCCGTTTTTCAGCGATTTCAAGTACAGCTTCAAGAGAATGTTGGAATAGATAACGCCGTCCTGCATACTTTCCAGCAGAACGATTGCATCATCGTCAAAATAGCTCTCTTTCAGCTTGAGGTAGTAATATTTGCGGTTATCTGCCATAGGCTGCGTCCTCCTTTTTCCAGCGTTTGGAATAATAGCGAGGGCATAGTATGATAACCGCCCGGAAGCTCTGTTTGCAGTCACGGGTGCAGCCCCGGCATAGGTCGTTGTAAGTGATACGGTTGCGGTGGTTGAGGAAGAAAGACCATTCCAGCCGCCGCTTCTTGCTCATTCTCGGCAATGGTAAGCTCCTTTCTGCCGTTCCTATCGGTGTAGCGGGATAGGGGGCATTTTCTGTATGTTCTCGGTATCATTTTCGGGCTTTTTCTGCCCTGTAAGCCCCGTTTGGAAGTCGGGGAGTATTGCGGTAAGGGTTCATATCATACCTGTATTTTTGTAGGGTTTCGGTATCATTTCGGGGCGGTCTTTAACGCTCCTGTTCACGCTTTTTCTGCTGGCTCGGTGCGCCCCTTAAAATCTGGTCGATATTGCGTCTGACTGTCTGAAGCTCCTGCGCCCGCTGGCGTTTCTCCCGGTAGTCGTTATATCCGGCGTTCTTCTGGACGGTAAGCTGCTCAATCTCCCTTTGCAGGGCTTTGCTGGCTGGCAGCTTGGTTATTCCATGCTCCCGGAAATAACGGGCGGCTGTGTCCGCTATGATAAAATCGCTTTCGTGCTGTTCCCGGTAGGCTCTCCGGGCTTTCTCCGATTTCTGCGCTTTCAGACCGTCACGGGCGGGCTTCGTGCCGATATAGCCCAAAAGGTTGCGCTGCAATTCCTTTTTCTCCCGGATAGCGGCTTCCAGCCCTTTCAGTCCGGCAAGGCTCTCCTGCGTGGCGGTGTTGGCTGCGGAAATGGCAGCGTCCAGCTCGTCCGGGGAAGAAAAGCCATACTGCTGGTAGAGCATGAGGGTAGCCGACATCTGTTTGAGGTTGTGCATGGTCGCCCACTTCTCATAGCCCCGTCCTTTCCCCTCGGCTCGCTTGGCGGCTATGTCTACCATGCGCTGTACAGCGTCATTGTTCGGGGCGTTTTTCGCTTCTTTTTTCGTCCGTAAGCGGTCTTTGATACTGCCGGGGTATTCCGCTATGGCTGCGGGTTTTTCGGCGGCTCTGGCGGCGTTCTGCTCCAAAACGGAGAGGACAGCAGCCCGGTCAAAATCGTCCCCCAGCTTCCGGGCGGTAATTGGCTTCGTCCTGTCCGGCGTGAGGTAACTTAGCCGCCCCCGGCTCTCCTTGACGGTCACACCATGCCGGAGAAGCAGGGCGGCAAACTCATCAAAGCCGGAAGCAGCGGCAAGGGCTTCCCGGATAGTCCGGCGCAGCTTCGCCTTATCCGTTTCAAACTTGGTCTGCCGGGGCGCGATACCGTCCGCAGCAATAGGGGCGTTGGCTCTGTCAAGGGCAGCCTGTCCTTTCTTCTGCGCCCAATACTCACGCTCGGTAATGCGTTCTTTGCTGCCGTTCAAAAGGTCTATCTGGTAAAGCCCCTCGCTGTGGCACATCTCCATGACTTCGGCTTTCAGATAGTTCATAGCTGCGTCCGTACAGCGGTGCTTGCAGCCTGCTTTCCTGTCCGCTGGCCTGTCCATGTGGGGCAGCATGGGAACCTCCGCAATCCGCAGACTGTTAATGACGATATGCACATGGATATTTTCGGTGTGGCTGTGTCCGTCCGGGTGGGTGCAGACAAGGGCCTGGTGTCCGGGGAAATGCTCGGCGCAGAACTTCTCGCCCAGCTCCTGCGCCCGATCAACGGTCAAGCCGTTGTCCGGGCCGTCCCGTGGGTCAAAGCTGATGATGTAGTGGTGGCTCTTTACGTCCTCCCGTTTCTGGTTCTTGCCGTAGCGGAGATTGGAGCGCATACAGGCAACGGCAAAATCCTCCCCGCCACAATTCAGAGAGGATATGCGGTAGTCTACCCTCGGTATGAGCCGCCCGTCTGCGTCAAGGGTGGGCTTCATGGTAAACTCGTCATGCTCGAATGTGAGGTATTTTTCAGCGTCCCCGTAGTTGGCATTTTTAGAGCTGATATGTTTGAGTATCGCCAACGGCTTCACCTACTTTCTGCAAGACTTCAAACTTCAAGGCGGCAAGGTCGGCGGCGGCTCCCCGCACTTCCTTTTCCAGCCCCCGGTAGGGGCTTCCGTATTCGTTCAGGCTCCGGGCAATCTGGTTTAAGTTGCCGCCGATTTTCCCGTACTCTGCCGTGAGCTTGGAGAGGGCGGCAAGCAGCCCGTCATTGACCGGGGAAACGGTGACAATGGGGCGTATGGTCGCTTTCCGTATGGCTTGCCGGATAAACTCGGACTGGCTGATTTCATAAGCCGCCAGCCGCCCGGTGAAGTCGGCGTATTCTTCATCGGTCATGCGGGTCTTTACCACATGACGGCGGTGGGGCGTATTGTATTTCTTTCGCATGGTCTGTGACCTCCTTTCTCGCCCGACAGGGCGCATAGCAGGGTTTGGGGAAGGCACTCCCCAACAAGATTCCCGCAGGGGCAAAAATAAGCGGAGAGCGAATTTTGGCACCTCGGTAGAATCTTGCTCTGAAAAACTCCGGCGTTCCCCGGCTCCCGTCCTTTCCGCTAACAAAACGTTTCAAAAGGGCTTTGCTACCCGCTATTCCGGCTTATCTTGAAAATTTTCCTTTCACTACCTACAACACCACGCAAAGCAAAATGGACGGAGATTTTTAGAATTTCCCCTCTATTCCCTACAACACCACGCAAGCCGGAATAGGCGGACAATGGCAGTATTTTTTTCTTTGATACCCTCTACGGATAAGTAAGGGATTTTGCCAACTGCGGCGGCTATTTTCCCTTTTGTTTTTTCATACTGGGGATTTTCAAAAATGCCAAACAGGAACGAAAAAAAGCAGCAAATCTGTTGAATAGATTTACTGCTTTCTGGTTGCCGGCGAAGCGGCGGTTATTCAGTTGTAGGCGGTAGGGCTATCTCCCAAAGCGGAACTTGAAAATAGCTGTGAGAAGCGTCTGGGTGATGTAGTCCTCTGTATCTTGGTCTACCCGTCCATTCACACGGGCGGCACATTGTATGCGGCGGCGGTAATACTGCAATACAGTTCCCACCGCTTCCGGCTCCCCGCTGGCGGCTTGGACGATTGTTTCATAGGGGAGAAGCCTATTATTTCTCATATGCCATTCCCTCCATTTCCGCTTGGAGCTGCCGTAGGGCTTTTCGGATATGGTAGCCCGCTGTGCTGCGGCTGCGCCCGTACTGTCTGCCAATTTCGTGCTGTGGAATACGCTTGAAAAAGGACAGGTAAATCATTTCCCGCTCCCGTTCGTCCAGCCGTGACAGGGCTTCCGCAAGTAAACCGCTGCTGAAAATGACCGTATCGCCGCAAAGGGTAAGTATGTATTCCTCGTCCGGCTCCGGGGCTTGGAAATATTCATCTGTCGTGCCTAAAGGGTAGTGCTTTTCGTCTGTGAGGTATTCAAGGGATATTTCTCTTTTGTGCTTCCTGCTCCGTGTCCTCGCTGCGTTGATCGTTGCATTTCGGATAACGACTTTGCAAAAGGCATGGAAAGTGTACTCGATATGTTCCCGATATTCTTCTGTACAGGTCATGGAAAATCCCCCTTTCCTCCCAAAAGGGCTGTGGCTGGTTAGTAGTTGCTTTTTATGATAGTAAGGGGCGGCAGCACTTTAGGCTGTCGCTCCTTGACTGCCTAACTGCAAAACCGGGCGGGGCTGTCAACGGCGGGCGAAGCCCGTTCATCTTGACCGTTGACTGGCTCGGCCGGGTTTGCTATTTATCCGGCAAACTTGAATTTATTTTAAGCTATCACGTTTTACCTTTTTAAGCCTTACTATCATTACCATAGGAATTTCTTTATTGTTTTTGAAACATTCTTCATAAAATCCATCAATGACAAATCCAGCTCTGAAACAAAGGTTAAAAATATCTTGTATGGAACGATGATAATAAATCTGCTCCTCCGGCTGCCCTTCGATCGCTATATCATAGTAACTGTGCGGTGTCATATATTTTTCAGTCAATGTGATAAAACAAGGGTGCTGCGTTGCAAAGACAAAAATCCCGTTTTCCTCCAATAGTTCATAAACAGCCATAAAAAGCGGTTCAATATCCGTAATATCCATAATTGCCATATTAGAAACTGCTTTCGTAAAGGCTCGATTTCTTTTTAATCCTAATAAGCTTTCTCTATTGGTCGCATCCGCTACGCAAAACTCAATTTGTTTTGCATATTGTGATCGCCGTCTTTTAGCCAATTCTATCATTTTTTTGCTGTAATCAAAAGCGACGACCGAAGCGCCTCTCTGTGCAAGATACGAAGAATAATTTCCATTGCCGCACGCAATATCCAAAATGTAATCCGAAGGATCAGGAGAGAGAAGTTCCGTTACTTTGGGACGTACTACCTCTCTGTGAAATTCATTGGATTCGTCACCCATTGCATCATCCCAAAATTGTGCGTTTTTCTCCCAGATCTTTTTGCTTTCCTCTGTTCCCATGTTCTCTCCCACTCCCAAAATTTGCCTTTTTGCTTCCATTAAATCTTCCTTACTATATTCCATTGTTACCCTCCATAACTTCTGATTGTTGCCGTCTTGACTATTATGTATCTTTTCTTTCCAAAATGGTATAGGCTTTTATTTTTATAATGCTGCAAAACTTTTCTTCTGTAAGGTATTCAAAGGATATTTCCCTTTGCCGCCGCTATTGGAAAGCCAAAAGCAGCGGCTTTTTTACGCGATATGACCGAAAAG
>ERZ772967.1884-NODE-1884-length-13926-cov-3.386850_pt1 | contig 13926 bp, 23 predicted proteins | sample MGYA00511677_ERZ772967 | MGnify/ENA primary metagenome ERZ772967 (study PRJEB29015, sample SAMEA2737931) | human oral metagenome | biome: human oral; feature: human-associated habitat; material: dental | place: China | collected 2146 ...
CGACCATCTGACGGGCGTTGCCGATCTTGCGGGGCGCTTTGCCGCCGCTTTCGGCGAGGAGGCGATGGGGCGGCTCTTGGGCTTGTATCACGATATCGGCAAGTATTCGCGCGAGTTTCAAGCGTATCTGCGTGCGGACGAGGAGGAGAAGAAACGGCGCAGGGGCCGCATCGACCATTCGACGGCGGGGACGCAGGAGATCGTGAAGCTGCGGCAGAGCGCGGATGATGAGCAAAGCAAACGGCTCGGCAGAGGCATGGCGCAGGTGATGGCGTTCTGCATCGCAGGGCATCATGGCGGCATACCGAACCAGGGTACGACGGCGAATACTGCGGAAGACGGCACGCTTTTGGGCAGACTCAAGCGCCAGAATCTGCCCGATTACTGCGCTTATCACGAGGCTGATCTGCCGCAGACCTTGCCGCCTTCGTCGCTCTTGTTGGCGCAAGCCGCGCGTGCGCCGCTCTCCGCGATGCTCTATACGCGCATGCTTTTCTCCTGTCTCGTCGATGCGGACTTTCTCGACACGGAAGACTTCATGTCGGCGGGGAATGTCGAGCGGGAAGGTTTTGCTTCTGTGGAAACCTTGCTCGAACGCCTACAGGAGAGCCTTGAAGAGAAATTCTCGAAGCCGAAGACGGAAAAAGAAAAGCAAAAACGGCAGTTGCCGATCAATGAAAAGCGCTCCGCACTCCTCGCCGAGAGCATCGCCGCAGGAAAAGAAGCACGAGGGAATTTATACCGGCTAACCGTACCGACGGGAGGGGGCAAGACGATTTCTTCTCTGGCGTTTGCTCTGCATTATGCCGCTCATGCCAAGAGAAAGCGCAGGCGCATCATCTACGTCATACCGTATACGTCGATCATCGAGCAGAATGCGGCTGTCTTTCGGGATTTGCTGGGGTCGGACAGTGTCGTCGAGCATCATCAGAATGTGGATTATGACGATGTGCAGGATATGGATATGAACCGCAAGCGGCTGGCGACGGAGAACTGGGATGCGCCCGTCATCGTGACGACGAACGTGCAGTTTTTCGAGTCGCTCTTTTCCAATCGCCCGTCGAAATGCCGCAAGCTGCACAATCTTGCCGAGAGCATCGTGATCTTCGATGAGGCGCAGATGATTCCGATTGATTACTTGCGTCCTTCGCTTGCCGCCATCGAGGCGCTCGTGCGGCACTATGCGTGTACGGCGGTGCTCTGTACGGCGACGCAGCCGCCTCTGGGACAGTTCTTCTCCGATGATATGCAGCCGCTGGAAATCTGCCCGGCACTTATGGAAAATGCGGCGTTTTTCCGGCGCACGAAGATCGAGCTGCGTGAAGGGACATTGACGGAAGAGGAGCTTGCCGAAGAGCTGGCGGCTCATGAGCAGGTGCTTTGCATCGTCAATGTGAAAAAGACGGCGCAAAGTGTCTTCGATTTGCTGCGGGAAGACGAAGGAACGTACCACTTGTCCACGAATCTCTATCCCGTGCATCGCGAGCAGGTATTGGCGGAGATTCGCGCACGGCTCAAGGACGGCAAGCCGTGCCGCGTTATTTCGACGAGCCTCGTGGAGGCCGGCGTCGACCTCGACTTCCCCTGCGTCTACCGCGAGATCAACGGCCTCGACAGCATCGTGCAGGCGGCGGGCCGCTGCAATCGCGAGGGCAGGAGGTCGGCAGAGGAAAGCGTTGTGCATGTCTTTTCTCTGGAAAAGCTGGCGAAAAATGCGCAGCTGGCAGCTGAGATCACAAAGAACGTGGCGCGGAGTTTTGCCGAAGACTTGGCAAGTCCCGAAGCGATTCGCCGCTACTTTGAAGAGCTGTACGATCTGAGCGGCAAGAATCGTCTGGACAAGAAAGACATCATGGGACAGTCGGGGAAGTTTGCCTTTGCCGATATTGCAGACGATGTCCGCCTGATCGAGGATCGTACCAAGCCGATCTTCATTCCGCAAACCGAGGAGGGACAGGCGCTCTTGGCGCGGCTGGAACAAGGAGAGAGATCGCGTTCGCTTATGCGAAAGGTCGGACGCTACATCGTAACCGTCTATACGGGTTATGCCGAAGCGCCGTTCGAACAGCTTGCCGCGCAGGGAAAGATCCGTATGCTTGATGAAAACCTCGCCGTGCTCGTTGATATGGCGGTATATGACTCAGAAAAGGGTCTGTCGAATAATGTTGGAGAGGGAGAAGGAATGTTCCTGTAGATTCGCTGCATGAAATCGTGTTTCTCCGCACAGACGAAAGCGGGGAGATTTGAAAAAATCTCCCCGTACTCGCGCATCATATGTCCTAACAAAAATTTCAATCCTCGTGCAGACATGATCTCCACGACGATGTTAGTTTACCATGCATCTGCAAGAAGTCAAGCCTAAGGCGAGAATTGATGGATTTCGCATAATTATTGTTTCTATATATTTTTTCGATTTTCTTAGTGAATTGTAGAATTTCAAATTGACAGATTTAATTTTTTATGATACGATTTCTACAAATAAGATATTTCCTAACAAAAGAAAAATATATGGAGGTGATTTTATGGCCTATGGCGTTCGCCTTGAGGTTTGGGGCGAAGCGGCCTGCTTCACGCGGCCGGAGTTGAAGGCGGAGCGCTTTTCCTACGCCGTCATGACGCCGAGCGCGGCGCGAGGGGTTTTGGAAGCCGTATTTTGGCATCCTGGATTAAAATGGAAGATCGACCGCATCTGTGTGCTTTCCGAGACGCAGTTCACGAATGTCCGCCGCAATGAGCTCAAGGCAAAGATTCCTGCGCGTACGGTGAAGGCTTTTGCGGAGAAAGAGCGTGGGGAACTCTATCAGTCCACGAAGGAGGATATTCAGCAGCGTGCCGCCACCATCTTGAAGGAGCCGCATTACATCATTGAAGCGCATTTCGAGATGACGGAGAAGGCATCGGCATCGGACAACGAGGGGAAATTCCGTGAGATGTTCTGCCGACGCGCACGCAAGGGACAGTGCTATCATGCACCGTATCTGGGCTGCCGCGAGTTTCCCGCGCGCTTCCGGCTGTACGAGGAAGCGGAGCTTCCGCCGACAAATGGGGAAACGAAAGATCTGGGTTTCATGCTCTATGATATCGACTACTCGGATCCCAAGAATCTTCAGCCGATGTTTTTCCAAGCACAGCTTGTGGACGGCGTGCTCGACCTTAGGGATTGCGAGGTGTACCGCTGATACTTTAATAATGTTTGTCAACCCGTTGTTTTAAAGGGTTGTTTTTTTTATTTGTCTGCATTTTGCCTACGAAATGCCTTGTCTACAAGCGATTGCTGGAAAATGTTAATCGTTTCTTTCTGCATAGCCTCGGTGTCATGTGTATATAAATTTTGTGTTATTGTTGCATCTGTGTGTCCAAGTCGGGCGGCTACAGCAACAGGTTTTGCCCCATTTTCGATGAGCTGCGTTGCGTGCGTGTGCCGAAAACTATGAGCATTAAGTCCGCGGATGCGCAAAAAATAATTCATGGCACTGTAGTGTATAAATCTACCCCGCATATCTGTACAGATAAAGTCGCATAGGGTGTCACCATCGCGTAAGGGCAATGCAATAGAGGCCGTATATAAGAATCCATCTTTGTCTTTGTAAACTAATTGATAATTACGATCTGCTGTACGTTTATTTTCTTCTTGTTGCTCTTTCCATTGTTGCAGATCAGATAACAAAAATTCATCTATCAATATACTTCGGACACTTGTCTTCGTCTTGGGCGTATCTATATAGGCATGACGGCTTTGTCCGAAGGTAGATAAAGTTTGCCGAACATAGATGGTTTCTTTCTCAAAGTCTACGCATGACCATTCAAGACCTAAAACTTCACCGATGCGCATACCGGTATGGTATGCCAACATAAGCGGCATATAAAATTTTTTCCCAAAACTTTCTTCATGGATTATGTTCTGGAATTGTTCGGGGGAAATGATCTCTCTTTTTACTTGCGGAGTAGTATCCGCATTGCGTGGAATTGAGATGTTTGATATTGCATTAGATGAGATGATTTCTGCGGGATATATAGCATATTTTAGGGCTAACGACAGAACATTTTTTGCTGTTCTAATAGTGGTTTTCTTCAGTCCCCGATCAACAAGTTTTTGTACCATATTGGCGCAATCGCGAGGACGGAGTTCTTGCAGATAGATTTCTCCAATATAGGGAATGACGTTGTTGTGGAGCGAATAATAATAATTTCTATATGTCATTCGTTTGATTTGCGGGCGAGAGATATTTTCCAACCACGATACAAGATACTCTTTTAACTTTACACGTTCTGACGTAAGACCAATATTACCGCTTTTCCAGTCAATGTAGGCAGCGGTTCCGGCGTCGAATGCTTCTTGCTCTGTGGCAAAACCACCTTTTTCGATAACTTTGCGACGTCCGGTTTGGGGATGTTTGCCAGCGTCAAAGCTATAAGAGTAGGTCTTCCCTCTCTTCCTTGTCCGTACGGTTTTGATTTTTGCCATGATGCATTTCTCCTCGTTACTTAATAAAGGTGTCTGGCGGATGCCTTTATTTTTTTGTTGTTTTTACCGATTGTTCAGCGGAAGGAATATGGTATGGTTCCGGACGGGTATGTGGGTGGGTCGATTTCATCCAGGTGGTCTTCAAGGTCATCAACCCGTCTCGTGAGATCGTCAAGATTGGATTCTATGTCGGAGGCATGATCTTCGACTTTTTGAAGGGTCAGTGTGTTTTTTCGTGCTTTCGGTTTAGGGGGACGGACGATGCTGCCGATGGATTCCAAGTAGTTCTGCTGTTGGTATGTGATGCTTCCCAGTGCATAGATAGCTAGGGAAAGTATGGCTATGATGACGTAAAGGCAGGTGATCTGTGTTTTTGTTGTCATGACAGGATTCCTCCTCTATGGGTGAAGCCAAAGTCTTACCGTTGAAAACATCAATATGTCAAGAAATATTAAAAATATGAAAAGCACAATTTTTATATAATTACGTTCTCTCCATGCACTACATATGGAAGGGATGCACCACTCAAATAGAATTAAAGCGAAAATTGCAAAACATATTGTAAATGCTATCATAGGATGCCCTCCGTTATTTATGTTGTTTCTCTTCTAACTCATCGGCATCATCATCCGAATAGAGATCGCCACCTTCAATGTGGCGAAGTTCATGGAGATAGGTTTCACGGTTCTGCTCCCATGACAGGCGGGAGTTCAGGAGAACGGTGTGCCCGCCTTCGGCATCGGCGACGAGGAAGCCGCGTACGTCCGTCGGCATGTTGTGCAGTACGACGCGGGGGTATTCGTCATTCATAATCTCCACGCTCCCTTGCTTTCTGAAATTCCACAAAACGCCGCACTTCTTCGATGGATTCTTTCTTTAAGCCCCGCGTCGCGTCGAAAAGAACGCGAATGTCGGGGTTTTCTTTCATTTCGTTGGCTATAGATACGACTTCAGGGTCATGGTAGTAGCCGCTATCCCGCGCCAATTCTCTCGACGTTCCCAAAAGATAGTCTGTTGAAACTTGTAATGCTCTGGCAATTCTGACTAGTTCATCATCACGAATAGGACGAGTACCTTTTTCAATACGATTCAAAACACTGACATTCATATTTATAGCGTTCGCAAGCTCCTGTTGCAAAATATCCTTATCTTCACGGGCGTTTCTTATGCGATCCCCCGTTGTCATAATCATCACACCTTTCTATATCATCAAGTATATTATAGCGTATTTTTCCATTATGGAAAGAAGAATTGCTAAAAAAGAAAAATTAAACCTTGACTTTCTATAACAGCAAGTGTATTATGTAATTGGCTGATTTCTATAATAGCAAGTAAGGAGGGGGAGTGATTGGCAGAATTCGATTTGGCTTATATTGCCGAAAGGCGGAAGGCGCTGGGATTGACCTTAAATGACATGGCAAAATCCCTTGGATTTTCTAGCGAATCCACCTATTGGAAATATGAGCGCGGAATCTATAAGTTCAATGCAGATTTCTTGCCAAAGCTCGCAACGGCTTTGCAGTGTTCTATTTCGCAATTTTATAAAACGGAAATTGCTGAAACGGAAAAATGATGTGCAACAAGAAGCACAAGTTTGCAAAGGAGGTGGAAATCGTGCAAACAACAATTGAAGCCGCCATCGGCAGCGTCGTGGACGCACGGATGGCGGAATGGTTTGCTAGGATTGAGACACTTTTGAAAGCGCATGAGAAGCCGGGAGAGCAAGCGGTTTCAAAAATTGCCGTTGGGCGGCAGGAAATCTTTAACGCCAAAGAGGCGGCAAAGATTCTTGGCTGCTCGGATGCGACGGTACGGAAGCTTATCCGTGACGGAGTATTGCTCACGGTCACAGATGGCACAAGTACCATCTATAAGATTCCGCGTGAAGAGATTGAAAGGTTTATTTATGGGAAAGGAGAGGCAATATCATGAAGACAGAGGTTATCATGGAGCGCCCGGCGTTTATGCTGCAGGGCAGCTCCTACAACGGAATCGGCGAAGTCATCGAGATCAGTTTTAACGATCTGCGGCGTGCGGAAGTTGGCGAGCGCTGGGAGGCGCTTGATACACACAACTGCCGCCGCGACCTCAACGAAGAAAGCGCCGAACTGGTCTACAAGACCGAGGACGGCGTGGCGGTGTTGTTCCGCGCCGAGGGGACGAGCGACGAGCCAAACCCCGAGCCGTGGAAGGCAAAGCCGAAGCTCAAGTGGTTCGCCTTCGCGTAGCTAATGGCCGCCCCAATAGGGGCGGTGCAATAAAGAAAGGAGTGCTGTCTTATGTATCAGCACAAAATCCAACTGAAAAAGCCATTCTCCCAGCGCCGCCTCGGCAATTCCCTTACATGGGAAGTTGCCTACGACGGGAAGGAGTTGACGATTTCTCACAGGTCGGGACGGGTGTACACCGTCAAGCAGAAGTATCCGGCCTTCATCGGCATCGACATCTCGGATGGGCACCCGCGGGTCTTCCCTGTTAAGAAACCGCGTGACCCGCGGCGCGCCCTCCTCTGGGAGCACGGCTTCCGTCGCCGTGATGAGGTAGAGTCCCCGCCCTCCTACGAGGAGTTTGAGGGGCAATACTGCTACCTTTACGACGAAAAGGGACGGTGGACGGGCAGACATGCGCCGCACTTCGTCTACCGTTCCGAGCACCTCTTCATCGGCTATGTCCGGGAGGCGGTACGCTATCGCGGCTTTCAGCGGCAGTGGTGGATGTCGCCAGATTGCACGCTGGAGGAGGTGCAGGAGGCCGTAAAGGGTCTCGGAAACCTCCGTCGCGACTATGCTGCCGAGGGAAATGGGTACAAGTAGGAGGCACAAGAGATGAAGAGACATAAAATCAGCCGTCTGTTCGGTTGGCGCAAAGGAAATATCTGTGTGATTAGCGTCCAGTACGAAGACGGAGAGGTCATGCAGTACATCTTTGATAGGGAGGGATATGTGTCGTGATGAGTGAGTGGCGCGTGACGAGCAATCTGATCGCGGGAGAGAAATACTATTCCTGCTATCGCTTGAAGGACGTCGATGCCGTCGATCACAGCGGCAACCGTGAGGAGCTGGGGCGGTGGTTCGGCACGAAGGAAGCGGCGCAGGTGGTCGCCGATCAAATGAACAAGGGGGAGCTTTCATGAAGACGATCTGGAATCCATTGGAGTATATCAGCGACTACGGCTGGACGTGCATCGTATGCGTCGCGGGGCTGTTGTTTGCGGCGGCGGTGTTGGTGGGGTAAAAGAAGGACTATAACAGAGGAAGGCTGGCAGTTATGCGTGAGATAAAATTCAGGGCATGGGATAGGAGAATGAAACAGATGAACGAGGTGGTACGCATCGACTTTGGCGAGCCGCTGACGTATGATTTTATCACCGTAAGGATGACAAAACAGTTGATAAGGCATGGGCACCCCGTATTTGATCATGGTTACGTCGGGGACGATAACAACCATATCTTGATGCAGTCCATCGGCGCAAAAGATAAGAATGGCGTTGAGATTTACGAGGGGGATATTATCCGTTCTCCCGGTGGCAAAGATTACGTGATTCGGTGGAGTGATTTGACCTATCGTTTTGTGGCAGATCCGATTCCGGCGAATCGCATAAGTCCTCAGTTGGTCAGTCGTACGACAGGCAATTATGAGGTGGTTGGCAATATCTACGAGAATTTGGATGAAGTCGAGGCAAAAGAAAAAGCGCCCGAAGCGGCGGCAACCGCTCCGAGCGCAGATGAATAACTACCACCGTGAGTATAGCACGGGAATAAAGGAGAAATCAACATGAAAATCAAGCAAATTTTGCGGCAAAGCCGCCGCGATTTCTGGGCAATCTTCCGCTGCGAAAATTGTGGATATGAATGCGAAGAGCAGGGCTACGACGACGCTTATTTTCACGGGCACGTCATCCCGGACAAAATGGCTTGCCCGCAGTGCGGGAAAACGGAGCGGGAGATTGACCCGAACTATCGGCCACTTACAACGAAGTACCCTGAAGGAATGCAAGTATAGGAGGCGTGCCAAATGAAAATACCAAAGCGGCTGCCAAAGAAGCTGCAAGAGTATGTGGAGTTGGAGAATGCGTTTCATAGCTTGACGCTCATCGCCGCTGAGATGCGGCGGTGGCAGGGGCATGTTTCCATTCAGCTGACCTATTTTAAGGGGTGTGTCTTGGGCGACGCATTCGTGACATTGGATTCTGATCTCTATTATGACAAGAATAAGAAGAAAATCCGTGAGTACGCAAGCTCGCAGATGCGGCGTGCGGATATTTATAGAAAGGCGGTGTTGGCATCATGAGTGAGCAGGTTGCGGAATATGAGACAAAAAAGAAACCGTTTGCAGTGACGGACGAATCCAGCGCGGAATGGGTGCTGGAAAAGATGGAGGAGAACGCGAAGGCGCGTGCCCTCATCGAGGAACAGTATAAGCGCATGATTGCGCGTCATGAGAAGTGGCGCGAGGAGGCGCTGAAGGAGCTGGAGGATAACGACGCATACTTCCAGTCGCTTCTGCGTCCGTGGGCAGAGACGAAGCTTGCCGGCAGCAAGAAGAAGTCGGTGAAACTGCCGAGTGGGCGCGTGGGCTTCCGTGCGGGGAGCAAGACGTACATGCTGGACGGCGAGAAGGTGGCAGCGACGAGTGCAAGGCTCCTCTCTTTTGTCAAAGTGGAAGACGAGAGCTTTATCGAGCGGAAGGAAAGCGTCCGCTGGGGCGACTACAAGAAGACGCTCCAAGTGACGGACAGCGGGCGCGTGGTGACAGCGGACGGCGTGCCTATCCCGGGCATGACTTGCACGCAGGGAGAGCCGAGCTTTTATGTGGAGGTGACGGGCTCATGAGTAGGGCGATTCTCGTCTACGGGGAGAGCGGGAGCGGCAAGACAACGTCGCTCCGCACGCTCGACCCGGAGCGCACATTCATCGTCGACGCTGACCGCAAAGGGCTGTCGTGGCGCGGTTGGAAAAAGCAGTACAACGGCGCAAAGAAGAACTATGTGCAAACGTCAAGCGTGCCGACGATCGAGAGTATCTACCAAAAGATGCAGGGCGAATGGGCGGAGAAGTTCGACGTGCTCGTCATCGATGGGCTGTCCACGATCATGGTGGACGACGAGATGCGGCGGGCGAAGGAGCGCGGCTTTGATAAGTTCGTCGACCTTGCACAATGTATCTGGAACATCATATCGGATGCGCATCTTCTGCGAGCGAACCTGACCGTCATATTTATTGCCCATGCAATCACGGAGCATGACGAGAGCGGCTACCAGTGGACGCACGTCAAGACGGGCGGCAGGAAGCTGGACAAGATCGTTTTGGAGAGCAAGTTCACAACGGTCTTATGGGCAAAGGCTTTGGACGGCAGGTATGTATTTACCACACAGGCCGACCATAGCACAGCAAAAAGCCCGATGGGATGCTTCCCCAAGGAGATTCCCAATGATATGGCGGCGGTAATCGCCGCGCTCAAGGAGTATGAGGACGACGACGCAGACGATGCACCAGAGATGGGAGGAAAAACAAAATGATGAAACCGGATGGATTTGATTCGGCGATGGCAATTAAGGGCGGGGGCTTCCCACAGCTGCCGCCGGGCGGATATATCTGCCGCATCGTCGAGGCGAAGGAGCAGCGGTCGAAGAGTGGACGCAACATGCTCGTGCTTGGCCTCGACATCGCCGAGGGAGAGTATAAGGATTTCTACCTCAAGCAGTTCCAGCGTCGCCATGAGGAAAACCCTGATACGAAGTGGCCGTGCCTCTACTACCAGCTGACGGACGGCGACAGTGTAGGGCGGCTCAAGGGCTTGCTCATGGCCTTGGAGGAATCCAATGAGGGGTTCAGTCTCGCCTCATGGGATTGGGATGAGAAGAAGCTGAAGAAACTCTTGTGCTGCGGCGTGTTCCGCGAAGAGGAATATCTGAACAATGGAAAGGTGCGCACGAGCGTCAAGTGCATCTCCATCTTGCCAAAGGCGGAGCTGCCAAACGTCAAGGTTCCTGAAAAGAAGACGCTTGCGTCGTCGCAGCAGAACAATGGCGGCTGGGGGAACATCCCTGACGAAGATATCCCATTTTGATGCTGACGACAGGAATGCTCGCGAAGGAGACGGACAAAGGCTTTTGGCTCTTCGTCCCCGTCTCCTCCGAGCGAGAGAGAGCGGAGATTCGTCGGGCGAACAAAGTCGCTGCCGTGGAGTTTGCTGATGCACGGACGATTACGGCAGAGCAGCGGAAAAAAGCCTATGTGCTGATCCGCTGCATTGCTGAGTGGTGGAGCGACACGCCCGCCGAGTGTATGAAGGAGCTGTCGAAGCTCATGTTTCGTGAGGTCGAGCCGAGCCTTGAGCGAGAGCCGTTCAGCCTCTCCGACTGTGACAGGACGACGGCAAGGCTCTACATCACGTATCTCATCGACTTTTGCTTATTGCACGACGTGCCGTGCGGCGAGCCGATGTACAAGCTCGCCGAGGACTTGCCCAAGTACACATGGGCGTGCCTCATGAAAAAGCGGTGCGTCGTCTGTGGGAGAAGGGCGGAGCTGCACCATGTCGACCATGTGCAGACGGATCGCAAGAGGATCAGTCACATCGGGATGAGAGCGCTGCCGCTTTGTCGCAAGCACCACAACGAGGTGCACGGCATGGGCGAGCGAGATTTTTTGAAGAAGTACATTTTGGAGCCTGTAAAGATTGATGAGCAAATTGCGGATGTCTACAGATTGAGAAAGAAGTAGGATGTTCAATCAAAAATAATAGAAAGGAGGACGCGGCATGGACTATATTCGACAGCTCAACACATTTCTGAATATGAGCGCAGGGAACCTCCCCGGTGCACCCTTTCAAGTTTATATGCGATTATTTCAGATTGCCAACATGAAAGGCTGGCCGGAGAGCTTTCCTGCGACAGACGCAGAAATCTGTATGATGACTGGAATACGGAATAGAAGGACTATAGCGGAAGCAAGGCGCGTTCTCGAACAGGTGGGCTATATCAAAGTCATTAAAGGCGGACGACATCGCCCGACACAATACCAGCTCATCGAATTAACAAATGGTGCAATAACTACACCATTTACTGCACCATCTACTACACCAATAAGTACAAATGGTGTAGTAGATACACCAATAGATACACCAATAGATACACCAATAGATACACCAATAGATGCACCAATAGATGCACCAATAGATGCACACCTATATAAATATAAACATAAACAAAAGACAGAGACAGAAAGAAAAACAGACGAGGTCATCCTCCCTCCGACACAGAGGCTACCGGAGATTCCGCTGGGGGTGAGGTCTGCCTTTGAGAGGGTGTTCCGCCCGCTGGCAGGGAGCCGGGACATGGATCTGCTGTCTTGTCTCTTGGGCGAGTTTGGCAGCAGGGGTGTGCTCGCAGCTATCAAGCAGGCGCAGGAGCGGCCGAAAGGCTTGGAGCGCATTCGCGACCCGCTGGGGTGGATGCGTGGCGTGTTGGTCAAGGATCCTTCTCTTTCTTCGCGAGCCGAAGGCGCAGGGCAGGCCGCAGAAGCTCCGAATGAGCCGCAGCTGAGGGACTTTACGCATATCGACGCCAAGGAGTATGCCAAGGAGCTGGCGCGCAAGAACAGAGAGCGATTTGAGCGCTCGGGAGGGGACATTTATGGCATTTTCGGCGGCAAACACCCTTACCAGTCCTGAGATTGAGCAGGAGGTGCTGGGCGCGATCTTGACCAAGCCGGACAAGATTTACGAGCTGTCTGGTGCGCTGCGTCCGAGTGATTTTTACCGGGAGGCGCACAAGACGGTTTACCGCGTCATGCTCTCGATGGCGGAGCGGCGGCTGCCGATTGAGATCCAGAGCCTCACGGAGGAGCTCAAGGCCAAGGGGGAGCTGAGGCGTGTCGGCGGCATCCCGTTTGTGAGCCTCTTGGGGCGCTCTACGTTTACGGCGGCTTATCTGCCGCAGCATGTGGCAAAGCTCAAGGAGTATGCGCAGCGACGCTCTCTTTTGGGTATAGCCGAGGAGATTGCAGGGGCGGCGCAAAATCTCGCGGAGCCTGTCGATCTCGCTGGGATCCAGTCACGCATTGCTGGGGCGGCGCTGGGCAAGGAGCAGGGTGTGACGACGATGACGGACGATTTGCTTGATTTTGCGCAGTGGATGTCCGACCAGCAGGAGAGGGGTGACCAGGGCGTGCTCTCAGGGATTGCACCGCTTGATATCATGACGCATGGCTGGCAGCCGGGCGATCTGATCATCCTTGCGGCGCGTCCGTCGATGGGCAAGTCTGCCTTGGCGCTCTCGTTTGCATTGGCGGCGGCTCTAAAGCACCAAAAACACGTGGCTTATTTTAGCCTGGAGATGAGCAAGGGGCATCTCCTCTCACGCATGATTGCAAACATCTCCGGGTTGGATTCGCGGCGTATCTCGCATCCGTCCGATCTCGATGAGGAGGGGTGCGCGACGGTGCTCCAGGCGAGCGATACGCTCTCTCATGCAACGCTGTATCTCCAGACGGACGATGTCAATACGCCGCTCAAGATTTACAGCAAGGCGCGGCAGATCCAGGGGCGCTATGGTCTTGACATGATCGTGATTGACCACATGCACCTTATGTCGAGCGGGCGCAAGGGCGATGAGGGCAATCGCGTGCAGGAGATGAGCTATATCTCGCGCCAGCTCAAGCTCATGGCGATGGAGTTTGATGTCCCGGTGATCTCTTTGGCGCAGCTCTCACGCGGGGTGGAGAGCCGGCAGGACAAGCGCCCGGTGCTCTCTGACCTCCGGGACAGCGGCAGCATTGAGCAGGACGCTGACCTCGTCTTAATGATGTACCGCGAGGCGTATTACAACAAGCAGGCTAAGGATGATCTTGTGGAGCTGGCAATTAAAAAATTCCGCAATGGCGCATTAGGCACTGTCAATCTGGAGTTTTGCAAGGAGATGTCGCGCTTTGCGGTTATGCCGTTTGATGGGGAATACGTGGATGCAAAGGATTTGCCAATCTAGGAGGTGCTGGGATGGACTGGTTGAGCAAGCTGCCGCCGTCGAGGAGAGTAGAGGCAAAGCGCTTGCTGGGGTTTAGGCAGCAGGCGCTTGAGATGCGACAGGAGGGCATTATCGACAGGCCGACGGCACGGCGCATCGTGACGGTGATCAATCGCACGATTGAGCGTCTGTCGGAGGAGGGTGCGGTGCGGGAGTATACGCCCTGCAAGCGTCCTGATCCGACGGCATGGGAGGCCATCGGTCGTGTGATGCGTGAGGAGCGTCGTGCGGAGAGGAGCAGGGGACATGCGAGAGTATAAGGCCGTCGTCCTCGGTGAGCCTGTGGCGCAGGGCAGGCCGCGCTTTAGCCGGCAGGGCGGCTTTGTCAAAGCGTATGACCCTGCCAAAAGCCGGGACTATAAGCAGTATGTCCGGCTTGTCGCCAGCGAGGATGCGCCTGAGGCACCCGTGACGGGTGCGGTGCAGCTCTCGCTCA
>ERZ772967.1889-NODE-1889-length-13898-cov-6.940475_pt1 | contig 13898 bp, 12 predicted proteins | sample MGYA00511677_ERZ772967 | MGnify/ENA primary metagenome ERZ772967 (study PRJEB29015, sample SAMEA2737931) | human oral metagenome | biome: human oral; feature: human-associated habitat; material: dental | place: China | collected 2146 ...
AAACCCTGCGCCAGCGCAGCCCAAAAGTCACCGCGAAATACGCCCACGTCCACGAACGCATGGAGAACCGCGTCACACGGGGAATCACACCGGGGGTGAGTGTGGAAACGGTGCGGAGCAGCGGACAGGATACAACAACGTAGGACAATTCACATACAATGCCGCTGAAGAGCACATAGGAGGATATTGTTGGATTTACAGAACAAAAAGGTCTGGATTACGACAGGCGGCGGCATTGGCGATACCATCATGTTCACGCCTGCTCTGCGCCGCCTCAAAGAAATCTATCCTTCCTGCCATCTGACATTCATGACGCGATGGCCGAACCATGCAGTTCTGCGCGGTCTCCCCTATCTGGATGAGGTCACCTATATTCGCAGAGGCACACTTCTCGGTCGTTGGCGCGTACTTCCATCATTTCTGCGCGGACAGGATGCCGTCGTTTTCACCGACTGGCAGCCACAGCTTTTACTATTCGCAAAACTTGCAGGACTTCCGCTGCGCGCAGGATATCCACGCAAAAACCACACTCTTTCAAAGTATCTTACCAAAGCAATTCGTCCTCATGTCTTTCAATCAACAGACTACGCCGCAGAAACTAATGCAAAGGTATTTTCGGATGCTCTTGGCATCACATTGGACGGCGATATGACGCGGCCGGACATTGGCTCTCCCACAGAGGAAGAGCACCATTACGCATCACAGTTGCTTGAACAAATCGGATTAAAAAAGGACGAACCCTTTTTCCTTCTTTCTCCGTTTGCAAGCCTTGCGCAGCGCAACTGGCCATTGAACGAGGCACGGGATTTTGTAAAGCGTGCCGAAAAAATATTCGGCTGTCCCATCGTTGTCATCGGTTCGTCCGAGAACGAAAAAGAAGCAAAAGAACTTTCTCGCTTTAATCTCATTGGTCGAACCACGGTAGGCGAACTTATTGATATTATCTCTCGTGCTGCGCTCCTTGTAACACCGGACAGCGGTCCCATGCACATTGCAGGAGCGCTCGGCACACCCGTTGTGCCTCTGTTCAGCAAGGATCTCCCAAGCCGCTGGGCACCGAAATATCACTGTCACCCTATATATCTGGATATGGACTGCTCTCCATGCGACGATGATATGGCACGAAATTGTCCGTTTAGCGTAAAATGTATGAGAGACATTCGGACAGATATGGTACTCGATGCGGCTGAGAGGCTGCTGCAAGTGGAAACTGCCAGCCTCCTTAAATTTCGCATATAAGACAATGAGTCCCCCTAGATAGAAAATTTGACGCTTCTATCTAGGGGGACTTTCTATCTCTCTGCTCTATAGGAAGCACTGATAAATTCAGCCACGCCATATTGACGCATCTTTTTTGCCCGCACTGTGCCCACGATCCTCCACATGGCTTTGGCTATGCGTCCGGTTTGCCGCCTTGTTCAGACGAAAAAATCTACGTCAATCTGACGGACTTCATTTTGTCAGCGATTCCTATACTATCCTGCATTGCTCGGAGCACCTGCTCCTCTGTTACCTGCAAAATACAGTGCGGTACTGTATGCAGACAGCCCTGCTCGCACCCCGGAAGTACGTTCTCCGGCTGCAGCATCGTGAGATCGGACTGCCACGGATAGAGTCGCACAGGATAGTTTTGCTCCATATTCTGAATATCTGCACCGACCTTATAGATGACAACGCCGCGCAATCCACAGGCAGCGGCAAAATGCGCCGGTCCCGTATCACCGCCCAGATAGAAATCTGCCCTCTTCATCAATGCCAATGTCTGACGAATCGTCGTTCTTCCAATAAAGTTGTAGGCCGAAACTTCCCTGCAAAATGTTTTCGCATACTTCTCTGCGCTCTTCCCTGCACCTACGAGCAGAAGCGACAGCGGATACCGTGCCGACAGCGTACGGCAGACGGATACATACCGCTCAACAGGCCAGTCCTTGCTTGGATGCGACGTACTTAGATTGACAATTACGCGCCGCGTATCCAGTGGAAGCTTAGCTGCCGCCAGCAGATCATCGACACAGCGCTCATCTTCCTCCGTAAGCCAAACAGGCATACCCGTATCCGCTACGCTTCCACCTGCTGCAGATACGAGCATCAGATTGCGCTCCACCTCATGTGCTTCTCCGTGCGCCTCTAATATCTTTGTGAAAAGAGCATCATACGCTCCCATATATTGCCGGTGGTTTGTTTTGTTCGTTCGCTCTGTATAAGAAAAGCGACGTGAAGCTCCGGAAAAAAATGCAAGCCATGCGTCGACCATCGAAGGCATACAGGTCGTGGGAACAATGGCAGCACCGATGTCTGTCTGCCACAGGTATTCTCTTGCAAAGTCCCACGTACGCCTCAAATTCACGCGGCAATAAGATTTTTGAGCACGATCATCATAGACGAGAAGACGATCAATGCAGGGAGATGCCGCTAAAAGATTTTTATTCGATGGAGCGCATACGGCAGTGATTTCTGTCGCAGGAAACGAACGCTTTAACTCTCGGAGGAGCGGCAGCACTGTCATCGTATCGCCCAACGGATACCGTATAAGAACCAAAAAGCCCTTGCCGCTTCCATGTGGAATCGCTTTTTTCCTCTTCCAGCAAACGACTTTCGTAAGAATGTATTCCAAATATCTATGCATGGATTTTCCCTTATGAGGGCAGTCGACGGCTGCCAACGATTTCATAGTTTTGCAATAAATACCCGCAAAACTGTCGGGGATTTAAGCAGTAGACAGCACTTCATTCGATCACGATATTTTCCTTTCCCCCGAACAAACCTTACGAGCACCTCATAATTCCGTGCAATATATTCATCTGCTTCTCTTACAAAGCCATGACGCAAAGCACTGAGAGCAAAACGATAGCTACGATATGCCTGTGAAGAAAGGAGCGCCTCTACCGCTTGCGGACGATGTTCACGAACAAATGGCAAAACGAGATCAAATATACCTGCCTGCCATTCCCAATCGGAGGGACGCCAAAGTCCCTCATCCGTCGCGCTTCCCCCTCGTCGTATATAGGTGCTCAGGATTTGAGTTACTGCTGTGGAACGAGTCACAGAAAGAAGCTTTAAAAAGAATGCCGTGTCTTCAGAGTTTGGCACGTCAAAAGGGAACGACAATTCGTATTCTTGAATCAGTGTACGTCTTATCAGCATTGCACTGATATGAAATGTCAAGCGAAGTTCCGTTCCTCCATGAAGATAATCTTCCACAAAACCTTCAACAGCCGACACCGGACCAACGAGAGCAGTTTTCCCATCCGGAAACCGCTCCTCTGTGCGCCCATAGACAAAATCCGCGTCTTTTTCCTCTGCACGCAGAAGAAGTCGCTCAATGGCATACGCATACCACAGATCGTCTCCATCCAAAAAAGAGATGTATTCTCCTCGCGCTGCCGCAAGACCTGTATTACGAGCTGCAGAAACGCCGCCATTTTCCTGACAGATAAGGCGAATACGCGGATCCTGTGTGGCGATCTCCACAACAATGGAAGCGGTATCATCCGCAGAACCGTCGTCTACAACGATCAGTTCCCAGTCCGAAACAGTCTGTGCCTGTACAGATACAATCGCCTGTTCAATCGTCTGCGCGACATTGTATGCAGGCATAATAACAGATACACGAGGGGACTTGCATCCTTCATACATTCTGTTTTCCATGTTGTATTTCCTCCACAGGACATCCGGTCATCGATCCTGTAAGATTGCCTGTATCCGCTCCGCAATCTGTGCATCGACTTCATCGAGAAACGCAAAGCGACGCCGATAGACCGCGCGCTTGCGCGTTGGTACCTCCTCCATCGTTTTGCGCGGAAGCGTTAACGGCAATTCATAAAACCGCTTATCTTCCGTCTGCCAGCCGCCGGCCTCCTCCCAAAACACGCCAAAGTCCGTTTTGAGTTTGCGGTCACGGCGGAGGTGATTGTTTGCGTAGTAGCCCGCATTCGAAACGGCAAAGATGCGCTGCACGCCGAGTGCACGTGCGACTGCCTGCGTCATGTAGAGGATAAGATTCTTTGTGCGGAAGCGATGTGCCCGCTTTGTCATCTCACGGACAAAGTCCTGTGCGTCCTCGGTGTTCGGTCCCTGCATTGCACCAATGACCAGCGTTGGCTGTCCATCCCGCTGCTCAATCCAAAAGACGATCTGGTAAAGGGTCACATGATTGACCTCCATCATGACAGAGAGCAACCCTTCTTTGCGCTGACCGGGTGCGAATTTCAGATAAGCACACCAATCCATATCCGCATCTGCAGAGCGCCAAATCTCGTGTATGCCATCGTACCCAAGGCTGACAAAATCCTCGGGGTTCAGCCTGTCTTCGAGATAGGCGTAGTGTTCCCGTATGAGCTTCATGCGCGTGCTCACGGTAGACCCTGCATAAAAAAAGGATCGTGTCGCCTGCTCCAGAGGAAATGGATTGCGCGCATAAAGCTCTTTGCGCGCCTCCGTCTTCTGAAAGAAATCGTAGAGTTCGCGCAGCTGTTTCCGGTGCAGCAGACCGCGCACCATAAAGACGACGGCGCGGTGACGCTCGCGCGGATTTTCCCAGCGATAGGCACGACGCGCGACGGCACGGATCTCAGCAATCATGAAAAATCTCCCGTATGGCGGTTTGTCTTGTCAAGATAATACAGTTTTACATACTTTGCCATCGTATAGAAATAGTGGAACACCGCAAGAATAAATCCGATACGTCCATCGAGGAAGCCGCGTTTCAAGAAGTACATGCGAAAACTTGCCCACACAGGATGCAGAATCATATCGGCAAGATTCGCACGCCGCCCCGCATTGTAGGATTTCTGAGCTGCGAGGGTTGTATAGGTATTCAGCTTGCCTAGATAGTGTGTCCAGTCACGATAGGGATAGTGAACAAGATACTCTTCCCGCGGGAGTTTGACCTCCTGACAGGAGTGACATATCTTGGGATGAACAAGTCCCGTGACGCTCGTCCCCGCACGGGGCAACAGACGGACGACATAATCAGGAAACCAACCGCCATGGTGCAGCGGCTGCTCAAAATAGTAGCTCAGACGCGCGTTCGCGTACGCATATCGCCGATCATCCGCTGCAACAATCGACTTGATGTGCTCTGCAAGCCTCGGTGACACACGCTCATCCGCATCCAGAAAATAAATCCAATCGTGCGTCGCCTCTTGAATTGCAAAGGTCTGCTGCGCCCCCCAGTCGCCGGCGAGCGCACGCTGCACAACACGCGCCCCGAGGGAACGTGCAAGCTCCGCTGTCCGATCCGTGCTAAAATCGTCGATGACAATGATCTCATCAGCAAAGGAAACGCTGCGAATACAGTCCTCTATGTTCTGCTCCTCGTTCTTTGCGAGGAGCAGTACCGATAGATTCAGAGCCATAATGCCGTCCTTTCCAGCCATCAGCTTCATTTCCCCGCGTTTCCGTCGATGATCTCCATAATGCGCACAGCAAAACGCGCGGGTGCATATTCATCGGCGGCACGTTGAAGCGCTTCATGCCAATGTAGTGCACGGCTGTCATATTCGTTAATAAAGGTCTCAAGTGCCCCCCCAAGCGCCGCCAAATCTCCGCTTGGAAACGTCATGCCGATCGAAAAACGTTCAAACACCTCAGGGTTCATGTCATCACTTGTAAGGACAGGTTTCTTAAAACCGATTGCCGTGAAGAGCATCGCCCCCCAATGATAACGGTAGCGTGGCGCAGAGTAGGGCAGGAGGAGTGCATCCACCTCAGAAATGGCACGCTGCCAGTCCGCACCAATCAGTCCGCGATGCAGAAATGTAATCCCCCGCCCCGCATAAGCGGCAATGATGCGCTCGAACTCTGCTGCATCCTCCGCATGCATCGTTGACCCCTGCACAAGCAGACGAACGGGACGTGTATAGTTCCCTGCAAGATAGACCTGCAGCAGATCCTCAAGGCGTTTCTCCCTACGGAACTGACCGAAAAAACCGATCGTAATGGGTTCATCCGCTTTCACGGGGGGAGGCGGCACGACCTCGATATCGCGCGGAATAAAGGTCGGCGGCGGCATCAGGCGAATATTCGACCGCTGTTCACCAAAAATATTGTTGCCAAACGTAAGTACGACAGGATGGATATTCGTATGTTCGGAGAGACCGTCTGTAGCGCTGAGAAATTTCGGTGCCTCGCTCGGATTGATTCCATGCTGAATAAAGAGAACCGGCACAGGTGAACGCCGCAGGACACTCTGACGCAGCGCACGCAGATAGCGGTAGGTTGACGTGGGAATAATGAGTGCATCAAACGCCCCAGTCAAAGCCTCCTGATAGAGTGCGCGATACCAGCCGAAGCGCCGCCGCTCACGCTGCACAGAGAGAAACAGCTTGCGAATGCCACGCGCATTCGTATAGAGTACAGGAGCACCTGGAAGATACCGCACAGGCACATGATAATCCATGCCGAACTGAAATTTCTCCGGCACATAAAAGATCACTTCATGTCCGAGCGTCTTCAGTTCATCCACAAGAATGCGGTCAAAGTCCACCTCATGTCCGCCGGGGGTCATGATATTTTCAAAGATGGCAATCTTCATATATCTGTCTCCGTCCGTTCAGGCGCTCTCGCCTCCTGCGGCTCCCCTCACACAATCCATCAGACTCCCGCCCTCATAGCGCACGCCCTTTACCCCTGCATTCTCTGCGGCGACGACATCGCTCTCAGCGTCACCAAAGAGGAAAGAAGCGGCGGGATCGATGTTATGCTCTGCGATTGCCTTTAGGAGCATGCCGGGTGCCGGCTTGCGGCAGTCACAGGATTTCGTATAGACGGGAATTTTCCCTTCTATATGGTGGGGGCAGTAGTAGAATGCATCGATGCGTGCACCGTGCTTTGCAAGTTCCCCATTCATCCAGTCATGCAGGCGATGCACCGCCGCCTCGTCGTAGTAGCCGCGCGCGATGCCGCTCTGATTTGTGACAACGATGACGAGATATCCGTGCGCATTTGCCCAGCAGATTGCCTCGACCGCGCCCTCGGTCCACACAAAGTCCGCAGGGTCGTGGAGGTAATGCACATCGACGTTGAGTGTGCCGTCACGGTCAAAGAAGATCGCCTTATTCCGCATACGAAAAATGCCCGCCTGCATGGAGGAAGTCGCAGTACTCCTTGACCGCCTCCTCCATCGGCGTGAAGCCGCCGTCATAGCCCGCCGCAAGAAGTGCGCTCGTGTCCGCCTGGGTATAGTTCTGGTACTTGCCGCGCAAGACCTCTGGAAAATCGCGGTAGACGATCCTGCCCTTGCCGAGCGCTGCAATGACGGCGTGCGCTGCCTCATTGTAGCTGTGCGCGACACCGGTACCGCAGTTGTAGATGCCGCTCACACCGCCATGCGTGAAAAAGTGCAGATTGACGCGCACAACATCGCCGACATAGACAAAGTCACGGCGCTGCTCGCCGTCCTCCAGACCGTCTGTCCCACGGAAAAGACGTGCTTCCCCCGTCTCCATGATCTGATGATAGAGCTGATAGAAGATCGATGCCATCTTCCCCTTGTGATGCTCCTGCGGCCCGTAGACGTTGAAGTAGCGGAGTCCGACGATGGGACTGCGCGCCTCGGGGATCACCTGCCGCACATAGCGGTCGAACGCGAGCTTCGAGAACGCATACGGATTGAGCGCGTCCTCCGAGTGGTCGCCCTCGGTGAAGCCGTGCCTCCCACCGCCGTAGGTGGAGGCAGAGGAGGCGTAAAAGAACGGAATACGCGCCCCCATCGCGAAGTGCAGAAGCGCCTTCGAGTAGGAGTAGTTCACCTTCATCATGTAGTTGACATCGTACTCCATCGTATCCGAGCACGCACCCTCGTGAAAGATCGCGTCGATGTCCGTACCGTCGAAGTCATTTTCCTCGATCAGATGGAGAAAGTCGTCCTTCTGCTGGTAGTCGATGAAATGGAGCCCGCGCAGGTTCTTGTAGTTCTCGCCGTCCCCCAAGTCATCGACGATGAGGATATCCTTATGTCCGCGCTGATTGAGCGCATGAACGAGATTGCTGCCAATAAAGCCGGCACCGCCCGTAACGATAATCATAGATGTTCTCCTTCCTGCCGGTCGAGCACCGGCAAGAGTTCCTCGCGGTTGACCGCATAGGTTCCAAGCTTCGAGACGACGACACTCGCCGCGAGGTTCGCCAGATACGCCCCATCTGCCGGCTTCAGTCCGCCCGCAAGCGCAAGGCCGAATACGGCGATGACGGTATCGCCCGCACCCGAGACATCAAAGACCTCCTGCGCCTTCGTCGGGATGTGGACGACCTCCTCGCCGTGAATCAGAGAAAGACCTTTGGACGAACGCGTGAGGACGACGTTGCGCAGACTGAACTTGCGCATCGCGTAGCGTGCCGCCTTTTCAATCGCAAAATCCTCGTTTGCAATCGGTTCGAGCAGAATCTCATTGATCTCCTTGATGTTCGGGGTGAGGTAGTCTGCATCCTTGTACTTCGCCCATTGTGCCCCCTTTGGGTCAACGATGACGGGTACGCCATGATCGTGCGCCGCGCGGATGATGTGCTGACACGCGAACTCCGTACACGCTCCCTTGCCATAGTCCGAGATGATAACGCAGTCCATGCTCTCGTTGAGCTTTTGGTCAATGTAGGAAAGATACTGCTGTGCATAGTCGCCGTCAATCGGGCTGGCATCCTCAAAGTCAAGGCGCAGCATCTGCTGATGTCCGCCGATGATGCGGATCTTTGTCGTGGTCGGGCGATCGGTATGGATCAGTCCCGCATGATCGATGCCACGCGCAGCAAATTTCTCAAGCAGACTCTTGCAGTGTGCATCGTCGCCGACATAGCCTGCGATGCTGACATTCGTTCCGAGAAGCGCGAGGTTGTGCGCCACGTTCGCCGCACCGCCAAGGGTTTCGCGCGTTCCCGTGACGTGCGTGATCGGCACAGGCGCCTCGGGGGAGATACGCGTGACCTCACCCGAGTAATACTTATCGAGCATGACATCGCCGACGACGAGGATGTTGCTGCGCACACTCTTCTCCGCGACTGTTGCGCGGATCTTTGCCATATCCATGAGAACGCTCCTATCATTGAAATTATTGAACCATGTCAGTCAAATCCGTGCGCCTTGATGCCATCCGGCAGGACAGGGCGGACGAATCGCTCCGCCGCACCCTTTGGCGCCAGAATAAATTCCCCGTCCACCTGCTCCACAACGCGCGTCTCAAAGTCCTTCGGGCGTGCAAGCTCGTATGCCGGTCTCTCCGCGTTCTCCGTGAGCATCTGATCCGCATATTTCAAAAGCAGTGCCGGCGGCATCCGCTTCATACACTTCATGTTCTCCTCACCCGCAAGCGGGCATTCGTGGAGGCGGCAGGGGTGGCACGGGACAGGCGCACGGACGGAAATGCTCTTTGCGTCGTAGGGATAAAACCCCGGTATGGGCGACGCGCCAAACATGCAGAGGACGGGCACATTCATTGCCACACCGACGTGCATGGGACCAGAGTCCGTCGTGATAAATAGGATGCAGCGGCGAAGCAGTCCCGCGAGGACACCAAGGCTGACCTGCCCCGTAAAGATGTGTAGGCGCGGGTGATCCTTCTCCCGCATCTGTGCGCGGCACGCCGTGACCATCTCCACGTCCATCGGGCCGCCCATGACAGCGAGATGATAGCCGCGTTGGAGATATGTATCCGCAACCTCTGCGAAATAGCTGTCCTCCCAACGCTTCGTCCGCCAGCTTGCGCCGATGTTGAGTGCAATCACCTTGTCCCCCGGGGCGAAATGCTCCGCCCAGAGACGCTGTGCCTCCGCCTCGGCGGCGGGCGGCAGCCACATCTCAAGTCCCGCATCGACAACCTCGCCGATGACCCCCGCCGCACGTAGCGCCGCGTAGTGCGAGTGTACCTCGTGCATGATGGGGTGCTGATCGGGGCTGACATGATCGAAGAGCAGTGAGAAGCCGGGCTTGGCATAGCCGATGATTTTCTTCCCGCCGCTGAGCGATGCAAGCGCAGAGGAGCGCTCGTTGCGGTGCAGGTTGACGACGAGATCGTATTTCTTGCTGCGCAGCCGCCGCGCAAAGCGCAGGGTGCCGAGGAACCCCCGATCCTTCCCCTTCTTATCGATCAGCAGACATTCGTCGATGTGCCTGTTTTCCTGCACGATGTCCGCGAGAATCCGATCTGCGAGGAGGGTAATATGCGCCTTCGGATAGTTGTGCCGCAGCGTGTGCAGGATAGGCGTAACCAGCATAAGATCTCCGAGGTGCATGAGGTTGATGACGAGAATGTTTTGATACAAAGTCACTGTCCCTCCAACGAATCCCCATGCTCGATCAGCTGCCACGACAGCGTCCGCAGGATCGCCATACGCGTCCGCAGCAGTTCATAAGCGTCTGCATCATCCCCCGCAGCCGCCCCCGGCAGGAGTTCCGTACGTGTCCCACCGACCTCTCCCATAACATTCCGCGTCAGGAAGTAGTCACGGTTGAACGCTGCGCCCATATTGTCCTCCGTCAGCGGCGGGGCTATGGATACGTAGGAAAATCCTGCGGGTGCGATGAGTTCGATCAGGGTTGGCACAATATTCGTATGTCCTCCCACCACATCGGGCGGCAGGATCGCAGACGTAACGCCCTGCCCATAGAGGACAAAGGGGACACTCTGATACTCATACATCGTCGGCGTACGCGACGGATTCATGCGCACGGCATGATCCCCCGTAAGGACGAAGAGGCTGTCGGGGTACTTCGCCATCGTCTCATGTACGAAGTTCGTCACAATCTTATCCATGTATGCGTAGTGCCCCAACTCAAGCGCAAGCTGATCCGGATCGTCCACATTCGGCAGCTTCGCCGTCTCCGCACGCGCGTTTTCGAGATCGAATCCCTCCCCAGCAACGTCGATGTCGTAGGGCGGATGATTCGACACCGTCATGATGAGATGCACCGTCGGCGGCTCCTCTGCGAGGTGTGCCGCGAGTGCGGCAAAGAGCTGCGCGTCCGACGTTCCCCACGCATTCACCTTTTCTGCATGAAAATCGGGATAGCCGTAGAAATGGTCGAAGCCCTGCGCACGCGAAAAACGATCCATGCCCTCCCACGAGGGTACGCCCCCATACCAAAAGTCCACTGCATAGCCGAGCTGCTTGAACTGCGGTGCCATCGCCGTCGGATAGACCTCCTTGAGGCTGCGCGGCACATAGTTGACGTGCTGATTGACCTCGGACAGCCCCGTCACGAGTCCGGTAATCGCTATGGACGTAAAGTCCCCGTTCGGCATGAAGCGACGTGAGTAATACGCATTCGGCTCCGCCGTCAGTGCCTTGATCCCGTCCGCTGCGTGAAGGGCTGCATACTTTTCAAGCATCGGCCACTGCGCATACGTCTCGCCGAGCACGATAAAAATGTGGCGCGGCTTCGGAATGCGTGCCCCCTGCGCCGTACGTGTGAGATACGGCGTGAGCGTATCCGTCGCGAGATCGGCGTGTCCCGCCGCCGCGCGTGCAAGCTCACGCACATGAGTCTTGTCCACACCCGCGATGTCACCGCCTTTGATCCGTTTCTGCATGGAGTATACGCGGTAGAGCGCCTGCCCATCATCGAGAATGCACTCGTTGAGGAACGCATCCCCCGTTCTCCCAGCATTCTCCCAGTTGATGCCGCCCCCGTATGTAAAGCTCCCGCCGAAGCGCACAAAGAGAAAGAACGCTGCAAAGATGAGAACAAGTCCCGACGAGAAAAGAGCGCGCTGCCCCCATGTGTGCAGCGTGGGGAGCGGGTGGGTTCCACGCGTACAGAGGAGATACCGCAGTGCATAGAAAGACAGCACGGTCAGGATAAGCGCGACGCCAAAGCGCCAGATGAATCCATACTCCTGCACCATCATCAAGAAGATGGCAGTGGTATCATCGTTCAGCCCCGCCGTCACCTGCAGGTGAAAGCCCGTCTGATACTGGCGATAGAACGGAAACCGCGCCTGAAAGAGTACGGCAAAGACAAACGCTGCGAGCGTTCCCCAGCCAAGACGAAGACGATGCAGCGCAGACGCAAAACGCGGCGCAATGAGGAGCGGCAGCGTAGCCAGGACAAATCCCGTCAGGGTGACGATGCCCGCTGTCTTGAGTGAGAGCCTGAGCCCCGTGACGAGCGCAAGCACGATATCCGCCGCGCCCGTCGAGGGTATCATATAGCTCGACATATACAGCATGAAGTACGCACGATAGACACAGAGCGTCAGCAAAATAAACGCAAACAGTTTGATATCGCGCTGTGCGGCATCATAGAACGCCTCCAAGCGTCCGCATGAGCGCCCGCCATATCGTTCGATACGCATTCTTCCGGTATACTCCTTCCCCACTGTATAGCAGCGGAGTCCTGTTTCTCTTTATCGGTCAAGCACCGCACTGATCTTCGCCGCGACCTCATCCACCATAATCGCCGCAAGGCAGTCCAGCCCCTTCGGGCAGGCGCGCTTCCAGCAGCCACGGCAGGGACGGTCGGCCTCGATGGCATTTTCAAGCTGTCCGTAGGGACCGTTGCGGTTTGCATCGGTCGGTCCCATCAGCATGACGGTCGGACGGCGCAGCCCTGCCGCGAGGTGGACGGGTCCCGTGTCGCCGCCGAGGACGAGTGCAGCACGTGTGAATATATGTGCGAGCTGCTTGAGATTCGTCCGCCCGACGAGATTGACGGGTGGGATCTCAGACGCGCGCATGATGTCCTGTGCGATGGTCTCATCCAAAGCGCCCCCGCCCACAAGCACAGGAACGTAGTGTGCGCGGTAGAGCCGATCACTGAGTGCCGCAAACTGCTCCGCCGGCCAGCGCTTGTTCGGCCAATTCGCACCGATGGCAAAGGCGACAAACCGCCGCCCCTCCTGCACGCCCTCACGCATGAGCAGCGTATCTGCCGCCGCTGCGTCCCGCGCAGAAACAGCAACGGGGAAGCGCACCTCGCGCACCACGCAGCCGAGCGCACGCGCGACATCCAGATAGCGCTCAACGATGTGCCCCTCGGCGTGCGCTCCGCGTACGGGTCGGCTCACAAGATGCGCGCCCTCGCGCATATTCGCCGTACCGATGCGCAGCTTTGCCCCCGCATTGAAGGCAATCGCCGCCGACTTAAAGAGCCCCTGCAGATCGAGTGAGGCGTCATAGCGCCGCGTGCGCAGGCGGCGGCGAAAGGGACCGATCTCGCGCAGAAATCCGCCAAAGCTGCGGAACTTCGCCTTCTCAAAGAGGATGATCTCGTCGATGTACGGATTATCCACAAGGATTGCGTATGCCGCCTGCTCAACCACCCACGTCAGATGCGCCTCTGGGAACTGCTCCTTGATGGCATACGAAACGGGCAGGGCATGAATCACGTCGCCGATCGCGCTCAGCTTGATGACGATGATATTCTTCATGCCCTGCCCTCCTTTGTTGGTCACAAGTTTTCGTTATGCGCTGAATATAGATGCCATTAAGATGGTGCGATACCCGGAGCGAACCCTAGTGGAGCAAACGGAGATAAGCGCACGTTCTGCCCCCTGCGGATTTCTTTCGTTCAAGCGAAGCACGTTTGAAATCCGCAGGTATTTAGGCAGATAAGTGTGCGACCGTTTGCGTAACTAAGCGTTCGCGATGGGTATGCACCGCAGGAACATGACACAACACACCCTAATTCCGCCCTGCCCGCTCAATAATCCCCGTCGTCGACTTGCCCTCTACCAGCGGGATAAACGCCACCTCGCCGCCGTAGCTCTCGACAATGCGTGCCTCGGGAAGCGTCTCACGTGTATAGTCGCCGCCCTTCGCGTAGACCGCAGGACGCACCCTCGCAATCAGCTCCTCCGCCGTATCCTCGCCGAAGATCACGACATAGTCCACGGACGCGAGTGCCCCCACGACCTCCGCGCGATCCGCCTCACTGTTCACGGGGCGCGTCTCGCCCTTCAGCCGCC
>ERZ772967.1891-NODE-1891-length-13896-cov-2.698360_pt1 | contig 13896 bp, 10 predicted proteins | sample MGYA00511677_ERZ772967 | MGnify/ENA primary metagenome ERZ772967 (study PRJEB29015, sample SAMEA2737931) | human oral metagenome | biome: human oral; feature: human-associated habitat; material: dental | place: China | collected 2146 ...
TCTTTACAGTCGTCATCGCCCTCGTGTCGAGCTTGTTCGTCGCGATCTTTCTCGTGCCCGTGCTCGCCGGTAAATTTCTGCCGCTTTCGAACAGAACGGAAAAACCGGTACAAAACCGCGTTTTAAAAGCGATGTACGCTTCGTTTCAAAACGTCATAAACGCCCTCACGAAAGTGTACCGCAGAGGATTGAAGAGCGCCCTCGATCACAGAGCGGTGACGATCGTCGTGAGCGTAAGCGTTCTCTTTATGGCGCTTGCGCTCTTTCCTACTCTGAAAATCAATATGATGGGGCGCGGCGGCGGCGACGACAGCGTGACGCTCAACGTGACGATGCCGACCGGAACTTCCCTTGCGGAAACGACGAAAGTCGTGCAAGCGTTTGAAACGATCGCAAAGGAAGAAATACGGGGTTACACGACGTTGATCATGAGCGTCGGCACGGGCGGCAGACGGTCGAGCGCGTCGACGTATACGGGTTCGCTTTCGATCCGCCTTCCCGAAACGAGTAAACAGATCGACACATCCGAAACGATTCAGAAAAAGCTTCGCGCGCACTTCGACGAATTTGCGGACGCGCAGCTTTCGTTCGGTGCGGGCTGGCGCGGTCAGATTTCGGGAAGCGACATCGTCATAAAGATCCGTTCTGACGACCTTGAAACGGCGCTTTCGGTTTCCGACAAAATAAAAGACGTAATGGAAAAAATCGATGCTATAGGCGAAGTGACGATCGACACAAAAAAGGGTTTGCCGCAAGTCGAAGTCGTCATCGATCGGCAGCGGGCATACGCGTTCGGCGTCGACGTTACGACGGTTGCGCGGGAAATCAATTACGCGATGAACGGAGTTACATCGACGGTGTTTCGTTCGAACGGCAAAGAATACGATGTCGTCGTCATGTACCGGCCGGAAGACCGCGACAAAGTTTCCGACCTCGAATCGATTTACGTGAGAGGCACGAACGGCATGGTGAGCGTTGCGAATTTCGCTTCACTTAAAAAAGGACTCGGGCCGGTCAGCATCAATCGGGAAAATCAAAGCCGCGTCATAGAAGTGTCGGCGGATATCATATCGGATGAAAATGCGAACGTCGTCGAAAACGAAATCAAGTCGCGCATCGCCGATACCTTTGTCATTCCCGAAAACGTTACCGTAAGCTACGAAGGTTCGTGGAGCGACGTGCAAAAACAGAAAAACGTTTACGGTTCGATCGCGCTTATGGCGCTCCTTCTCGTGTTCGGCGTTATGGCTGCGACGTATGAATCATTTAAAGCGCCGCTCATCAATATGATGACGATTCCGTTTTTAATAATCGGCGTCGTCTTTATCTACAAGTTTACGGGACAGACGATGGCTATGACATCGATGGTCGGTATCATCATGCTTGTCGGTATCGTCGTCAATAACGGTATCATCCTCGTCGACTATACGAACCTCCTCATTGACCGCGGCATGAAGATGAAAGAAGCGTGTCTGGAAGCGGGTGCGAGCAGGCTTCGTCCCGTGCTCATGACGACGCTTACGACGATCCTCGGTACGCTTCCGATGTGTTTTCAATTCGAAGGAACCGCTCAAATGGTACAGCCGATCGGCCTTTCGATCGTCGGCGGCTTGACGTCGAGCACTTTCGTCACGCTCTTTATTATCCCCGTGCTCTATTCGCTTGTCATGAAAGAAAAGAAGTCGGTCGATACGGGTGTTGCCCAAGCGCTTGCCGATTTTGTCATCGGCGAAGGCGGCGATATCGAAACGGGCGCCGTGCCGCCGTCCGCGAATGCGGTTCAAAGCGGCGATGTGCCTGTCGAACAGGATTACGTGCAGGCCGGTATCGTCGCAAATCAATCCGTCGAAGACGATATCATCGAAACGCTTGAACAGGCTGTTCCCGATATCCGCTATACGATCATTCCGACGGTAAACGGGCGAGGCGGCGACAACTATAAACTCGGAACTGCGACATGGCCCGAACAGAATTTTATGATGATCGCATATATGAAACGAAAAAACGTCGCGACGGTTTCAGCCGCCGTTCGGATGCTGAAGAAAAAATTCCCGAAAGAGGGGATAAAGCTTTTTCTCGTGTGAGCGATGCGCGTGCTCGACGCCGCTGCGTTTGCAGAGCGGATGAGCGCCTGCGCGGACGGCGTACCGAACGTCAGCGCACTTTGAAGAATATGCCGATCAGCGCTACCGTTATGAGCAGCTGCATGATGACGAATTTGATAAGCACTTGCGTCGGCGACCATCCGCGCTTTTTGCGCATTTCGTCGTGCAGCGGAAAACGGATGTCGTTGAATATGCGTATGTGAAAAAAACGCAGCAGCGCGACTTTCAATAATCCCATGCCGCCGTTTACCGACATGATCGTCGATGTCGCCAAAATCAAAAACGGATTGCCGCTGACCATAACGCATACGCCGATAAAAAAACCGAGCGCGCGGCTGCCGGCGTCTCCCATGAGCACTTTACTCGGATACGCGTTGTGCCAGAGGTATCCCATAAGAGAGCCGGCGAGTGCAAAACTTATGACCGCCCAGCTTGCGCCTTTCGGCAAATGCGGGACGAGCAGGTATTCGGCTATATCGACGTGTCCGAGCACAAAATAAAAAATCGTTCCCATCGTGATGAGCGCGATGAGCACGAGCGTGCCCGAAAGTCCGTCTACGCCGTCGGTGCAGTTCGTCGTATTGATCGATGCCCACAGCATGACCGTACACACGATCACGTATACGGCGACGTTCACCGAAACCGGATGCGTGATGAAGGGCAGCCAAAAATAGACGCGTCCGTCGATCGATGCGCTTTTGGTGCAATAAAAAAGCAGCAGCGCTTCGGCAAAACTTACGATAAAGTCGAGCAGCGCTTTGCGGTATTCGCCCCAGCTCGCCGTGCTTTTATCGTCGAAAAATCCCGTGAGCATCATAATCCATGTGAGTATAAGCGTGCCGCCCTGTAAAACCGTAAGCGGAGTACATAAAAACGCGATGACGATGAATACCGTGATAAAGACGATGCCCGCGCCCGTCGGCTTTCCTTTTGAAGCCTCTGCGTTGAGCGTAAACTCCCTGCCTCTGTCGTGCGGCAAGCGCGCATAAAAACGCGGCAAAAGACGCATCGAAGCGATAAAGCCCGTATAGAGCGCGAGCGTTATGAGTACCGTGTAGGATTGGAGGAGCCGCGCCGGCCCGAAAAATTGCTGCAGATATGCACCGAAATAATATATCATCACAACCTCGATTTTATTAATTGATCAAATGTCGAGTTTTGAAAATATCAGCTCGAAATTGAACCCGGTCGGCGATCGATTTTTATACCCGTAAAAACCATCGCAATGCCGTGTTCGTCGCAAAAGGCAATCGATTCGGCATCGGTATCGGTTCTGCCGGGCTGCACTATGAGGCGTATGCCGCTCTTTGCAAAACGGTCGAAACCGTCGTCAAAAGGCAGCGCGCTTGCGCTTACGAGCGTTTCGGCAGGCCTTACGCTTACCGGAATTTCGGCACGCCGAGAGCCGTTCGTCGATTCGCTTTGCATATTGTTTGCCGTTCGATTGATTGCGGCAAAACACGCATCCGCCGGTGCGAGCGCCGCGCAGCACATGCCGACAGTCGTCATATTTTCGATAACGGCGGCCGCGTCGCGTTTTGCGCCGAGCATGACGAGCTGTCCGAAAGCCGCTTCGTCGGCTTGAAGCTGTGTCGGCCGCACTTTTGTGACGACGTTCCACGAATCGAAGAGTGTAAGAGTATCTTCTTCGACGATGAGACCGCCGTTGAGCGAACGGATAGTGTACGATATCGTCGCAGGCGCCGACATTGTGATGAGGCGGATATCTTTCCGCTCGGCAAGCAGCGCCTTTGCTTCCGCCGTAAAGTCCGGCGCGACGACCGCCGCCAAATTCGATTTTATTAATTCGTTCGCGGCGCTTTCATCGACGACGGCGCTGAATCCTGCGACGGCGTTATCGAAAAACGCTTTTCTGCAGCCGAACATCTTTCGAAACGATTCGGCTGAGTTCGAGCCGAGTGCGGCGCTGATCGGAATACCGTGCTTCGACGAACACGTGAATACCGATTCTGCGGCGGGCGTAAAGCGCATTTCCGTTTCGGTACCGCTTCCGCTGCGTTCGGTCACTGTCGGGGGATTTTTTAACAATACGGAAAAATTGCTGAGGCTTTCCCATACCGCATCGATATTGACGCAGAGGCTGTATAAAAGTTCTCCGCCTTGATTTTTCCGCAAACTGTCGAGCGCTCCGCCGTGCGAAAGCGTATAGAGGCAGGCCGAACGGTGCGACTGCTCTTTGTTTATGAGCTCTTCGGATTTTTTATACGGCAGCATAAAATAGCGCGGATAGGATTTATCTCCCGCCTGCCGTAAAATCGCGTTTCCCGCCGCGGCGGTGCAGGCCGAAACCATATTGAACGCTTTTGCCGCAAGGTAGAGCCGGAACGCTTCGGAAACGCTTTGTGTTTCTATTTTAACGATCGCTTCTTCATAATCGACGGGATCGGTGAGTATGAGTATGTTTTTATAATTTTTGCACGCCGCCTGAACGAACGACAAAGCGCGCATATCGATTTTGTCCGCAACCGAATCGGATGCTTTATAATTTTTGTGCGCGTGCGATGCGGGTTCCAAATTTATGCAGACCAGGCGGATCGCGTCCGTTTCGTCGGAATGACCATATTCGTTTTGCCGCCCGCTTGCGGCAAGCGATTGCAGCGTCGCCCCATAGTCGCCGAAAGTGCGCGGCGAATCGTCGAAAACGGATACCGTCGTGTGCGCGATACCGGCGTCCGTGAGCAGCTTTCCGGTTTGTCCCGCAGACAGAATTTCGCAGCCGTGTTTTATAAGGCAATGAACGAGAGCCGTGAGATTGTCGGTGTCGTCGGTATACAAAAGCGCCCGATTTTTCATATTCGAAATAATAACATAAAAAGTACCGGTGCACAACAACGGTATACAATCCGTCCGAACATATGTTAAAATAATAAACTATGGATATCGTGTCGAGTAAACGAAATCTGCGCGGATCGATCACCGTTCCCGGTTCGAAAAGCCATACGATACGCGCGCTTTTGCTTGCAGCCCTTGCAGACGGTACGTCGCATATTTTCAATCCGCTTCCGAGTGCCGACTGCCTGTCGGCGAGCCGTGCGATTCCGCTTATCGGTGCGGATTTTCATTCGGCCGATTCGGTGTGGACGGTTTCCGGCGCGGGGAAGTGCGCACATCTTCCCGACGATGTCGTCGATGTCGGAAACTCCGGATCGCTTTTGTATTTTTTATCGCCGATCGCGGCGACCTTTTCCGGTTGGAGCGTTTTTACCGGAGACGAATCCATTCGGAAGCGCCCCGTTTCCCACGTCGTCGATGCGCTGAGGCAGCTCGGCTGCGAATCTTACGTTTCGCGTCCCGGTATCGACGCTCCTCCTCTCATCATCCGCGGGCCCATTTCAAAGCGGAACGTCATCACCGACGGAAGCCTTTCGCAGTATGTGAGCGGCATGATGATGGCGGCTTCCCGCCTTGACGATACGCTTGATATTACGCTTACAAATCCTAAAGAGACGCCCTATCTTTCGATGACGCGCTTGTGGCTCGTAGAACTCGGCGTGAAGGTGAGCGTGTCGGACGATTTCAAACGCATTTGCGTAAAGGGAGGCGTCACGATTCCGCATTTCGACAAAACGATTCCGTCGGATTGGGAAGCGCTCGCATTTCCTCTCGTCGCTTCTCTCATATCCGACAGCGAAATAATAATTAATAATATAGACGATTCGGGCAGTCAGGGTGACGACGCGATCGTGGATGTGCTCGAGTCCGTCGGCGCGGACATCGAACGCGACCGCATACGGCATACGCTTACCGTGCGCGGCGGAAAGTGCGCGCGTTCCGTAAAAGGAGAAGTGCCCGGCAGGTTATCGGCGGAAAAAATGCCGCGCGGAGAATTGCGCGTGAATATTTCCGGTTTTCCCGATGCGATCTGTGCGCTCGCCGTTGCCGCGTCGTTTATCGAAGGGACGACGATTATAGAAGACGTCGGCGTGTGCCGTAAAAAAGAAACCGACCGCGTCGAAGTGATGAAAAGCGAATTGACGAAACTCGGCGTCGAAATCGAAGCAGAAGCGGATTGCCTCGTGATTCACGGACACGCGCCGCTTAAAGCATCCGGCGAAAAAAACGATGCGTTTGCGATTCACGGCGGTACGGTCGAAACATACGGCGATCACCGCGCTGCGATGGCGCTTTCGTGTTTCGGTTTCGGACTGCCCGAAGGCGAAGCGATTACCGTAAAAGACGCGGAGTGCTCGGCCGTTTCGTTTCCCGATTTTATCGATGCGATGAACGGGATCGGTGCGGGCTTCGTCGTATAAGTATCCGGGAGACTGCCGCTTTCGGTTGTCTCTTAAAAGTTAGCACCTGCTATTGACAGTTTCAGCCGGTTAGCGTATATTAACTGTTGGAGGAATGCGTATACTTGAACTACGCGTCCGAACAGGAAAGTTATGATGCCTTTATCGATGTGTGCGATCGGCGAAGAATGTACAGTAAAAAAAGTCGGCGGTACGGCGGACGTGAAGCAGCGACTCAACGAAATCGGCTTTAACGTCGGTACGGCGGTTACTGTCGTGTCTACGACTGACGGAAATATTATCGTACAGGTAAAAGAATCTCGAATTGCATTAAACCGCGCGATGGCTAACCGCATTATGGTGTGAGTGCGAATTTTTTACGGTGTGATTTATTAAGGCCGTCAAGCGGTCAAGGAGTTGTTACTGAATGAAAACATTGCGGGATGTTACCGTCGGTGAAACGGTAACGGTCAAAAGGTTGGATGGGGAAGGTGCATTGAAACGCCGCCTCATGGATATGGGTTTTACCAACGGATGCAGCGTGTATATCCGTAAAGTCGCGCCGCTCGGCGATCCGGTCGAAGTGACGATCAGAGGATATGAGCTGAGCGTTCGCAAAGACGATGCGGACTGTATCGAGGTAGAATGAGCGCTTTCAAACGGTTGTGTACGAATCGCACATGTCTTGTATTGAAAACGACTGAAGATTTTTGTAGCTTGTGGAGGAACTATGGCAACAATTAAGATCGCGCTTGCAGGAGACCCGAACTGCGGCAAAACGACGATGTTCAATTCGCTGACGGGGGCGAACCAGTATGTCGGCAACTGGCCGGGAGTAACGGTAGAAAAAAAAGAAGGCCGAATGAAAGGCGAAAGCGATATTATCGTTACGGACTTACCCGGTATCTATTCGCTTTCTCCGTATACGCCGGAAGAAGTCATAAGCCGCGATTACCTTGCAGGAAACGATCCTGCGGCGGTTTTGAATCTCGTCGATTCGACGAACATCGAACGAAACTTATACTTAACGACGCAAATTCTCGAGCTCGGTAAGCCCGTCGTCATCGCGCTGAACATGATCGACGTGCTGAAAAAATCGGGCGATAAAATCGATACGGAAAAACTGAGCGAAGCGCTCGGCTGTAAGATAATCGAAACGTCCGCCTTGAAGGGTACGGGCGTCAAAGAAGCCGCCCGCGCTGCAGCGGAAGCGGCGCGCAATTCGAAGACGATTATGCCGAAACAGTGCTTTTCCGCGACCGTCGAACAGGCGATTTCAAAAATGGAAGCGCTTGTTCCTTCAGATATTCCTGCAGAACTCAAACGCTGGTATGCGATCAAGATGATCGAGCGCGATAGTGTTGTGCTGGAGCGTCTGCACCTTTCGGCGGGAGACGCCGCAAAAGCGGAAGAGATCACAAAAGCGCTTGAAGCGGAGTACAACGACGATTCCGAATCGCTCATCACGAACGAACGCTACGAATACATTACGAAGATGTTGAAAGGCTGCTTAAAGAAATCGGGCAATAAACTGACGACATCCGATAAGATCGATAAAATCGTAACGAACCGATGGCTCGGCATTCCGATTTTCCTTGCCGTCATGTGGGTTATTTATTATATTTCGGTGACGACGGTCGGTACGTGGATGACGGACTGGACGAACGATTCGTTTGTCGCGGGTATTCAGGGTATCGTTTCCGGCTGGATGGAAAATGCAGGCGCAAACGAAGTGCTCACCGACTGCGTCGTCAACGGTTTGATCGGCGGCGTCGGTACGATACTCGGTTTCGTACCGCAGATGGCCGTTCTGTTTTTGCTGCTTTCGATCGTTGAAGATATCGGTTATATGGTGCGCATCGCGTTCGTCATGGACCGCGTGTTCAGGCACTTCGGACTTTCGGGAAAAAGCTTTATTCCGCTGCTCATCTCTTCGGGCTGCGGCGTCCCCGGTATTATGGCGTCGAAGACGATCGAAAACGATAACGACCGTCGTTTGACGATTATGACGACGACGTGGGTGCCCTGCGGTGCAAAGCTTCCCGTCATCGCGCTCATGGGCGCGGTTATGGTGCAGCATATATCGGGAATGAACTCGGCGTGGCTTGCTCCGGCTATGTATGCAATGGGCGTCGCGTGCGTGCTCATCGCGGCTATTATGCTGAAAAAGACAAAGCCTTTCCACGGAGAAGCGGCACCCTTCGTTATGGAATTGCCGCAGTATCATATTCCGCAGCCGAAGACGGTGCTGCTCCATACGTGGGAACGTTTGAAAGGCTTTATGATCAAAGCGGGTACCATACTCTTCCTCATGTGCTTGGTTATGTGGTTTCTGTCGAGTTACGGTTTCGGAGAAGACGGTTTCGGTCTCGTCGATCCGGCGGAGTCAATGCTTGCCGCGGTCGGCAACGCCCTCCGCTGGATATTCATACCGCTCGGCTTCGGAGGCGAAGTCGGGGGCTGGCAGGCGGCCGCTTCGGCGATTTCCGGTTTCGTTGCGAAAGAAGGTATCGTCAGTACGATGGGCGTTCTCGCAAACGTCGCTGAAGACAGCGTTGAAGAAGCGGATGCGGTAGCGAGTGCAGTCGCGACGTGGTTCCCGACGATTCCCGCCGCAATCTCCTACTTGGTGTTCAACCTGCTCGACTCTCCGTGCATCGCGGCTATTTCGACGATGGCGCAAAACCTGCAGAGCAGAAAGTGGTTTTGGTTTGCGGTTCTGTTCCAAAACGTATTCGCATACGTCATTTCGCTCTGCGTCTACCAGTACGGTATGCTCTTTGTGACAGGTGCTTTCGGAGTCGGAACGGTGTTTGCGATTCTCTTTACGCTCGTCATCTTCGTTATGTTGTTCCGGCCGGATCCTTATAAGAAGCAGGAACGCATGATGAAAGGGCGTGCGTTTGCCGCTGCGTAATGCGGTTGTGTATATTATATGGCTGTGTAAAAAGAAAACATACGCAATGTAAAAAAACTGAGTATAACAAGATAATCGGCTGCAGCGCCTGCCCGACGGGCGTTGCAGCTTTACGGTGAACGGTTTGCGGGGTAAGCGGCGTTCGCCGGTAAACCGTGTGCGGTTTCGGAGGTTGGTATGATTGCAAATATTATTGCAGTGCTTTGTATCGGTGTATGGGGATTCTTTGCGGTGCGTGCCGTCATAAAAACCCATCACGAAGCGAAGATTACCGGTAATCCGGGTTGTCTCGGGTGTACGGGTTGGTGTTCGTCAAAAGGCGGCTGTCACGAATTTTCGAACGTGGAAAAATTTTTGGCGGAACACGCAAAGAAATAGACTATGAGCTTTGAAGAGGCCGTCATACAGTGCGGTGCGCCCGCGCTGTGCGGCATTAAACCGTCGTGCCTTTTTTCGATACGGAAAGAAGTGTACGACGCGTACAAAAGCAAAGTGAAGGAATGGCACAGCGCTTTTGCCGGAGAGGGCAAATATATCGTCGCGCTTCCGCGCCCGAATGCGCAGGTACTGTTTTTCGTGTACGATAAAAACCTGCTCGAACGGCAGTGCGGCGATTGTTGCATACGGCGGTATCTGAAAGAAAAAGCGTATCCCGTCGAATCGGGATTTTATGCGATGCTTTCCGAGCTGCTGCATCGCCTTGCGGGGGAAAACGGTTTTCCGCACGAGGTCGGCGTCTTTCTCGGCTATCCGCTTGAAGACGTCGTGCAGTTTGAAAAAACTGCGGGCGGAAATTACCGATACGCGGGTTTTTGGAAAGTATACGGAGACGTGCATTCCGCTCGAAAGCGGATGGAACGGTATAAAATATGCAGCGCGAGCTGCCGTGAATTATTAAAGCAAGGATTATCCGTACCGCTTGCGGCGAAAAGATATGCGCGGGCGATACGTTAATACATAATTATTGTTTTTATGGAGGTATGAAATGACAAAAGCGATCGTATATGCGAGTACGACGGGGAATACGGAAGCGATGGCTCAAGCGATCGAAAAAGGTGCGAAGAGTTCGGGAGCTACCGTCATAATGAAAAAAGCGGATGAAGCGTCCGCGGCGGATATCTTAAAAGCAGATGTGATCATTCTCGGTAGCCCCGCGATGGGTGCGGAAGTCCTTGAAGACAGCATGGAATCGTTCTTTGCGTCGATCGAAGGCAGCCTCGGCGGAAAAAAAGTTGCGCTCTTCGGCTCCTATGACTGGGGCGACGGACAATGGCTTCGCGACTGGGCCGACCGCGTCAAAAATGCGGGCGGTACGATGGTAAACGGTGAAGGCCTCATGGCTCACCTTGAGCCGGATGCGGATGCGATCAAAGCGTGTGAAGATCTCGGCGCGAGCGCATAACGAAAATACGGCACCGCTTGTGCTGCATGATTTGCGGCGAGCGGCGAAAAAATCGGAGCGAATTAAACGTGTCGGTGAATCCGATTACGATCATCGGCACAATTTTAACATCGGTTCTTCTGCGTGCAAGGGGGTTGTCAATTCTCTTGCACGGGACATAGCTACACAGTAAAAGTTTCCAGCTTTTCACAGGGTCTGCTGCGTACGCCACAAGCGCACAGGCCCTGTTTTTTTCGAAAGTCTATCGGAATCGGAAAAATTAACAAGGCGGTTTGCTATGGCGGTAAATATAATTATCGGTTTAATAATCGCAATCGGAGTCGTGTTTGGAGTACGCTCTGTTTTGCGAAGCGCTTCGGGAAAGAGCTGTTGTTCGGGAGGCGATTCCATCGTAAAAATAGAACCCTCCGACACCGATCGTTCGCATTATCCGTACCGTGCGGAAGCGGCGGTAGAAGGCATGACGTGTAAAAACTGCGCGCAGCGTGTTACGAATGCGTTAAACAGCCTCGACGGCGTATGGGCGACCGTACACTTCAGAAGAAAAGCGGTGACCGTTTTGCTCAAGCAAAAGGAAGCGGAAGCGGCGCTCATCGAGGCGGTTTCAAAAGCCGGCTATACGATGAAAGACGTGCACATTTCGGCAGTGTGATAGACGCTCGCGATTTTTCCGCAAACGAACATTGTGCAAAATCGTGCTCTGGAAAAATTCAAAAAAGAGTGCTACAATCGTCTTATGAAAAACACACGAAAATTGTATCTTGCCCTTGTCGTTTGGGCGTGCGCGTTTGTTTCGGTTTACGCGCAGACTATTTTGGAAAGCGCCGTTTTGGAAAAAGTGCAGGCGGCGGTATTTGAAGTTGTCGTTGAAAAACCGGCGGAGGGAAATCTCACATACGAAAAAAAACTTCCGCTCGAGCGTATTCCGTTTGCAATCCGTAACGATGCCTACTTGCCGATCGGTACGGCGTTTTTGATGAACGACGGAAAATTTTATTCCGCAGCGCACGTATTTTCGCTGTACAAAGAAACGCTGTATACGAATTATTATTTGCGCGGTAAAGACGGCAAAACGTGGAAGATCACATCGGTCACGAAATTTGCAACCGATCGCGATTTTATCTGCTTCGATGCGGAAAATTTCACCGCCGATAAAAACGCAGGTCTTTCCGTCGCGCCGGATGCCGCGCTGAACTCGGCGGTGTTTTCCGTCGGCAACGCGCTCGGTGAAGGCATCGTCATCAGAAACGGCGTGCTTACGAGCCGTACGCCCGAACAGGAAAACGGTGAGTGGCAGTGGCTCCGCTTTTCAGCGGCAGCGAGTCCGGGAAATTCCGGAGGCCCGCTTGTTACCGAAAAAGGCGATGTGCTCGGTATCATCGCGATGAAAAGTCAAAATGAAAACTTGAACTACGCGCTGCCTTTTGCGGAAACGAAAAACGTCGCCGACAACACGGGCGTCGTGCATATTCCCTTTTACTATCGGCTCCCGACGATTTTGACGGAACGCTTTTATCATATTTTCGATGAAAAGCTTTCGCTGCCGCAAAATCTCGGCTCGCTCCGCAAGGAGATCACGACGCGTTACGGAAACAATACCGATAAACTCGTGCACGATTTGAGTGAACGCTTTGCTCCCGATGCGAAAGAAGGTTTTGCCCGAGCAGCGGGCTTTGCGGAAATGCTTTCGAATTCGTATATGGCGAATTTTCCCTATACGATATATCTGTCGGAAGCGGGCAAATGGGATTACACGAAGCCGAAAGATATTTCGACGCATCAGCTCGGCGATAACGGTTTTGTCAATTTCGGCGCTATGCTCGGCTATACGTTCGCGTATGTCGTAAAGCCCGAATCGATCGCACTGAAGGACCTCATCGCCTCTCCGAAAACATATATCGATTATATCCTTTCCGCAAGCAAAATCACGCGGAACGTCGCCGGCGAAAAAATCGCAATCACTTCTCTCGGCGATCCGTGTAAATCCGACCGGCATATCGACCGTTTCGGCCGTACGTGGCTTGTCAACTATTGGGAGCTTCCGTTCGTCGATTATATGGCGATCGCGTACGCGCTTCCGATGCCCGACGGCGTATACGTTATGCTCAAATTCGATTCGTACGGCGACGTTTTAAACGGACATCGGCAGGATATGGCGTTCGTCGCCGATTATGCGTACCCGTCGTATTCGGCGGAATTGAAAAATTGGAAAGAATACCTTGCGCTTTCGGAAGCCGAAGCGGGAAAACGGGATCCCGTTGTCGAATCGATTTCGCTCGACTATTCCAAAAAGCACATCGCTCTTAAAACCGCCGCGTATTCCGTCGATCTGCCGTCTTCTCTTTTGGCGGCGTCCGACGACACGACGTTCGCTCTTTCGATCGGCTATGCATTCAAAGACGGAAAACTCGTGCAGGAAGAAAGAACGCTCAGTCTGTCTACGAATAAGCGCGCGGAAAATTATCGCTTTTTGTTTATTTCCAAACAACCCAAGCCCGATGCAAGTGCGCTGAAAAATACGACTGAAAGCTGGGAGCAAAAGCGCGACGGCATTGCGCCGTATGACGGAAAACCCTACGACAGTGAACAATACACGTTTATCGATAAAATTATCTATCCGAAAGGCGTCGGCTATAAAACCAGAAGCGCTGCGGACTGCGTGTATATCCTCGGAGGAGGATTGAGCGGACAGGGGAAAAAGAGCGAAGCGCTGCGCTTTATCGCGGCGACGGAAAAGAGTGTCCGTTTGCGCTAAAACCTCCGCTATGTAAAACGTGCCGATTGCGCTAAAACCTCCGCTATGTAAAATCTGCCGATTTATTCGCCGGAGGGTTTAATACCCCGATGCCGCTTGAAGCTTCGCTGCGAGGAGAATTATTAACTATGACGGAATTGCCGCTCAAATACGGATGTAACCCGAACCAAAAACCCGCTCGCGTTTTTATTGAAAAAGGAGAGCTGCCGTTTGACGTTTTAAACGGAACGCCGGGTTATATCAATCTGCTCGATGCGCTGAACGGCTGGCAGCTTGTCAAAGAGCTCCGCACCGTAAGCGGCATAAGCGCTGCGGCTTCGTTCAAGCACGTGTCGCCTGCGGGTGCTGCCGTCGGCTTGCCGCTTTCCGATACGCTCAAACGCATATATTTTACGGGAGATATCGAACTTTCGCCGCTTGCCGCCGCCTATGCCCGTGCGCGCGGTGCCGACCGTATGTCGTCT
>ERZ772967.1894-NODE-1894-length-13892-cov-2.483848_pt1 | contig 13892 bp, 13 predicted proteins | sample MGYA00511677_ERZ772967 | MGnify/ENA primary metagenome ERZ772967 (study PRJEB29015, sample SAMEA2737931) | human oral metagenome | biome: human oral; feature: human-associated habitat; material: dental | place: China | collected 2146 ...
GTTTGTACAATCAGCCAATTGTTTTCCACATCACTTGTATGGTTGAATAGAGTGGGTCGTCTTCAATGTTGTCATATTCACAGAAGAAAATCTTTTTGGAGCCCCATTCAGAAACAACAACACCCATGTCTTCCTGTCCTGTACAGTTTGTTTCAGTAGGTGGGAGCGAAACAGCAGTTGGTATTTTGCTATCACGCACGGCTTCTCGGTATTGCCCAACCAAATCCAAATCTACTGTAGCCCCCTTGGATGTACTACCGTCACTGTACAAAGCCACAGATTCCTCATCACAATAGACAACATCACCTCGCATTTTGCAGGAACGTTTCATCAAAGTGGCAATGGTGTCCTCAGATGGTTTCGAAGATGATGACTCTGTACCATATGATTGAGTTGGTTCAGGCGATGATGACTCTGCGCTGGAAGAACAACCACCCACTCCTATCAAACAACACAAACCAATCAATCCTGTCACAATTCGTTTCAGCATAAAACATGTCCCCTTCTTTTCACATATGATTGTTCTAAATGTGCAGATTACAATGATGCTTCTGCTAGTAAACGAGAAACCGCTACTATATCAAATCCACGACTGAATTCTAGGTGAACTTGTCCTACACTGCTGTACCATAAATCCACTTCGCTGTCCAAATCGACTGTTCCTGCCGTCTCAATGGACCAAGCTTGCAGTTTTTTGTACGGTAATGATGCGAATGCTTTCTTGGTGCCCGTCATGCCTTGAACATTCACAACAATAACACGACGATTGGTAAAAACCACATAATCTCTTATTCCTTTAGCAGCAATCATAATGGTTTCATGATTGACCAGCAAAGGTTGAATATTCGCTTGAACTTCACCAGAGTTGACCGGACCAAGTTTTACCAATGAGGAGTTTTTGAAATCAATCATGGCTTTCTCCATTTCCGTAAAAGTAATGATTATAGTTAAATCTTTCAACACATAGATTTTCTGGCATCAAGCAGAAGAACCACAAGTATTCAATATTGGTTTATGATGATTCGATAAATAGATTCATTTCATCATAAACAATTTGTCTTTAACATATCTTTTAAACCGCTTAAGGATATCCTACAATTTGTCGATTATCGGGTCATCGTTTTGAAGAACGCCAAGAACCAGTCAACTTCCTGGCGGTATTAGTAATGGTTGCAATTTGTTCCTGAGTCAATCCAAACATTTTGTACAATTGTGGTTCCAATGGGCGGTTCCAACGAATGTGTGGATTGTTGCTGGAATAATCACCCAAGTCCGGAACAAAAACACCCCAACGAGCTGATTTTCCACCACGACTTTCCTCCAACAAATACCTTACAAAATCAGTGTCAATATAAGCTTTGTAATTGTTTGCTTCGTCCTCGGTCGCAAAAGTCCCCACCATGAGCCAAGAAGCACCAACAATATGCTCATTGTCAACAACACGATAACTGGAAGTGGCAGGGCGTTTACTTATCTGCCCTTGAGAGGATAGAACTTTCCATGATTCCATCAGCTGGGTTTTTTCTGAAGTCCAATCCAAGAGCGAACCATCAATCCAATACTCCTGAACCCGTTTCTGTTTACCTGGAATATTGTTCCCCAAGTAAGCACGAACTGGACGAATGAAACGACCAGACCCTTCATGTATATTTCTCACTGCATCAGGATTTTGCTCCACCCAATTAGTGGGAAGACCAAACGCATTCACTTTACAACGTAGCATATTCAAACTGTTGTAACCTTGTGCAAAAATTGTTTCCACAATATTCACAGCATCCCGGCTCAATGGCAGAATCTCTTTGTGTTTGGGACGATTGACAGCGATTCCGTTAAGTTCTAAATGATTTGGTGTTTCATTGTTATTGTTCACAGTGACAACAGCGACCCCATCCGGAATCGCCACACCTGGAAACAATGGGACCACAGAGCTTTCTTCACCATGAGGGAACCAGTCAATACTGATAGCAGATGCGAAAATACGATTGGCAACACCATCATATCCTTTAGCACGCTGCATCCAACGCCCCCCAGGAATGATTACCGAACCATGAATGCTCACATCAGCCACCAAATCATAAAAACACGGGAAAACACTGACCACATTGCTGTCCCGACCTGATGTTGTTGGGGTACCAGTTGAATATTGATATGGCGGGTTGCTTGCTACAAAAGTATAATCAGCGCTATTGTCATTTTCCATGAGTTTCAGAGCTTCTTCAATCTGCCCGTTCAGCAGTAGAGTAGCTTTCTCCTCAACCGTCAAAGTGTTCATACTGTAGCTCCTTGACTTGGTTTCAACACCCATGCCATCAAACGCCTCACTTCTTCTTCAGACAATTTGCGTTTAACACCTGTATTGGTTGATACTTCAGCACCCCTCAATGAACGTTGAATCTCCACCATATCCACTACTGTAATATTCAGGTCATAATCTTTATACCCTGCCAATACACATTGCGCTATGGCTCTACCCTGTTGACTACGACAATTCACGAAAACCCTGTTCTCAGCAATCTGTTTCCAGAGTTTGCGTTGAGCAATGGAATCCATGTCACGAACTGTTTTACCTGATTTCTGAATTTCATGCATAAACATGTTCAAAGCGGCATACAACGGATAAAGGCCGGTTTTGGAGCTTGGGTCAAAGAATGTGGTGTTGTCCTGTCCCCACAAAACATCGTATTCGTCGTCCCCTGTATGATTCCATTGTGGTTCTGGTTTCAACATTCCTTGACTGGAAACCACATCGTCCCAGGAGTGCGTATTACCGTCAGAGCAGTACCAGTTGCCTGTATCATCAACGAACCGAATCCCGTTGAAAGCATTCCCCATGTGCCTATTCACAACAGCCCATGGAGTCAGTACAGTTTCACGGTCAGGATTACGGAAACTAGCAAACAGCTGTGTCAAATGTGCCGCTCGTTCCAGTGGGTCACAAGCATCCAAATCCAACACCTGTTCTCTCATCTTCGCACAAGCCCCATTGAAGACATCAACATCAAAATATGCCTTCACCACATCCCACATGTTCCGAGTAAACCCTTGAGGCATGAACTCGTCCCATGAAGTATCATCAATATGGGTAGCAAAATTGTCAACTGTAAGAGGTTCTTTAGCTTCACTGGCAAAAATGAGCAAAGGAAGCCGCGAAGCAACAGCACGAAGAGTTTCCAAAATCAATTGCGCATTTTGCTGGTCTTCAGCTTTGCTCTCATATGCATTGTTCACATCTGCACTGGTAACAGATTCATCACCTTCCAATAGTAGAATCCGTTTTCCTTTACGTGTCAGTTTGGACGCTGCAATACTGATTTCCTTTTTGGAACTGTTGACATTCAATGCTTGACGAATGTCTTCCAGTTCTTTGGCTTGCTCTTTGGTTATGTCATGAATATTCAGGTCAAACAATTTCCGATGTGTAAAACCAGAGGAAACAGTTTCAGCAATGAATACACGACGTAGTTCTTTCAACAAACTGTCAACATCATGTTTCACAAATCGTGCACCGTCATAGGAAATGATGGGCATATATGTCAACATGTCACCCAACACAGATGATTCTCCGTCATCTTTGTTCCTGTTCTTCTGTGCGATACTGGCGGCAGTTTTCTCCAACATTTTCAATGAACGGTCTGGGGCGAAGTCGAAAACATACCCGACCTCTTTTTGCCGCCCATCAGCCAAACTGCCAACTGATTTGACCCGAAAAATGGTTTGCATGTACTGGAGAGGTGAAGCCATGTTACTGAGCATGAAAACAGCCGTCCACTCAGGTACAGTGGTTCCAGTAGTCAGTTTTTGTGCGGACAGTGTGATGGTGCGTTCATTTTTGCGAATCGCTTCTTTAACTGCCAACAACGCGTCTCCACCATCATTGTCACCTGTTGCATTCACCACTGCAAATTCTGGATGTTGTGCTGCCAACATTTCATGCAATGCCACACAGGCATCCACTGACGGCAACATCCAAAAAGTATGAGCAAAATCAACTTTCGAATTGTTCCGGCTGAAAGGGAACAATTTATGGTCATCTTCATACTCATCATTGTAAAATATGAGGTTCAACAGTTTTGCCACATCTCGTGGGTTCTTGAACGGAGCGAAACTGTCATATACTCGTCCTTGAACTGAACGATTTTTGTTCACTTCAAAAAACTTGGCAAAGCTGAAGTTAATTCTGCCGTTTTCGAACGCATCGGCTACATCTGGGTTTTTGAGAGTGTCTAGAATGTTGTAGTGTCGGATTTCGATTTTTGGCAGCATTCCATATGGGTTGACTTCTCCCGGGTATGGAACAGGGGCATGTTCTCCTAGTTCATCCCATTGTTTACGAGCCAATTCCCAGCGTTCAGAAGCACGCTGTTCATCAATGTAATCCCAGTTGAACACCTTATCATCAAATTCGTCAATGATGTTGAATGGCGTTCCTGATAAATACAACCAGTAACGCCCCTGCAAACTGTTCACCAAACGTTCCGCAATCGGGGTTTTTGTCCCCTCATGTCCTTCATCCACAATAATCAAATCAAACTGTGTCGAGAACAGTTCAGCATTCTTTTCAAAAATGGTCTCTATTTCAGCCGAATCTTCATCTGTTTCATCACTTACCCCAAAAGACCCTCGAAGGTCTTGAATGGAGGCAAAATAGTAGAATGGTTTTTCGTGGTCCAGTGAATCCCATGAAACCCCGTACAGATTTTGTTTAGCACCGAACTGCCAATCAGATTTAGCCCCATACATTTTACGGAAATCTTCACTCCATCCAGCCGCAACCACAGGACGATGAGTGATGATGAGAACTTTGCTTACATCTGGCATGGATTGTACCAGACTGTAGGATGTAAGCGTCTTCCCAAAACGCATGATGGCATTCCACAGGAACTTTTGGGGGCGTTCTACCGTACCTGACCGAAACACTTGCAATGTTTCTGCCACTGCTCGTTTCTGTTCTGGACGTAAAACGATTTGTAGGGGCTTCTCGTCCATGTTGTCAATGAATGATTTGCGACCCTGTACCGCTTTGAATGCTTCAATGGCGTTGTTCAGAGAAACCTCAAACCACTCTCCCGCGTTCTTGTCTTGACGGATGAATCGTTTTGAAAACCCTGACCGCAACAAAACTTCATGCACTTGGTAATCCCTGAACGCTTCATAACGTCCTGGAACTGAACTGGAGCGAATACTGAGTGCTGTAAAAAGCAGTTCGTATTTGACGTCAGCCGTTTTAGTCTGCTCATCAATACGCGCCCGAGCAGCGGATTCAATTTCAGGGGACGAAATCAAATCCCCATCAACCACTGTGGCTTCGGCTCGAATCTCTTCCAATGTTTTGCTAGTGTGATAGGTTGCGTCTCCAATCTTCAACCGTCCTTGATGGTCCTGGTCGTTGATTGTGTAAACATATAGAACCTTATAACTTCCTGGAGACAAAGCTGTGTCCAGAATCGTGGTCGTCATAAGGTATTCTCCTCTTAGTTGGTTGCACATTTATGAGGAATCATAGAAACCTCAAAATTACACTAGCAAACTACATTTTATTTGTCAAATACATAGAACTACAGGTAATGACAAAACTGATGATGGTACACAATGTTCATCATCAGATTCGTTCCGTTCACACATCTTGTTTCAGCATGTTGTGTCAGACTGTCATCATCCTTGAATGGCATTAACCACAAATAATGAATGAAGATTCAATTTGTCAACATTTCATCACCACAGCATCATATGATGACATTTTGACACAATGGAATCAAAACCATGGACCAAACCTGTAATGACACAACGAAAGCAAAACATACGTTGTTTCATACCAACTAACTTATTCCAACTGCGAATCGTCGTCCCCTTGTATTCATGCAAGTTTGTTTTTGTGCTATAAGAAACATGAGAAAATGAAAGAATCATTCCAGTTGTGATAATTGTTTGAATTTGTCACAACCCAACAGTCAAAGCATGAAAACGTCTGTATCCATTTCTGAAGTACCATTGTTTCCCACAATATAAGTCACAGGGCTGGTCATCAGTAAGAAGTCATCTGTTACTGTATTTCGCTTTTTCTCTTGTTTGCAAATTGACCAGTACCATGTTGACATATAGATGATACTGACCATTGGTTTGTTCCTGCTGCACCACCCAATGATTGGATTCAGGTAAAGGACATATTGTATACACACTTTTACTGAGAGTTCCAAATCTCATGGATGGAGGAACAGGTGATATGTTCTGCAAATCTTTCATCACAGACACTTCATAATTATTCATGATGATACTGTCAGCTGCCATCAATGCTGTCTCGTAATCATTGAATCGTTGGTATGAACCATTGTCCCCTGACCATGGAACTGGATGAATATGCCCATGAGGATGTAAAACATATTTACTCATATTGAAACCTCCTTGGTTGATTCAATTTGTCACATGTTTCACCTTGTCGTCTAACCAATATGTGTACCCAAGTCTTGTAAACATTGTATACAAATCAGTACAGGACAGATGGGAACTGATTGAAGCCCCCGTCCGCCCTGTTTGTTGGATTTATATAGTTTTGGTCTTACTTCTTCTTAGGTTTGACCCAGAAAACTCGTGACAGAATTGTTTGGTCCTGTTCTTCGTAAGTGGAGTGTTTTTTGATGGTCGCAGATGAAATAGTGACATTTCCGTCTTCATCAGATGTTACAGGTTTTGGTGAGAAGTAAACAATCTGGTGTCCGTCATCATCTACCATGGTTATACGGTATTTGATGATTTCATAACCACGATAATCACGTGTTTGGTATGGGGTGCTATCCACTAAATTGTATTTAGTGCCTTTTGGAATCTTGTCTCCTACTTGCCCCACATGACCTGATTTGAACAATGCTGCACGTTCTTCTTTGGCTTTTTCACGTGCAGCTTTCTCTGCTTCTCGGCGTAGTCTGTTTTTCTCACGTTTGATGCTGGCAACACCTGAAACAAGCAAAGCAACGGTTTTAGGGGAAACATAGTCACTGGCTACCGCTGTTTTCAGATTATTCACGTAATCGTTTGAATCATCCATTTTGTTGATGAGTGATTTCAATGCAGCAACTTGCCCGCTTTGGATATATTCTGCGGCTTTGTCGGCCATTTCGTTGCGCCATTCTGAATCCACTTGTTTACCACCGAAAATTGCGTTGTCCACATCATCCACAGTAGCCGACCCATAACCCCAGGAACGTGGAATGAAGTTGTCTCCACCATCAGAAACAGCCAACGCAAACGCCAAGGTCTGGTCCACGTTCCGAGCGCTATAAGGACCAAAACCTTCAGACTTTCCAGGGTTTTTGAGTTCGTCCAAATCGTCATACTCAAGTGCCCACAATCCTTTTGGTTTGAGCCCTAAATATGCTTCCACGCAAGTTGAACCAATTTGTTTACGGTTACCTTCTTCATCTTCAATGAGATAGGTTTTAGCACGGGACCGTCTCTGCCCACAATGTTCACAATACATGGATTCAGGACGCCAACCACCCAATTCGACACCTTCAGCAGTACGTGTTATGAAACCACCCTGTTCCTTGTCCATTACAGCCAAGAATGTGTATCCATTGTAAGAGATTTTTGGTTCACTCAATTCAATGTCATAATAAACATCTGCCCATTCAACCAGAACCCCATCACGCATTTCAGAACGTGGTACAAAACGTTCTTTAACATCCATCTCGAATCGTTCATCAATGCCTGCTTTTTCAAGTCTACGGTTGGCTTGAGCAATTGATTTCTCAGCTTCTTCCAGTTTGTCTGCTGCAATACTGAAACGTGACCTTGTGTAAAAATCGTCAACTGTTTCATGTTTGGACAAGGCTGTTAAAGTCTGAGCATTCATTGAATCTTCATATGCAACTTGCGCATCACCAAAACTGTTGTAATGTTCTCCACCAGTTTCTTTTGTTACCGGACAGTTTCCTGGTTGTGCTGTACACGGTTTGGGGCCATCATCTGTTATGTGAAACTTGCCGCTCATGATACTCCTCCACACATAATGAGGTATTATCACTAATCTCTAAAAACAAACCAAGCATAATTGTAATCATTTTTGGAGCATAAATCGTGTGGCATCAATACCAGCTCGTGCCCCATCACCCACTGCAATGGCAACTTGGCGATGTTCCGGTTTGGTAACATCCCCAGCTACAAAAAACCCAGGAACATTTGAACATTGAATGAATCCATCTGCAAACAAAGTTACATGAGATTTTGCAACACTAGAATTCGGCTCCTGTCCAATAGCCATAAAAACCCCAGTAACCGATAGTTGCCGGCCATCATCAAGTTGTACTGATTTCACCGAGTCAGTGCCATCAATAGAGACAATGGATGATTCCATGGATACTGTAATTCGAGGATGTGTCAACAGTTTTTGCACTGCGGGTTCAGTTGCTCGCCATTTTGAACTTCGCACCAACACATGAACTGATGATGCTACTTGTGCAAGGTATAGTGCATCCTCTACAGCTGTTTCTCCACCTCCAACAACTGCTACATGCTCATCCTCAAAAAACAAACCATCACATGTGGCACAATAAGAAACACCATCAAGATGCTCCCCGGGTACACCTAATTTCCGTGGGGTGGAGCCAGTAGCAAAAACAACAGATTTGGAGAACATTTTTTCACCAGAAACCAATTGAAGCATAAACCTATTATTGTGTGTTTCAATGGTGTCAACTGTTTCATGTAGTAGTTGTGCCCCAAATTTTTCTGCATGTGATAGAAACGCATCAGCCAGTGCATTTCCTGTATAATCCGGCAGTCCAAGGTAATTGTCTATCTTCTCTGTGGAAAGTAGTAATCCACCTTCTGTTTCACCTGTCAAAACTACAGTTTTCAATCCTGCACGACTGGTGTACAACGCTGCGGACAAACCAGCAGGTCCGGAACCAACAATTATTGTGTCTATCACTCGTAATCCTCCATGTGTTTCAGCAAGTATTTTAACGAAACACCATTGAATCAGGATTGAGACCTTATTTAACGTATCTCAATCAATCACAATTCATCATCTGGTGACGACACATCAAGACCTTCCATATGCATTAGTAAAGACAATGGCAGTTTTGTTTCACGGTACAATTCCAAAACCTCTTTAATCTCCGGTCCTGTGAACCGCTTGTAAGCATATAGCTGATTATAGTGGTCCCCTTCAGCTGGGAGGACTTCCGGCAAATCTTTTAGCAATGCCTCAAAATCTTTCTCGTCCCATTCCAGAAACGCCTTATAAACGGGGAAAGAATTAAACAACATCCAAGATATGTTAGAAGGATTTCTAATGTCTACTTTATCCACTATTTTAGTTGCCAATGCTACTAATTGTTCCTGTTCAGAAGCAGTGGCAATACGTTCTACAACAGTGGACAATAGTACATTATCAGTTGGTTTGGCTGGACGGATGCCTTTTCGCAATCTGCTCTCTAGAAACTCTCCCACTTCAATAGGGTCATGTTCTTGAATGGTTTGGAACAAAATCAATGCATCCTCAATTGCCATGGGAGCCACAGACAAACCAGGTACAGGAACATGTTTATTCCAGTTGTTGGCATCATCCCACAGATAGATGGTCCAATTAACCACTAAATTCCTAATCTCTTCCCTCATCTCAGCCGAAAAACCGAGAAGTGAGGACAATGGCAGTTTTTGGCTAAATGCATTGGGAGCAGTTTTTCCATTTTCTCCATTGAAAAAAGCCACTAAACTGTTCATCATCAAACGCTCTTCCCATATAAATGGGGAATTGGTGTCTCCTGCACGAATACCAGGACACAAGGGAAAGGTTGGGAACAAATACCCAAAAGCGGAGTCAAAATCCAATTGAGACACATTGGGTGCTATTGGATGAGTTTCAGCAGCTTCCAACACCAAATTTTTGGCATCATTGGAAACATTCTCCTTTGCTGACAGAAAACACAGGAAACTGGCAATAGCACACCATTTGGCGCCAGGTTCCAATGATTGTGAGAGTATCCACTCAATTGTTTCTTTGCAATCTGGAGAATGTGGATAATACTGAAGTTCCCTGTATGGGGTTTGGACCCGATGAGTTACTCCCGGGTTTGGCATTCTAATTGTCCCCATGACATCAATATATTCCAATAATTCATCAATGATGGGTTCTAGCAAACCATCATCCTCCAACAGACCGCCATTATGGATACTGAACAAACGTACCAAGTCACTGGAATCTGTTTTCTTGTGAGCTAGGAACCGACGAGGGTGTTTCCCCATGTAAGCATAGATTACCGCTACTCCAGTTCCTAGGATGATGCTACGTATCAGTCCACGGTCACGGATTTCCACAGGGAGACGCATCGAACTAGACATATGAAGGAATACCTCTCTGAAGCAATATTGGTTTCATCATAAACAATAGCATACAATCTGTTCCTGAGCTACTCAGAACATTATAAAAACATAACCTGTTCCAAAGATATTTCGCTATTCTGTATCATGAAATCATAGTATCAGGGGAACAAATTTATACGACTCAAATTCTAAATGCCTACTGTTTTTGATAATCCTACGATTTTAAGTATTCAATATATCAAGGATTGAAAAGGATATGTTTCCACTCATTGTAATCATTGTTTATTATTGACAACTGATTACACAATGGAAACATATCCTAATAACTTAATATACTACATATTTTTAACTGATGCTTAAATTGGATGGTATTCAGAAAGCCACCAATTAACTGTTAACATGTTTTGTTCATGAGTCTAAAGAGTGCTCTAAACACATCAAGCTTACTGTGTCTCCATGACGTTCATAATTTTGGAGCCATTTGACTTGCCGGGACATCTGCAACAATGATAAATAATTCAAACCCTGACCGTTTCCACTTTGAATCAGCTGTTCAAGCGCTTTTTCCAAAGTGTTGACCAGGGTTTTTGTTTTCGAACGTGCTGGATTCGTCCCGAGCGACCCCAGACGTTTGGCAATGCCTGCAATGGTCGCTCTCTCCCAGATTGATTGAATCGTAGCATCATCATAGTCATCATCATCAATGGTTGTTGAATCTTTGATGTCAGACAGTGGATGGTCCAACAAAACACTCATAATCTGTCTCCTCTGAACTAGGAACTAATAACAAACATGTAGTTTCATCAGTTCGTGGCAGGTAGGCGAGACTGATTAAATTATCTACAATCACCATAATAGACAACCGCGTCCAAACAAGTCAAATCATTCTTCAAAAATGTTTATGCTAAAATAACAACAATATTTGAAAACCATGGAAACAGAAACCATAATTTTACCAAAACGCCAGTAAAATCAATGTTATTGGTTTGTGGAAGCGATACCGGTCGAGTCTTTGTGTTCCCAGAGTTTCATCAAACCGTTACGGACTCTGTCCACATCGTCAGGGGTACCCAACAATTCAAATGAGTACAACAGAGGAATTTGAAGTTTACGGCTGATGATTTTACCAGCCAATCCAAAAGCAGTACCAAAGTTAACATTTCCAGCTGTAATCACACCCAAACAATGTGAACGATTGTCAACATCATTGAGAAACTTAATTACTTGTTTAGGCACTGCTCCTTTTACTTCCCCACCACCATAGGTAGGAACCACCAATACATATTCCTCATTAACATGCAGAAAAGGGTCTTTTGCCCTCAACGGGATTCTCTCACTTGGAAAACCCAATTTCTCCACAAACCGTTTAGTGTTTTCTGTGACGGATGAAAAATACTTGACCATTACATACCTTTCGTCTGAATCTCTCAGTAGTTTAACCAATGAAGGAACCAAGAGCGCCAGAACACACCAACCACTTCATCCTGTTAACACTGTTCGTTTTGTTGGAGATAGAGTGACAGTGTTTCAATTAAGAATCAAAGTATGTATTCATTGAGGTTGTTGTATATGTTACAGAACACCTCTGAAAATGTTGGCAAGGTCCGAGATGATGATAAGACTCATGAAAATCAGCACAGGAACGCCAGTAATAATTGACATGGCGCCCATCCCGCGTGGACCGATAGGACGATAGACATGATGAGTCAATTTACTGAACCCCATTTTCACACTATCCAACAACGCCATGAAAATGCGTCCACCATCCAACGGCATCAATGGAAGAAACAAGTTGATGAAACCCAATCCGATGTTCAACAATCCAGAATACATGAGCATCATCTTGAATTTGTTACCATCAGTCAATCGTGTGGATGCAGTAGTGTCACCATATGTTTTCCCCACTGCCACAATAGACGATGGAGCTTCTGCATCCCGTTCCGTTGTACCCAGAATATTATTCACCAGGCCAGGAATTTTGGATGGTAGTTTTGCCAATGATTCCGTGTTGAGAACAAACAAGTTTTTCATAGCTTCAACAGATTCACCAAAAGTTGCAGTTCGTTCCACACTTGCAAGATTGATACCAATTTTTCCGTTGTTCACTGGTACTGTAAAAGTCTGTTGTGAACCGTTACGTTCCACTACAACAGACACTTGGCTTTGATTTGCAAGCAGCGGACTGATTTGGCGACTGTTTTCCACAGGGGTCCCATTAATGCTAACAATGTTGTCCCCTGGTTGTAATCCTCCTCGTTCCGCACCACATGATTCCCCTGCTTTTATTTGTTCACAACTGTTTACTGTATCGATTCGATTACTGATGAAATTGCTGGGAAATACCATCAATATGGTTATTAGGATTGCTGCACCCAGAATCAGGTTCACCACAGGCCCCGCCATGAAAACCAGAATACGTTTCCAAGGTGATACATGAGATAACAAGTTCTTTCGAGCCTCATAATCATCCAAGAGTTTTTGACGTTCCTTCTCTGTCTTTTCTCTTGTCTCATCATCAATGTTGGATTGAGCCAATATGTCATCATAAACAGATGTATCTGGTTTGGGTGTTTTGTCATCCTCAATCAGCACGAATCCGCCCAGTGGAACAGCTTTGACTCCATATTCTGTGCTTTTGTGTTTACGAGAGAATATTGTGGGGCCAAATCCGACGAAAAATTTTGGCACATGCAGTTTCACCGCTTTGGCAACAACCATATGACCTGCCTCATGAAGACCAATGGATACAACCAATATGACCAAGAAAATAATCAAACCAAATATCCAGGCCAAACTTTCCGTCAACTGCATGATTTGGGCTCCTTTGTTAATCGTTCAGTACTGAATATTACAGACCTGAATATTAGGACTGCTTTATCAATATCCCAGAATTATTCATTCCTACGCTATCAAATATGTTTCCAAAATCAATCACAACTGTATACAGAATTTGTTTACATGATGAATGAAACCAACTGACCTCATTACAGCTCATTCCAAATACTTATGAAAACATACAGAAAACTGGCCGATAATATTTTCTTACACTATGGGGATTCAACCACTAGAAGAGCATTGCTTGAAGGCCAAATAACTGTTCCATCTGAAGACATGATACGTACTTTGGATTTCAGGTGTTCTATATAGCCTGATTGAACATACTGCTCATGATGCAATATGGTGAACTTGTGTTGTGACAATAATGCGAGATAATCCAACTCAGTCAATATTCCATACATTTCCTGCACTTCACGGATTGCTGATTCTGGCCCCCATGTATATGTGTACACTATTTCCATTGCAGACCCCAGATTGCCAATCCAATTGTTTGGGCCGCTTTGCTGCAAGTTTACGGTCCATGAACTGAATGAATCAGACCAGAAGGGCGAATTGTCAGCATAGTAACGCACAAAATCGTCTCCATCAGGTTGTAGAAATTGCACCATTACTGAATCAGACCAATTGGAGGGTTTGATACCGTCACGTATGACAAGACGACCTCCTGAACGAAGTAATCGACGAAAACTAATCAATGCGTTGTTCGCGTCAATCAAATCACCAGGAACATGAGA
>ERZ772967.1895-NODE-1895-length-13888-cov-2.964361_pt1 | contig 13888 bp, 6 predicted proteins | sample MGYA00511677_ERZ772967 | MGnify/ENA primary metagenome ERZ772967 (study PRJEB29015, sample SAMEA2737931) | human oral metagenome | biome: human oral; feature: human-associated habitat; material: dental | place: China | collected 2146 ...
TATTTATCACTGGGAAATCGCGGCGGTCGGACAATATAATCCGCTGTACCAAATCAAGCCGCTAAGCGGATTTCCGATTATTGATATGTGGTTTGTCGACGTGCCTTACCGCATTAAAATCGTGCAAAACGTGTTACAACATTTAATTTTACCGACATTGATTTTGTGTATTTTACCGACAATGGAAATCATTCGTTTAATTCAACAACGGGTCGAATTTGTTTTGCGGCAGAATTATGTCAAAGTCGCCGCCACGCGGGGGTGGTCCAAATGGAAAATTTTACGGCGCTATGTTTTCCGCAATACCTTTCCTTTTATTGTGCCGCAAATAACGCGCATTTTTATTTTAATGTTGACGCAATGTATGTTAGTGGAAACCTCCCTCGGCTGGCCGGGGATCGGGCGTTGGTTGATTAATGCGGTCGCCGAACAGGATTATAACAGTATTGCGGCCGGGGTGATTGTGATCGGCATTTGTATTATTGTGGTGGATAGTTTGGTGAAAATCGCGATGTTTATACTTGATCCGTTTAATAAGAAGGGCTGGTATGCAAGATAGAGAACCCGATGAATTCAGAGAAAGCGCATCGCTTTATGCGATTTGGTTACGTTTTCGGCGCGATCGCGTGGCATTATTTAGCTTTTATTTATTTTTTGCCCTGATTTTGACCGCACTTTTCAGTGAATTGATTGCGCCTTACGCCGCTCACGCCCAATTCGTCGGGCAGGAATTGATGCCGCCGTCGTGGGTCGCGGAGGGGAAAATCGCCTTTTTCTTCGGCACCGACGATCTCGGTCGCGATTTGCTCAGCCGTTTGATTATGGGTGTGCGTTATACTTTCGGCGCCTCTCTTGCGGTCGTCGTTGCGGTGGCCTTGTTGGGGGGGGCGCTAGGCGTTTTGGCCGGCATGACGACGGGCATTAAGTCGCGCTTTTTAGGGCATCTTTTCGATACCTTTCTTTCGCTGCCTATTTTGCTGATTGCGATTATTATTTCGACACTCATGGAACCCAGTCTGATCAATGCCATGTTCGCCACCGTGTTGGCGCTGCTGCCCTATTTTATACACGGGATCTATCAGGCGATTCAGTTAGAATTAAAAAAAGAATATGTGGTTATGCTACGTCTTGACGGCATGACCAATCGACAATTATTAAAAAGCACGATTTTACCGAATATTACCGTGACTTATATTCGCGAAATCGGACGCAGTTTTATTATTGCCGTGCTTGATATTAGTGCGCTGAGTTTTATTTCGCTCGGCGCCCAACGTCCTTTGCCGGAATGGGGCGCGATGATCAAGGATTCGTTGGAATTGATTTATTTGGCGCCTTGGGCGGTGCTGTTGCCCGGTTTTGCGATTATCGGCACGATTTTATTAAGCATTATTTTTACCAACGGCTTATGCAAAGCGATTAGTCAATACGACGAATAACTGACAAACAGACAATTATGGCATTACTGGATATTCGCAATCTTAACATTGAAATTAAAACCCCGTCGGGACGCGTTAAAATTATCGACGGGCTCAATCTCACCGTTAACGAAGGGGAAATTTGCGGGCTTGTGGGCGAATCGGGATCGGGGAAAAGCTTAATCGCCAAAGTCATCGGTCATTCCATCAAAGAAAATTGGATTGTCACGGCGGATCGCTTTCGTTTTAATGATGTGGAGTTATTAAAGCTGCCTGCGGCAAAACGACGCAAAATTATCGCCCGGGAGATTTCGATGATTTTCCAAGATCCGCTAACGTGTCTTGATCCCAGTCAGAAAATCGGTCGCCAATTAATCCGCAATATTCCCGGCTGGACGTTTAAAGGACGCTTTTGGCAACGGTTCGGATGGCGTAAACGACGCGCCATTGAATTGTTACATCGGGTCGGCATTAAAGCGCATAAAAATATCATGGAAAGCTATCCGCACGAGTTAACGGAAGGCGAAGGGCAAAAAGTGATGATCGCCATTGCGGTAGCCAATCAGCCGCGTTTGTTAATCGCCGACGAACCGACAAATTCACTTGAAGCCATGACCGCACTTCAGGTTTTTAGGCTGCTTGCCAGTATGAATAAAAATCAAGGAACCTCCATTTTGCTGGCCAGTAACGATTTAAAAACGATTAGCGAATGGTGTGACACGATTTCCGTACTTTATTGCGGGCAAAATGTCGAATCGGGCCCGCGCCAGGCGCTGCTTGAAAGTCCCCATCATCCTTATACGCAGGCGTTGTTACACGCCATACCGGATTTCACCCGGCCGCTTGCCTTTAAAAGCAGGCTCGGCGTGTTAAAAGGCACCGTGCCGATTTTGGAACAAATTCCGCCGGGCTGCCGCCTTGGTCCCCGTTGCCCTTTTGCGCAACGCGCTTGCATTCAAAAACCGGCGCCCTATCGCATTAAACAACATGAATTTTGGTGCCACTATCCGATTAATATTCGGGAAGCGCAATTAAAAGAAAAAAATGTCGTCGTACCGCTAACCCTCACCAATGAAACAAAAGGAAACGAATAATGCCGTTATTAAAAGTGGAAAATCTCTGCAAAAGTTTTGATAATTCGAGCGGTTTCTTTTTTTCAGGCCGATTTAAAGCGGTGAATAATGCCAGTTTTACCTTAGATAAAAAACAAACCCTGGCTATTATCGGCAAAAACGGGTCGGGTAAATCCACCTTGGTAAAAATGATCGCTGGTATTACGGAGCCCGATTCGGGGCAAATTCTGTTTGAGCGACGCCCCCTTTCCTTCGGCGATTATCAATATCGTGCGCAGCATATCAGAATGGTGTTCCAAGACGCCAACTCAGCCTTTAATCCGCGCTTAAATATCGGTCAGGCGTTAGATGCGCCGCTCAAAATCGCAACCAACTTAACCGAAGCGCAACGCAACAAAAAGATTTTCGATACGTTGCGTTTAGTCGGGCTCTACCCCGATTATACCAATTTAAAAATCAAGCACTTATCGGTAAGCCAAAAACAACGCGTGGCGCTTGCGAGGGCATTGATTCTGGAACCGGAGATTATTATTGTGGACGACGCGCTTGGATCATTAGATGCATCCGTTAAAATTCAGTTACTCAATTTGACCCTTGATTTACAGGCGCATTTAGGCATTTCTTATATTTATGTAGGCGAAAATTTAGGATTGATTAAGCATATGGCCGATCAGGTGCTGGTGATGGACGAGGGAAAAATCATTGAACAGGGCACGCCTTACCAATTATTTACCGCCCCCGCCGCCGATATAACCCGACGTTTTGTCGAAAGCCATTTCGGCCGCTTATTGACGGCGGATTCTTGGTAGAATGATGCGCTTCCCGCTTAATCAGCGCACAATATTCACGCCGATTTGAATTTTGGCGCTGCGACCCAGTTCATCGGTTACGGTAATTTGATATTGCCCGCTGAATTCGGGCCGCCACGCCAGCTGTTCATTAGCCGAACTTTCGCCTAAAAATCGATGATTCGCAAACCAATATAATTTTTCTACATTGCCAATCGCGGCGGCGCTTAAGATTATCGTCGGTTGCCGAGCATTAATCGAATATACGCGATCCGCCAGCGGCGTAATAATACGCGGCTGTTCGTGTAATTTTGCACTCAAATCTTGTTGCTGTTGGGCATAAGGACAAGCCGGATTACGAATCGGGCGACGCTTGGCCAGTCCTGCCTGCGCAAATAATTGCAATAAATCGGTCGGCCAAAACTCAAAAATTTCTTGATGGCTTGTTTTCGGATCATAAGGCGGGCAAGCCATCATGCCCGTTTGGTTGTCAATCATCACCGGCTGATAAATCCGACTGACTTTAATCGGCGACACGCCCGCAATAAACCAAACCTTCTTCCGTTCGGCGCACCATGGATTCGGCAAATTGCCATCGGCCGCGCAAACCGCCAATCGTTTCAATTTTGTCGGAACCTGACGATTAATTTGATTTTCCATCATCGGTTCATCGGCGACTAACGCATCGACAATTTGTAAAAATAACGGTGCCGCCAATTGTCGGCCGATAAAATGCGGATTGCTTTGATTGTTAAAATTTCCCAGCCAAACTACTAAAGTATAATGTCCGAAAAAGCCGGCCGTCCAAGCGTCACGCAACCCGTTTGACGTGCCGGTTTTCCAATAAACGGGCAAGCGGTTTAAGGCTTTATGAGTAAAATCAGGGCGTGAATTTTTGACTAAAATATCATTCACTATAAACACAGCTTCAGGAGTCAACACATTCTTTCCGATTTCCGACCGTACTTTCGCCCGCCATTGCAATGGCTTCCATTGTCCGCCGTTGGCTAACATGGCGTATAACGTCGCCAGCTGTTGCATGCTTAGCTCGGCACCGCCTAAGGCGACGGTTAATCCGTAATGCGCTTTGTCTTTCGGTAAATGAATACCGACCCGCGTTAACCAATCGTACAAATCCGGTTTTAGCTGCGCCGCCGCATCAATTGCCGGAATATTACGACTTTGTAATAACGCCTGCGTCACCGAAATAGGGCCGAGAAAATTACCTTCATAATTTTCCGGCAAATAGTCATTAAACGCTGTCGGTATATCTTTTAAAACGGTTTCTGCGTGCATTTTACCCTGTTCAAACGCTAGCGCGTAAATAAACGGCTTTAAGGTAGAGGCGGGAGAACGCTTAACCGACGTGCCGTTAATTTGACCTTCAATCGCGCGGTTAAAATAATCGCCCGAACCGATTAATGCTTTAACCTGCATCGTGCGATTATCAATTAAAATTGCGGCAGCATTGGTAATGCCCTGAGAATGGCGGCGCTGTAGATATTGACGGATAAGTTGCTCCAAGCGATATTGTAAGCGACGACTGAGGCTGGTTTCGATAACGCTTGCGCTGTGGCTCAATGTGCCCTGTTGCTGCAACACTTGTTCGACAAAGTGCGGTGCGAAAAAAGGCAATTTTTCAATGGCGCGGAAAGGATAATCAAGATGAAACGCATTTTGCCATTTGCGATCCTGCGGATGAAGGACTAACCAGCGTTTATATAATCGGTTTCGCGCCTGCTGCAACGCCTTGTTGATTTGCCGATCCTGCGGCTTTAAATAACCGTTCGGATTTTTCGGCAGCACCGCTAACGTCAAATTTTCAACTAACGTCAACTGATGCGACGATTTATTAAAATAGATCAGCGCTGCCGTTGCCGCGCCTTCGATATTACGGCCATAGGGGGCATAATTGAGATAGGCTTCCAAAATGTCGGCTTTGGAATATTGAATCTCCAACTGAACGGCGCGCACAATTTGTTCCAATTTGCCACCGATGGTTTTGGTATCCAAACGCCATAACAAGCGCGCCAGCTGCATGCTGATGGTCGAACCGCCTTGCGGCGCATTGCCCAAAATATAGGTTTGCACCGCACCGCGTAACAAACCGTAAGGATTGACGCCGAAATGGCGATAAAACCACTCGTCCTCCTGCAACAAAACGGCGTCGATAAATTGTTGCGGATAATCCGACAAGGAAAGCCATAGGCGATAGCGCTCATCGGTCGCTGTGGTTAAACGCAATAGTTGATGTTGATCGTCATAAAGTGCGGTCGATTTCGGCAAAATTTCCGATAACGGCCGATGCGGCTGCGCGGCAACAAAGGCGACAAGGATCGCCGATGCGACCGTTAAGCATAAAAATAATCGAAAAACTAACCGCACTTAATCTTATTCCACCGTCAGCATGCCTTTCGCGTCGGATTGGCCTTTGAGCTGACGTAAATACATACTTTCGGCATAAACCGGCGGAGCATGGAAGCGACCTTGATGTGTCGCGCGCAGACGATACTTAAAAGTTCGCAGTTGCGTATCCACATTGCCGTAATTTAACACACGATCTTCCCGTACATCGGTATAATCCGGCATCCAAATGAGTTTATCGAACGGTTGAATTTCAACCTCATCTTCGTCATTCGAGTCGTTTTGATTTTTCCACAACACTTCAAAACCTGCCGGAATAAAATCCGTAATGACGACATCGTTGACCGGGTTTTGCGTTGCGCGCACCTTCACCGCCACGTCAATTTCATCGCCTAACTTGATTTCATTTACCGGTTTTCCCTGTTTATCCAAATAATCCCGTTCAACTTCCAGCCCTTGCGCCACCGCCTTTAAGGCAGCCTCGCGCGCATAACCGGTTTGACTCACGGCAAACCACGCCGGCTGATTTGTTTGATTACTGAAGGTGATTTGCTTAACGACTTCGTCGCCTAGCGGCATGATTGCCGGCTCGTCGGTAAATTCCCTTATTTGTTCGCCTTGTTCGGTTTTAACTTGAATACTGAATTTATCGCCGTTCGCCTTTGTAGGGGATATTGGTTGATAATGCTCAAACGCCATCATTAACCATGCGGAAGATAGGGTGTTATACTGATTTTGCGCAATATCCGAACTCATCTGCGTCAATAACGCCGTTTCCAAGCGATCAAGTTGTGACGGCGCATGGCGTGAAAACAGATACAACAACATAGCGTCATCCGTCAACAGATCCTGCGTTAACCATGCCTGCATACGATCTTGCGGCAAAGATAGCGAATCGGCCACACGGGCAAATAATTCATCCGCCACGGTATCTTCCCGCAATAAACGATAAGCGCCGGCAAGCCAAGCGCTAGTAAGATCACCCTGCCAATCTTCCGCTTTATAATTTTGTTCTAATGCGTGCTGAATCGAAAGCAATCGATCCGTCGTCACTTCGCCGCTTAGGGTTAATACATAAGTTGCATAAGCATATTCACGCAGTGCATCCAAATCGGCGCGTTCCGCAATTTCCGTCGCATTTAATAAATTGCTCCGTGCGTTTTCATACATTGCCGAAGGCACGGCTATGCCATGTTCATTGGCCTCCAGCATAAAATGAAACGCATAGGCGGTGAGGAATAAAGAAGGATTTTGATTATTCCAGACTCCGAAAGCGCCTTGGTAATTCTGCCGATCAACTAACATCGCAAACACTTTTTGTAAATTCCGCTCAAAATCAACCGCACTTTGTTGTCGATTCGCGCCGTCCGATGCCATGGCGTCAAACAATGCCTGTTTATTCGACCGTCCGAATAACACTCTCGGCATCGCCATACTGATTATTTGCTCGGTGCAATAATTATCGTAATTGGCCAAATAGTGAGAAACGCCTTGTGCCAAGACTAGCGGAGAATTTGACAGCAACGCGGTTTGGCGGTTATGGGTTGGAAATAACGAAGGCAAATCACCCACTGTCGTTTGTTTATGCGCCGCCAGTTTACCCACCTTCAGCCAATGTTGTTGCGGCACTAACGGGCGGACAGACACGTCGGCCTTATACATAAACGACTGCGTTCCATTGTTCACGACAAAGGTTAGCGGCGCCGAACCGAGTTGTGTCGTCGCTTTAAGCGAAAATTTGACCGCACTTTCCGAATGAGGCGCCAAGGTTAACTGTTGAGGCACATTTTGCCGTTCAAAATGCGCCGATTGTTTCAATTCGATAGTCAAATCTTGCGACTTATCCGTCGTATTCGCGACATTTAGCGTCACGACCGCCTCATCGCCGGGAGTCATCACCGTGGGTAAATTAGGGGTTAACACAATGTCCGATTGAACTTGTGTCATCGCCTCGGCCGTTGCGATCGCCTGTTCGTCCAATGCTACCGCCATGACCCGAATCGCGCCGTTAAATTGGGTGGGCAGCGGATAGGTCAGTGATTTCGCTTTATTTGCCTCAAAATCAATGATCCCCGACCAAAAGGCCACCGGTTTATCAGTTTTGCGTTTAAACGGGTTGCTGCTTGCGTTCATTCTTTTCATGGCGGCAAACATTTCTATTGAAGCATCCCCACCGCTTTGTACCAGACGGATTACTTTCGTGTAAGACGGTAAAATTAAATCGAGTAACTGAAAGGTGGAAACCTTTAACATCGCTTTTTGGAAGAAGAAATCCAGCGGGTGAGCCAATTGATAATCCGCCACCTGCAAAATACCTTCGTTGACGGCAAAAACGATGGCTTTGCCGGAACGTTCCGCTTTCAGTGTTATCGGCAACGGTTCGCCCGCGTTTAATTTTTGCGGAACCGTAAGCGTCAATGGGAATCGTCTTTCGCTGGTATCCGCCGCAAACGGCACCACAGCATAACTCAACGGCGAGCTAAATACCTCATCAGAATTCGGGCTGCGAATAAATTGAACGTTAATATAACCGGATCCTTCAAAATCATCGGGCACCCGCAACGTTTGAACCGACGCTGGGGTTTCGCTGGTAAACCATTTATAAGCATAAACCCGATCCCGCTCCAATGTGATTAACCCGCTACCGATATAAGGCGCGAGAATTGAAAGCTCAATGTCATCGCCCGCTTTATAGGTCTTTTTATTCAAACGCAACTGCAACGTCTGATTGCGTTCCAACGCCGTCGCTAAATCGCTGTTACCGACGATATTAAACGGAATACGCTGAACGGTTTTATCACCGCTATCACGAATCTCTAAAACAAAGTCGCCCACCTGCTCTGTCGGCAAAGCATACTCAAGACCGTTCTCGTCGATGTTCAGTGCTTTTCGATTAATTTCACTGTCGACTTTTTTCACCTGATATTCTAATTTTCCGGCAGAATTTTCCGCCAGAACCGATAAGGTTTTACGGGCTAAAAGAACGGCGCTTAATCCTTTCGGCGCAATTTGTTTTAATTCAGGATCGACCGCAACAAAATGTAAAAGTGCGGTCTGATTTTGGCGTAAATATTGCAAATCGGACGTTGTTCGATACCCCAGCATAAAAGGCCGTGCAGAAACTAACGCCGTTTGTGCGGTAGAAACCGCCCGACCGCCGCCCTGTGCCGTCTCAAAGACATCGGCCGTGAAATAAAGGCGCTGTACCGTATTTTCATCAAATTGGCTCAAATCCAAGTCAAAGACGGCTTTTCCTTGCGTATCGGTCATTTTTTCCGGCAGTGATCGTTCCCATTCTTCCCCTTGTGAACTTGCGTAAAAACGATAATGGGGGTATTGCATGAACGTTGGATTCTCAACTGCACCGGCCAATTCGGCACGAATTAAACGCTGCTGCGCCGGGGTGCCGTACAAATTATTCGCTTGTACATTCACCGTTAATTGCGTCGGCAAATACCAGCCCTGACGCGCCTGCCCGGCAAATTGCGTGTTTAATTTCATGCTGTCCGGCTGAAAATCCTGCACCTGAATCGTCGCCGAACCGATTAATGTTTCGTCATCGTCTTTGTTAAAATACAGATTTAACGTCCATTGACCGCTTACGGCATTTTCAGGTAAATCAAAATCCAAACTATTTAACCCAAAACGGGCGACTTGTATCGTGCGATTTTCGACGCGATCGCCGCGGCTGTTCGTTAAAACGGCTTCCAGCGGCAAATTATCCAAGGCCATCGTCCAATCTTTCGCTTTAGAAATCACGCCGAAATGAACCGTTTCACCGGCGCGATAAATGCCGCGATCGGAAAAAACATAACTTTCCAATTCGGATGTGTCTTTTTCTTCTACGCCGCCGATGTCAAAACGGGAATAATCCAAACTACCGTTATATTTAAGAAGATCACTATTTCCGCCATGACGCGAGAAAGGTAAAAAGGTTAAATCATCGCCTAACCCGGCAATAAACATCACCGGACGATCCGCTTTATTAAATTGTTCAACCGGAAAGGCAGGAAATTCCGCCACGCCATCTTCATTCGTCACCGCGCCGGCCAATGTTTTTCCGCCGGCCGAAATCACTTCTATGCGAACGTCAACCAACGGCGTTCCTTTTTCAATGGATTGAACGAAAAGCTGATAACCGCCGTCTTTATTTTTCTTGGCAATCAGGCCTAAATCACTGAGCACAACCAAGCGATAATCTCGGTTTTTAGTGTTATCCCAAGGATAAACTTCCTGCTTATAGGTTTCGCTGCTTTTTTCATCATCCGTCGACAGTTTTAACCAAAAGACGCCACGCTTATAATCCGATAAATCAAGGCTACCATAAACCGGTTTGTGATCGGGAGAAGGCGGAAAACGTAAGGTTTCCTGTTTAAAGGTCGCAATATTTTCAAAAGGAAGATTACCTAAATCCGGATTTTCAAAACGATCCTGGTTCAATGCGGCTAAGTGACGCAACTGATTGATTTGAACGCGACCGATCACTGCAGTTGCCGTATCGATATTCTGAGCGACAACCGCAATTTTACGATCGCCCTGCGTAGACAATAATGCGCCTTCACCCACAAAGGAAAGATATTCCGGATATTCGTCCACATATAACGACCACGCATTTTCACCCGCTAATTGATAACCGCCAAGTGCGGTCAATTTCGGATCAATTTCTACCACGATTTGACGTTTTTCCGGCACATCAATGCGAAAATGTTGCGTCGCTTCATACGGGTTTTCCGTCGGCACCCATTCTAGGGTAATCGGTTCCGCCCGTTTCAGCGCCTGCGCCTGCTCCGTTGCACTCCCCCAACCGCCGGGACGATCAGAAAGAGGCAACAACCAACCTTTAATATTTTTCGCTAAGTCGGCGCCTTTTACCACCTGATTAAAATTCAACCCGACCAATTGCTCCGAGCGTTGCTGTTGGCGATTAAAAATAAAATCCACATTAACATTCGCCGTTAAACTGAATTTTGTCGGCACGGCAACATCCGGTGAAAAATCCTGCACTTCTTTCGCCGCTTCTCCCCCTACGGCCGCTTCAAGCAATTGGTTATCAAACGCCAATCGTACGAATTGATTGTCTGCGTTCGCTAAGCCGAGCGTCGGCGAATTAACATATGCCGTCAAACCTTTTTCATCGTAACGAATTTCGGGCGTTAACGGATTAATTAATGTCTCGGTTTTGTCTTTATTGCGACGAATTAATTTTAGACTGACCGATTGTTCAAATTCGGCTTTATTTATCGGATGGCTGAAAGTAAATCGATAAGCGGCAAAGCGCGTATCCGGTTTGACCGGATCCTGATAAAACTCATTTTCCTCTTGAGTCACGGTAAACGCCGCCGTATTAAATTTTCCGGTTAAATTTTGATAGGTTTGCGTATCAATCAGCGCCGATTTGGCCAGTTTAATCTCATATTCACGACCGGCCTGCCAATCGGTTTGCGGTAAAAAGCTTAATGTTCGATCATCAACCCATTTCCATTCCCCCACCAAATTCGGCGAAATTTTTACACCTTCAGTGATAGATTTATGAACATCTTTTAACGGCGCAGCCGCCGCATCAAATGTGACCAAAACAGGATAAATCCGCGGCTTGGCATCATTATAATCGGTAATTTCCGGCGCTTGAACGGTCATTTTTACCGCCTTCGCATTAGATTGCTCATCAATAACATATTGATAAATCACGATGCCGAGCGCCGCTAAAAACAACACAAAAATCGATAACCATTTTTTCATACGTCAACCTAAAAAAGAGTTTATTTCATAAAAGTGCGGTCAAAATTGAAGAATTTTGCGACATTAGGTAGCCGTTGCACAAAGCTGAAATTACGGTCGCCCCTTGTCGAAGGATAAGTAATTTCAGCGCTAAAATGCACAAAACTAATGCTTCGACAGGCTCATCAACCGTTTTGTGCATTTGCTACATAATAACGAAATTTTGACTACATAAATGACTTTGTTATTTCACTGCCCCACAAGTTAAACAGTATAAATATTGTCCTTTCGGATCATTAAATTTACTTAGCGGTATAAATTCACTTTGCCAGGATTGCGCCGGTAAACCGAGTTGTCGAAGAACAAATTGAGCTAACCATGCACCGCCGTTACGATTCATATTGCGCCATAATTTTCCGATAAAACCGCTTTCGTCCTCCGTCAGCCATTCGACGGAAAATTCGTCGATTTGTTCGCCGACCCGTTGTAAATTCACTAATTCCTCGGCTTTTTTGACCGCACTTGTAAAATCGCCCAACTCATCCACTAACTTATATTTGTAAGCGTCGCTTCCCAGCCATACTTGCCCCTGTGCAATTTTATCCACTTGTTTTTTATCCAGATTTCGCCCTTGCGCGACTAAATCCAGAAAACGGTCATAACCATGCTCGATTTGTAGTTGATAAATATCGCTCATTTCCTGACTTAACGGACTAAACGCGGAACCTTCGGCCAAATCGGTAGTGGAAACGCCGTCGGCATTCATGCCTAATTTTTTTATACTGTTTTCAAACGTCGGTAAGAGCGCAAAAATGCCGATGGAACCAGTGATGGTGTTTTTATCCGCCACAATATAATCGGAGGTTGCCGCAATCCAGTAGCCGCCGGAAGCCGCCATCGCCCCCATAGAAACGACGACCGGTTTGCCTGCCGCTTGCAAATGATCAATTTCTTGGCGAATTAATTCGGAAGCGAACGCGCTACCACCCGGGCTGTTGACGCGAAGCACGACCGCTTTAACAGCGTCGTCTTGATAAGCTTCGCGCAATAATCCTGCAATCGTATCGCCTCCTGCACTGCTTTCGTCACTTTCGCCGTCTACAATCGTCCCTTCCACATTGACTACCGCAATTTTATTCGGCGCCGAAGTCCATTCCATGCGATCCGGCAACGCGGCCAAATAGTCCTCAAAAGCGAATAATTTTGCACGCCCCGCTTCATTTTTGCCGAAAAGTGCAGTCATTTTTCTGTCAAAATCCGCCTCCGTCGCAAGCCCGGTGACCAATTTTCGTTGCATTGTATAAGCCGTTCCATCCCCTTTCAACGCGTTGAGTTCCATTAAATAACGTTTTGCCGACGGCAAAACCTGTTGTGTGGAAATTTGCCGATTTTGGGCGATGATCGCAACATAATCGCGCCACATCGGCTCCAGCCATCTTTGCATATTTTCTCTGGCATCCGGCGACATATCGCTACGCAAAAACGGTTCAACGGCGGATTTGTAAGTACCGACGCGGAAAACATGCGACGTCACGGCTAAACGATCGAGTAATTCTTTAAAATAAAGCGTTTCTTGTCTTAAACCGGAAATCGTCACTTCGCCAATCGGGTTCAAGTAGATTTCATCGGCATAACTGGCTAATAAATATTGCCCTTGGGAATAATTTTTAGCATAGGCGATCACAGGCTTACCCGTTAATTTGAAAGCGTTTAGTGCATTCCCAATAGATGTCAGCGCCGGCAGATCGGCGCCGTCGAAGTAATTTAAATCCAGTACCAAGCCTTGAATTCGCTCGTCCTGTGCCGCTTGCCGAAGGGCATAAAGAACATCAAATGTAGAGATTTTATGGGCAATTCGTTCGTTATTCAGCTCGCGAAAGGTGTTTTCCCAACCCGGTGAGGATTCTTGATTATCGGCTAAATAACCGTCTAAATTCAATAACAACGCGCCTTGAGCGCCGTTAAGCGAGAGACTTTCTTTTTTGCCTGAAAAAAGACTTATCATGACAGCCAGACATAAAATGAAAAATACAAAAAAGATATTCATGATCAGATCACGAATGAAATTAATCGTATTCCACAAGCATTTAACGAGGCGTAATAAAGGATTCATAAGGGATTCATATTAAATTAAAATATGACTAGATTAGCATAAAGCGTTGGCAAAAACTATGCTATAATTGACCGCACTTTATCTTCAGGAAAATGAAAAATGGATGCACTGAAATTATTAACGACGCGTAAATCAACGAAAAAACTCTCTGCCCCGGCGCCAAACAAAGCCCAACTTGATCAAATATTACAAGCCGCTTTGCACGCACCGGATCATGGCAAATTACAACCCTATCACTTTGTGATCGTAGAAAATGACGGGCTGACAACATTAGCCGAATTACTAAAATCCGCCGTAGTTGAGCTGAATCTTGGTGAAGAGCGGTTGCAAAAAGCGGCAAAAATAACGACCCGTGCGCCGATGATTATTGGTGTCGTCGCAAAAATTCAGCCGGAAATAGCTAAAGTTCCTGCATGG
>ERZ772967.1896-NODE-1896-length-13886-cov-4.540886_pt1 | contig 13886 bp, 9 predicted proteins | sample MGYA00511677_ERZ772967 | MGnify/ENA primary metagenome ERZ772967 (study PRJEB29015, sample SAMEA2737931) | human oral metagenome | biome: human oral; feature: human-associated habitat; material: dental | place: China | collected 2146 ...
CGCGAGCTGGGTTCAGAACGTCGTGAGACAGTTCGGTCTCTATCTATCGTGGGCGTAAGATATTTGCGGGGATCCTGACACTAGTACGAGAGGACCGTGTCGGACAGACCTCTGATATGCCGGTTGTTTCGCCAGGAGCACAGCCGGGTAGTTAAGTCTGGAAAGGATAAGTGCTGAAAGCATCTAAGTACGAAGCCTTCCTCAAGATGAGATATCTATATAAGGGTCGTTGTAGACTACGACGTTGATAGGCTGCAGGTGTAAAGGTGGTAACATCCAAGCCGAGCAGTACTAATTGCCCGAAACTTTTTTATCGGGGTATAACCGCATTGGTTTGATTTATGTTTGGCTTGCGAACAGGCGAGATGCTGTTTGCTACGTTTTATCGCTTCTTTAAGCGAGCGAAAGAAAAGAGTTTCAAGCTCTTCTTTGTTTTGTCCTGACCGTCAAGGTAATTTTTTTTTGAAAGAGATTAAGGTGGTTATAGCACGAGGGATCCACCTCTTCCCATTCCGAACAGAGAAGTTAAGCCTCGTCACGCCGATGGTACTGCTATATTGTGGGAGAGTAGGTAGCCGCCGTTTTTTAGGTATTATTTTTTTTCAAGAAGGAGCATTTTCCAATGAGAAAGTGCTCCTTCTTTTTGCATGGTATACTTCTGTCACGGGGATATTCTAACGGGTGCAAGTCCTTAAGCCGCCCTGATAACGAGATTACTTGTTCTTCTCATGTTTGGCCCATTGACGCTACTGTAATAGATACCCTCTGAAGTAATCTACTCCAGCTTTGTCTATTTGTTCATTGTGCAGTAAATATCGTCTTTCGCTGTATGAGGATCATTGATTATGTTATCATCTACTTATATCCTTCGTTCTGTTTCAATTTTCCGTTCGATTTGGTGATCTGCTCCGAAGGATAAGGAAATACGATCATGTGTTCCTTATAGCTGCCTTTATTGGCATAATCGGAGTAATACGTCACTTCGAAAGTCGATTTCGGATTGGCGCGGTCGGCGTATTTTCGGATGCGTGGACGGGAGTTCAGCTCTTTCACGGCCAGTTCTTTTATTACGGCGTTGGGCGAACGTTGCCACCGTTTCAGATCGTAGAGATGGTCTGTAAATTCGAAAGCCAGTTCGCAGCGCCGCTCGTGATACAGCTCGGCCATGGTTGGCGTAGCGGCAAGAGGCGTCAGTTTGGAGCGTACACGGATACGGTTAAGGTCTGCTTTTGCTTCTTCCGCCCGGTTTGTCATCAGGTACGCTTCGGCACGGAAGAGGAGCATTTCGGCAAAACGTATGATCGGGAAGTTCACGCGTACCGTAGGCCAGTCGCCATTCGAACAGACGTAGCCGTTCTCGACAGGATTGGCGTGTTTGAACGGGTCCATGTACTTGTTGATCATGAACCCCGATTCGATATCGGAGGTGGAGAAGAACCGGCGTTTTTCACCCCAGAACTCAAATTCCTGATTGTATTCGAGGATGGAACGTACGAGACGGTCGTTCCCGGGGCCGTCTTTGAGCATCAGCTCGTAGATGTCGTACGAGGGCTTGTTCTGTCCCCAGCCGTTGTATTTACCCCATCCTTTGTTTTCGAGCACGACCCCGGGAAATTCGCTCCCGCCCCCCTTGGCTCCGCCGGTCGAAGGAATCGACCAGAGGTATTCGGCATTCCAGAAGTCGGCGAAATCGGACGAGAAGACTTCGGCGAATGTTTTGGCCAGATTGCGCCCGTAATCTTTTTCGAGCAGATTGACCATGCTGATCACGTTGTTCCACTGCGTTTGATCCCACGTAGCCCAATAGGCGTACACCTTCGCTTTGTAAGCGACGGCCGCGGCCTGATGCGCACGTCCTCTGTCTTCTTCGCCGTAGGCTTCGAACCTCGGCAGGTACTTGATCGCCTGATCCATATCGTCGATGATATACTTATAATTGTCGATCACCGACGGCTGTTGCGTGGGGATGGATTGATCATATCCTTCCGGGAAGTCTTCGTAGCGCACGAACGGAACACCCTGCTTGTCGGTACCGTAACGATAAGCCATGTAAAAATGTCCCATGCCTCGCATAAAGTAAGCCTCTCCCAGGCTGCGCGTTTCGATGGCTGTCAGGGCTACTTTCTGCTGTTTATTCAGCAGCTTCTGAACAACCCAGTTGGAGCGGGAAATGATCGTATAGAATGCTTCAAAGTTCCAGCGCAGCGGACCTTCGTCACCCGTATAAGCCAATGTGGCCAGCGTGTTATAACCTCGTGTGCGCCCCCATACGATATCGCAGGCGGCTCCCTGCTCCCAGAACAAATCACGCCCGAAGGTCTCTTCCCAGTGAATCGGTATGTAGAGCGCGGTAATGGCGTCGATGGCTTGTTGATCGTTCGTAAAATACTGCTCGTCGGTCACGCTTCCTTCGGGCTGAACGTCTAAAAAATCACTGCACGCGCCTAACATAAGGAACGGCAGGATCAATGCAAATCGATATTTTTTCAGTTTCATGTTCTTCTTCTTTATTTTGATGAATACAATAGATTAATATGTAAGTTGTATACCCAAAGACAGCACACGCGAAAGCGGGTATTTCAACGCGTCGTATCCTCCGGTTTCCGGGTCCATACCCGAATATCGGGTGAAAGTGTATAAGTTCTCACCGCTGAGATAGAGGGAGAGCCGGCTGTTCGATCGGTCGGCAAAGCAGGATTTGCGTAACATATCGGTCAGATCGTAGGCTACGGTCACGTTTTTAATTCGCAGGTAAGAGGCGTCTTCGAGATACCAGTCCGAAGGAGTCGTGAAATTACCGTTCGGGTCGGCTTTCGAGAGGCGGGGAATCTTCGACGACGTGTTGTTCGGACTCCATGCGTCGAGGATGGTGTTCTGGCGGTTAAAGTTCCCTTCCACATCGCCCAACAACATGTATTTGGCCATGTACAACGATTGTGCTCCGCCGACGCCTTGCAACATGGCGCTGACCGAAAGTTTTTTGTACGAGCACCCCATCGAAAGGGCAAACGTCGTTTCAGGCATCGCATTACCGCAGTATTGGCGGTCTTTGTCGTTGATCACCCCGTCGCCGTTGGCATCGACGAATTTCAAATCGCCGGCCACGGCATTCGGCTGAATACGTTTGCCGTTTTTATCGACATACGCTGCGGCTTCGGCATCGCTCTGAAAAATACCGTCTGTCTTAATCACATAATACGAGTCCAGCGGTTCTCCTTCGGCCGTCTGATACATATAAGGCACATTTCTGAAACTGCCTTCTCCGGTCCATACGCCGGGCGTGCCGTCGGCGTTTTTAACGCCGATGTCCGAAACCCAATTCTTCAAGTATGCGAAGTTGCCTGAAATGAAATACGAAAAATCCTTCCCGATGCGGTCGTTCCACGAAGCCTGTATCTCAACCCCCCGGTTACGCACCTCTCCCTGATTCACGAGCATGGGATTCAGACCGATGGTTTGCGGCCAGTTCATCGTCTGTTTCTGAATCAGGTTATACGTGCGTTTGCTGAAGTAATCGACAGCCAACGACAAACGTTCGTTGAACAGGTCGATATCCATACCGAAGTCTGTCTGTTCCGAGGTCTCCCACGTAAGGTGTCGGTTCAAAGCATCTCCTTTATAAATGGCCGTGCCCCATGCTCCTCCGACGGTTGTTCCGTACTGCCCGCCCTCGTTCGACGGATTTTCCTTTTTCGATAGAATGGCGGCTTTATAATTGTAGCCGATCGATCCCAAATTTCCGACCCTTCCCCACGAAGCGCGGAGTTTGAGCAGGTTGAACCGGTCGCTCTTCGGGAAGAATTTTTCGTTCGAGATTTTCCACGCAGCCGTGAAAGCCGGAAAATCGCCGTAATTGTTTTCTTTCGGCAGACGGCCGGCATAGTCGCGACGCCACGAACCGGTGACGAAATACCGGTCGTTGAACGAATAGGCCAGACGTGAGATCAGTGAGACGTTGGCATCCGGCCCTTCCAGCTTATCGCCTGCGGTGATGGTCTCGGCATAAGCCAGATATTGCAGGGGCTTCGATTCGTTGGCAAACGTCCTTCCTTCTACTTCGAGCCTTCTATTTTCGTAATGATCGGCCGTGGTCGAAAGCAGGCCGCTTACGGTATGCTCACCGAAGGTGTTATCGTACGTCAGCGTATTTTCCGTTTTCCACGCATCGGTGCGATAGGTGCTTTCCGAAAGCGTGTTCGTGTTGCTCGGTTTGCCGACTTCTTTCCGGCGGGGAGTGAAATTCTTGTATAAGTTGTTTTCTACATTATACGTAAAACGGCTGGTGAATTTTAATCCTTCGACGATGTTGGTGATGTCGAGTGCCGTTGTCGTCCATACGTCGCTCGTCTTGTTGTAATTCGTCTCGGCGATCAGCGAGCGCACCGGATTGATGACGTCGCCGTGAATGTCCGGATAGCTCGAACCGTATTTGGCAATGTATTCGGGGTCTTCCGTCGTAGTACCCCCGAACGAACCGGTGAGGGGATTATAGACTGTGGCGCTTCGAGGCATATAAATGGCCGAAAGGATGACTCCGGAATAAGCGCTCGAGGTGTTGGTTCCCCGGCTCGAAGAATTTTTCCATACGAAGTCTTCGCTGATCGAAACCCATTTATTCAGTTTATACGTTCCGTTGTAACGCAGTCCGACCGAGTTGTTGTAGGTGTTCAGTAACACACCGTTGTCGACGTTCGAAGAGAATGAAATGCGATTCGTGAAATCGTCTGTCCCGACATTCAGCGAGATGTTGTGCCGTTGATACGAAGCGGTGCGGAAAATCTCGTCCATCCAGTCGGTACGTGTCGTACCGACCCACGGGTTTTTGGCGGTATCCCACCCGGTCGGGATCGACAGTTTGGCCTGGGTGTATGACGTTTGTCTCATCCGTATCTGCTCTTCGGCCGTAAGCGACTGCGGCAGGTTCGTGGCTTGGCGTATTCCCAGGATACCCTCGTACGAGATGCTCGGTTTGCCTTTCTTCGCTTTCTTCGTCGTGACCAGCACGACTCCACCGGCGCCCGACTGCGCTCCGTAAATAGCCGCCGAAGCGGCGTCCTTCAGTACCACAATCGTTTCGATGTCGCTCATCGAAGCGACAGGAGCACCGGGCACACCGTCTACGACCCAAAGCACACGGTCGCCATTCTGCGAACCTTGTCCGCGAATCACAATATGCGGGCTTGAGGTCGGATCTCCTCCGTTCGCCATAATCGTGACACCGGCCAGTTGTCCCTGCAACATGCTTTCAGTCGATGTGACCGGGCGCGTGACCAGCTTTTCGGTGTTGCTGATAATCCCGACTGAGGCCGACAGGTCCTGCTTCCGCGCGTTCGTTCCGTAACCCAGAACGACGACCTCATTCAACATCTTCGTATCTTCGACGAGTACGATGTCGAGTTGAGTCCGGTCTCCGACAGGTACGGACTGCGATAGAAACCCGATATACGAAATCTCCAGTACGGCATTCGGCGGTACTTCGATCGAGAAGTTTCCGTCATAGTCCGACGTCGTTCCCGTGTTGGTACCCTTGAGAAGGATATTCACACCGACCATGCCTTCTCCAAGCTCGTCTTTGATCGTTCCGGTCACTTTTCGGACGCTCTGCTGCTGAGCTGCGTTTGTAAACTCCGGATTACTTCCATACATTGTTACTTCTGCCGACAAATTGCCGCCGAGAAATAACATGGAAGAGAATAAAAGGATTCTGATCCTTGTTCCATTCGTTTTTCTCATACTTTTACTGCTTTAAAATGATTGTTTGTTGAATCTTTTATATCGTAATGTTTGTATAGACCGTATTTCGAGAAAAAGACAGACGCTTTCCGTTCGGGCCGTTTCTGCCAAACGACAGGCCTCTCTGTGTCGGGTGTGCGCTCTCGGGCTGTCCGAACCGGTATATCGGGGTTCTTCTTCATGGTATTCCTGATATTCATGTGTCGGAGTTCGGATTTGCCCCCTACCTTCCAGCGCAGCATATCGTCGTCTTGGGTAAGAGAGGTATCCGATTCCGCCACAAACTTACGCATCGTTTTTTAATTATAAAAACAGATGAGAGAAAAAATAAGCTGTCCGGTCTCCGATAGATATAGAGCGGTAATCAAAAAGTTGCTTTTTGTATTCATACTCTTTATCTTTGTCTCAAAAAGAATAGGAACTTCTCTAAATGATGATATATGCAAATTGTTTTATCTCCTGCCAAATTAATGGATTTTGACGGTGCCGACGATTCGGTCAAGGCTACCGACCCGCTTTTTACCGATAAGACGGCCGAGCTGGTGGCGGTCTGTCGTGAAATGTCGGTCGACGAGATCGCGGCATCGATGAATATCAATCCGCAGATGGCGCACGACGTGTTCGGCTATTTTCAGACGTTCGACCTGCCCGTTGCACCGCGGCGCGCCGCTGCTCTGGCCTATAACGGTATTGCCTACAAGGGACTTAATGCGCACGACTTCTCGGCGGATGATTTTGCTTTTGCCCAGCAACATCTGAATATCCTCTCGGGACTGTACGGCATCATCCGTCCGATGGATGCGATACGTCCTTACCGACTCGAATTTCAGCGAAAAATCGTTCCCGAAGGATATAAAAGTCTGTACGATTTCTGGGGCGATACGCTTAATGCATACCTCGCGTCGAAGTTAGCGCACGACGAACGTGTCATCATCAATGTGGCCTCGCAGGAATATGGAAAGGTGGTTCGTAAGAACAAGCTTCCGCAGGGCACAAGAATCATCGATATCCGTTTTTTGCAACATGAGACAAACGGCTTCCGGCAGGTTGTCGTGCATGCCAAAAAGGCGCGCGGACTGATGGCGCGGTTCATCATCAAGAACAGACTTACGAAGTATCAAGACGTTCAGGCGTTCGACAGCGAGGGCTATTTCTTTTATCCCGACCTCTCGAAAGAGGATGAGTGGGTATTTGTCCGATAAAACGCGTGAAAGCGATCGGGATAATACAATTAAAAAGAATTAAATATGCCTAAACAATGGTCTGAGTGGGTAGAAACAAAAAATATATGATACATTTGTAGGAGTATTAATTTCAAAATTTTAAAAGCTATGTGTAATAATGCAGGAAAAACAGTCGTATCATTTTTAGTAGGCGCTATGCTGGGAGCAGGAATGGGTATTCTTTTTGCTCCGGATGAAGGAACGAAAACACGTAAGAAAATAAAAAAATCGTTTGACGATACCTCCGATAATATCAAACACAGTGTGGAGGATTTCAGCAAAAACCTTAAAGCAAAGGTGAAAGAGCTTAAAGGTTCATTGGAAGAAAATATTGAAACGTTGTTCTCTCACTCCAGCTACAAAGCCGATGAGGCGATTGAAGTGCTGGAGAAGAAGCTTGAGCAATTGAAAAAGGAAGCAGCGAAACTTCAGAATCAGAAGTAAGAAAAAACACCGAAAAAAAAATCAGGTCTTTTCAAATCTTTTCCGATAGGCCCAAAGACCGAGCGCGGGATTGGAGATGTAGTAGATTTCTTCGCCGTCGACGGTGTTCCAGCCTTCGCGCAGGGTGTGCGGGTGATATTTTCGCATCATGGCGTCGAGGTCGGCATACCCGAAGCCTACGCTCTCGATTTCGCGGCGTGTCAGGTGTCCGGGGCAGTAGGTGATGCGGAATCGTCCTTCCGATGTGCCATGAATCAGATGGGCTGCTACGCCAAGCGCCTGTCGCAGCTCTTCGTTTTCTTCGACATGCCGCAGCACTTGCGGCGTGGCGACGTAGCCGTACCGGCGGATCAGCGTGTCGTTGTCCGCGTCTTCGCCGAACTGCCGTACACCGGGGGCGAGGATGATCAGTTCGCCGCCGTCGGCCATGGCCATGCGCGTGCGATAGATGCTTTTGTTGCCGACCCACGTACTGCGAAACTCTTCGGGATCGAGATAAACGACGGCTTTGTGTATCTCACGGTCGAGCATGGTGAAGTTTGTTTGTAACGAGAGGGCTGCAGCTTTCTCAAAGCATTCGGCATCGTTGCCTGCAAAGAGCCCGCGCATTTGCAGACCGTCATTTCCGGCCGAAATAACGGTTTGCAGATAGACGACCGGCAGATGGCGGATGAAATGTTCGGAGGCGTAGTTGAGCACGCGGCGCACGGGGGTGTCGGTACGTCCCATGATTCGCTCCATACCGTATGCTGCGCCGATAAAGTGGCTCTTGTGGATGCCTTCACTCCCCCCTATACCGACGAAGAGGTTCTTGTTGTAGTTCGCCATCCCGATCACTTCGTGCGGCACCACCTGCCCGATGGAAAGGATCAGGTCGTACCCGCCTTCGAGGAGCATGCGGTTCACTTGCATGGGCATGGGATAGTGGGCTACGCCGCCCGATACCTCGCCGACGTAGTCGGCCGGCACGGTACCGACATGCACCACGTCGTTGCGCCAGTCATGCACGCGAAAGAGCGACCGGGGGATGCCGGGGAACATTTTTTCGATCTCCCCGTCCGTCATTGGAAAATGCGTCCCGATGGCGGGAAGAATATCCGTCAGGTGTTCGCCGTAATACTCGTAGATGTAGCGTGTCAGTTCCCCCGCCCGTGAGTGGAAGCGGGTAAAGTCGGGTGGGATGGCCAATACCTTGCGTCGCTCGCCCAGTCGGTCGAGGATCGAAAACACGGCTTTCCTCAGTTCGTCATGGCCGAATGCTTTGTCCGGCGCTCCCTGTTCATAGTAGATCATCGTTTGTGCTGTTTGAAAAACTTGCGGCCGCGGCCGGTTTATCGCATCACTCGTGCGTTTCCTTCCCAGATGCTCCATACCTGTGCTTCGTCGGCCGGTTGGGCATAGTCGGTAAGTGAAGTTACGGCCAGTGCGCCGGTAGCCCATCCGAAGCGTATCCACTGTCGCGGCTCCCAATTTCGGAGGATGCCGTAGAGCAGACCTCCTACAAAGCCGTCGCCTCCGCCGATACGGTCGAGCACCCGGATCGGACGCGGCTCGACGCAGTGCCACTCATCGCCCGCGAGCATGATAGCGCCCCACAGATGATGGTTCGCGTCCGACACTTCGCGCAAGGTCGTCGCGAAAACCGAGGCGCTGGAAAACGTTCGCTTCACGTTCCGGATCATTTCTTTGAAACGCTCCGTTTTGGCTTCGATATTTTTTCCTCCGGTCTCCGGCCCGTCGATACCGAGGCAGAGTTGAAAGTCTTCTTCATTACCTGCGATGATGTCGGCCACGGAGGCGATCCGGGCGAAGACGTCGCGCAGCGCTCGCTCGCGTCCTTCCCAGAACGAGGCGCGGTAATTCAGATCGAACGAGATCCGTGTGCCGTGCTGTTTGGCCGTGCGTGCCAGCTCGAGGCAAAATTCGCCCGTTTGGTCCGAGAGTGCCGCGATCAGTCCTGAAAGGTGGAGCATCTCCACGCCTTCACGCCCGAACAGACGGTCGAGGTCGAAATCGCGCACGTTCAGCGTGCGGCCTACTTCGCCGCTCCGGTCGTTCCACACGCGCGGCCCCCGCGCGCCGAAACCGCTGTCGGCCATATTGATCTGATGACGCAAGCCCCACGGCCCGCCCTGTGGCACTTCGCGCCCTTCGCAGGCGATGCCGCGGCTGCGCAGATCGGCTTTGATAAATTGTGCCACGGGGCTGCCTTCGACGAACGTCGTCAGCGCTTTGACCGGCAGTCCGAGCGATGCGGCCACCGTCGCCACGTTCGTTTCGGCGCTCGTAGCCTGCATCAACATGGAGTGGCTCGTATGAAACGGCTGTCCCTGCACGGTGGGCGTCAGCCGCACCCCCATACTCGTCGGTACGACGAGCGACCATTGTTTTTTTGTCATGATGGTATGTATTTTAAAGGTGTATGCGTGTGATTAAATCGAAAAAGCGTCGAATCCGCCATCGACGGGTATCACCGTGCCCGTCACGAAAGCCGACGCGTCGGCTGTCAGCCACTGTACCGTGCCCAACAGCTCTTCGGGCTTGCCCAGTCGGCCGTAAGGCGTGTGTGCGACGATACGTTGGCAACGCTCCGTCGGGGTACCGTCGGCGTTGGTCATCAGCGTGCGGTTCTGTTCGGTCAGGAAAAACCCCGGCGCGATGGCGTTCACCCGCAGTCCCTCGCCGAATTTCGTAGCCAGCTCGGTGGCCAGATACCGGGTGAAATTATTAACGGCCGCCTTAGCGCATCCATAGCCCAGTACGCGCGTAAGCGGTCGCAGCGATGCCTCGGACGAGATATTGATGATGCTTCCTTTCTTTTGCTCGACCATGACCTCGGCAAATACCATCGTCGGGAGTACCGTACCGAACAGGTTCAGGTCGATGACTTGCCTGAAGGCGTCGAGGTCGAGATCGAAAAACGTCTGATCCGGCGCGATCGTAGCGCCCGGCATATTTCCTCCCGCCAGATTGATCAGCACGTCGATGCTTCCGAATGCTTGCACGATGGCTTGCCGGCTTTCTTCGAGCTGTTCGCGGCGCATGACGTCGGCCGCGTGAAACATGGCCATGCCTCCGAGTTTGCGCACCTCCTCTTTCAACCGGTTGCCTTTCTCGGCGTTACGTCCGAGGATGGCGACCTTCGCTCCTTCGCGCGCCAAATGTTTGGCGATGCAACGTCCCAGTATGCCGTAGCCTCCTGTCAAAACAATGACTTTGTCTTTTATACCGAATAAATGATTCATCCTGTATGTATCTTGATTTTATGAAGTGGTCGATACTGTCAGACGGCGAAATGCGTAGCAGCTCATCAGTCCGCACAGCGGCAGCGCCACGAAGATGCCGATCAGAAACAAGGCGAATCCGGCCAGCATGAGGCCGATCAGGACGAGCATGAGCAGGAAGAGCTTCAGTGTTGAGCTGCGTGTGATCTCCCAGCTCCGTTTCAATGATCCGACGACCCCCGTATTTTCTTCTACGATAGACATCGGGAAGAATTGTAGCCGGAGAGCGAGGTAAATGCCCGGCACAATCAAAAAAAACAGTCCGGCACATACCACAATTGCATAAATAACGGATGCAAAAAAATAAATAAATATTTTACGGCTCATCTGTCCGTAAGCCGAAAACTGCGGTTCCTCGCCGTCCAATGCCTGAAACATATTTTTAGTATATCCCAATGTGAAAACCAAATGGAATAAAACACTTATAGCTATAATAACGATACCCGCCACACCGATATGATTATCGGAAGGTGGAATAAAAGCATTGAGCAACAAGCCGATGATCACGTAGCCGATTAACAGTCCGCTCAATACCCAGATTTGTGCCCACAAACTTTTCCACGATTGGCGGAAGAGGTCGGAGAGAATGATTGGTTTGCCCATGGTGTCTTTTTTTTATGATAGACAAATGTACGATATATTTTGAAAACGGAAACGGCAGGGCACAAAAAAACCGAACATAAGCCCGGTTTTTCTGTGACGGACGACCGTATGTTTATGGCTGAATCCAGCGGATGTATGCGAAATCCATTCGGTGAGGCAGCTGTTCGTTTACCGGATAGACCCGGAAACCGACACGCAGATGTCCGTAGACTTTTGTTTTCTTTTTCAACTCGAAATATAGTTTCGTGCCATCCACCTTTTTCAGTTGGAACGGTGTTGCCGAAACGAATTCGATCGTATGGTCCTCCGGGTTTTCACGTGTATAGACAATCTCAACGCCAAGCATGCTCTTGAGGCTTTTGCGATCGATGACAATCCGGACGATGTATTCGTCGCCCACTGCGGGATGTGCGGCATCTTCGCCATACTCGAACGATTTGATCTCAAAATCATCCCAGTGTTCGGCAACCTCTTTCTTCCATGCGGCGATATTTCGAGCTTCGGCGTAATCGTTTTGCATGAGCAAAGCGGAGCGTGCGGCCAGCTTCCTGTAGAACCGTTCGATATAGTCGTCGAGCATCCGTTTCATCGTATAGTCCGGTGCGATTTGCGAGATGGAGTTTTTGATGTACTGAATCCACTCAGGCGAATAGCCTTTGCTGTTCTTGGCAAAGTAGAGCGGGATAATCTCATCTTCGAGCAGATGGTAGATCGTGGCGGCATCAAGCTGATCCTGATATTGCTGATTGTCATACGTGCGTTGTGCGGTCAGCGCCCATCCGGCTCCTTCCTTATAACCTTCGTACCACCATCCATCGAGCACGGAGAAGTTGAGTACACCGTTCATCTCAGCCTTTTCGCCCGATGTGCCGGATGCTTCCAGCGGTCGTGTCGGGGTGTTCAGCCAGATGTCGACCCCCGAAATCAGGCGGCGCGCCAGACGCATGTCGTAATTTTCGAGGAAGAGGATCTTGCCTAGAAATTCCGGACGACGCGAAATCTCTACGATGTGTTTGATCAGGCCCTGTCCGCCACCGTCGGCCGGGTGCGCCTTCCCGGTGAAGACGAATTGTATTGGGCATTTTTCATTGTTGACGATCTTGGATAGTCTGTCCAAATCGGTGAATAGGAGGTGCGCTCGTTTGTATGTGGCAAAACGGCGTCCGAAACCGATCAACAACGCGTTCGTATTGATTTTTTCCATCAATGTAACGACTTTCGACGGGTCGCCCTGGTTCTTCAGCCAGTTATCGCGATACTGGTCTTTGATGTATTCGATCAATTTATGTTTGAGTGCCTTGCGGATTTCCCAAATGTCACTGTCCGGAACATGCTGGATGGCTTCCCAGATCGCTTTGTTAGACTGGTCTTTGAAGAAACTTTTGTCGAAATTCTTCGCACAGTATTTTTTCCATTCGGTAGCCATCCATGTAGGCAGGTGCACTCCGTTGGTCACGTAACCCACGTGCAACTCTTCGGGGAAATATCCTTTCCATACCGGAGCGAACATCTGGCGCGATACGATGCCGTGGAGGTAACTTACCCCGTTGGCCTCCTGACAAGTGTTGAGTGCGAATGTACTCATGCAGAATTTTTCCTGACTGCCCGGGTTCGTACGTCCCATGTCGATAAAGTCCTGCCAGCTGATACCGAGTTTTTCGGCAAATCCGCCCATGTATTTGCCGAAAAGCGCTTCTTCGAAATAATCGTGACCGGCCGGTACGGGCGTATGCACCGTATAGAGTGAGGAGGCGCGAACGACTTCGAGGGCCTGATTAAAGTCTAACTTCTCGATCCGGATATAATCGACGAGCCGCTGTACGTTGATCAATGCGGCATGGCCTTCGTTGCAATGATAAACCTGTTTCTTCAGTCCCAACTTATTCAACAGTAAAATGCCGCCGATGCCGAGCATGTATTCCTGCTTCATGCGGTTTTCCCAGTCTCCGCCGTAAAGCTGGTGGGTGATCGAGCGATCCCATTCGCTATTTTCGGGTATGTCCGTATCCATCAGATAAAGTGGTACGCGCCCGACGCTTACTTTCCAGACATGTGCATAGACGATCCGTTCGGGATACGGCACCTCGAGCACCATCGGCTGGCCATCGTCCATCATCATTTGTGTGAGTGGCAATGTCGAGAAGTTCTGGGCTTCGTAGTTGGCAATCTGTTGACCGTCCATCGCCAGGCTTTGGGTGAAATAGCCGTAACGGTACAGAAACCCGACGGCTGCCAGATCAATGTTGCTGTCACTGGCTTCTTTCAGGTAGTCGCCTGCCAACACGCCCAATCCGCCCGAATAGATTTTCAGTACGTTCGTTAGTCCGTATTCCATGCTGAAATAGGCAACCGACGGTTTGCTTGTGTCGGGTTTGACTTGTACATAACTCTTAAATTGTTTATATACGTCATTGATTTTAGCCATCAATACCTGATCGGCCAAAATTGCTTCAATTCGTTCCTGCGGTAACTTCTGAAGCAATAAGAGGGGGTTGCCTTCGGTCGATCTCCATAACTCGGGCGAAATCTCACCGAAGAGCTTTGCTCCTTCGTAATGCCATACCCACCACAAGTTGGTGGCGATTTCGTGAAAGAAGCC
>ERZ772967.1899-NODE-1899-length-13869-cov-3.041914_pt1 | contig 13869 bp, 11 predicted proteins | sample MGYA00511677_ERZ772967 | MGnify/ENA primary metagenome ERZ772967 (study PRJEB29015, sample SAMEA2737931) | human oral metagenome | biome: human oral; feature: human-associated habitat; material: dental | place: China | collected 2146 ...
CGGCAAGAATGCCTACCAGGTCTTCGAGGGTGAGCCAATGGCCTATGCCAGCCTGCACTACACCGACGCCGAAACCGGCGCCACCACCACCTACACGGTCGAAAAATACAACCGGCGCGAGTACGATGTCTACCGCAAAACACCCCTGTCCGATGCGCAGCAAAAGGAACTATTTGGCCGGCTCATTCGTCCGCGCAACTGGCCGCTGTTTTGGCGCTGGGTAATGATCATCAGCTTTGTTGGGGCGCTGCTCTTTGCCATTTACGATGAGTTCTTTGGCCATGATGATTCGCACGGTAGCGGCACCTACCACGGGCGCAGCGTCTATGGCGGTGGCAGTGGCGGCGTAGGCAAGTAACCTAGGCGCGAAAGGCATACAGATACTATGGCACATACGCGCGTTACGCCACCGGACACCAAGCGCATCACCAGCAAGGAAAATATCGCGCTGTTTGCGGCGGCGCTCTTAGTAGCAATTGGTGGGCTTATCTACGAGCTCATCCTAGGCACGGCTGCCTCGTACCTGGTGGGCGATTCAATCCTAAGCTTTAGCCTGGCGACCGGTATTACCCTCTTTGGTATGGGGGTAGGGTCGCTGCTGGCGCGGCATATTCGCTGGCACCCGGCCACCAGCTTCGCCGTTAATGAAATCCTGCTGGGGTTGGTGGGTGGTAATTCGGTGCTGCTGCTCTACAGCGCCTTTAGCTTGAGCAAGCTGCACTGGCCAGTCTTTGCGCTGATTAGCCTGGTGATTGGCGTGCTGATCGGCCTGGAAATTCCGCTACTCGTCAAGATGTTTACCCGCTACGGCCGGCCGTCTTCGGTGGAGCTGCTTAGCAAGGTGCTCGCGATCGATTACTTTGGCGCGCTGGTGGCCTCGCTGGTCTTCCCGCTCTTCTTGCTACCCAGCCTGGGCCTAATGCGCAGCACCTACTTGATCGCCACGCTTAACATCGCCGTGGCAGTGCTGATTCTGCTGCAGCTGAAGACCTCGCGCAGGCTCCTAGCTGCCAGTGTGGTGGCGACCATCCTGCTGCTGGGGCTGTTCTTTGGTGCCAGCTGGCTGGAGCACCGCATCGACACCAAGGCCTATAAAGACCCGGTGATCCTGTACCAGCAGTCGGCCTATCAAAAGATCGTCCTCACCAAGTACAAGCAGGATTTGCGGCTGTATCTGAATAACAACCTGCAGTTTTCGAGCCTGGACGAAGCCCGCTACCACGAAACGCTGGCCGGCGCGGCGATGACAGCCGTAAAGCAGCCTAAGAACGTGCTGATTATGGGCGGTGGCGACGGACTGCTCGCGCGCGAGATCCTTAAGTACCCCAGTGTGGAGCACATCACCTTGGTGGATATCGACCCAGCTATGACGCAGCTGGCACGCACGAATCCCCTGCTCGCCGAGCAAAACAGGCGCTCGCTTACTAGCCCCAAAGTGCGCGTCGTCAACGAGGACGCCTTTTTATTTGCCTTCAAGACGCACCAGGCGTATGATGCCATTCTGATCGACCTGGTCGACCCATCGAACGACCGCCTGGCCAAGCTCTACTCGCAGCAATTCTACCGCCAGGCCGCGCGCATCCTCAGCCCCACTGGCGTGATGATCACCCAAGCGACGTCGTCGTACTTCTCGCCACACGCCTTCGCAATGGTGGCTAGCACCGTCGCATCCGCCCAGCCCCAGCGGCATATCACACCCTTTAGCATTAATGTGCCTTCCTTTGGCGAGTGGGGTTTTGTGCTCTCGACCAAGGATACAGCCAGCCTACTGAGCCAGCCGCTGCCGCCTGGGCTCAGCTACACCGATAGCAAACTGCTCGACTACGCCCTGCGCCAGCGCCCCGCTAGCCTACCCCCAGCAGGCATTTCTACCCTGCTAACGCCGCGGATCATCGATGTCTATAACCGTGATATGGCGCAGTGGCGGTATTCATAAAGAACGCTCCTCCGTGTAGAGCCTAGCTCTTCCTAGAATCAATCTGTAATCATAATTCGTTATTTGCGGGTATATAGCCTGGCTGAAACTAACCCGTCAGAGCTGTCACATTCCTCGCTTTACTCATCAACACCCACCAATTCTTCTATACTATTGGGATATTTTGCGTATATTTGCTCTACAGATCGATATATCTATGTATAACACGCGACGACGCAGACAAGCCCGCCATTATGACATCCAGTGGCACCGCCAAACCGGTGTGTTTTACCCTGAGCAACTATCAGGTACGCCAACCGCTGGTGTATCTGCCAATACCTGGCCCGAGTACATGAGTCTGATACGCCAAGCAGCTGTTGATAACCCTACCCTTCGCTTCGTCAGCCCCGAGCTTATGACGGCGGCAGGCGTGGAGCTGCCTGAAATCCCAGACCAACGTACAGTGGTAGTGGTAAATGACCGCCTCGCCGAGCTAGAGGAGCTTTCTACCACTGCGTCCACAGCGGAGTTTGTGGTGGGCACACCAGAGTACCAGCCAGATGGGATTTATAACTCACTTGTTATTATCAAAAATGGTATACGCCGCGTGCTTGAGCACAAACGCACGATTTTTAGCTCAGCCGAGCAAGGGACATTCACCGCAAGCAATGCATTGCAGCAACGGCATACTCGCACGTTATCTGCTGTGTGTGCCGACCTTGTGGGCTATGGCGCACAGTACCTCGAGCTCCCCCAAGACACTCGTGCCATCCACGCCAGTTGTTGCTGGGCGACACCACTCGAGGAGGGAGCTCACTATGCCACAGCGCCAGATGAAGAACGCTATACCAGCGCCATGACGCGCACACTCAGCAATCTCTTTGCACGCTATCCACAGCTGCAGCAGGTCATGGTCGTTGATCGCACTCCACCCAGCACAACCATCCTACCACTCAACTGTGTGGCGCGGCGGAGTACGCATAATGCTATAATAGAGCCATGACACAATACGAAGGAACCAAACTCGCCGACTTTACACCTATCGCCAAAGTCGACGCACTGCAAATCATCGACATTATCCCTGGCACTGGTGCCGAGGTACCAGCTGGCGCGACTATCACCGCACACTATACTGGTGCACTGTGCAAAAATGGCATCATATTCCAGAGCAGCCACGACTTTGGTCAGCCCGTTACCTTCGGCCTCGACCAAGTCATCCGCGGCTGGACAGAGGGCGTGCCTGGCATGAAGGTTGGTGGCATGCGCCGACTCATCATCCCAAGCGAGATGGCCTACGGCTCCGTTCGCGCTGCCGCTAATATTCCACCCAATAGTGATCTCGTGTTTGACATTGAGTTGATGGATATCAAATAACAGAGGTCATTATGTAATAAGAAGCTCATACTAGGTGAGCTTCTTATTTTCTTTGTAGATTTGCCTAAGGCGATTGATATTTGTCATTATGGACACTCCTGACACCAAGCAAATAGCCACCCTTTCCAGATGGCTATTTGCAATGCAGCTGAGCTATAGTGTCATGCTACTTCTTGTCGCTGCTTTTGTCGTCGACAACTTCGCCTTCGACGGGTTCGTCTTTGCCAGGCTTCTTGTCGGTAGCTTTCGCCTTGGCGTCAGCTTCTTCTTCGGCTTTTTTGTCCTCAGCTTGCTGCTGATAGAGCTTAGCACCGATAGACATCGTCACGTCGTCCAACGCCTTGGTAGCAGCCTCAAGCTCGTCTTTGTCTTCTGCGTTCTTGTGCTTCTCAGCTTCGGCAATGGCATCTTCCAGCGTCTTCTTGTCGTCACTCGAGATCTTGCCCTTAAACTCATCGGGCATTTTCTTTGCCCGGTAGATGGCATTCTCGAGGTGATTCTTTGCATCAATTACTTCACGCTTTTTCTTGTCTTCATCAGCGTGTAGCTCAGCGTCTTTTTGAGCCTTTTCGATATCCTCTTTTTTAACATATGTATACCTGGAATGCGGCGCATAAAAACATTCATCAAACCCCCTTGCAAGTGGATTAAAAGGTCTTACGACATTATGCTCAAATACACCTACCAGCTTCTTGCTCAGTTCATGTTTTTTTATACCGAAATGATAATAAAGGCCGGCCTGAGCCCCCCAGCATATATATACCGTGCTGTATACATTGTTTTTAGAAAATTCAAATAGCTCTGTAAGCTCATGCCAGTAGTCCACCTTTTCAAACGGCAGCTGCTCAACCGGAGCGCCTGTAATAATCAGCCCGTCGAACTTCCTGTTTCTTATTTCATCCAAGGTGAGATAGAAAGAATCCAAATGGTTCTTAGATACGTTTCTCGATTCATGACTGTCCATTTGGATGAGGGTAAGCTTTACCTGAAGCGGTGAATTTGCAAGCATACGTGCGAGTTGAGTCTCGGTAGCTATTTTTGTGGGCATCAAGTTACACACTCCTATTTCAAGCGGTCTGATATCCTGAGTGATGGCCTTTTGCTCTTGCATCGTAAATATGTTTTCTTGGCTCAATGCGTCTGCTGCAGGCAGCGCATTCGGTATTATTAAAGGCATTTATCCTCCGTTATATACATTTTAAAGCATTCTCGAAATCTTCTATGATATCCTCTATATCGCAAAGCCCTACGGATACCCTTATAAGTTCCGGCCCGATTCCTGCCGCCTTAAGCTCATCATCTGAAAGCTGCCTGTGGGTTGAACTTGCAGGGTGCAGGGTGGAAGTATTGATATCTCCTACATGTACGACAAGACTTGTTAATTTAAGATTCTTTATCAGCTTCACTCCGGCATCGTATCCTCCCTTGATACCGAAGCTGAGCACTCCGCTCTGCCCTTTCTTCATATACTTTTTAGAAAGTTCATAGTATTTATCACCGCTGAGTCCAGGATAAGTCACGTAGCTAATCTTATCATGATCATTTAAAAATTCAGCGAGCTTTATAGCATTTTGGCTATGTCTTTCCATTCGAAGCGCTAAGGTTTTCAGCCCGTTATCCGTAAGAAAGGCATTCATTGGAGACATTGTCGTGCCAAGATCACGTAGCATCTGAGCTCTCAGTTTTACCGTAAATGCCTTATCCCCAAATTTTTCGTAAAATACGATACCGTGATAGCTGTCATCGGGCTCTATGAATTCCGGATACTTGCCGCTGCTGTAGTCAAACGTTCCCGCTTCAACCACGCAGCCTCCTACACAGTTTCCATGGCCGTCTATGTACTTCGTTGTGGAATGAGTCACTATGTCCGCACCATATTCTATAGGGTTTAAAAGAGCGGGTGTTGCAAGCGTATTGTCTACTATCAACAACACTCCGGCAAATTCTGAAAGCTTTTTAAACTTCTCAATGTCGAGCACTGAAAGTTTCGGATTTGCAAGGGTTTCTGCAAAAATCGCCTTTGTATTCGGCTTCACGTATTTCTTAAGCTCCTCAAACTCTAAATCCTGATCGACAAATTCAACATCTATACCCATCTTCTTAAGCGTTACGGAAAAAAGATTAAAAGTACCGCCGTATATGCTGTTTGACGAAATGATGTGGTCTCCGGTCTTGGCTATATTTAACATGCATATTAAATTCGCAGCTTGCCCCGATGATGTGCATATTGCACCTGTTCCGCCCTCAAGCAGAGCTATGTGTGCTTCTAAATTATCTACCGTCGGATTCCCGAGTCTTGAGTAAAAACTGCCTGAACTTTCTAAATCAAACAGAGCCGCTACCTCATCGTTATCGTAATATCTATACGTCGTGCTCTGCACCATAGGCATAACCTGCGGCTCCCCGGATTTCGGGAGATAACTTCCATGTATGCACTTCGTATTAAAACCTTTTTTCATCTCTCCTGTTCTGCCTTTCTATATTTCTATTATATAAGTACATCCTGATCTTATAATTTATAGTTATGAACACAACCGCAAGTATTAAAAATATCACAACTCCAAGGGCTATTCCGATAGCTATTTTAAGAATTGAAATAAATACCGCAATTGCCAAAGTAGCTGCCAAAAGTCCCAAAACCACGCTAATTATTCTCTGCATCTTTACTCCTCAACATACAATTATTTCTTTTATGAGCTCACTGCCACCGGCAAGCGTATCTCCAAGTACTATTATATCATCATCTATATCACCCTCAGTTACTTTTTTCTCGCTTCCAAAGTACACCGTAAACAGCTTGTCACCTTTTTTTATATAGTCCCCTACCTTGCAATGCATGATGATCCCTGCGCCATAGTCAATTTCATCGTCCTTTTTTATCCTTCCTGCACCACAAATGCAAGCAATTCTACCAATTCCTCTTGCATCTATGCTCTTAACATAGCCATCTTTCTTTGAAGTGACATCTAAACTATATTTGCTGTGACCTAGCTTTGAAATAACAGTTTCAGGTGATTTTACTCCTTGAAATGCCAATATCTCATAGAATTTTTTCAGTGCCTCTTTATTATCTATGCTTTTTGCCGCAATCTTTAAAGCTCTGTCAAAATCATCTTCTATATGTGCAAGAACGAGCATCCCCGCCGCAAGGTGTACGCAAAGATCGTATAACCTTCCCTTTTTTCCGTTAAGTACTTCATACGCTTCAATTACCTCTATTGCATTCCCTACTGCATCTCCAAGGGGTTCGCTCATATCCGTAATCATAGCCATCATATTCTTGCCTGCATTTCCGCCTATCTTTACCATTAGGTTTGCAAGCTTTTTAGCATCTTCAAATCCCCCTGCAAAGGCACCGCTTCCGCATTTAACGTCGAGAAGTATATTGTTACAGCCACTTGCTAATTTTTTGCTCATGATACTCGATGCTATGAGTGAAGTATTATCTGCCGTAGCCGTGCTGTCACGAAGCGCATATAATTTTTTATCCGCAGGCGATATATCTGCTGTCTGAGTAATGAGCGCCGCTCCAACCTTTTCAACAGCCTCAAGAAACTTATCCGAGCTTAAATTTGTATTAAATCCCGGTATCGACATTAATTTATCAGCTGTGCCTCCGGTGAATCCAAGACCCCTTCCGCTCTGCTTTGCACATTTTACTCCAAGACTTGCTACCATAGGTATTACAATGAGTGTTGTCTTATCACCGATACCACCTGTACTGTGTTTATCCACCATGCGGCTAAAATACGGTTTGTCATTAAATTTAAGAGTTTCTCCGCTTTTTAAAAGCGCATTTGTAAGAAAAAAGGTCTCATCATCAGTAAGACCGTTTATATAGCACGCCATAAGCAAAGCCGCAGTATGATAGTCTGTAATATCTTCATTCATCATAGCTGTTATAAAAAAGTCAATATCAGCTTTGCTTAAATCTTTTCCATCCCTTTTCTTAGTTATTACATCTATTATATTCATACCTACACCTGAAATTTTACCTCGCAACTGTTATAAAAAAGATAACATCAACTTTGCTTAAATCTTTTCCATCTCTTTTTCAGTTATTACATCTATTATATTCATATCTTAAAGTTGTGCAAATTTCGCATTTAGATAATCATACGACACAAGCCTGTAATTCACACCGTTTCTGATACCTTTAAACCCTTTCTTATATGCGTGTAAACCATGTAGATGTCCGTATATTACCGTATCGGCTCCCGAATGTTCAAAAATTTTCGTAAAGCCGCTGTCTTCAAACTGAGGGTTTGTAGGCGGATAGTGAAGAACCCCTATTGTTCTCTTGCCTGAAAGCTTTAAAGCCTTGCTATAGGATAACTTCAGTCTCTCTACCTCTCTATTGTATATCTTTATATCTTCCTCAGAACCCTCACTATCTCCTTGGCATATCCAGCCTCTCGTGCCAAAAATTACGGTATCACCCGCAAGTACGGCATCATTTTGCATGAAGTGAATATCATTAAATAGTGTATTGAGTTTTGTAATTCCGTGCCACCAAAGATCATGATTTCCCTTGAAAATTATTTTTTTGCCCGGTCTTTGATGTATCCACTCAAGATCGTAAATTGCATCCGAAAGCTTTAGAGCCCAAGAAATGTCGCCTGCTAAAATAACATAGTCATCATCCGTTATCCTTGCATCCCAGTCGTCCTTTACTTTTTTATGGTGATCCTCCCACACACTGCCGAATTCATTCATCGGTTTTTCTATGCCGGGCGCAAATGAAAGATGTAAATCTCCCATAGCAAATATTCTACTCATGCTTTAACTTCCTAACATTCATTAATCATCCACTTCTTCTATTGCATCCAGTTTCCTGGCAAGTTGATTCGTCCTTGTAGTTCTTAGATCATTTAAAGACTTTGTAGCAGTGTCAAGATGTTTTGCGGTTTTTAAAAGAGCTTCCTCGAATTTTGAAAATTCTGTTTTTACTTCATTTAAAGCCCTCCAAACTTCACTGCTCTTTCTATCGACTTCAAGCGTCTTAAACCCTATTAAAAAGCTGTTCAGAATAGCAAACATTGTTATAGGTCCCGCAACTACGATATTGTATTCTTTTTGAAGCATCTCCGCCGCTCCGAGCGTAATCGCTTCCTGATACAGTCCTTCAAACGGCAAGAACATCATAGCAAAATCCGTTGTTACAGGCGGATTTATATATTTACTGCTTATAGATTTACCCTCATTTTTGAGTGCCTTTACGAATTTATCCTGATGCATTTTAATTTCGTTCTTATCTCCACCTGAATATGCATTTAAAAGCTGCTCATACATTTCAGCAGGGAATTTAGAATCTATGGCAATTAAAACTTCCTCGTCCTTTCCCGGAAGCACTATCGCAAACTCCACATTTTCTCTGCTGTTTTCTTTTATTACCACATCCTTTTTATACCGTGAAGGAGATAATACATCCGAAAGTATGTTTTCAAGCTGCGTTTCGCCAAGGATTCCTCTGCGTTTTACATTTGAAAGTATCTTTTTAAGGCTACCTACCTCACCTGCAATCCCCTTCATTTCGCCTATTCCCTTTTGAACATCGCTGAACTGATTTGAAATGCGCTCGCTTTCCTTTTGCATCATCGAATTTGCCTTATTCACTACCTCGAGCACCTGCCGTCTTTCATCCAGCATCTGTTTGCTTCCAAGCCTCGTCTCGTTTTGAAGCTCTTCCTTTATCTTATATATCGTCTCATTTTGGGCAACTGTCATTTCAGAAATCTTTTTTGAAATAAAAAGTACTGAAATGGCAATCAGCAGTATAAATAAAATTACGGCAATTATAAATAATACCCATGCGTTCATATTATCTCCTCTTCACTGAATCCGGAATACCTTATTTATGTAAACCCGAAATTACCTATGCACTCATACTATCTTCTCTTCTTTGTATCCGGCAGGCTTTATTCAAACTGTAAGTTCAGACCTATCCACGCATACTATCTTCTCTTTATTGAATCAATAAAGTTAATTATATCCTCATGGGTGTTGAGGTATTCAATTTGTCCGCTGTCTTTTTTTACAAGAGTTCTGGTAGGATCCCCATCCCTCAGTTTACTTAGATCGTTTGCAAGTATATAGTCTACATCATTTTTTTCTATAAGACCTCTTGCCGCCTCAACAAGCTCATGTTCAGGAACATTTTCGAGCAATTTACAGCCTATTATCGTAGTTTCATTCCCAAACATCTTTCTCAGATGCGAAATTATTTTAGGGGTAAGGCTCATCTTGACGCAAAGATCATCCATACCGCTACTCATTTTACTATCGTTATCTATATGATATGAGGAATCGGAGATAAGAGCCTTGTACAGTTTTTCCTTATCCTCTGTTAAGGATTTATTTTTGCATATAAAATCTGCAAGGCTTTCCATAGAAAAGCAAAAATCTGCCTTATAATCTCCGACAGCCGCAGCATGAACCAAGACATCGAACTTTATAGCGGAAGCTCTTTCCAAGGCCTTATAAAGGGAATCCGCATCGTCCATGAGTTCCACCTTTACGGATTTATCAATATTATCGGGATTTACGCCATCATTTAAGAGTAACAGTACCTCATGTCCTCTTCGGGCTAAATCATTTGCCAAGCTTTTAGAAAGCGATCCTTTAGACATGTTTGTTATCTTCATAACCTCATCTATGTACTCGTTGGTAGGGCCTCCCGTGATAAGTATTCTCATCTTCACTCCTTTTAAAATTTCATCCGCTTACATTTTTATCATTTTTTTAAATACCGTAGCCGCCATTAAATTACCTGCTGCTATCGGCACAAAAGCTATGCTGGATATCTTATTCTCAGGATTCTCGTAAAAATCCGCTATTCGTGGTTCCGTGCTGTATATGACTTCTTCTGAATCTATACCCGCTTCTCTATATGCTTTTTTAAGTTTCTTTGCGAATGCTCCCTTGACATCATATACATCACCAAGTGTGAGCTTTGCAGGATCGAGTCTCTTTCCCGTAGCCATTGAAGAGATAATATTTATTCCACGCTTCTTAGCTATCAACGCAAGTTCCGTTTTTGCTTCTATATCGTCTATCGCATCTACTATATAGTACACATTTTTTATGGTTTCAGAAGGTAGCAACTCACCTATATTATCCTTAGATATTATAGCATCTACCGCATGCACTTTTGCACTTGGATTTATGGTAAATATCATCTCCTTTGCAGCATCCACCTTCCTCATAGCTATCGTGTTTTGATTTGCAATCATCTGTCTATTTATATTGGTAGGCTCCACCACATCACCATCTATGAGTATGAAATTATGAATCCCTGCTCTTACAAGACTTTGCATACACGCTCCGCCAACACCGCCAAGCCCTGCTATCAGTACGCATTTTTTAACCGCCTCGTTAAACCTTTCCCTTCCTATCAGGAGCTTTTCTCTTGCAAAAATGTCACCCTCATCCATAATAACTTCCCCGCATACTACAGTATCAATAAATAAATTTTACTCTCATTTGTCGTTTGCACCCATTCATTATAACACATGCAAATTAACGCAATCTGCAGTATGCGCTGCAGGAGCGCACTCCACCCACAAACAATAATCCTTAATCAAAAAAACGCAGAAAGCTCCCATGAGGGAGCCTTCTGCAGGTCATATATTAAGCGGTTGCGCGCCAGCGCAAACCGGTGCGCTTCTATCTAAACGTCTTAGTTATCGTCTGTCCATAGTACTTAAGCTTACCTATCTTCTTAAACGCACGTATGGTAAACGTGTAGTTGCCCTTCTTCTTAGGTAACTTGAAGCTTCCAACTATAAAGTCCCTGAGCTTCTTATTACCCTTCTTAAGTTTTATAGTCTTAACCTTACCGCCTATAACTATTTTAGCTTCATAGCCGCTTACACCCTTCATAGCATTGAACTTGATGTGAAGCACTCGACTCTTCTTATTCATTTTTGCAGTAAGCTTATCAACTGCTCCAAGCATGAATGCGAAGCTGTTACCGTATTCAACCAGCTTGTCATTATCAGCTTCTAATGCCTCAAGCTTAAATGCCAGGAATTTACCCATTGGAAGTCCTTTTACATTTGCCTTAACCTTGTTTCCGCTGACTGCCACAAGCTTGCCAGCCTCTATCTCTTTCACCTGCTCCTTAAACTTCTTATCGTAAGGCGCTGTTACCGTAACCTTGTATTTAGCCGCTGCTATAGTCTTGTTAAACTCTAGATCCACAGCGCCCTTACCTGCTACCGTAGCCATAACGCCTCTCTCCTTTGGAAGCGGCACCGCAAGAACTGAATCCGATAACTTACCTATAAACGTAACCTTTGTACCGTTGTAGCTTCCGTCTTCATCTATAGCTCTCACCGCATAGTAGTACGCCTTACTATTGTCAGCCTTATCGTCTAAATACTTCAAGGTGTTCCTATCTATGATCGCTATCTTATTATCCTTGCCCGGCTTAAAGTCCTTCTTTTCACTTCTGAATATCTCAAAGCCTGTATGTAGATTTTCTTTCGGCGGCACTATCGTAAGCTCATACCCCTTCGCCTTAGCTAATACCTTAAGCTCAGGCTGACCAAGCTTTTCAGCGTATAAGCTCTTCCAGACAGCATATACCGTCATGTCACCCTTAACAGCTGTACCTCTGAAGAAATCAGGATACCTTGCCGCCTTGCTCTTGGCCCAACCTGTAAATATATATCCTTCTCTAGCAGGCACCTTATCCCTCGTAGGCATTTTATCACCAAGCGATTCATACCTGTTAACCTCTACCGTCTTAAGGCTCCCATCCGTTCCGTCATTAAGCTTAAAGGCTACCTTTACCTTTTCAGCGCTTCCTATCTCCTTGTATACAGGGTATAGCACTAAATTATCGGTTACGATGCTGTTTTTAAAGAAGTCAGGTTTAGTCGCACCTTTGACCTTTGAATATCCCAAGAAGCTATGTCCGTCAAGCGCTCTTTCGTGTCCGCCCAGTTTATCGCCGATCGCCTTACCGAGAGGAACGTTTTCTATCACTTCATCATCTTGCATACCCACTTCAGTGTATTTTATGGTTACAGTTGTAACCTCGTGCATTTCTTCATACACAGCATATAGCGTTGTATCTGAGTATACGGGGCTGTCTAAGTCGTAATCCGCTGTCGCTGCGAACTTGCTCTTTGAAAACCCTATAAGTCTGTATCCGGCCTTTGTAAATATATTATTTGCCACTGCAGCTTCGAGCTGCTCTTTTACCGTACTTCCCTTATCTACAGCTATCGTAGCAGAAGCTCCACCTGCAAGCACTCCGCCGTTGCCGTCAAGTGTCACTGTTACCTTCGTCGGTGCCGGAGGAGTATCCTTCTTCCACACTGCATATGCAGTGATATCGCTATCTACGACAGTACTTTCATCAAAGTCAGGCGCAGTAGCGGTTTTACTCTTAGACCAACCCAGGAACTTGTGCCCTGCCCTCCCGGGATTTACTTCAGGTAATCCAATCTTAGAATCCTTCAGGCTCTTGCCTTTCTCGGTAATCTCATGGTTTCTGAATGCCGATGTATCTGCATCATTTTTATCAAACAGCACGCCTACATACGTATCCTTGCTATAGATGTTATATGCAGCTTCCTTATCGCCTTCGGCATTAATGGTAAACTCTGAATTTAAATTTTTAGACTCATGTTCTACCGTAGCTTCACTGCCTTTTTTGAGCTTTACAACCTTGAAGTCCTTATTGATCTTTTCTACAGACGTCTTAAAATCCTTAGGAGTTTTAAGATATTCTAAACCTTCGCATCCGAAGAACATGCTGTCGGAGTTATTAAGTGCGCTTACATCCCATTTGCTGAGGTCTGCCTTTTTAATTGCGCTGTATACGAACATTTGCTCCGCTCCGGATAATTTAGATGTGTTCCAGTTAGATACATCCGGATTTGCTGCCGCTGCATTTTTAAACATAATGGTCATATCCGTTACATTCGATGTATCCCAAGTTAATACATCCGGATTTACAGATGATGCAAGATAGAACATAGCTGTCATCAGGGTTACCTTTGAAGTATTAAATTTATCAGCTCCTATCAATTTCCCCTTGAAATTGTAGAACATATATGAGCAATCCTGCGGTAAATATACATTGCTATCGATTATCATATTTCCCTTAAATGATTCGCTCCACGCAAAATTTTGGCCACCTAACGCATTTACCATTTCTGCCCACTTTGCGGAATCTATATTAATATCGCCGGTTGGATTTTCTGCACTGATAGTCATATTTCCATCGTTATCTATTTTAGCCTTTACATTGCCTGAAGCGTTTAAATCGAAAGCAGTATCTTTATGCAATACTGCATATGCGATAACATCGCTATTTACAACAGTCTCTTCGTCAAAATTAGGCTTACCCGCATCTTTATCGGTAGACCATCCTAAAAATTTATGATCATTCTTGTTAGGATTCTCTGTAGGTAAAGCGCCGTTACTCTCCTTAATCGACTTGCCCTTTTCAGTTATTTCATGATTCATCCAAGCTTCTTTATCACCGCCGTTCTTATCAAAAATAACACCTGCATATTTATTTTTATCATAAATATGATAAATAGCACTGCTGTCTCCATCTTTAT
>ERZ772967.1910-NODE-1910-length-13807-cov-17.722004_pt1 | contig 13807 bp, 10 predicted proteins | sample MGYA00511677_ERZ772967 | MGnify/ENA primary metagenome ERZ772967 (study PRJEB29015, sample SAMEA2737931) | human oral metagenome | biome: human oral; feature: human-associated habitat; material: dental | place: China | collected 2146 ...
CCTTGTTGAGCTCTTGATTGTGATCGTCATCATCGCGATTTTGACGGTGATTTCATTGATTGCTTATAATGGTATTCAGAACCAGGCACGTACAACAACCGCAGAATCAAGCGCGAAGACGCTGGCTGATAAGGTTCAGATTTATTTCACAAATGAGAGCGACTATCCAAAACCTGCCGACCTAGATTCTTCGACGACTACTCCAGGTAAAATGGTTGACCCGGCTAATGCTAGTAAACCTTGGCACGTGGATACCAATGCATTGACAGTAAGCAGTACTGCTATTACTGATGCGAATAAGCCAAGCAAAGAGAACGTCTTGAACTATGCGACTTGTGGTAGTCCCGCCACTGGCGCAAAAATCACTTACTATGACTACACAGCGAGCAAGGCAAAAGAGCGAAAGATTGGTTCTGGCTGCTAAATAACTATAGAAGATTAAGTTGAAAATAGAAACGTCCTGGCGTGTGCTAGGACGTTTCTGCTGTAATAGACTTAAAGTTATACTGATGATAATTGTAATGCCCGACAAAACTCCCTCACTTCCTCGCGCAAAACTCCTAATCTCTTCTCGTTCTCGCGGGCGTCAATCGCTTGCTTGATCCACTCAGCGATTTGCGCCATGTCGTCGGGCTGGCAGCCGCGGGTGGTGATGGCGGGTGTGCCTAGGCGAATGCCGCTAGGACGGAACATCGGCAGCGGGTCGTCGGGTACGGCGTTGGCGTTTAGTGTCAGACCGATCTTATCGATAGCGATCTCGGCAGTTTTGCCGTCGATACCAAAACTCTTATTTATATCGGCTAATATCAAGTGATTGCTAGTGCCGCCAGTCACTAGCTGGAAGCCGCGTTTTTGCAACTCCTCGGCTAGTTGCGCGGCGTTAGCGACGATATTTTTCGCGTAGTCGCGGAACTCGGGCTGCAGCGCCTCGCCGAAAGCTACCGCCTTAGCAGCTACAGTATTCATATGCGGGCCGCCCTGCATGCCAGGGAATACCGATCGATCTATCAGCGTGGGGATGTTTTCGAGTGTTTTGGCAGGTTTTTTGAGCGGGCTAGTCACCTTGCCCATACTGAGTATTAAGCCGCCGCGAGGACCGCGCAATGTCTTGTGGGTGGTAGTAGTCATGACATGAAATCCATAATCAAGCGGATTTTTAGCAACGCCGCCGGCAATTAGCCCGGCGATGTGAGCTACGTCGGCCATTAGTAGGCAACCGTCGATTTCGCGGCCGATTTCGACGAACTTCGCCCAGTCCATTTCGCGCGGGTAGGCGCTAAAGCCAGCCAAAATAATCCGCGGCTGATGTTCATGTGCTAAGCGGCGGATCTCTTCGTAATCAATTTCGCCAGTTTCGATATTTTTCATTTTGTACGGGACGAAGTTGTATAAGTGAGCGCTGCGGGTGACAGGCGAACCGTGGGTTAAATGTCCGCCGTGGCTCAAGTCCATCGCTAGAATGGTGTCGCCCGGCTGGCACCAAGCGCTGTAAACTGCTTCGTTGGCAGGTGCGCCGGAATGCGGCTGAACGTTGGCGTGGTCGGCGCGGAATAATTTTTTGGCGCGGTCGATGGCGAGCTGTTCGATACGGTCGGTGAATTCTTGGCCGCCGTAATAGCGTCGACCGGGGTAGCCCTCGCTGTACTTATTGGTAAAAACGCTGCCAAGTGCTTTTCGCACGTCCTGGCTAACGTAATTTTCACTTGGTATCAATTCCAAACCGTCACGCTGGCGCTCCTCTTCGCCGGCGATACAATCAGCAACTGCAGTGTCTGTCATGATTATCCTCCTTTTTCTTATCTATATTTTAGCACTTATGATCATTTACTGTAACGTTTTGAAATAGAGTTGGTTGCGATTGAATTTCTTGACAATATATCATATCAGGTATATTATGGTGACATGAAAACGGCGAAGTATCTCAAAAATATTGGCGCGCTCATCCAAGAAACGCGCCAAGCACGCAATATGACTCAAAACGAACTGGCAGAGGAGCTTGGCACTAGCCAGTCGGCAATTAATCGAATTGAGAACGGCAAGCAGAATATTAGTCTCGAGATGATCGCGCGTATCGGCGAGGTGCTGTCAAGCGAAATAGTACGGATTAATAGCTCGGGCAAAACTAACTTTCGCATCAACGGCGGCCAGGAGTTGCATGGTGAAATTGAAATCAAAACTAGCAAGAACGCTGCCGTTGGATTGCTGTGTGCTAGCCTACTCAACAAAGGCAAAACGACGCTGCGCCGGGTAGCGCGGATCGAGGAAGTCAATCGAATTATTGAGGTTCTGGAAAGTATAGGCGTGCGATGCCGCTGGATTAGCGAGCATGACCTAGAGATTGATCCGCCGAGGGTCTTGCAGCTCGACAGTATGGATGTCGAGGCTGCTAAGCGGACGCGCAGTATCATTATGTTTTTAGGTCCGCTATTACACCAATACGAGACGTTCAAGATACCGTTTGCTGGCGGTTGTAGTTTGGGTACGCGGACGGTTGAGCCGCATATGGCGGGTCTGGCACCGTTTGGTTTGAGTGTCGAGGCGGCCAATGACAACTATATTGCCACGGCTAAGCCGCAGCATGTCGACCGAGCGATTATTTTAACTGAACGCGGCGATACAGTCACCGAGAATGTCGTTATGGCGGCAGCGCTTTATGATGGTACGACTATTATTCGCAATGCTAGCCCGAACTATATGGTGCAAGATGTTTGTTTCTTCCTAGAAAAGCTAGGTGTCAAAATAGAGGGTATCGGTACCACTGTTCTCAAGATTACTGGCAAAAGGTCAATTGACTGTGACGTCGAGTACTTCCCAAGCGAAGACCCAATCGAGGCGATGAGTTTCGTGGCGGCTGGTGTCGTGACTGGTTCAGAAATTACTATCAGGCGCGTGCCGATTGAATTTATGGAGCTAGAGCTAGCGACTTTGGCGGGTATGGGTCTGCAGTACGACATTTCCGAAGAGTACATGGCGCGCAATGGTCGCACTCGTCTAGTTGATATCGTGCTCAAAAAATCCGAATTGCATGCTCCAAAAGATAAAATTCATGCTCTGCCGTTTCCGGGTATCAACATGGATAATCTACCGTTCTTAGGATTATGTGCCACGGTAGCCAAGGGTCGCACGCTGATTCACGACTGGAGCTACGAAAATCGAGCAATCTACTTTACTGAACTGACTAAGATGAATGCTCAAGTAAATATGGTCGATCCGCACCGGGTTTATATCTCTGGCCCGACTCGCTGGAAGCCGGCTGATATCACAGCGCCAGCCGCACTGCGTCCGAGCGTGGTGATTTTGCTAGCGATGCTGGCGGCGCCTGGCAAATCGGTACTGCGCGATGTTTACAATATCAATCGCGGCTACGAAGATATTGCTAACCGTCTGAACTCGCTAGGTGCAGACATCGAAACCGTTTGGGAATAGTGACAATCAAGCGCCTGTCTGCTATAGTAATAAATGCCCTGGGAAGGGGTAATGCGGCGGAAGTAGCTCAGTTGGACAGCCGTGAGCATCAAAAATAGCGCTCGCTCTAACCAACTGACAAGTTTTCGCTAGTACATTTCGGATTAGCTATATGGCGGAAGTAGCTCAGTTGGTTAGAGCGCTGGATTGTGGCTCCGGAGGCCGTGGGTTCGAATCCCATCTTTCGCCCCAAATAAAACACCCGGTTTTCTTCATTAGTCTCGGGTGTTTTATTTGACTCTAAATCATAAATACTATCGGTTGAACGGGTCGCGCGACGGCTTGATCGGCTCGGTGAAAGTACGCGACGGAACAGTCGGTTCGGTCGTAGGTGTAATGAGCGACGATTTATTTGTTTGCGTGGTTCCTGCGCTTCGCGAGTTTGCATCAGAGACCCGCGAGCTTTGCGGCTGGTTACTATTAGTCGCTTGCGTTCCGTTGGTGCTGGCTGCGGCGATTTGCTGGTTTTGCCAGGCTTTGCGATAATCTTGTCTGACTCCAGAATCTTTGTATGCGCCGATATATTGCCGGTTGGTGTTTTGGCGCCGTTGAAAGCTATTTTTGGCAATCCTGCCGCCAATCTGTGGCTTGTTATTGGTTAATCCGCTTGAGTGCATAGCATCGCTCTGTGTGCTATTAGTTGAGAAGCGGTCAAATAAACGTCCCATGCTTTTATTATACACTAACGTAATGATATAATATATAGTGCGCGGGTGTAGTACAGCGGTTAGTATGCGAGTTTTCCAAACTCGAGATCGGAGTTCGATTCTCCGCACCCGCACCAAAAGACGTTTGCCCCGATAGCTCAGCTGGTGAGCCCTCAGCGACAAAAATCGCATAGCTCTATCCAGCTTCTGTCTAAGCGAATCGGGCGACTAAATACATTTTCAGAGTGCCCCGATAGCTCAGCTGGATAGAGCAGGAGACTTCTAAGCTCAAGGCCGCAGGTTCGAACCCTGCTCGGGGTACCATTATTCAACTAGCCGATAATAAAAACTCATCGCAATGATGAGTTTTTTACATGGAGTTTCGTGGAGGGCCAGGAGGGGCTCGAACCCTCGACACCCTGCTTAAGAGGCAGGTGCTCTAACCAGCTGAGCTACTGGCCCTTATCTTTTCATTATAGCATAGATAGAGGTAAAAGTAAATATGAACGCTAGGAATTTTCGGTCTGTTGGGTAGTCAAATGATGACGCTTACTCTTGCTAATTCTGTGAAAATCGACGATAATATACGAATAATGCCAGAGTTGAATCAAATTGGCGCCCACTTGCGGGCAGGTGTTATATATGCACAGCGGCAGTCTGATGAGCGGCAGCAAATACTTAGTCAGGCTGATAAAATTAATGTCGTTGGTGCTGGCGGCATGTTGACGGCGGCTTACGAGCAGCTGCGCAACGCCGCTGAAAATACCGAGGAGCACTTGCTGCTACAAAATGCTATCCGGCGGTTTTTCAAACAATCGTTTATTGTTCGCGATGAAGCGTTGGTTCGCAAAAGCGGCGAAGAATTGGTGGTTGAATTGACTTTTGCGGGATATTTGCCCAACGATAGCGTGTCGCGCAGCCAAATCAAAGAGATTTCAAAACTAGCAACAGCGCACTATAAAGCGTATGAAAAGCTGATTGCTGATCGTTCAATCAATTTGGATCGTTCTTCGGCATGGCTGTTAGAAACTCTGTCGGTACTGGCGGCGAATGTATTGGTTGATCATGCTGGCGATCATGCATTTATTGATTTTGCGTATGAATATTTCGAGACAGCAATTCCGCGGGATGCGCTGCAATCGACTTCGGCTGATGAATACGGAGCTGCGCTTTACGTGGCTATTCAGCAGGCGCTGATGAAGAGCGACGTAGCCACGGTGCGCGCAGGGCTATTGGTGCGTTATGGAACGAGCGTTGAGTCACTTGAGGCTTTTGTTGAATTTAATCGTAAAATTGATAAGATGCTGCGCAGCACGTCGGTCGAAGAGCTGCGCCGCGTGGTTGATCGGCAGGGGGCGCCGCTGCGTGTTATTCGCCATATGATGGAGACACAAGACGACTTCCCGGCGTTGTTGCAAAAACGCGAGGCATTTCTCGACGAATTTGAGCGGCAAGTGAACCGTGAATATTCTAGCATGATGGCGCGAATTAACCGGGCTATTATGCGCAGCGTGGTCTTCTTGGTAATTACTAAGTTTTTGATTGGCATCGCTATTGAAGTACCGTATGACCTATGGGCGCACGGACAAATTGAGTGGTTGGTGCTGATGATCAATTTGTTCTTCCCTCCGATATACATGGTGTTGCTGCGCTTAACGCTGAATGTGCCGGGATACGCAAATACCGAAGCGCTGATTAAACGAGTCGATCAGATGCTCTACGGCGGCGATAATACTGTACTGATGCGGCGGCAATTAGCGGGACGGACGTATAGCTCGATGTTTTCGATTATGTACGGCGTAATGAGTCTGGCGGTGTTCGCGCTGGCGACTTGGCTGCTGACGTTGATTGGTTTTTCACCAGTGCATATTATTATTTTCTTTGTATTTTTCTCGGCGGCGAGCTTCCTAGGCTTTCGCTTGAGCCGGTTGATTCGCGATCTCGAGATTGTGCGCAGTGCTAGCAATGGCTTTACCTTTGTACGCGATACGCTGTATTTGCCGTTTGTAGTCGCTGGCCGGTGGATGAGTGATAAATACGCTCAGGTTAATATTGTGTCGATGGTGTTGGATATGTTAATCGAATTACCGCTCAAAACCATTTTGCGCAAGATCCGGCAATGGGCAGCTTTTATTGATGATAGAAAGGACAGTATATCATGAAACAGTTAAACGGCAAGGAACTGCAAGGTTTTATTAAGCAGCGCCAAGCGCGTCAAGTACGAAATCTACGCCAAGAATATGGTGTGGCGCCAAAACTAGTTATTATAATGAGCAAAAACGCTAGCCAAGCGATTCAAACGTATGTTCGGATGAAAACACGTTACGCAGCAGATATTCTGATTGATGTTGACGTACAAGCAGTCGCGCAAGCTGATATGATGGCGGCGATTGACCAAGCTAATAACGACTCAGCGGTGCAGGGGATAATTTTGCAATTGCCGATTGATGACGTGTCGCAGACCGAAAAGCTGTGCCAATTAATCGCGCCAGAGAAAGATGTTGATGGTTTAGGGTCTAGTAGTATCTATCCGAGCGCTACCGCCCAGGCAATTGATTGGCTATTGGCTGGGTATAATATCGAGCTATCGGATAAGCAAATTGCTATCGTGGGTCGCGGTAAGCTTGTCGGAGCACCGCTCGAAAAAATGTGGCAGCAGCGCGGTCTAAACGTGCAGGTCTACGACAAGACGAATCCAGCTACCGCGGATAGTTTGCAGAAGTGCGGTGTAATTGTAACGGCGACAGGCGTGCCGCATTTGATTACCTCCGAGATGATAGCGCCAGAGGCGGTAGTGGTGGACGCTGGCACGGCGAGCGAAGGCGGTGTGTTGGTCGGCGATGTTGACGATGCGGTTCGCCAGCGCAGCGATATTACGATTACACCGCAAAAGGGTGGTGTCGGTCCGTTGACATACGCAGTATTATTTGATCATCTGATTGAGGCGTGCTTGCGGCGAGTTGGTAAGTTATAGTAATTCTATCGCTTATCGTTCAGTGCTTCTTTGGCGTGGATGACAACTTGGCTAGGTGTTAGATTAGCCTTGACGATATAACTATGAATACCTAGGTTACGCAGCTCGGCAGGTGCCTCTTCTTCGCCTAGGTTGGTTAGAATGATAACTGGCGTATTAGCATTAGCGGGCTGCTGGCGGATTTTTCGCAGCGCTTCGGTGCCGTTCATATTCGGCATTTGCAGATCAAGCAAAATAATGTCAGGATTAGCGTGCCGAACCACTTTGACGCCAGTCTCGCCGTCGCTGGCAGTAACCACATCGAATCCAGCCGCCTCGAACTTCATCCGGTACATTTGGTTGATTACTTGATCGTCCTCGATAATAGCGATAGTTGTCATGCTTTTATAATAGCATATCCCGGTTACTTTTCGAGTAAGCTCTAGCGTTATCGTCGAGAAAAGTGTACTATAAAGGCAATGAAGCGGTTTTTTGGTAGAGTTCGCCGTCCATCGTATCGTTCGCAACAAGTTGTGGACGTTCTGACGCGCAAAATGGTTGATGCCAAAGACATTGATACATTGCTAAATAGCTATTTAGAAACTTTTGTTAGTGTACTGCAAGTACGTTTTGCTGGCGTGGCTTTTTGCGATCAATATCACCAGCCGTATATTGCTGGCAAGCGTAATGTGCCGGCATGGTTGGACTCGCAGACGCTTGGTTCTGGCGACATTGGTGATTATGCTCGATATGGTATTGCAGCAATCTTACCGCTGTGCGTTGCTGATCAGAAAATTGGTTGCCTGGTAATTGGTGAGCGGCGTGATGGCTGCGAGATTCGCGGTAAGGAATTCGAGCTGTTTGATGTTTTAGCGCGTAATCTATCGGTGGCGCTTTTGAACATGTTTCGCCTAGAGGAGATTCGCCGCTTAGCTGGAAATTTAGAGAAGGAAGTCGATGAGGCGACTAGTCAGCTGCGCCAGTCCAACAAAAGATTGCAGGCCCTGGATGCCACTAAAGATGAGTTTGTCAGCATGGCTAGCCACCAGCTGCGGACGCCGCTGACTAGCGTAAAAGGCTACCTGAGTATGGTTCTCGAGGGCGACGCTGGCGAGATTACACCGCCGCAGCGGCAGCTGCTAGAAGAGGCTTTTCGCAGCAGCGAGCGGATGGTGCGATTGGTTAGTGATTTTTTGAACGTGAGCCGTTTGCAGACTGGTAAATTTATTATCAATCGTACAGCGGTCAATTTATCGCAGCTGGTTGCTGAAGAGGTTGCGAACGTAGATCAGGTGGCAAATACGCATAAGGTCAAGGTCACGTATTGCCAGCCAGCGCGCTTTCCGCTACTGTATCTAGACGACACCAAGATTCGTCAAGTTATTATGAATTTCATTGATAACGCTATTTATTATTCACCAGACGCTAATACGGTAAAGGTCCGATTGTCAATTGAAGATGGCCAGGCGGTTTTGCGGGTAATTGACAAGGGAATGGGTGTATCGCCATCTGCCAAGCAAAAGCTCGGCACTAAGTTCTTTCGCGGCGACAACGCTCGGCGGCAGCGGCCGGACGGCACGGGGATCGGCTTATTCTTGGCGAAGAAAGTAGTCGAAGGGCATGGCGGTACGATGATTTTCGAGTCGGAGCTCGGCAAGGGTAGTACTTTTGGTTTTCGGCTACCGATTGCGGAGTTAAAGTCGCCGCCAGCTCTAGACGGCAGCAAAGCATAAATGGTATACTTTTATTTATGAAGAGGAAGACGGGATTTATTATAGGCGGCGGCCTGGCGGTTATAGCAGCTGTTGTCGCTGCGGCAGCACTGGGATATATTTACGGCGGCGTAAAAACGCCAGAACAGCGCGCGCTGGTTTACTATAATGTGTGCGGAAATGATATCATTGATAAGTTTAATGGTAGTATATCTTCCCCTGATAATCTGAAGAAGATTGCTGGCGAAATAGAAAAAAAGAATCACTACGCTGATGATGCCACGTGTGTTGTTGCTTTGTATTTTTATCATACGACCGCAGATGCGAACGGTCATAGCCAGAAGACGGACGAGTTATATAACAAAATAAAAAACCTGTCAGACAAAGGAATATACGCTAGCGGCAGGCTGAAGGTGCCAGTTAATGTTGAGCAGTTAAATTTGCTGCGCAGCAAGCAATCAGTTCCGGAGAATAAACAATAATGCACAAGGGGCTGCTGCGTGGCTTGAAGTGGTGGCTTAGCTGTTTTGTTATTGTGGCAGCCGCAGGTGTTGTTTGTTTGCTGAGAAGCGATACGTCGTATGCAGTTTATGGTTGGAATTCTGGACGTAACGATATGGAGTGGCAGGCTTGGAATGGTGATCCGTGCGGTGATTACATTAATCACCCGTGTGCTGTCTGGTGGGCGTCTTATCATAATACGAACTATTTCAGTATGGTGGGGTCTTCGCCGACCAACCCGATCGAGATGGACTGGAATGCAACAACACTATACTTTACCATACGAGGCTCGTGGAATACCCAACGATTTCGTAATCCAATTAGAATTTACTCTCTTTTTACTTTCAACGGGCAGGGCAGGTCTGTTTGGGTAACTAATCCAGCAGGTCATATAGACGGCAACGGCAATTATTTCTTTAATAGGGGATATTATGGCGGCGGCGGTCCTGAATATCAGTGGATAAACGGTGAAAGCGAATGGGATCAGTTAAATCTAGGAGCTGACGTTAACGGTGTCGCTCAACCTGGCGGCCCGTCAGAGCTGGTTACGTTTGGTGCAAAAAGCTGTTTGGCGGTCATGAGAGGTAATAAAGTATACACTTATAGCGGTTCTCATGTTAACTGCGGTACCGATAATATCTCGCTGTGGGTACGCCGTAAGCCGCGACCTAGCGGCTGGAAAGTCCAAGGCGAAAGCTATATCTATAATCGTTCCGACAACAAGACTTATGCAAATTATAATAATTCTAACGCTTTTGGTACTTCTCGCCCGTACGCTGAACGCCATCTAGAAGGTAAGCCTGATGTTTTTCCTGGAAAACAAGCCGAATTTATAGCGACTCTTCGGAATACTCCATATTCAAATTATCAGCATACAACATCTAGTGTACAAGTGGTTATAGAATCAGCGTATTTTAATAATCTGCACGATGTCGCTAGCTGTGCCGGTAAGGATTGGCGCCATTGCGGTGGTAGTAATAATGGACATAGAGTTCTCATTGCACGCGGAGCGGTCAGTAATATTTATAACAATAAATGCCGGTCGGCGCTTAATAACTTAGTGCAAAGTCCTAATAATACAAATACTTGGAGTGGTCGAGACGGCGACGATTGTATGAAGATTCGCGTACCTAGCGATGGTAGCAGGGCGGGATCTTATATATGCACCCAGATATGGTGGACGTGGCCTGATTCGGTGGTGCGTCGAGACTGGGCCTCAAGTGAGCCCGCTTGCGCGAGGGTGGCATCTGACTTTAATTTGGTACCAGGAGTTGGTTCGGCGGGCGGGTCGACGGCTATTGGCGTACTAGAACAAGGTAATGCGACAACGCTAGATAGCACCATATACAATACCGGCGGGCGTCGCGAAGCTGGCGGTAGTAGTGATGCCGATGTCTTTACATTTGCCTTCACTGGATCGGCTGCGGAAACGTCGGATGGTCAACTGGGCAGTATACTAAATAGCATATTCAATAAGAATGACGGAGACAGGCATTATGCCGATACGACCTATGGCGCAGGCGTGAATACATGCTCTTGGCTCAACTCTCAGCCTCAGTTGTCTGGTAAAATTAGCGATTGTACGCCAACAAATAACAAGCAGAGTGCTTTTGACAGGACTGAAGTTATTGATACATCGGCGCTTGATACGGCACGATACAAGATTGGCGATGTAATTTGCCGGGTAGCTACTGTTAATAAGTATAACTGGGATACAACGGGAGATTCTTCAAAACGCCGTGTATCGTATCCACGTTGCTACCGTATTTCCAAGAGGCCAATGGTACAAATCTGGGGTGGCGATGTGCGTGTCGGGTCGAGCAATATCGCGAATGCTTTAATCACCCAACAGTATAAGTCGGGCATCTATACTGGCGGAGCGCGTACGCTGACTATGAGTGGCAATACTCATTCGATCGGCAGCTGGGGTGAGTATGGCATGTTTGCGCCAGAAATTTCCTCGTATAGCCGGTCAAATGTTGTGTCGGCATCAGGAGGTGCTCTTTCTGGCATGGGTACGACATCGCGGTTGGGCGTAGTGGCAGATAGCGAGTTAAATGGTCTAACATTTGCCAATAATAAGGCTAGATATGGGCAATGGGGAACTATCGGCGCGCAAAATACAGTTAAATCTAGTTATTTTGGCGCTCAGCGTCCGTTGGCGGGCGAGAATATCTCGCTTAACGGATTAGATGGCTCGTACAAATTGTCATCGTCGCGAGCAATCGTGAATTTGTCGGGCGGCACTATTGGGATGGGTAGGTCGGTTATCATTGATGCCGGTGACAAGACGGTGGTCGTAGACGGCGACATACGTTATGATACTGGTAATTTCTCTAGCGCTAGTCAATTGCCGCAGGTTGTAATTTATGCGCGCAATATCATTGTTAAGGATAGTGTGACTAATATTGATGCTTGGCTAATTGCTTCGGGTACTAATGCTGGCGTGGGCGGTGTGATCTCTACCTGCGAAGTTGATGAGAGTGGTGTTCGATCAGCATTGATCCGATCTGATTATACTAGCGGATTGAAATCGACGGTTTGTGACAAGCCGTTACAGATTAATGGGGTAGTGTCGGCGCGTGTTTTGCAGTTGCGCCGTACTCACGGAGCTGACGGTTCGGTTGGCAATGAGAATGGTTATACCACGCCAGCGGAGATTATTAACGCGCGGATGGATACGTACTTGTGGGCTTATAATAAAGCTAACGCAAACAGTTCTATTTCAACCGATACCACAACCGAGCTGCCACCGCGGTATTAGCAGTTGTTTATTGCGCAAATAAGGCCAATCTGTTAAGATATCTGTAAGTGCGGCCTTATCGTCTAACGGTTAGGACACCAGGTTTTCATCCTGGCAATCCGGGTTCGATTCCCGGTAAGGTCACCATATAATATAAATTTGCACTTGTCAAGTACGTCCTAGTCTGGGCGTACTATTTTTGTGGAACACATTAGAGTATAATAACTATCTATGAGTAATACATTTAAAAGGACTAAGATACTGGCGACTCTGGGGCCAGCCACAAATTCACCAGAGAAAATCAAACAATTGATTGAAGCTGGCGCAAATGGCTTCCGTTTGAACTTTAGCCATGGATCGTACGAAGAACGGCTTGATCAGATCAAGTGGATTCGTGATGCTAGCGCCGAAGTTGGCCGAACGGTAGCAATCTTGCAAGATTTACAAGGACCAAAAATTCGTCTCGGCGTTCTAAAGAACAACCACTTAGATGTTAAAGCTGGCGACGAGATAGTTCTCGATCATGCAATTCAAGAACATGATGGCAGTACGAATTTGCCGATTCAATACAATTTAGCTAACAAAGTCAAGGTTGGCGAGCCAGTTTACTTGTTTGATGGCAAGATTCGCGGCGAGATGATTGAGCGGGTTAGCGATACAGCAATCAAGATTCGTATTCTGAACGATGGATTTTTGATGAGCCGTAAAGGCTTGAACCTGCCAGACACTGACTTTGGTGGCGATATTTTAACGCCAAAAGATTTGGCTGACGTAGAGTTTGGCGCCGATAAAGATATTGATTTTGTAGCCCTCAGTTTTATTCAGAGCGCAGACGATATTAATAACTTGCGGCAGATTATGCTAAGCCACGGTTCAACAGCGCAGATTATTGCGAAAGTTGAGACCAAAGCAGCTATCGAGATGGAATCGCTCAAAGAAATAGTCAAAGCTGCTGACGGCGTGATGATCGCGCGCGGCGACTTAGCGGTCGAGACTAGCCCCGAGATTGTACCGATTGTTGAGCGCGAAGCAATTCGCTTGTGCCGCAAATACGGTAAACTATCAATAGTGGCAACGCAAATGTTAGCCAGTATGGTCGATAATCCAGAGCCGACTCGCGCCGAAGTTAGCGATGTAGCAACAGCAGTAATCCTCGGTACTGATGTGGTGATGCTCTCTGATGAGACAGCTAACGGTAGTTATCCTGTCGAGGCAGTCAAAATGATGGCCAAGACGGTGCGCTATACACAGTCGCGCTGGCCGATGAATGACATGCCGATTGAATATGGCGAGAAGAACCGTCGCCGTAATGCGATTGCTAATGCTGCGGTAGTAGTAGCTAACCAAGTAGACGCCGATGTGATTATCGCCGAAACTAAATCTGGCGCAACAGCCGCGCGGATTGCTGCCTGTCGTCCAGAGTTGCCAATCGCTGCGGTAACGCCGAATAAGCGTGTGGCTCAACAGTTAGCTTTGTCATACGCTACCCGTTCATATGTGCGCGAGGAAGGCGAGCATGTTGGTACAAAATTAGCCAAAGAATTGCTTGATTGGGGTACTTTCGGGCGCGATGACAAATTGACCGCGGTTGTTGTCAGCGGCCGTCAGTCGGGTGTAGCCGGCGGTACCGACACATTGCGTGTGCGTGTTGTTGAGTAAAATACAACAAAAATTTAAGAGACACCTCGCTTGTGGCGGGGTGTTTTCATGCAAAAAACTAGACGAGCGTTAATAACTGTAGTAAACTAGACGCAAGGGTAAACATAAGCAAGTATAAAACGTGGGC
>ERZ772967.1912-NODE-1912-length-13797-cov-61.778053_pt1 | contig 13797 bp, 14 predicted proteins | sample MGYA00511677_ERZ772967 | MGnify/ENA primary metagenome ERZ772967 (study PRJEB29015, sample SAMEA2737931) | human oral metagenome | biome: human oral; feature: human-associated habitat; material: dental | place: China | collected 2146 ...
TGCGGCAGTCGGTCGGCGATGTCGATCGGCGTGCGACCCACGGTGTTGGCGATGGTGAGGTCCAGGTCGGGCTGGGCGAGCATGAGGTCGTACAGCGGTGCGAGCTCCTGGTCGGACATGCCCCCGGTGATGAGCTCGCACATGGCCACGGTACCGCGCCGGTCCGTGGCGTTGATATCCACGCCGTTGTCGATCAGCCATCGTGCGATGGTCAGGTCGCGGGCGACCTCCCGGTGGGTGTGGCTGAACAGCACGTGCAGGGGCGTGTGCCCCTCGGGCCCGGGCGGCCCGATGAGGGCGTCGCGCTCGATGAGGAAGTCCGCGATCGTGTACCGCGTGGTCATGTCGGTGTTGGCGATGGCGCACATGAGCAGCGACCTGCCGTAGAAGCGGCGCTGCTCGTCCCCGGGCTTGTACGCGGCGAAGAACGGCTCCGGCGACTTCTTCATGCCCGCGCTCATCGAAACATCCATGATGGACCTCTCTAAAACTCAAGTCATCGATGCAAGTGAAGGGAGACGGTGGTTAACCGATACCCTCGGCTTTGTGACTGCGATTGGATGATGGAAACTCAGGACGGTAGTGTAATGGATTATTATCCCAGTCGCGAAACTCCTGAGGCGTCAACTGCCCGTCAACATAGTTTCGCCAAATATCGCGGTACTGATGCTCCGGCTTGTGGCCCGTGTTCCAAACGCCTCAGCGGGGATCGCCAGCTGTCCACTGGATCTCTTCTCCGGTTAAAGGATCGTACACGTGGCCTCCGTGGTGGGCGGCTGCGAGGTTCCAGGTGTCTTCGGGAACTCACTGTCGGAAACTAGGCCGATTATCTGGGTCTAGGTAAGGACGATCGTCGTCCGGGCTGATACGGGGTGCGCCATCGTCGTCCACATAGGTTCCGTGGTTGACGTTCGGATCATGCTTACCCATCTCCTTCTGCGGCGTAAATGTGTCATCGTCCCCATTCCTGTTCAGGACCTGGAACCCTTTGGTGTCCTGGGAGCGCTTGACGATCTCGACGCCCAGCCCGAGCGCCCGCTCGGCCGGGGCCACCAGGCGGCCGGCGTAGCCGCCGTCGGCCCACGCCCCGGACCCGGGAGAACCTGTCCTTCAGGTCGGTCAGGAGCCGGATGGCGCCGTCACGGTCCTGCACGCCGGCGGCGGTGACCAGCACGGTCAGCACCAGCCCGTTGGTCCGCTTGCCGGCGTCGTAGCCCCGGCAGGCGCGGGGGACGGTGTGTGATCCCTGTACGGACTGGGAGCCTGTGACCGCGGCCGTGGGGACGGGGTCGCGCCCGCGGCCCGCTCTTTCCTGCTCGCGCAGGGCGTCGTGCACCCGCCTCCACACCCGGCGCGGCTGAAGCGCACGAAGAAGCCGTAGACGGTGCCCACCCGGCGGGAAGCCGGCCGGGAGCGCGCGCCAGGGGATACCGCCGCGTACGACGTAGAAGACGGCGTCCAGCACCAGGCGGCGGGGCCACTTCTCGGGTCTTCCGCCCCTGCCGGCGCTGCTGGCCGGTGCCGGCAGCAGCGGGGCGATCAGCTCCCACTGGGCGTCGCTCAGCGACGAGGGGCAGGTGCGGGTGGCCAGGTCCTTGAAGCACCCGAGAGTGATCCGGGCATGACAAGCACGAGCAGGTAGGGCACGATGACATCCGAAGGGCTCCTCCGGCTTCCAGGCAGTATGACAACCACCTGGCTACCAGGAGCCCTTCACCCCCTCCCCGACCAACACACCCCAGCCCCCAGTTCCCAAACAACCTCCGAAGGACATGCGGTGGTGAGGAGAACGTGCAGTACGACATGAAGATGGGGAGAAGGCCCCGGGAGCACCATCGCGGTACCGGCGGTGGCCCCGTTCTGAGGCCTCGGGGCGTTGGGGGACGGGCCGTCGAGCTCTTTCCGAGTCGTGGAGCCGATCATCTAGCCTGTTCCGTGAATCACCGGGAGGTCCAATGACGCAACAGCCTCAACAGCCTCGACTGAACCCGGCCCACCATCCCCGGGCGGCTGGCGGGATCCGGCCGCACGACGTCGAGCAGGGGGCCGGGCGTGGGGACGGATCCGGGGCCGCGCCGTCGGCCGCGACGCGATCCGGTCCCGGCGCCGTCGAGGGAGCCGCGGCGGGGCCGACGACCGATGGGCAGGGCTCTCCCGGCCCCGCGACCTATGCGCCCGGAGCGCCGATCCCCCCGAACCGGGAGCGCATCACACTGCGCGCCTTCTCGACCCTCTCCTCGGCGTTCCTGCCGCTGGTCGGCGGAGGCTTCGGACTCGTGAGCCTCTACGGCGTCGTGGTGAACCTCCTGAGCGACGAGGGGACCATCGGCAATGCCGTCATCCTGGGAATCGTCGCAGCCTTCGCCCTGCCGGGCGCCGCCTTCATGTTCTCGATACGCACTGTGCTGGATCCCACGGGCATCCATGTGCGCGCCATCGGCAGGGAACGAGGCTACCCCTGGCCCGCCTCGCGCACCGGACTGTACGTCCGGATCGCCCCGGGAAGCGGCAGCGGTGCCAACCGCGCCTTCGCCTGCGTCGTCCTGCCCGATGGCAGCGACCTGGAGCTGATGGGCCTGTCGTGGACGGGGCCCTGGGTCCCCGCGATTGAGGCCAAGGGCGTGGCCGAGTGCAACCGTATCTGGCAGTGGGCCGTCGCCCGTGGCTACACCCGCGAGACCCACGAGTACGTGCCGCTGTCCGGGGCGCTGGGCGTTCACCAGGCGGTGCGCGAGAGCCAGGAGCGGCGCTTCGACCTGCGCTGACTGCGGCGCTGCGACTCGCCGGCGCTGACCGGCGACGCCTCCCGCCCCTGCCCATCCTCCGCCGGGGCGCCGACGCGGGCGGGACCGAGCAGGAGAGGCCGCCGCATCCTCAGAGGTAGTACCGCTGCCCCCGGTTCGCCACATCGGCGTCGGTCGTCTCGAAGTTCGAGGCCACCTGGCGCAGCGTCGAGGCGCCCGTTCCGATCTGCTTGGACGTCGAGGACAGGCCCTGGTCGAACGCGATCTTGGCGACCTCGTAGGGCGGCGGGAACAGGGGGGTGCACAGGAGTCCGAAGGGCAGCCCCGCCATCGCCGCCTGCGATGCCGACGACGCCTTGCCGAGACCGTCCTTGACCTGGTCCACGTGCGAGGCATGCGTGCGCCACACCTCGGGAGACACCTCAAGGTCCGCCATTACCGACCTCCGCGATTGAAAACGATCATGCCATCCGGTCCCACGCCGGGACCCCGCGGGCCCTGGCTGTGCGGATCCCGGCCGCTGCCGGGATCCGGAGCGTCCGACGCGCCCTCCGTCCGGGGACTGTAGGCCTTTCGCATCCGCTGGGCCAGATCCGACTCCGCGCCCCAGGCGTCCGAGGCGATCTTCGACGCCTTCGCGCCAGCCCTCGAGCGCGCCTTGTCGACGCAGTCCAGAATAGTCGTCGCCAGGTCGGAGGGGAACAGGTCCGTCGCCTCCCTCGTGAGCTTGAGGTCCACGAGTCTGCCCCGGGCGTCGACGGTCACGGTGACCATGCGGTCGCTCACCGTCTCCGCCTGCTCCTGCGACTGCCGTAGCCAGCTGTCCATTTACTCCTACGCGCGCTGCGCGGCGAGCTCGAACCTATCGGGCGTGGGGTTCTCCCTCCTTCGTGCGGGCATCCGTGCCACGAGGCGGCTGCGATGCGATCAGCGCCAAGGTCAGGGCCGTTGCGCCGCTGAGGCCGACTGTACCCGCCAGGTGCTGGCGCCGTTGCGGACCGAGGTCCGGCTGCGGCGCCGCCATCACCGGGGCGGCGGTCTCGAGCGTGCGGGAGCCGCGCGGGTTCGCGGGTCCCAGGGCGGCGCCGTCATTGATGAACGTGAGCGCGGAGTAGGGCGCGATCGTGTCTTAATCCCACTGACGAGCTTCACTCCGCCGGCGTCGTGCGCAGCGCCGTCACCGTCAGCCGGTAGGTCCAGTCCGCCGGGGTCTCGTCCGGATGGGCCGCTGCGACCAGGGCCGCGACGCCCCCGCGTACCCGGTCGCCAGGGCGGAGGAGGGCGTGGCCTGGCTGGCCAGGCCGACCAGGCCGGAGCCCGACACGCTGCGCGCCCCGATGGCTCCGGCGACGGCCGTGCCCTGGCCGCTGGCGTCCTCGGTGGCCCCACCGGCTCTGGTCAGGTCGACGCCCGCGGCGAGCGCCCCGTCGAAGTGCGGGTTGGCCTCCGCGATGCCGGAGTCGACGACGGCGACGGTCACGTCGCCGCCCCTGGTGAGCGACCACGCCCGTTCCATCCCGATCTGGGAGACGATCGGGGGGCCGTGGGGATGAGCGCCTCCCGCCCCTCCTCGCAGCTCGCGATCGCGTTGTCGTGAGTCGGCTTCTGGGGGTGGGCTCGGGCGTCGGCTCCGGCGTGGGCTGCCCGGTCTCGCTGACCCCGTCCCAGACCGCCTCCGTGGACAGCTCGACCCCCGTGGGGAAGAGCGCGAGCCAGGCCGCCGGCACCGCGACGACGCTGCCCTCCTCGTAGCCGAGTCTCGCCAGCGTGTCGGACAGCGTGCCGCTGAGACCCCGGGCCCGACCGGCGTCGGTGATGAGGAACACGGGGCCGATGCCGCCTCCGGCGGAGGCCCGGACGAGCGCGCCGGTGCCACCGGTCACCTTCACTCCTCCCGACTCGATCTGGTCGGCCGAGGCCAGGGTGGTTCTGGCCATCCCGGACGAGGAGGACTCACCGAGCACGGCGCACACGCTCGAGTCCGCCGCGGCGTCCTCGTCCAGGGTCGCGGGCCAGTCCTCCGGGGCCGCGGTCGTCGTGTTGACCTGGGTGAGGTCGGAGACGCTGACGTCCTGGACGGGCGCCGTGGCGCCCCCGCCCAACTTGTACAGCGTCAGGGAGACGTCATTGAGGGCCCCAGGCTCGAGTCGGACTGGACGACGTAGTACCTCTGACCACCGCTTGCGTCGTCCGTCACCGACAGCAGCATTCCAGCGACCGGGTTCCTGATCGTCGAGGACAGGCCGGTCACCGGCACCCCGGCATCGGGCACGGAGAAGCTCTGCATCGCGCTGCCCGGGGTGAATAGCGAGAGCCACGCGGCGTCGACCTCGGTGACGGGCTCAGAATCGACGCCGAGCGCGTGCAGGACCGAGCCGAGATTCTCCGCGGGCAGTTCGTGGCTGATCCCGTCCGCCACCAGGTAGGTCGTCCCGGCGACCGACACCAGGGTGTGCTGGATGGTGCTCAGGCCCTGCGGCGAGTCGCCCACGCCGGTGGCCGTCGAGCCCGAGGAGGTCGAGCAGGCGGTCCATCCATGGGCCACCAGGGAGCCGGCCCGGGGCAGCTGCTCGGGCGTGTCCTCGATGCCTACCTGGGAGCCGCGCTCGATCCCGTCCAGGACCGAGTTCTTGAGGGACGACTCCTGGAACTTGCCCGGCTCCGCGAGGAGGCGCGGCGCGCGGGCAAGCACGACGGAGAGCCGCTGCCCGCCCTGTTCGTCATCCTCGACGAGTTCTCGGAGCTGCTGTCGGACAAGCCGGACTTCATCGAGGTGTTCGTCGCCATCGGGCGCCTGGGGCGCTCGATGCAGATCCACCTGCTGCTGTCCTCTCAGCGCCTGGAGGAGTGCCGGCTCCACGGCCTGGAGTCCCATCTGTCCTACCGGATCGGTCTGCGCACCTTCTCCGCCGCCGAGTCGCGCATCGTCCCGGGGGCCGCGGACGCCTACGACCTGCCGCCCTACCCGGGCAGCGGCTACCTCAAGAGCGGTACGCGCGAGATGACCCGCTTGTGGGCCTGCTACGTCGCCGGCCAGCCGCCGGAGCGCGTCAACGCGGCGCTCGCGCCGGCGCCCACCGGGGAGCCCCGCGAGCGAATCGTCCCCCCGGGTCGTTCCGTTCTCGGCGCGCCCGGTCCACGACCGGACGGCGCCGCCACCCGTCGAGGAGGACGTCGATGTCGGCGACACCGGCGACGCCGTCGATGCCCGGGCGGCGGAGCCGGAGCCGAGCGCGCCTCCTCCGGCTCAGGACATCCAGTACGCCGAGATGACGACGATGGACATCGTCGTGGCGCGGATGGCCGGGCACGGCACGCCCGCGCATCAGATCCGGCTGCCTCCCATGAACGTCAGTGAGACCTTCGACTCGCTGCTGGGCGATCTCGTGGTGGATCCAGTGCTGGGCCTGGTGTCGCCGTCCTGGCGCGCCCGCGGCGACCTGGAGGTGCCCCTGGGCATCACCGACGTCCCCTGGAGCAGCGCCGTGAGTACTACAGCGTCGACCTGTCGGGGACCGGCGGGCACGTCGCCGTCATCGGCGGTCCGCTCAGCGGAAAATCGACGGCGCTGCGCTCCCTGGTCATGGGTCTGGCACTGACGCGCACCCCGGTGGAGGTGCAGGTCTACGTCATCGACCTGGGGGCGGGACGTTCTGGACCATGCTCGACCTGCCGCACCTGGCCGGCGTCGCCACCCGTGGCGAGCCCGACGTCGTCGCCCGGATCATGGCCGAGGTGTCGGCGCTGCTGGACGATCGCGGCGCGCGCCCTGGCCCACGGCGCCAACGACGCCTGTCGTGCGATCGCGGAGGCGTGGACCGGTCCGCAGGGGCCCAAGCTGCGTCTGCTGCCCACGCGCATCGACCTGGCGACGCTTCAGGAGCAGGTGCCGCCGGGCGGCGCCCCGGTCATCGGGATCAACGAGGCGCGCCTGGAGCCCGTGCGCCTCGACATGAGCCACGACCCGCACTTCATCGTCCTGGGCATGCCAAGACCGGTCGGAGGCGCCAGTCGCGCCATGTTCGAACCGATCACCCAGACGCTGAACGACTTGTCGACACTCGGCATCATGCTGCCCGGAAGTCCCGACGAGGGGCCGCTGCTCGGGCGGCAGAAGCCCATTCCTGAGCCTCCGGGACGAGCGCGCCTCATCAGCCGCGACCACGGGGTCCAGTCGCTCCAGCTCGCCTGGGCGCCTCCCACCCGGTAACCGTCCCGGTGGCACCGCTCGACGCCGTCGGCCTCGGGCCCCGACCGGGGGCGCTCGCCTCGGCGAGGCGGTCCGCCCTCGCGCGCCACCGCAGTGCGGGGCGGGGGCGCCGGTACAGTCGTGCGCATGGCAAAGGGTCGAAAGGGAGGCGGCACTCCGCCGCGCAGGAGGAGGCGTCGGACGGGCGGTGCTCGTTCCTCGTCCGGCGCGGGCTCCGGTCACGTGCGTCGTTCCACCTCGGGCTCTCGCGTTCCCGGAACCCCGCGTCCCGCGCGTGGCGGCCGTACGAGTCGTACGAATAAGCCCTTGCGCCCTGCGGCCGGGGGGCGTTCGGGCAAGGCGCGGCGATCGGCCGGGGAAGCCCGCTCCGCGGCCAGTGGTCGTTCGAGCGAGGGCCGTCGGCCGGCCGGGGAAGCCCGCCGGACCGCCTCTGGCCGGCCCGCCGCGGGCACCGGCCGGCCCCGTTCCTCCTCCGGTTCCAGGCAGGCCGCGCGGGGGACGGCCCGCAGTGCGCGCACCGTGACGACCCAGGAGGGGCATCCGTCGCGCTCCGGCGCGCGTCGACGCCCGGCGGCCGCTGGCCGCGGTCGCGGGACGACTGCGGGCTCCGCCGCCGGGGGACCGGGTCGTCCCTCCGGTTCCCGGCTGCGACGCGCGGCCGCCGGCATCCCGCCCCGACCGCGGTACTGGCTTCGCTGGCTTCTGGTCATCGCCATCGCTCTGGCGGTCATCGGTGCTCTCGCCTACACGATGATCGCCGGTGCCGGGTGGGTCCGCGGCACCATTCGCAGCCAGGACGACGCCGAGGCCGCCAGCCAGATCCGCACCGTCTACCCCGCTCCCGTCGCCTGCGATGACGCCCATCTCCGCATCGCCATGGACGCCCCCAAGGAGACCGCCGTCGGCGCCGGCGTGAGCATCGACGTCACGCTCACCAATGAGGGGGACGACGCCTGCCTCCTCGATATCGGCGGCGCCTCCCTGGGCGCGGTCATCAGCTCGGGCGACCAGACCGTGTGGGACTCCACCGCCTGTCCGGCCGACCCCACTGAGCGTCCTCTGCTCGTCGATGCCGGGGAGTCCGCCGACGCCTCCTTGAGGTGGAGAGGCGCCTCCGCGGAGGCCAGTTGCTCTCCTCCGTCCTCGAGCCCGTCCCCCTCCCCGACTCAGAATCCGGAGCAGAGCCCGACTCCCGGCTCGACGCCGGAGGCCTCGGCGAGCCCCGAGGCCGGCGCCACGGCGACTCCGTCACCGGTTGATCCGAGCGTGGCCGCCGCGGGCACCTACCGGATCCACCTGCGGCTCGGCGGCACCGACGTCACCGGTGAGCAGGTTTTCGTCATCAAGTGAGACGGGGCGGGTTGAGGCCGGGTGAGATCGAGAGGGCGCAGTGGGCCCGCGCGCCCCGCCCTCACGCGTAGCGGTCGACGATGGAGACCTCGGCCAGGCGCGAGAGCCCGTCGCGCAGGGTGCGCGCCTGCCCCGCGTCCACGCCGTCCGCGGCTTGGAGCTCCTCGACCGTCGCGCCGAGGATCGCCTGGAGCGAGTCCCAGGTGCGCACGATCGTGCGTGCCGTCGACAACGGCAGACGCGGGATCTTCGCGAGGATCCGCAGTCCCCGCGGCGAGATCGAGGCATCGAGCTCCTGGCCGTCGTCGCCGCCGATGCCCATGGAGCGGGCGACCATGGCCATGTCGAGCAGTGCGGGGGAGCCCACCCACTTGAGTCGGGCGTCGACGGCGGCCGTGTCCAGCCCCACCGGCAGGTAGTCGGACAGGAGGAAGTCCCGCTCCGCCATGAGACCGCGTGTGAGCTCTTCGAGCTGGAGGGCGAGCAGACGCCCGTCGGTGCCGAGCTCGACGACGTAGCCGTCGATGTCCGAGGCGATGCGACGCACCATCTCCAGCAGCTGGAGGACCGAGGTGACTTCGCGGACGGTGACGAGATCCTCGATCTCAAGGGCGTCCAGGCCCGCCGAGGTCTCGTCGAGACGCGCTTTGTACCGCTCCAGGGTGGCCAGCGCCTGGTTGGCCCGGGCGAGGATCGCCTCACTGGGCTCGATGACGTGACGCCTGCCGTCGACGTACAGGGAGATGATCCGCATGGACTGGCTCACGGAGATGACCGGGTAACCGGTCTGGCGAGCGACGCGCTCGGCCGTGCGATGACGCATCCCGGCCTCGGCGGTCTCGATGGATGCATGGGGGAGGAGCTGGACGTTGGCGCGCCGGATGCGTCCCGCGGTGCGGTCCACGACGACGGCGCCGTCCATCTTGGCCAGCTCGCGCAGCCGCGCGGCGGAGAGCTCGACATCGAGGTTGAATCCCCCCGACGAGATCGACTCCACCATCTCGTCGTAGCCCAGCACGATGATCGCCCCGGTGCGACCCCGCAGGATGCGCTCCAAGCCGTCGCGCAAGACGGTTCCGGGTGCGACGAGCGTCAGGGTCTCGCGCACCAGGTTGCCGGGCTTGCCGGTCGGTTCAGTCATGCACATCTCCAGGCGGGGACAATGGGGCTGGGGCACCGATCGGCGCCCCGAGGGCCAGGTGGCGTCATCGTATCCGGGTCCCCGTCGTCCCGCTGTGAGGCGCATCGCGCACGGCTGCGTGCCCGACGCACGTCCCCCGCGCCCGTGCAGGACTCGTGCAGTGGTCTCCGAGTGCCCGCCACTGCTCCGCCACGGCCGTCCCCCGGCATCCCGGTCCCGGCTTCGCCTCGTCATTCCGGCCTCGGTCTCCGGGCCCCGTCATCTCAGCGCCTCAACTGCGGGGCAGGGCCGCTCCGACCGCCTCGCCCACGTGCCCCACCGGCAGCACCCGCATGCCGGTGACGGCGCGCAGCTCCTCCGAGCCCGCCAGGGGCACGATCGCCCGATCGAAGCCCAGTCGCGCGGCCTCCGCCAGGCGCCGCTGGATACCGACCGTTGCGCGGACCTCCCCGGTCAGGCCGACCTCCCCGAAGGCGACCAGTCCCGCGGGCGTGGGAAGGTCGCGCGCTGCGCTGACCACGGCGAGGGCCACCGCCAGGTCTGCGGCGGGCTCGACCGCGCGGGCGCCTCCCACCGTGGAGACGTACACGTCCGAGCCGGAGGTGTCCACGCGCATGCGGGCCGTGAGCACCGCCAGCGCCATGGCCACGCGCGAGTGATCCACCCCCGAGGTCGTGCGCCGCGGCGAACCGGCGGTGCCGCCCGCCACGAGCGCCTGAACCTCGACCGGCATGGGGCGGCGCCCCTCCAGGGTGACGGTCGCGCAGGTGCCCGGCACCTCCGAGCGCGCTGCGGACAGGAACAGGCCCGAGGGGTCGGCCAGGCCGATGATGCCGCGTTCGCCCAGGTCGAAGCAGCCGACCTCGTCCGTTGGCCCGTAGCGGTTCTTCACCGCGCGCAGCAGGCGCAGGCGGGCGTGGCGGTCCCCCTCGAACTGGCAGACGACATCGACCAGGTGCTCGAGCACACGTGGACCGGCGATCCCGCCGTCCTTGGTGACGTGACCGACCAGGAGGACCGGTATTCCACGCTCCTTGGCCACGGCGATCAGGGCCCCGGCGACCGCTCGCACCTGGGCGACACCGCCCGCCGAGCCTTCGATCTGCGCCGAGGCGATAGTCTGCACCGAATCGACCACGAGGAGCGAGGGGCCGGTCGCCTCCACCTGGCCGAGCAGCGCCCCCAGCTCGGTCTCCGCCGCGAGCAGGAGCGCCGGGTCGATGCCACCGATGCGCTCCGCCCGCAGGCTGACCTGGCTCGCGGACTCCTCGCCGGTGACGTAGAGGACGGGGCCCTCGCTCCGCCGACGGGCCGCCGCCGCGGCCTTGGCGGCGACGTCGAGAAGCAGGGTGGACTTGCCCACCCCAGGCTCGCCCGCCAGCAGCACGACGGCACCGGGGATGATCCCACCGCCCAGAACCCGGTCGAGCTCGCCGACGCCCGTGGGACGGGCGCGGGCCTCCTCGGCGCTGACCTCGCCGATGGGACGGGCCTCGACGGCGGGGGACACGACCAGAGTGCGGACCGGGGCGACTCCGCTCGCGATCGGGGCATCGGACCCGGGAGCCTCGATGAACTCCTCGAGCGTGCCCCAGGCCCTGCACTCGCGGCACTGGCCGAGCCACTTGGGGCTCGTCCAGCCGCACTCCGTGCACACGTAGGAGGTGCGTGTCCTGGTGCTCTTGGTCGAAGCCATGGTGTCAGGCTAGCGAGCGCCACCGACATGAATCGGCCGTGGAGGGGAACGGTCGCCGGGCTCGCGAGACCCCGGTCGGCACGCCGGCGGCCGGCTCGGCTCTTCCTCGTGCCTCCGGTCTTGGTGATACTGGTCCGATCGGCACGCCGGCGGCCGGGCTCAGCTCCTTCGCGATCCGTCCTGGCCGTACGGGGGCCGGACCTCCATCGGAGGCGTCTGACCGTAACCAGAGGCCGGCCGCCACCCGTAGCCCGAATCGCCCGAGCCGCGCTCGGGGGTCCGAGGCTGCTGGGCCTGTCCGTATCCGGAGGCCGGGGCCTGGGCCTGTCCGTACCCGGAGGCCGGGGCCTGGGCCTGCCCGTACCCAGAAGCCTGAGCCTGGGCCTGCCCGTACCCAGAAGCCTGAGCCTGGGCCTGCCCGTACCCAGAAGCCTGAGCCTGGACCTGCCCGTACCCGGAGGCCGGGGCCTGGGCCTGCCCGTACCCAGAAGCCTGAGCCTGCTGGGACTGGCCGTAGGACGCCGCCTCCTCCGAGCGGGACATCTGCTGGCCGTATCCCGCTGGAGCGGATTCCGCTGGACCGGCCGGGCCGCCGTACGAGGAAGGGCCCGATTGGCCGGACGGATTCGTCACCGGCATCGCACCCCGCCCCGGGGCGTTCGGATCCGGGCGCGACTGACGCTTCAGGAGTGCCTCATCGATCAGCTTGACCAGGCCCACCAGGACGAGTGTGGGGAAGATCAGCACGATGTAGGGGATCCTCACGCGACCGGTGGCATTGGTGGTGATCCAGACGAGGATGCCGATGGTCAGTGCGATGCCGAGGATGATCGCGACCACCAGCAGCGGGTAGTACGCGGCGGAATGGGTCTTGTTCTGAGGGTTCTGAGGGTTCTGAATGCTCTGAGGCGGTTGGGCTGTCATGACTGCTCGTTTCCCTGGAGTTCGCCATCGGCCGGTCGGGTGGACCGGATGCGGCGGCACGCGGCGGAGCACGGGGACGATACCGGGGTGCCGATGGGATGGGCGCCCGTCATCTTAACGGCGCGCGGAGCCGGGAGGAACCGGTTGAACCCCGTTCGGGCGCGGCTCACGCGTCCTTCAGGACGGCGCGCGCGGTCGCCTCGTCGGTGACCAGGGCGGACAGGTAGCCGCCGCGCAGTGCGGCTCGGATGGCCACGATCTTGTCGGGACCCGCGGCCACGCCGACGACGAGCGGGATCTCCCTGAGCCGCTCGGGGTCGAGGCACAGGGTGCGGTCGCACAGGGCGGTGTGCACATGGCGGCCGCTCGCATCGAGGTGGTGGCCGCACACGTGCGCCACCACATTCCGCTTGCGGCACTCGCGCACGACCTCGGGGGTCATCCAGCGGCGCAGCAGGGGACTGACGGAGGTCCCGACGGTGCCCACACCGGTCAGGGCGATGTCGCTGCGCGCCGCGAGCTCCAGCGTCGTGGCGACCTGGTCCTCCTCGCGCACGGCTCGGGCCAGGGCCAGGGAGTCGAAGACGAGCGGCACGGTCAGGGAGCGGAAGCGGCCGCCGAGCCGCAGGGACAGGTTGCGGCACACGTCCGGTCCGTCCTCCGTGTTGAAGGACTCCCCGACGCTTCCGAGCATGGCCACGGCGGTCGAGGAGGGCCAGCTGCGCTCGGGCGTGTGATGCACGACGGCGGCCACGGCCCGCCCGTTGGACACCGCGATGACGCTGTGCGGCCCGCAGCTCTCCAGGAGCAGATCGGCGGCGGTGCGGGCGACATCGGGCCCGACGTCGGATCCGTTGCCGGGCGTCGCCTCGCTCACGCGGGCGGTCTTGAGCCCGAAGGCGTCCACGAGTCGCTTCTCCAGAGCCATGAGGCGCTCGATGGGGTGCGCCACGGTGACGGTGACGACGCCGACCCGGCGCGCCTCGGCGAGCATGCGGGAGATCGTCGGGCGGGAGTAGCCCGTACGGCGGGCGATCTCCGTTTGACCGAGGCCCTCATCCCAGTACATGCGGGCGACCTCGAGCAGCAACGATGCGCGATTGCGAGTCAGGTTACCGCACATGCGTTCATTGTAGGGGGATCGTGATGGTCTCCGCTCCAGTTCTAGGCTCGTCATTCTGGTTCTTCCTTGATCGCGCCGAGATCACACGTGCACAGATGTGCGCAGAGAGGCTCCAGGTCTCGACGACGGGTCCATACGTTGGTCTCGTCGGGCAGCGGTCTCGGGACCTGGTCCTCGGAGCTCGGCCGTCGTGCCCGCACCGTTTACCGATCAGTTGTTCGAAGGAGAGCACCATGGGCATCGTCCGCACCATCCACGGCGACGTCGACCCCTCGACACTGGGCGTCGTCAACGCCCACGACCACCTCATCCGCGTCGGCGCGGGCGAGGTCTACATCGACCCCGACCACCTCCTCATCGACGAGGACAAGGCCGTTCAGGAGGCCACCTACTTCGTCGAGGCCTCCAAGCGCTTCGCGCCGGGGGCCACTATCGTCGATATGTGCCCCGCCTCCTCGGGGCGCGGCGTCCTCAAGCTCCGCAGGGTCGTCGACCGCGTCCCCGACCTCCAGGTCGTCCAGACCACGGGCTTCCACCAGCAGAAGGTCTACCTGGAGTGGCGCCAGTCCTGGGTCAACCAGTACACCGTCGCCGAGATCGCCGACCTGC
>ERZ772967.1913-NODE-1913-length-13790-cov-4.718238_pt1 | contig 13790 bp, 11 predicted proteins | sample MGYA00511677_ERZ772967 | MGnify/ENA primary metagenome ERZ772967 (study PRJEB29015, sample SAMEA2737931) | human oral metagenome | biome: human oral; feature: human-associated habitat; material: dental | place: China | collected 2146 ...
CGTTGAACAAGGCGAGGCTGGCATTGATGATTCGTGTGTAAGTGTTGACTTTAGCAATGCGCGGCATGGGATACACTCCTTTGTTTTATAGGCTGTATGAAGTAGGCAGCCAGTTGGGTTCTGCGTGTAATTCTACCTGAAATTGAGTAAATACTGTATTACAAACATATTGTGCCAGCTGGTGGATATCTTGCGCGGATGCATTGTTTTTATTCACCAAAACCAAAGCCTGCTTGTCATGCACTGCCGCACCGCCAATCTGATGGCCTTTCAGACGGCATTGGTCAATCAGCCAGCCGGCCGCGAGTTTGACCGAACCGTCAGGCTGCGGATAGCGTGGCATATTGGGGTATTGCTGCAACAAATCGGCAGCTTTTTCAGCGCTGACAACTGGGTTTTTAAAGAAACTTCCGACATTACCAAGTACGTTAGGGTTAGGCAGTTTACTGTTGCGGATTGCACACACTGCATCGGAAACATCTTTGGCCGTCACTTCTCGGCCTTGGCTCAATTCGGCAACCGCTGCTGCCAAATCGCCATAGCCCAAGTTCGGCACAAAATGCTCTTTCAATGCAAATACAACCGAAACAATCACATAACGGCCTTTGCCTTCCTGTTTGAACAGGCTTTCACGGTAGGCAAAGTCACAGTCGGCATTGGAAAGCTCGACAAAGGTTTCCGTATCCAAATCAAAGCAGCGTACGCTATGGATAACATCTTTCGCTTCAACACCATATGCACCGATGTTTTGTACCGGAGACGCGCCGACCGTACCCGGAATCAGGCTCAGGTTTTCCAGCCCGCTTAAACCCAGCCCAACCGTATGCAAAACAAAATCATGCCAAATTTCCCCGGCTTGCGCTTCGATATAAACCAGGTCGTCTGAACGCTCAATTTCACGAATTCCCTTGTTTTCCATATGAACAACCAGACCGGCGTAGTCCTCCATCAAAAGGATATTGCTGCCGCCGCCGAGCCATAACACAGTATCTCGGTTGAACTCGGGCAGTCGGACGATGTCGCGCAACTCGTCGGCATGTTTGAGTGCGACAAATGCTTGAGCTTGGGCTTTCAGGCCGAAAGTGTTGTAGGAGGTGAGGTCGGTTTGGTATTGGATGGGTTGCATGGGCTTAACTTTAAAATAGGAATTCGTTGATTAAATAGCGTAATCATTGGAGAAAGACTGCTTGTATTTTTCAGACGGCCTGATGCGATTTGACCATCTCTTTACTGCAAAGCTCCAGGCACCATACCAATGCGATGGCGGCAATCGTCAGTGAAACGGTCAGCGCGGTCCAGAAGCCGTAAATGCCCATATCGACATGATAGGCAAGCAGGTAGCCGGGCAGCAGGCCGCAGCCCCAGAAAGCGGCGGCATGGATGAACATCGGCATTTTGGTCACTTTATAGCCGCGCAGCGCATATGAAGCGATACATTGGGTGGCATCTGCCAGTTGGAATAGGGAGGCGAAAAATAAAACGGTCGCGGCAATGCCTAATACTGCCGCATCGTTGGTGTACATACTGGCTAACTGAAAGCGAAAGATGACCAAGAGCAGTGCGGTACAGGTGGCAAGTACCCAGCCCAACACCAGCGAAACGCCTGAAATATAACGCGCCCGCAAAAACTCGCGTCTCCCGAGCGAAAAGCCTACGCGCACCGTGCTTGCCGAGCCGACGCTTTGCGGAACCATATACAAAATGCCCGACAGGCTGATGACGACTTGTTGCGCGGCGACATAATCCTCGCCGAATGGCGCCACCAAAAAGACGATAAACGAAAACGCGCTGGCTTCTAGAAAATAAGACAAGCCGATGGGTGCGCCGATTTTCCAAATCTGTTTGAAAGCCGTCAAATCGGGTTTGCCGATTTTTGCCGTCAAACCAAACGGACGGAAGAATTTTTCTTTGGCGATATAAAGCCACAAAGCCAATGCGCTGAACCAAAATACCGCCGCCGTTGCCACGCCGCAACCTGCGCCGCCTAAAGCAGGCATACCGAATTTGCCGTAAACGAACACATAGTTCAGCGGTACATTTAACACAAATGCCGCAAAGCTGACCAACATAATCACGCGCGGACGGTTCAAGCTTGAGGCATAGGCGTGCAGGGCACGGTGTATCATGGCGGCCGGCATTGCCAAGCTGGTAAAGAACATATATTGCGCCATCGTGTCTTCGACATAATCGTTCAATGTCAGCCAATGACGGAAAGGCGTAATCATCGCCCACATCAGCAGCATGCCGAATACGCCCAAACACAAGCCAAACCAAATGCCCTGCATTCCTGTTTTGCCAACTTCTTCGGTTTTACCTGCGCCGTATAGCTGGGCAATCATCGGGTTCAATGCCGCCATCACGCCCATAAAGGTAATGTAAATCGTCGAGAATGCGCTGCTGCCCAAAGCCACCGCGGCCAAATCTTCCTTACCTGCGCCACCGGCCATTACCGTATCGACAAAACCAATACCCACTTGCGCCACTTGCGCCAACAGCATAGGCAGGGCGAGGGCAGTAAGCAGGCGGGTTTCTTTTAAGAAAACAGGAAAGGTAAAGCGGTTGAGGTTCAGTAGCATAATGATGTGTGGATTGAGGATAAAGGCCGTCTGAAATGGAAACTTAAAATTATAAAGGGTAAAGCTGATAAGCAGACAATATGTTGTTTAATCGCTAAATTTTTCAGACGGCCTTAAATGTCGGATGTCTTTTTACTGCTTCCAACCAGCTGTCCGGCGTTTGAAACTGCATCAGGCCGTCTGAAAGCGAAACCGCGGCTTGGGTAGTCGAAGCGCGAGTCAGTTTTTCGTTGGTTTCGGCATCGTAAATGGTGTAATCGATACGCAGGCAGCTTTCGATTTCGACAATGTCCATATCAACGCGGATTTTTTGGCCGAAACGGGCAGGGCGGATGTATTTGAGGTTCATCTGCACAATCGGCCAGCTGTACCCTTGCCGTCCCATTACGTTGTAGTCGTAACCGATGGAAGACAGAAAAGCACAACGTGCGGTTTCAAGGTATTTGACATAGTTGCCGTGCCACACGATGTGCATGGCATCTACGTCAAAAAAAGGAACTTCAGTTTCAAAGCTGTGTTGGCAGTAGATGTGTTTTTTCATGGTTTAAAAGAGTGAATGTGATGGTTTCAGACGGCGTCTTCGCCCCAAAAATCATAAAAATTGAACCATTGTAGCGGATTTTGCGCACATTCTTGCGCCAAAATGTCGGCAAAACCCTGCATCGCGTCTTTGACGGCAGCCTCGCGGTTGCCGCGTTTCCAGCTGGAAGTATCGGTAAAGCGGCGCAGTTTCAAATGATAGCGGCCGTTTTGTTTGACGCAAAACAGCGTGTTTACCTGCGTTTTTAAAAGCGCAGCCAATAGCCATGCACCTTGCGGCATAGGGGCCATGTGGCCTAAGAAATTAATGTCGGCGGTTTTCTCGCCGCGTACAGGCACGCGGTCGGCCGCGATGGCAATCCATTCGCCCTCTTCGATACGGCGGTTCAATTCCATCATCAGGGTGGTGTCCAAATCTGTTACCTGAATCAGACGGATATGATCTGCGCCGGCTTTTTGCAATGCCTCGTTAAATGCCTGCGCATGTTTGCTGTGCACCAATACGTTGAGTCTGAAATCTTTATGGTGCGACACCAGCGCACGGCAAACTTCGGTATTGCCCAAGTGCGAACAGGCAAAAATCTGGCCGCGTTCGTTGCGCTTGATTTGCGAATAGATGTCGTCCGGATCTTCAATCACTAAATCTTCATAACGGATTTTGCGTTGCCACACGGCAAAACGGTCGCAAACCGCTTCGCCAAATGCGACGAATTGTTTGAATACGCTGTGTTTCGGCAGGACGATATGGGGAAAGGCCGTCTGAAGACGGGTTTGATAGCGTAAGACATGACGGCGCGGTTTGGGCGCGGTTGCATAAAAATAAAGCACCACAAACCAAATGCACGGCCTCATGAAAAAAGCCGGCAGATAGCGCACCATCAGTGTGGTCAGAGCAAGAAACAGGCGGCTGCCGCGTTCGGGCTGCGCCGCCCAATGGGTTTGTTTATTGTCGGTCATGGTTTCAGACGGCCTTTCCGAAAACTTTACCCAATCGGTGTTTCAACATACCGAAAAACAGCCGTGTGTGCATTTTGCTGATGCGGACATTGTCGGCAAAGGCATCAAAGTGAGACACGCCGTCGGCGGCATATTGGACGGGCGTTTTAATCCAAACCGGTTTGACGTTGCGCCAGTACAGGCGGATAAGGATTTCCGTGTCGAAGTCCATGCGGTCACCTACGGTTTCTTCGCGGACGACGGATAGCGCGGGTGCAAGCGGATAGAGGCGGAAGCCGCACATACCGTCTTTGATGTCGCATGACCAAGTGTGCAGCATATTCCAGAAATCGGTAATTTTGCGTCCGTAAAGCCGTGCTTTGGGCGCATCATCGCCGTATTGCGGCCAGCCGCAAACAACGGCTTCGGGGTTTTGTTCTGCTGCTGCGAGGAGTTTGGGCGTATCGTTCAAGCAATGCTGGCCGTCTGCATCAACCTGCAAAACGTGGGTATAACCATGTTCTTGCGCGTATTCCAAGCCGGTTTTGACCGCTGCGCCTTTGCCGCCGTTGATGGGGCGGTAAAGGACATCAATGCCGTCTGAAACCAAAGCCTGCAATACAGGTTTGCATTCTTCGCGTGAACCGTCGTCCACAATTAAAACGTTTAAACCGAAGCCACGCATGGTTTGGGCAACGTGGCTGATGGTGGTCGGATGGTTGTAATGTGGAATAAGGGCCAGGGTTTTCATAAATATTTTTTAGACGACGTTAACACAATGCAGAGTATAGCAAATAAACATGCCATGGCGTTTGAAAAGGCCGTCTGAAACGGCGAGGACAAAATCGTTTGATTTCGTTTTTCACTGTTTCAGACGGCCTTTGGTATGCCATTAATTCAGCATTGTGCATGACCGACATCGAGGCATAAATCATGGAATTCGTTGAGCGTGCTGCGGTGTCCGATGCTGATGATGATGCTGTCGGGCAGTTTTTGCTTTAGGGCACGGTAGAGCATGGCTTCGGTCGGTTCGTCCAAAGCGGCGGTGGCTTCATCGAGCAGGATGACTTTGGGCTGCGAGAGCAGGGCGCGGATGAAGGCGACGCGTTGCAGTTCGCCGGGGGAGAGTTTGTGTTGCCAGTCGTCGGTTTTATCCAATTTATCAATTAGATAACCTAAACGGCAGGTGTTCATGGCTTCGGCTAGTTCGGGATGCTGTTTGTCGATGTTGGGGTAACAAATCGCGTCGCGCAGGCTGCCTTGCGCCGTGTACGGGCGTTGCGGCAGGAAGAGGATGTCTTGATGCGGCGGACGGCTGACTTTGCCGCTGCTGCCGAACGGCCAAAGCCCCGCCAGCGCGCGCAGCAGCGAGGTTTTGCCGCAACCGCTCGGACCGCGTATCAGCAGGGAATCGCCGCTTTTGAGATTGACGTTGATGCCGCTCAACAGGACTTCGCCGTTGTGGCGGAACAGGGCGACGTTTTCCAGCGAGAGGTCGTCTGAAACTTCGGTAATGTCGGGTTGCTGCGCGCTGTGTTGTTCTTCCGTACTCAGCAAAAATCCGTACAGACGCTCCAGTCGGGCGCGGTAGGCGGTGAATTTGTTGTAGAACATCCGAAAGAAGGACAGGGCGTTTTGCAGTCGGGCGAAGGCTTGGACGGTCTGCTGGATGTCGCCGATTTTGATTTGTCCGGCAAACAGGCGCGGGGCTTGCAAAATAATGGGGAAGAGCTTGATTCCGTTGGTGAACATATCGTTAAAGCCGCTCAGGCAGACGCTTTGTCGCGCAATACGCCAACGGTTGCGGATGATGGCTTTGAAGCGGTCGGAAAGCTGGTCGTGTTCGTGTTTTTCGCCGCTGTAAAACGCCACGCTTTCGGCGTGGTCGCGCACGCGGATGAGGGAGTAACGGTAGTCGCCGTTGAGCTTTTCGTTTTCATAGTTGTAACGAATCAACGGGTTGCCTATCCACATGGCGATAAAGGTCGCCAAAATCACAAAGATAAAGACGAACCAAACAATGCCGCGGGGAATGTCAAAGCCGAACACGGTCAGAATGCCTGCCAAGCCCCATAAAACCACGGCAAATTCCAGCGAGGTAACGACCGAATTGACCATGCCGCGCACAAATTCTATGGTCGAAGCGATGAAATCCTGCGCGTCCTGTTGGATACGCTGGTCGATGTTGTCCGGTGCATGGCGGCGCATTTGCAGGCGGTAGTAGTTTTTGTCGGCAAGCCAGCGCGAAGTCAAAACTTCATTGAGCCGCTCTGACCATTTAATCGCCAAGCCTTGATCGAGAAAGTCGTTGACGACGTTGTTAAACGCCCGCACCAGCACCACGCCGGCGTTCATCGCGGCAAACATCCAAAACGCGGAGGCGTTTAAATCCTGCATCGAGTCGTAAAGCCCTTTGGACATAAAGGTACTCAATACATTCAGCCGCACTTCGGTTAACAGCAGCGCAATCATCGCCGTAATCAGCAGCAATACTTTGACCGCGCTTTTCGGTGTCAGGCACAGCCGCAGGATATAGGCAAACTCACGCCCGAAGCGCGTTTTACGTGCCAAAAACAGAATCACCGCCGAGGCGGCGGCGACCATCAATAAGGTTTGTAACAGCCAAGACGGCGTGGAATAAAGCTCGATTTGCCATTTTTGCATGGGGTGTTCTCTGAAAGGAAGTAAAGGCCGTCTGAAAGGACGGCAAATTTATTTGACTATGGTAACTGTAATAATAGTTTTCTGAATTGTTGTATTTTCTGTATTTACAAACGGTTCTTATTTGTTTTTGTGGAAAGCAGAAATCTTATCAAATATAATCACAAAACTAAATTACTTTGTAATTTTTTACCCGATATTAAGAATTATTAATATTTCAAATCAGAAGGTATTTTATGAACAGCAAATTAGCCCTGATGCCGCTTGTGGTTGCAAGCGCATTCGCCTACGCCACCGATGAAGCCACTTCTGCTCCCGAAGCATATGCGGAAGTGCAGGAAGTCAAAGTTCAAGCCAATGCCAAACGCGTGAAGGCCGCGCGTTCGTATTCTATTGCCAGTGACGGCGATATGCGCGACCGTGTGAATTTGGGTGTGTTGGGTAAAGCCAACGCCTTTACCGCTCCGATTACTGTCGTCAATTACGACGAAAAAGCCCTCAACAACACCGAAGCGCGTACTTTGGTGGATGCCGTAGCGAAAAAAGACGCTTCGACTTGGCAGTTTGGCGGCGAAAGCAACACATTGACCGGCCTGTATTTCCGCGGTTATCAGCTTGATGCGCGCCAATTCAGCGTCAACGGTTTGGCAGGTATGTACGGCACGCAAGGCACGGCTAGCGTGCAAGTCGGCTCCGCACAACTGATTAAAGGCGCGTCCACCGCCGTAAACGGCATGGATCCTGAAGGTGCGGTATCCGGTTCCGTCAACATCGAAACCAAAAAAGCCGCGGACGAAGGCAACCGCAAAATCGGTTTGGGCTGGTTCAGCAACAACCGCGCCCAAGGTACGTTCGACTTGGGTCAACGCTTCGGCGAAAACAAAGAATTCGGTGTGCGCGCCAACGGCAAACTGCGCCACGGCGATACGCCACGTGACGGTTACAGCGAGGACAACAAAGAATTTGCTTTGAATGCAGATTATCGCGGCGAAAAATTGCGCGTGGCGTTTGATTCCATCTACGCAAAACGTAAAACCAACGGCGGCCGCGCACGTATGCAGGATATTCAAAACGCTGATGGTCGTTTGTTTGATGCGCCTGATGGTAAAGTGAATTTGCTACCAAGTTGGAACTGGCAAAATACCGTCGGCCAAACCAATATGCTGACCTTTGAATGGGATGCGTTTGAAAATGCACAAATTACCGGCGGTATCGGCTACAACAAAGCGCGTTATTACGGTACGCTGATTTCCCCGACGGTCTGTTACACCACTAACCGTCGCGGCGTTGTCTCTTCCAGTCAAACTGAAACCTGCAATTCGGCACTGCAATATGCGCCTGGCACGGCGCGCCTGACCGACCAATATTTTCGCACCTTGAGTATGAATTTGTCCGCACGTGGCGAATTTGAAACTGGCCCGGTCACGCACAACTGGAGTACAGCTTTTGACCGCATCGTCCGTCAGCGGGCAACCGTTCGTGGCTCAGGTGTTGGTTCCAGTGGCGGTATTATTTATGCAAATCGAGATATAGAAAGCCAATTGGCATCTTTTCAAGCCGATTACCCGACCTCGTGGGAGAGTATGGCAAATCTTGATGCCAATATCAAAGTCAACAGCCTGGCCTTGTCTGACACACTGGGCTTTGCCGACAACAAATACCGTCTGACTTTGGGCGGACGTTTCCAAGCAGTTGAATACACCAATAAAAAAGAAGGTCAAAGCGGAGATTCCAAACGCTTCAGCCCGATGCTGATGGCTGCATGGGTACCGCAACCTGATTTGGTCGTTTACGGCAACTACATGGAAGACTTGGAGCCAGCCGATATCAAAACCGACGATGACGGCAATACCACCATGTCCAAACCGCGTGTCAGCCGTCAGTTTGAAGTGGGTGTGCGTAAAAACTGGGGCGATTTCGTAACCACATTAAACGCGTTCCAAATCAAACGTCCGGGCTACTGGAGAGGTCAGACAACCACTGATCCAAAAACTAATAAGACAACGCTGACTTACGGCAACAATTCTGATTTTGCCCGTTATAAAGCATTAGGCGGCGCAGCCGGCGACGAGCAAGGCATGGAACGCAGCCGCGGTATCGAGTTCAACACCTATGCGAACTTGCTCAACAATACTTTGCGTCCGTCTTTGGGCCTGATGTATCTGCAATCGACCGTGAAAGACTACCCAAATTCACGAGATATGCTGGTTAACGGCGTACAAGTCGCCAATCCGCGCGTGATTGCCAAAGCAGGCGTTGAGTGGGACACACCGTTTGCTAAAGGCTTGACCTTGAACGGCAATGTTTCGTACTTCGGTAAATCCTACCAAGACACGCAAAAACAATACGCCTTCCCTTCTTACACTTTGGTTGACGTAGGCGCACGCTACAAAACCAAGCTGGGCAAAAATACCCTGACCGTCAGCAGCTCGGTAGAAAACCTGTTCAACAAAAACTACTGGCAGGTACAGCGCGGCCAATACGACCGCAGCTTCGCCGTCGTCGGTATGCCGCGCACTTATTGGCTGAAAGCGGAATTGGATTTCTAATCTGATTTCGATTTGACCGTAATAGCAGGCCGTCTGAAAGGGAATGATAAAGAGCAAGAATTTGGTTTTTATCCCTTTTCAGACGGCCTGATTTGATTGCCTTATGTTTTTTGCTTGAAAAATCTTACATGTTTTTTATGGATTTCACGCGAAACAAGGTTAATATTCCATTTTCACAATACATTATTCGAGAAGACATATGAAAAAATCCATCAAATTGACCCTGTGCGCCCTCGCACTCTCACTTTCCGTGCAAGCGCAAGCGGTTACCCATGCCGTGATTGAAACCAATATGGGCAACATCCAACTGGAGCTGGATGAAGTCAAAGCACCGAAAACCGTGGCAAATTTTGTCAATTACGCCAAAAAAGGTTTTTACGACAACACGATTTTCCACCGCGTTATCGACAATTTTATGATTCAAGGCGGCGGATTTACCGAGAATATGGTTCAAAAATCCACCGATAAAGCCATCACCAACGAAGCATACAACGGCTTGAAAAATAACGTTGGCACCATCGCCATGGCGCGTACCGGCGATCCGAATTCAGCAACCAGCCAGTTCTTTATCAATACAGCCGATAATGACTTTTTGAATTTCAAAAGCAAAACCCCTCAAGGCTACGGCTATGCTGTTTTCGGTAAAGTTACTTCCGGCATGGACGTTGTCCGTAAAATCAGCAAAGTGAAAACGGCGACACGCGGCTTCCACCAAGACGTTCCAACCGAAGCAGTGATTATCCGCAAAGTCAGCATCAAATAATTTTGATTGTTTGAACCCAAACAACAGGCCGTCTGAAACATTCAGACGGCCTGAATTTATTTATTTGATAATAAGCAGCAATTTGGGCGATAATTCAGCATCTACAATTTAAGGAGTCGATTATGCAAACCCGCCTGCCTTTTTTCGGTGTTGTCCGTGTCAGCGGTGAAGACAGAGCTTCATTTCTTCATGGTCAATTATCCAATGATATTAATAATTTAGCTTCCGGTCAGGCATGTTACGCCACATACAATACGCCTAAAGGCCGTGTGTTGGCGAATATGTTGGTCGTCAATCGCGGAGAAGATTTACTGTTGGTCATGGCTCAAGATTTGACCGAAGCCATCGTCAAACGCTTGAGAATGTTTGTCTTGCGTGCAAAAGTCGTCTTTGAGCTTATGCCTGATTTAGCAGTCAGCGGCGAGTTGGCAGACAATGTAGAGCCTCATCCTGCTGTCGAACCGCAATTGTCTTTCCCAGCCCAAATTCAAGAAAACACCGTAGAAATTGCCTTGCCGCACACAGGCCGTCTGAGAATTTCAGCAGCCGAAAATGCAGATGAATATCAAGCAGGAGCCGAAAACGCGTGGAACCTGCACGAAATCCGCAGCGGCTATCCGTGGATTTGCGCCGCAACCAAAGAAGCGGCTGTTGCCCAAATGCTCAACCAACACATCATCGGCGCAGTCCATTTCCGTAAAGGTTGCTACCCCGGCCAAGAAATCATCGCCCGCGCCCAATACCGAGGCCAAGTCAAACGCGGTCTGGCCGTATTAAGCGGCGATTCTTTGGAAGCTGCCGGTATTGCCGTCAAAGTCGGCGAAGAAGAAGCAGGCGTCATCCTCAACACGGCACTGACTGAACAAGGCAGCCTAAGCCTTGCCGTTATCAAGTTTTCCGCAGCAGAAGCAGCATTAACCGATGCAGACGGTAATGCTTTGAAACAGGAAGCACTGTTTTTTACGGTTGAGAAAGATTGATGTTAGTCCTTCGGGCAGTTCGTTTTGCTGTGCGCCTGCACAATATGCAGTATAAAAAGAGTGCGAATTTTTTCCAATCATTGTAAAAAGTGGCTTGTACTTCGATTTTTGAAAGTGAAGGCAGCTTTTGATAAAGAGAGGCCGTCTGAAAATTATTTTTCAGACGGCCTTTGATATTAAGTTTTGTTGGGTTATGACCAAAGTTACGTTTGCTGCTGACTGTATTACGGCATGATTTGGAACAATTTGGTAACAACAAAAACCGCGTGTGTACCGCTCCCTGAGCTACGCGACGGTTGTTTGCCTTGGGTGTGTACGGGTGGCGGCCGGGCGGTTTGTTGCTATGATACGGGAGTTCCGATACACAAGGGTGTGTGGCGTAGTCACGCACGCGGTTGGTGGGATGCAGGCTACGGCTTGCTAAAGGAGTCCTGACCTTGTGGAAACAATAGAGAAAAGTTATACTGGCAATTATTTGAAAAGTATTATCAAAAATTATTAGGAATGAACATATGGATAAAATGGATAGAATCGAGAAAGAAATTATTGATCAGCAAAAAACTGTTGATTTCGATACGCGTGAGTTTACAATCGAAATTATGGTCAATAAGTATTTGAAAAACCTTGAAGAGGAAAATAATGAATTATTTGTTCCAGATTACCAAAGAGAATTTGTCTGGGATACAACACGACAATCAAGATTGATAGAGTCAATTATTTTAGGATTGCCTATTCCTATTATTTTCGTCGCAGAAAATAAAGATGGAAGACTGGAGATTGTTGATGGTTCTCAACGCATTCGTACATTAAGTGCTTTTTTAAGTGGTGATTTAACTTTAGAGGGCTTAGATAAGTTAAGCTTACTTAATAATTTAAAATTTCATGATCTATCTATATCTAGACAAAGAAAAATCAACAATACTCCTATAAGAATGATTGTCTTATCAGATAAGACCAGTGAAACTGTAAAAAATGATTTATTTGATAGAATTAATCGTGGCAGCGATTTACTTTTAAATATGGAAAAGCGAAAAGGTATTTATAAGGGTAAGTTCAATGATTTTATTTATGATAAATGTGCAAAATTAGAGTTATTAAAAAAACTCGCTCCCTTATCAAAAGTAGTAGAAAAAAGGCAAGAACATGAGGAATTAATTTTGAGGTTTTTTGCTTTAGCTGATAATTATCCAAAGTATAAGACTCAGTACCAAGGTATTGGAGCTTATTTGGATGAATATATGAATGCCAAAAATAGCACATTTACCTCAGAAGAAGCTGATGAAAAGTATACTTCATTGATAAAAGTTTTGGAATTTGTTAATGAAAATTTTGAAAATGGTTTTTCAAAAAAGAGAAATCAAGGTGTTTCACGAGTATTTTTTGAAGCAATTTCAGTTGGTGTAACGCTGGCAATAGATGAAAATAACAAAGTGGATGCCCAAAAAATAAACCTTGAAAAAATTCTTAAATTAGACAATTTTTTAAAGGCAATATCGGGAGATAGACCAACGCATAGTAAAGACAAGATAAATAGAAGAATAGAGCTTGTTAAAAAATACATATTAAATGGTAATAATAGTAATGATGCTAAGTAGTACATATAACGTCTTAATAGAAAGAAAGTATGATTTAGATATTATGATTGAAATACTAAAATCTTTAAAAAAAGTAGAAGAATCTGCTATATTAAAGTCATCTATCATATTAATGAATTATAATATAATTGAAGGTACATTTTATGCATTATTGCAGGAATTATTTGACTGCTTTACGGACAAAGATATTGATATCGAAAAATGGCATAAAGATTTTGCCAGCACTATTGCTATTTATCATTATAAAAATATAGAGTCACTAAAAGGTAAAAAAATAGCAACAGCGCAAAATTTATTGAAATTTAGAAAATTAAACATTATAAGTGTGCCAGATTTTAAAGAATATAGTCGAGTAAATAAGTTATTTTCTGGAAACTTGGATCAAAAACAAATTAGATGTATTTCTAAGGATTATTTTGGTGTGAATTATAGGGGCAAACAGGGCGATAAATACCTGGAGAAAATAAAAGAGATACGGAATAAATTAGCGCATGGAGAGCTAAAATACAGTGAGGCGTGTAGGAATTTTACAAATGCAGATATAGAAAAATATTCAATCTCTGTATATGACTACATGAAACGAGTTATCGATGCATTTTGTATGAAATATAGCAATAAGCTATAAAATTGTAACTTACTTTCTTTTTTGATGGATAGTAATGAAAAAGAGAATGAATTTATAAATATCGCCATGAAGCGTAAATGCGAGCTGGACGCGAATTGCGGTAAATTTAAACGTAAGATTGTCGATTTGATACTATTGTAATGAGATGGGCTAGGACTTTAACCATACGTTTAATTTGTGCCGAATTTATACTACGTGCGAGATTTACAGCTTGCATTTTGCAAGAGAGTTTCTAAAATTCGGATAGAAATTTAAGCACCGATTGTCTGCGGCAGTATTAAGTAAAAACGGCAGTGAAATAGCGGTTTAATTTTAGATATTTATGTGTCTGTGCTTTTGCTTTATTTGGATTAAATTTTGGATTTTCCGCCGTCTTACTTGGCTTAAATTTTAAAATTCAGCTGCGACCGCCCACGCCCGGCTCAAATTTTAGCTTGCATAGTATCGCCCATCAAGTTTTACAGCGATCCCAAATTTAACCCCAGCTTAAGCATAAGCTTGTATACTTTGGCTTTAAATTTAAGGCGGCAAATGAGATCTCAGAGCGAATTTTTCGGCGTTTTCA
>ERZ772967.1915-NODE-1915-length-13786-cov-38.342874_pt1 | contig 13786 bp, 14 predicted proteins | sample MGYA00511677_ERZ772967 | MGnify/ENA primary metagenome ERZ772967 (study PRJEB29015, sample SAMEA2737931) | human oral metagenome | biome: human oral; feature: human-associated habitat; material: dental | place: China | collected 2146 ...
CGGGGCGAAGCCGGGGGCCGCCAGGGACGGGGACAGGATCGCGACGCGATCACCGGAACGGGCCTTGGGCGGAAGCAGCTTCATCGCGCCATTGCAGCAGCCGCGCGAGGGAGCCGGCAAGCGTCCGGCGGGCGAACTCGGACGACAGGGTACGGGCGCTCGCGGGGCAGGGCCTCGACGTCGCCCTCAGGCAGGGCACGCAGGCCGGCGACCGTTGCGGTGATGTCCGTAGATGTCGACGATCCACTCATCGGCGAACGGATCGGACCCCGTGACGTGAGTCATTCCATCCGGTCCGAGCGTCCGCGGAATCATGCGCCACGGATATGCTTCGCCTACCCTCATCCATTCCGCTCCCCCGCATCCTGAAACGAGAGACTCCATGAGACATCATCGTTCACGCCGTCCGCTCCCCGCGCTCACCACGGTCGCGGCCGCCGTCGTCGTCGCGGCGGGAGGCATCGTCCTGTCCCCCGTCGCCGCCGCCGACCAGCCGACCCTGCAGTGCGCCGACGGCGGATTCATGTGCGAGGGCCCGGGCCGTTTCGGCAGCCTGTCGGCCTCCTACGCGGACGACCAGCCGGGCCCCTCCGTCTCCTGGGGCACGCCCACGGTCACCCTGCTCGACTCCCCGGCCGACGCCCTGGATGTGGAGCCGAGCAGCGAGATCACCAGGAACTACGGGATCGAGATCCCCTCGCAGGCCTCCCCCGACTCGCCGCGCAGGGTCTCGCTGCTCATCACGAACGGCACCGGACTGTTCGCCGGCCCCGCGGACATGCGCTTCCACATCACCGACGAGGCGGGGACGGAGCTGCCCGCCGGAACGTGCACCCCCGAGGAGCAGAGGTTGAGCCCCGGGGAGCGGGCAACCGTGACCTGCGCGGTTCCCGACGGCGGCGCACTGCTCAAGGCGTTCCGCAGGGGGGACTTCGGAGGGGAGTACCTGGCCGCCTGGAGACTGGACTCCCGGACCCCGCCCGCCCCATTGGACCCCGGGGCACCCGGCACTCCGCCCGCGGTCACCGTCGACGGCGCGGCCGTGACCGGCACGGTGCAGGACGGGGCCTGGAAGGCCACCGTTCCCGTGACCCGGCGGGCTCCTGAGAGCAACGGAGCCGACACCACCTACGCCCCGGAGGTCACCGTGGACGGCGCGCCGGTGATGGCGCCCTCCTTCCGCGTCACCACCAGAGCCGCCGCTCCCTCCCCCGAGCCGACTCCCACGCCCAGCGCCTCCGCCGCGCCGGCTCCCGAGCCGAGCGAGTCGCCCGGCGTATCCGCCGCCCCCACCGATGCGGACGCCTCCGCCACGCCGGATGCCGACCCGAAGGGCCCGAATGGCCCAGCGGCGACCAGTTCCGGGAGCCCCGCGGCGACCGGCTCCGGGAGCCCCGCGGCGACCGGCTCCGGGAGCCCCGGGAAGCTGGCCAGGACCGGACCGGCGAGCGCCGGCCCGCTCGGTGCCGCGCTGCTGCTGACGGCGGCCGGCGCCATGGCGCTCCGACGCGCACGTCGCGCCTGAGCCCCCGCCGCACCCCGAACCGTGCGAAGGGGCGGAGCCGAAACCACGGCTCCGCCCCTTTCCCTCTCCGTTCGTCTTCCTCCGTCGTCCTCTCGTCCCCCCCTGTTTCCGCCCTTCTCCGCCGCGACGTGACGTCACATCACGCCGAGGATCTCCGTGACGAAGACGAGGGTGGCACCGCCCGCGATGCCGGCCTGCGGGACACCGCGCTCCCCGTATCCGAGTTCGGCGGGGATGGACAGCAGCAGGCGCGAGCCGACGCGCTGGCCGACGAGCGCGTCGTCCCAGCCGCGGATGACCATGCCGACGCCGACCTGGAAGTCCAGCGGCTGACCGCGGTCGTAGGAGCTGTCGAAGACGTCCCCGTCCCAGGTCTGGCCCAGATAGTGGGCGACGATGGTGTCGCCGGCCTCGACGACCCGACCGTCGCCGGCGTCGAGGACCTGAACCTGGAGGCCCTCGGGCGCGTCCGGTCCCGGGAAGGCGAGGACGGGCTTGGTCCCCTTGGATCCCTCGACCGAGGGCATGTTGGTGTTGATCATGCTGCGGAGCCTACGTGAGGCGGCCCGCTCCCGGCCGCCGCGGCCCTCGGCCCAGCGCGAACTGCGCCGAGTCACCACCGGGAGCCCCGCCCCCGAGGGCGATCGCCGCCGGGCACCGCAAGGAGAGCGAGAGGGCGCGGGACGTCACCGGGTGCCCATGACCGACGACGGCGACCGACCCATCCGGCACAGTGGGCTAGTCTGCTCGGCCGGCGCAGCCGGGCCGGCTCAGCTGTCGCGCAGGATGGCGAGGATGCGGAGGAACTCGACGTAGAGCCACACGATGGTGACGACGAGTCCGAAGGCCCCCGCCCACGCGTAGCGGGTGGGCAGGCCCCGCTCGACACCGCGCTGAATGGCCTCGAAATCCATGACGAGGCTGAAGGCGCCCATGACGACGGCCAGCAGGCCGACGATCACGCCCAGCGGGATCCCCATGACCTCCATGCTGCGCAGACCCCACGGATCGGTGGTGACATTGGTGAGCATGAGGACGAGGTTGATGAGGCTGAAGAGCAGGTATCCGCCCATGGCGATCAGCAGGATGCGCGCCGCCTTGCCCGAGACGCGGAAGCCGGCGAACTTGTAGGCGCACAGCATGACGACGAAGGTCGCGGCGGTCGCGCCCATCGCCTGGACCACGATGCCGGGGAAGGCCATCTCCATGACGCCGGAGAACGCCCCCAGCATCGCGCCCTCGAAAACGGCGTAGAGCATGATGAGGGCGGGGCTGGGCTCCCTCTTGAAGGCGTTGACGAGCCCCAGGACGAGCGCCCCGATGCAGCCGCCGAGCATGGCGGCGTAGCCGAGCCCGACCGTGGCCGGGTTGGTGGCGGTCCACCACGAGACCGCGCCGACGCCGAGGATGACGGCGAACATCCCGGCGGTGCGCACGATGACGTCGTCGTAGGTCATGCGGCCGCGGTCGACATTGGTGGCGCTCGGCGCCCCGTACTGGCTCTCCAGGCCGGCGAGCTGCTCGGCGGACACCGGAGCGGGCTCACCGTAACCGGCCTGGCCGGGCCGGCCGTACTGGTTGGCCTGGCCGTACTGACCATAGCCGGCCTGGCCGTACTGGCCGGGCTGGTACCCGGGCATCGTCGGGTAGCCGTTGGGCGTCAGCGGCCGCGACGGTGCGGCGACGGGGCCCCGATCGTTGAAAGCAGGGCTGCGGGAGAAGAATGGATTACTCAACTGCGATGTCCTCTCGATGGGGGGACGAAGATGCGCGCCGGCCTGCACCGGGGCCTTCCGACACTGGTACATCATACGCAACACGTGAATCCCGCCCGGGATTCCAGTCCGGCTCCCGGCCGGCGCAGCGCCGGCGGGCTGATGCCCGGGGTCGCCCCTCCCCGCGAGAGCCCGGCTCCCGGCCAGTGCGGTGCCGACTGAGAGCGGGCCGGCGCAGCGCCGTCACGGCGGGCCCGCCCCCGTCCCCTTCCGGCCTCCCCGGCCGCCCCGCGTCGTCGCCACGGGCGCCCGTCACCGCCCGGGCCGAGGCCCATCGTCCTCCAGGACGAGCCGGCCGCCCGTGACGGCTCATCACACGAGCCGATGGCCGGGAGTCGGGCCGTCCCTAACCTGACATCACTCCGGGGGCGCCACCCCCTCGCCAACCGACTCAGGCTCTACAGAAGAGTGATTCCCCATGATCAAGGCCGTCAACCTGACGAAGCGCTATGGCAGCAAGACCGCTGTCGACCACATCTCCTTCACCGTGGAACCGGGCACCGTCACCGGTTTCCTCGGGCCCAACGGGGCCGGCAAGTCCACCACGATGCGCATGATCATGGGCCTGGACAAGCCCACCGACGGCGAGGTGACCGTCAACGGCCGCCCCTACCGGGAGTTGTCCGCTCCCCTGTGCGAGGTCGGCGCCCTGCTGGACGCCAAGGGCCTGCACGGCTCGCGCAGCGCCCGCAACCACCTGCGCCAGCTGGCCGCCTCCAACGGCATCCCGGCCAACCGGGTCGACGAGGTCCTGGAGATCACCGGCCTGACCGCCGTCGCCAAGAAGCGCGTCAAGGAGTTCTCCCTGGGTATGGGCCAGCGCCTGGGCATCGCCGCCGCCCTCCTGGGAGACCCGCGCGTCCTCCTGTTCGACGAGCCCGTCAACGGCCTGGACCCCGAGGGCGTTAAATGGGTGCGCGAGACCTGCCGCCGGCTGGCCGGCGAGGGCCGCACCGTGTTCATCTCCTCGCACCTGATGAGCGAGATGGCCCAGACCGCCGACCAGCTCCTGGTCATCGGGCGCGGCCGCATCCTGTCGTCCGGCCCGGTCGACGACGTCATCGCCTCGGCCACCACCGACCGTGTGCGCGTGGCCTCCCCCCAGGCCACCGAGCTCGCCGAGCTGCTGGCCCAGCGCGACCTCGCCACCCGCGCCGTCGAGCCCGGGGTCCTGGAGACCACCGCCGCCACCGCGGCCGCCATCGGCGAGACCGCCGCGGCCGCCGGCATCGTCCTGCACGAGCTGACGACCATTCACGCCAGCCTCGAGGAGGCCTACCTCACCCTGACCGGCGACTCCGTGGAGTACCGCACCGACTCCGCCCACCGGGACGCGCCCCGGCGGGCGACGCAGCGCGGTCCCTCCGAGGGCGCCCCTCAGGACGGTGACCGATGACCGACGGGCGCACGCCGATGACCCACGCGCACCGGCGACCGCCGACGGCCCCATAGCTCCTTCGCACCTCCCATGTCTCATTCGCACTCCTCACAGCTCTTTCCTCACGAAGGCCTTGTTATGACCACCAACGCCCCCGCCCGCCCGGCCGCAGCCCCCTCGTCCGGCGACAGCACGAGTCACCGCCGCGCGAACTCTCGCATTCACGGCCGCCAGACCGTCGCGCGCGCCATCGCCTCGGAGTGGATCAAGATCTGGACCCTGCGGTCCACCTGGATCACCTCCCTCGTCACCATCATCCTGACTGTCCTGTTCGGCGCCGGCATCGCCATCAGCACCGGGCAAATGGAGGAGACCCGGAACGGCGCCAAGGAAGCCATCACCTCCGGCCTCATGTTCGGACAGATCGCCGTCGCGGTGCTGGGATCCCTGGTCATCACCGGCGAGTACTCCTCGGGCCAGATCCGCTCCTCCCTGGCCGCCGTTCCCCGCCGCGGACGCCTCCTGCTCGCCAAGGCCTCCGTCCTCGCCGTCGTCTCCTTCATCCTGGGCGCCCTGTCGACCCTCCTGGCATGGGCCATCTCCAGGCCCTTCCTCGGCTCGTACGCGGGCTCCCCGACCGACTGGCACTACCTGGGCCACTTCTGGGGCTCGGGACTGGCATTCGCGGGCATCTCCCTCATGGCCCTGGGCCTGGGAGTGCTGATGCGCTCCACCGCCGGCTCCATCACCATCACCCTCGTGCTCCTCTTCGTCATCGACATCCCGCTCATTATCATGACGCAGAAGTGGGCGTGGGCCTTCAAGATCATGGGCTGCCTGCCGAGAGCACTCTCCAACGCCGTCTCGGACCCCTTCCAGGCCTCCACCGTGTGGGCGGCCGACCCCGACGACCTCACGCACTTCCTCCAGCACGGCCACGCGGTCCTGGCCTTCGCCGCCTGGGCGATCGTCCCCCTGGTCGCCGCCTGGTTCGTCTTCTCACGGCGCGACGCCTGAGCGGCATCGATCCTCGCGCCCCGCCGACGAAAGGCACGACCTCATGGCCACCGCGACAACCGCCACCGTCTCCGCACCCCCGGCCCGCTCCGCCCTCTCCGCGAGCGCCCTCCCGCGCAGACGGGCCCCTCGTACGACCGGCAAGCAGACCCTCCTGCGCGCGGTGAGGGCCGAGTGGCTCAAGATCCGCACCCTGCGATCCACCTGGATCACCTCCCTCCTCGCTATCGCGCTCACCGTCCTGTTCGGCGCGGGCATCGCCGTCGGCTACGCCCACGCACCGGGCAAGGAGGCCGCAGCCGCCCACGTCATCGGCGCGGGCAGTACCTTCGGCCAGATCGCGGTGGCGGTGCTGGGGGCGCTGGTCGTTACCGGCGAGTACTCCTCGGGCCAGATCCGCTCCTCCCTGGCCGCCGTCCCCCACCGCGGGCGCCTGCTGGTCGCCAAGGCCCTCGTCATCGCCGTGTGGTCCTTCCTCACCGGGGTCGCCGCCATGCTCCTGACCTGGGCGATCTCCGCCCCGATGATGGACGGCCACGCGCTGCCGCTCACCGACACGCACTACCTGGGCTACTTCTGGGGGGTCGGCCTGTCCTACGCCGCCTTCGCGCTCATGGCGATGGGGCTGGGCCACCTCCTGCGATCTACGGCCGGGGCGGTCACCGTCGTCATGACGCTCCTGTTCGTCATCGACATCCCCCTCCAGCTCATGAGCCGCCAGTGGGACTGGGCCGTCACCCTCCAGGGCCTGGAGCCCGCCACCGTCGCGCTGGCCGTTCAGGACCCCTTCGCCCTTCGTCAGATGTGGGGCTACCCCGGCACCGTGGCCTTCCTCGAGCAGTGGCAGGCCGTCCTCGTCTTCGGCGCATGGTTCCTCCTCCCCGTGATCGCGGGCTGGATCGTCTTCACCAGGCGCGACGCCTGAGCACCGTCGCAGCGGCCGACCGCCGCGGCGCTCGCGCCCCCGGAAGCCCCGATCACCCCGCCGACGACGCCCGATACGCGCAACCTCCGGGCGTCGTCGGCGCACCCGGCCCGCGCGCATCAGCCGGTCGCACCGGACGCAGGGACACAATGGCCCCGTGGACCACGCAGACACCCCCGCCGCGGGCCGGAACGGAGCAGTGGCGATGAGCATATCCCCCACCGCGACGCGCCTGATGCGCTGGCAGGGCAGGCACCGAGTCCTGGCCGATTCCGTCCTGGCGGTCCTGGTGCTCGGCCTCGACGTGCTCCTAGGGGTCGTTCCCGTGCTGAGCGAGGGCATGTCCTCCGCCGCGTCCTGGCTGCCCATCACGACCACGGCGATCATCCTGAGCACGGCGACCCTGTGCCTGCGGCGCACCCGCCCGGCCACGGCGTGGGCCGTCGGCGTCGTCGTCCCGGCGCTGCACGACGTCATCATCCACCACGCCTGCGACCTCGACTCACGGACCCTCGCCATCGTCTCGACCACCCTGAACGCCTATGTCCTGATCGGAACGCCCCTGTGCCTGACGGCGCTCGCCATGCGGTACCGCGTCTCGTGGTCGTGGGCGGCGACCCTCGTCTCGGGAGTGCCATCACTGCTCGTCGACATTCGCCTGATGGACATGTCTCTCAAGGATGTGGGGATCCTCTACCTCTTCCAGTGCCTGATCTTCGCCATCGCCACCCTGATCGGCATGATTCTACGGATCCAGGAGGTCCAGCTGCACGAGGTCGAGATGCGCTCGGCGCGCCTGGCGCTGGCCCGGGAGCAGGAGGCCCTTCTCGCGGCGGCCAACGAGCGCAGTCGCATCGCCCGCGAGATGCACGACGTCGTCGCCCACTCGCTGGCCGTCATGATCACCATGGCCGACGGCGCCGTGGCCGCGATCGACCGCAGCCCCGACATGGCCAAGGAGGCGCTCGAGGTGCTCGCCGAGACCGGGCGCTCCGCCCTGGCCGATACCCGTCGTCTCGTCGGCGTTCTGCGCGACGACCCCGAGACGTCCGCCCCATCGGCGCCGACGGCGCTCGTGCCCGAGGAGGCCGGCGGAAGCATCGGCGAGGAGCCCGGCGAGCCCGTCCTCCCCGGCGGGCCCCGCCCCCGCAGCTCCTCCCCCGCCGGCACCGGCCCGACGCCGGTGGTCCGCGACCTGCCCGTGCCCGAGTTCGCACCGCCCGGCACCGTCGCTCCCGTCGAGCCCAGTGAGGAGATCGTCAACCTGCGTCGAGAGGCCACCGGCAAGGGCGCGGACGCCTCCCGGGGCGACACACCCATGGCGCCCGCACCGGAGCAGGCGGATCTGGCGGCGCTCGTGGCCCGGTTCAAGGCGGCGGGAATCCCCGTGACCTACGCGTGGAACGGCCACCAGCTGCCCGACGACAAGGGCCTGCAGCTGACGCTGTTCCGCATCGCCCAGGAATCATTGACCAACGTCCTGCGCTACGCGCCCACGACGCAGGCGGTCACGGTGAGCGTGGACCGCCACGTGGGGACGGCGGTGCTCACGGTCGACAACGACGCCGCACCGGGCTCCACTCCCATGCACGGATCGGGCAAGGGCCTGATCGGCATGCGGGAGCGCGCGGCCGTCTATGGTGGCACTGTTCAGGCCGGGCCGACCGCCACGGGATGGCGCGTGCGCGCCGTCCTGCGCTGGGACGAAGACGACGAAAGGACCTCTCCGTGGCAGCTTCCGCTATGAACTCCTCCATCGACTCCACCGACCAGCCCGAGGACGCACCGGTCACGGTGGTGCTGGCCGACGATCAGGCGCTCATGCGCATGGGCTTCCGCATGATCCTCAAGGCCGAGGACGACATCGAGGTCGTCGGCGAGGCCTCCGACGGCACCTCCGCCCTGGCCCAGGCGCGCGCGCTGCGCCCCGACGTCATCCTCATGGACGTGCGCATGCCCGGCATGAACGGCATCGACGCGACGGCGGCCATCAGCGACCAGTGCCCCAGCACGAAGATCCTCATCCTGACGACCTTCGACCTGGACGAGTACGCTTTCGCGGGGTTGCGCGCCGGCGCCAGCGGATTCCTGCTCAAGGACACCCGTCCCGCCGAGCTCGCGGAGGCGATCCGCACCGTGGCCAGCGGCGAGGCCGTCGTCTCCCCCCGCGTCACACGGCGCATGCTGGAGATGTTCGCCTCCCACCTGCCCGACAGCGGCGGCCGGCAGGCCGATGAGGATCCTCGGATCGTCTCCCTGACGCCGCGGGAGCGGGAGATCCTCGTCCTCATGGCGCAGGGCATGAGCAACTCGGAGATCGCCGCGCACCTGGTGGTCTCGGCCACGACCGTCAAGACGCATGTCGGCAACATCCTGGCCAAGCTGGACGTGCGCGATCGCGTCCAGGCCGTCGTCGTCGCCTACGAGACCGGCCTCATGGCCTGAGGCCGGCCGGGGCCCGGGGGCTCCTCCGGGGGCCGGCCGGGACTAGACCGGGTCGCGGCGCAGGCCCCGGCGCAGGCGGATCACGGCGCGGCGCGCGGCGGCGAGCCCGATGACCGCCCAGAGCGCGCCCACCAGGACATCGCGGCCGACCAGGTCCGGGACCTCGGCGGACGGGGCGTCGAGGGCGGCGAGCGCCCCGCTCATGGGCACGAGGCGGGAGGCGGAGCGCACCCACCCGGGGCAGAGCGTCAGCGGCACGATGACGCCGGTGAGCAGCGGCAGGAGGGCGGAGACGATCGTCAGGCCCAGGTAGGGATCGGGCGCATCGACCCCGATGCCGCCGGCCGCGACGCCCATGAGCAGGCCGCACGTCACGGCCACGGGGGCCAGAACGAGCACTCGGCCCAGCATTCCGGCGTCGTGCACGGGCGAGAGCAGGTGGACGGCGCCGATCGCGGCGGCGCCCGTGGTCGTGGCGAGCAGCGTCGGGACGACGCCGAGTGACAGCCAGTAGGCGGCGTCCACGCGTCGACGCATGTGAACTTCCTGGAAGACGCCCCGATTGCGGTCGGCCACGACCTGCCCGACGACACCGCCGGCCACCGACGTCGTCAGGGCCGCGAGCGCGGCGGCGTAGCCGGTGCGCACGAGGTTCGGCGCCGAGAGGTCGGCGCCCAGGAGCACGTCGAAGAGGATGTCCAGCAGCGGCAGGACGAGGAGGGTGGACAGGACCGTGCCGACGGTGGCGAAGCTCGGCGACGACGCCCAGGAGACGCGCACCCCCGAGGCGAGGCGGTGGGCGAACGATTCCATCAGATCACCTCCAGGCTGCCGGCCCGGGTCGCCAGGCGGAGCGCCCGACGCCCCAGCAGGGAGGACAGGGCGAACCACGCGGCCGCGCAGGCGCACCAGCCGATCAGCGCCGAGGCCCCGACCTCGCGCCCCAGCAGCAGGTCGAAGGGGACCGATAGCGGCAGGAACCGGCGGAGCAGTGCCAACCAGGGCGGCACGGTCGAGGTGACGACGATGCCGGAGGCGATGAACACGGGCACGAGGAGGAGCCCCTCGTAGGCGATGGCGTTGGGGGTGAGCACGAACACCGCCGCGATGACCAGGCTCAGGGCGAGGCAGCCCATGAGCAGAGCCGCCGCGCCCACCGCCATGCGCCCGAGCGCCGCCGGGCCCAGCGGTGTGAAGGAGACCGAGCGCGCGAGCACCGCCCACGTGCACCACGCCAGCGGGAGCGCGGCCGACCCGGCGGTGGCGGCCGCACTCACCACCGCGGCCAGCGACCGCAGGGCGCCCACCGGGGCCATGACGAGGTGGACGAGAGTGCCCTTATGGCGCTCGAAGCCGATGATGCCGGCGGCGCAGGTCGCCGTCGTCCACATCCCGATGACGCCTCCGCGCACCCATCCCTGGGTGGGGGTGATGGAGCCCCAGGCGCGGGCGGCGAGGAACTGCACGAGGGTCGTCGTCACCGTGGTCAGGGCCATGAGCTGGAGGAAGTACGGCACCGAGGCGAACTGGCGGATGTGGAACCAGGTCATCCGCAGCTGGCGCCTCACCGCGCGATCCTGTCCGCCAGGGCCAGGTAGGCCTCCTCCAGCGACGCCGGACGGGTCACCATGTCCGCTGGGGCCGCGGCGCCCCGGTCGGAGAGGATCTCGTGCAGCGTCGCGAGCCCCGCATCCGGTGAGGCATCGGCCATCCAGTAGACCGTCACCGCCCACCGGCCCGAGGAGGGTCGCTGGCCGACCACGGCCTCGCCCGCGAGGCGCCTCTGAAGCAGGCCGGTCACCTCGGAGTGACGCGCGGGGAGGGTGAGGGTGGTCGTCGTCGTGATGCCGGCGTAGGCGGCGATGTCGCCCACGGAGCCCCGGGTGACGATCCGGCCGGCGCCGATGACCGAGATGACGTCAGCGAGCTCCTCGATCTCGGGCATCGAGTGGGAGGTGAGGAGAACGGCCGTGCCCTGAGCGGCCAGGTCCCGCACGAGGTCGCGCATCCGCAGCGCCATGTCGGGGTCCAGGCCCGCCGTCGGCTCGTCCAGGAGCAGGACCGCCGGCGAGCCGAGCAGCGCCCGGGCCACGTGCAGGCGCTGGTGCATGCCCCGGGAGAGCCGCCCCGCCCGGCGCGCGGCGACGTCCGTCAGGCCGACGCGCTCCAGGGCGCCGTCCACCGCCGCATGCCGATGGGCGCCGTCCAGTCCCTGGAGGTCGGCGAAGAAGAGCAGGTTGTCGCGCGTCGAGGCGCGCGGGTAGAAGCCGAGCTCGCCGCCGAGCACGAGCCCCAGTCGGGCCCGTGCGCGCTCCGGGTGCCGGACCGCGTCCACGCCATCGACCCTGACGGCGCCCGACGTCGGCGACAGCAGCGCGGCGCACATGCGCACCGTCGTCGTCTTGCCGGCTCCGTTGGGACCCAGAAGGGCGTGGACGCGCCCCGCGCCGACCTCCAGCGAGACGTCCTCGATCGCGACGAACTCGTCCCTCCCGGCCCGCCCGAACACCCGGCGCAGGTGCGAGCAGGCGAGGACAACGTCATCTCTCATTGCGGAACCGGTCACATCAGTCGGGCATCCAATGGGTCGGGGCGGAGGGTCGTCTCATGCTGAGTGGAGCCGCTGCTGCGCCTCCGCGAAGCCGTGGGCGACGACGTCCTCGACGACGTCGGCCGCCCGTTCGAGCGTGACCGCGAGCGCGTCGCGCTCCCGGGCGGGGACGTCGGACAGGACGAAGTCGGCCGGGTCCTGGCGGCCCGGGGGCCGTCCGATCCCCACGCGCAGGCGCGCGTAGTCCCTGGCGCCCAGGGCCCGGCTGATCGAGCGCAGGCCGTTGTGCCCGCCCTCGCCGCCACCGCGCTTGAGGCGCAGCTCGTGGGCGGGCAGGTCGAGCTCGTCGTGGATGACGAGCAGTCGGGTCGCCGGGGCGACGTCGTAGAAGCGGGCGAGGGCCTTGACCGGGCCGCCCGACACGTTCATGAGGGCGGCGGGCTCGGCGAGGATCACCCGGGGCCCGGGCGCGCCTCCGGGCAGCACGCCCAGACGCGCCTCCGCGACCCGCGCGCGGGTTCTGTGCCCGGAGAGCCGGGACCCGGTGCGCCGAACCAGGACGTCGATGACCATGCGGCCGACGTTGTGACGGTTCCGAGCGTATCGGGTCTCCGGGTTCCCCAGCCCGACGACGAGCCAGGCCTCGCTCACGGAAGCTCCTTCGGAGGAGCGGGGCTCCGGGGAATCGGACCGGAGGTCACTCGGCGGGGGCGTCGCCGGCGTCCTCGGTGCCGGCGACGTCCTCGGGGGCCTTGTCGGCGACGGCGGCCTCGGCGGCCACGTTGACGACGTCGATCTCCTCGTCGGTGAGGGCCTCGACGCCCCCGGGCAGGACGAGATCGGAGACGCGGATCGCGGTGCCGGCCTCGACACCGGTGATATCGACGTCGATGGACTCGGGAATCGACACGGCCGGAGCGGAGACGAGGACGTGGGGCAGCTCGATGATGTGGATGGTGCCGGGCGCGGCGTCGCCGATGACGCTCACGGGGATCTCGACCTCGACGCGCTCATTGCGATCCACCAGGAGGAAGTCGACGTGCTGCACCCCGGGACGGATGGGGTGGCGCTGAACCTCCTTGGTCAGGGTCAGCAGACTCTCGCCGTCGATGTCGAGCTCGATGAGCGCGTTGTCGGTGTCGCGCAGGGCGAGGCGGGTGTCGTGCTCGTCGAGGAGGATGTGGCGCGAGTCGGTGCCGTGGCCGTAGACGACGGCGGGGACCTGGCCGGCGCGGCGGGCCCGGCGGGAGGCTCCCTTGCCGACAGTGGTCCGGGTTGTGCCCTTGAGGGTGATGGCGTTGTTGGCCATGAGGTTCTCCTCGGTCATGGCGGAGCGGCGCTCCGCGGTCGGGTGGTCCGGCGGGGCGCGACGACGCGCAGCGCCCTGCGGCACCACCACGTCGATCACGGATGCGCGCTGTCAGCGCGTCCCTCGCCGGGGCAACGCAGGCGAGAATACGGCATGAGCGCACGATTCCGGTAGCCGCACCCCCGGTGAAGCTCCCCACGAAGCGCCCCGCTTCCGTTCGCTCTCTGTGGTTCGCCCTCTGTGATGTTCCGCTGCTCCCGCAAGCGATTCTCGCGAGATCGGTCGTATTCCGCACCGAGATCGGTCCAGCTCCGGCTCGAGATCGGTCGTACTCCGCACCGAGATCGGTCCAGCTCCGCATTGAAATCGGTTCACCGCGTTCATCTCGGGAAGGCCGAGCTCGTAACCCCCTATCCGGCTGGGGACGGCCAGGGGGTGAGGGGCGGAGCGACATCGGTATACGGAGGCTCGGACCCTTCCGGATAGAAAGTCAGCTTCTGTTCTGGACCGGCCGCCACCTCGAGCACACGAGCACCCACCAGCTGAGCGATCTCCGTCGCCAAACCGGTGTAATCCTCCTTCTTATCGTTATCATCCTGAGTGCCCGGTTGATCGCTATTAATGGCAACAGTTAAATAATAGTCATTGGGGAAGCGCCACATGAGACACGAATTAATCTCATCGCGACGAACAATAACACCTTCACCCTCAAAACCATCCAGGACAACCGGCTGAGCACTCTTCTCAGCCTTAGCGTCTTCCAATGTCAAGAAGCTCGTCGACACCCCTGGATTGAATCCATACCTTGAGGCTTATTCATAGGGGTGTTTAGGGTGTTTTGTTGGTAATAGCGTGTCGCTA
>ERZ772967.1917-NODE-1917-length-13784-cov-3.318596_pt1 | contig 13784 bp, 16 predicted proteins | sample MGYA00511677_ERZ772967 | MGnify/ENA primary metagenome ERZ772967 (study PRJEB29015, sample SAMEA2737931) | human oral metagenome | biome: human oral; feature: human-associated habitat; material: dental | place: China | collected 2146 ...
GAGCGGATTCCCGCCGATGCGCTGGGCCAGCTACTGCGGGCGGCCTGGCAGAGTCCGGTAATGCCGGAACTGATGGCCTCCCTGCCGATCCTGGGCGTCGATGGCACGCTGAAAAAGCGTATGAACGGCAGCGCACAAAGCGGTCGTGGTCACCTGAAAACTGGCTATCTGGAAGGCGTGCGCGCGTTGGCGGGTTATGTGCTCGACAGCCAAAATCGCCGCTGGATTTTGGTCTTCCTCATCAACGATGCGAAATCCATGGCCGGCAAACCGGCCATGGACGCGATGCTGCGCTGGATTGCGGCGCAATGAACGGACGCGGCCCCAGCCGGGCGATGCAGGATGGCCGCTGCCCGACGCGCGTGGCATGTTGGCGCATGGTCAGGGGCGCGGGAATCGTAAGCGGAGTGGCGGCCCGGGTGGCCGACCCGGGTAATGACCGGATCGGGGGCTCGACCAAGGCTGGGCCGGAGCGCATTGTGCGCCGGACGAAAAGCTGCGCGGCGCGTTTGGCGATATACTGATCGCCGCGCCGGTTCCCGCCATTTTCACCATTTCCACCCTTCCTGCTGCCTCTGCCGCACGCGCTATTCCCATTACTCTCCCTATTTTCCTGACGATCATTCCGCCGCCTTGAATCCGAGCCACCAGAATATCGCCGCCGATTTTTCCGCCCCGGCGATGCCCGTTGCCGATGGCCCTCAAGCCGCCAAGCCCGTGCGCGCCCTACGCATCCTGGGGATCGACCCGGGTCTGCGCGCAACCGGCTTCGGCGTGATCGAAAAGACCGGCAGCCGGCTGGCGTATGTGGCCAGCGGCTGTATCCGTACGGATGCCGACGCTTCGCTGCCCGAACGTCTGGGAACGATTTACGCCGGCGTGCGTGAATTGGTGGTGCTGTACCGGCCGGATCAGTCGGTGGTCGAAATTGTCTTCGTCAACGCCAACCCGCAATCGACACTGCTGCTCGGGCAGGCGCGCGGTGCGGCGATTTCCGCCTTGGTGGCGGGCGGCGTCGAGGTGAGCGAATACACGGCTTTGCAGGTCAAGCAGGCCGTGGTTGGGCACGGCAAGGCGGCCAAAGAACAGGTGCAGCATATGGTGCGCCGGCTGCTCGCTTTGTCCGGCGCCCCCGGCGCGGATGCCGCCGACGCGCTGGCGTGCGCGGTGGCCCATGCGCATGGCGGGCAGGGGCTGGGGACTTCGGGGGCGTTGGCAGGCAGAAAACTGCACGTGCGCAACGGGCGTATCGCGCCTGCGGATTCGCATCGTGAAATAGGGAAACAGGGAAACCGGAGGTGAAACGATGATCGGCCGTCTGACGGGCATCCTGATCGAAAAAAATCCGCCGCAAGTATTGATTGAGGCGCAAGGCGTCGGTTATGAGGTCGATGTGCCGATGAGTACTTTCTACAATCTGCCGGCGATTGGTGAGCGGACGACGCTCCTGACGCATTTTGCCGTGCGCGAGGACGGGCATTTTCTCTACGGCTTTGCCAGTGAGGGCGAGCGTTTCGCCTTCCGGCAGCTGATCCGGATTTCCGGCGTCGGCGCGCGCACGGCGCTTGCCGTGCTGTCCGGCCTGTCTGTTGCCGATCTGGCGCAGGCTGTGGCGCATCAGGAAAGCGGCCGCCTGGTCAAGGTGCCGGGGATCGGCAAGAAAACCGCCGAACGTTTGCTGCTCGAACTCAAGGGCAAGCTGGCCGACGCCCTGCCCGTGGCTTCGCGCGCGGCGGGCGACAGCCGCAGCGACATCCTCAATGCCCTGCTGGCGCTGGGGTACAATGAACGCGAGGCGCTGGCGGCGATGAAACAGTTGCCTGCGGAAACCGGCACGTCGGACGGCATCCGGCAGGCACTCAAATTACTCTCGAAGGTGTAGCGTTGCTCTCGAATCACAAACATACCTTGCAGTTGGCCATCATCGCATTGTTGCTGGGCGGCTGCGTCGCCGTGCTGATGCCGTTTATCGGCACGCTGCTGTCGGCCATCGTCATCTGCATCGCCAGCGCACCGCTGCGCACGCGGCTGCTGCGCGTGTGCCGGGGACGCCGCACGGTAACCGCAGCCGTGCTCTGCCTGCTGCTGGTCGTCCTGTTCGTGCTGCCGGTGGCGCTGTTGTCCGGATCGTTGGCAAATGTGGTGGACATGGTCATCGGTTATGTCAAGCCGCACCTTGAATCCGGCCTGCCCGCCGATCTGCCGGGATGGCTGCGTAATTTGCCGATGGTCGGCGCCAGCCTGGATGAATACTGGCACCAGCTGCTCGCCAGCCGCGAAGAAATGAATGAGCTGCTGCGCCAGCTGATTGCGCCGGCGCGCAAATTCGCCTTGGCGGCCGTGTCCGTTTTCGGCCAGGGGTTGTTCCAGTTGGTGCTGGTGATTTTCTTTGCTTTTTTCATTTTCCGTGATGCTGAAGCCTATGCGAACGCCGTGCGCCTGGCCAGCCGGAAGCTGGCCGGTGATCTGGGCGAGCGTATGTTCCAGATGACCGGCAACACCGTTACAGGCGTCATGGTCGGCATCGTCGGCACGGCGGCGGCGCAGGCGCTGGTTGCCATCATCGGCTTTTTCATCGCGGGCGTTCCCACCGTCATTCTGCTCGGCGTCGCCACATTCTTTTTCTCGATGGTGCCGGTCGTCGGCGCCACCATCGTCTGGCTGCCGGCCGCCGCCTGGCTGTATGACACCGGGCAGACGGGATGGGCGATTTTCCTGCTGTTCTGGGGCATGTTCGGCATCAGCGGCGTCGATAATTTCATCAAGCCTATTCTGATTTCGCGCACGGCCAGTCTGCCGCTTCTGCTGATCGTCGTCGGCGTGTTTGGCGGCGTGCTCGTCTTCGGTTTTATCGGCCTGTTTCTCGGCCCGACCTTGCTGGCGCTTGGGCAGATGCTGATCCGTGAGTGGCTGGAATATCCGGGCGATGGTACGTCGCCAGCGCCGGATGAGCGTGCGCCCGCCCAGCCCGAAGGCAGCGCGCCATGATCGAGACCGACCGCCTGACGGCAGCGGGCGATGCTGCCGACCGGCTGATTTCCGCCGCCACGCACTCCGCGCAGGAAGAAGCGATCGAGCGTGCCTTGCGCCCGAAACGCCTGGCGGAGTACGTCGGGCAGACGAAAATTCGCGAGCAGTTGTCCATTTTCATCGAAGCGGCGCGCCGCCGCCGCGATGCGCTCGACCACGTGCTGCTGTTCGGGCCGCCGGGGCTGGGCAAAACGACGCTGGCGCACATCATTGCCGCCGAAATGGGCGTCGGCCTGCGCCAGACCTCCGGGCCGGTGCTGGAGCGCGCCGGCGATCTGGCCGCCATGCTGACCAATCTTGAGCCGCACGATGTGCTGTTCATCGACGAAATTCACCGGCTCTCGCCGGTGGTCGAGGAGATTCTTTATCCGGCGCTCGAAGACTTTCAGATCGACATCATGATTGGCGAAGGGCCAGCCGCCCGTTCGGTCAAACTCGATTTGCCGCCGTTTACGCTGGTCGGCGCAACGACGCGCGCCGGTATGCTGACCAACCCGCTGCGCGACCGTTTTGGCATCGTTGCCCGGTTGGAGTTTTATACGCCGGAGGAGCTGACGCATATCGTCACGCGCTCGGCGCAGTTGCTGGGCGTGCAGGCCGGTCATGAAGGCGCGCTGGAAATCGCGCGCCGTTCGCGCGGCACGCCGCGTATTGCGAACCGCTTGCTGCGCCGCGTGCGTGATTTCGCCGAGGTCAAGGCGGCCGGCCACATTGATCGGGAGGTGGCGGATCAGGCCTTGCGCATGCTCGACGTCGATCACGGCGGCCTGGATCTCATGGACCGCAAGCTGCTCTCCGCCGTTATCGATAAATTTGGCGGCGGGCCGGTCGGTGTCGACAATCTGGCTGCCGCCATCGGGGAGGCGCGCGACACGATCGAGGACGTTCTCGAACCCTATCTCATCCAGCAAGGCTTTCTGCAACGCACGCCGCGCGGCCGCATTGCGACCCCCTCGGTTTACCGTCACCTTGGTCTCGACGCGCCGGCATCCGGCGGGCAGCAGGCGCTGTGGCAAACGCCCTGAACAGTTGCCCGGAGATTCTTTATGCATGGGCATTTCAGAGGGTGTCCGCTAGCCCGCGCCAATCGGGCATCGCCAGGTACCTGCCCGGTAGCCCTTGTCAATTGGGCGTCTCCAGAGGGGGTGCCTGGGAATCCTTTATCCACGCGGGTTTCCGGGGTGTGTGCCGGGAAACGCCCTGTTTACGCGGGCTCCAGAGGGGGAGGGAAATGTCCGGTGTCGATTCAGCCGCCCTGAGCAGTTGCCCGGAGATCTTTTATCCTTGGGCGTTTCAGAGGGTGTCCGCCAGCCCGCGCCAGTCGGGCATCGCCAGGCGCCTGCCCGGCAGCCCTTGTCAATCGGGCATTTCCAGAGGGGGTGCCCGGAAATCCTTTATCCATGCGGGTTTCCGGGGTGGGTGCCCGGAAACACCCTGTTTACGCGGGCTCCAGAGGAGGCGGAAATACTTGGCGTCGATTCAGCCGCCCTGTTCCTGTAGCCGCGCTCTGGCGGCGACGAGGAATTCTTCGACGATCGGCCCGCTGTCGAGTAGGCCGCCGCCTGGCACATGAAACTCCGGGTGCCATTGCACGCCGGCCAGGTAATAGCGGCCGACGTGACGGATTGCCTCGACGATGCCGTCCTGCGGTGAGATGGCTTCGACGACGAGGTCACTGCCCAGTTTGTCCACGCACTGGTGGTGGATGCTGTTGACAAGCGCTTCTTCCTGCGCCGGATAAATGGCCGCCAGGCCGCTGCCGGGAAGGATGCGGATGCTGTGGCGATGCGCATCGTAGAGCGCCTCGTTGCGGTGCGCGATGGCGTTGGGAATATGTGCGGCGATGTCCTGGCAGAGCGTGCCGCCCATGGCGACATTGATCAGCTGGCAACCGCGGCAGACGCCGAGCACCGGCTTGCCCTGCATCATGAATTCCCGGATGAGTTCGATTTCGTACAGGTCGCGGACACGGTCGCCCGCCCAGTCTGGACGTTCGGCGGCCGCGCCATAGCTTTCCGGGCTGACGTCGGCGCCGCCTTGCAGGATCAGACCGTCGAGGGTGTCGACGAAGTCGCGTGCCGAAACGGCGCGCCGCGAGACTTCCGCCTGCTCGCCGAGCGTCGGAATCATGTAGGCCAGCGCATCGTGCGACAGCACCCAGTGCGCGATCGACTGTTCCAGATATTGCAGCGTTTTCCCCGGAAAGCCCAGTTCCGGCGGTGGGTCGTACAGCAGGCGCGCGGAGAGGCCGATGCGTAGCCGACGTTCCGGCACATTCAGTCTCCGCGCCAGCGCAGGCACTGTAGCCGCACGACTTCAGGCAGCAGCGATTCGCGCGCCTGCATTGCGCGGATCCAGTCGGCGTCGCCGCCTTGCTGGGCGACGCGGCGCAGGCTGCGAATCATTTCTTCGGCGCGCAGTTCGCCGGCATGATGCTCAATCCGCGCCAGCGTGCCGAGGATTTCATCCTGCAGGGTTCGGCGCTCGTGCGTCTGCGGGTCGACATAGACGCCGTGCAGGCCGAAACGCGCCGCCTGAAAGCGGTTGAAGGTATAGACCATGTAGTCGTCTTCGTCCGGGCGGAATGGCCGTTCGATCAGAAACCAGCGCGAAACGGCCTGGATGAAGGCGGCTAGCTCGGCGGCGCGGGTGATCGTCAACGGGGTATCCATGACGCGTACTTCAATCGTGCCGAATTCCGGTTTCGGCCGGATATCCCAGTAAAAATCCTTCATGCTTTTGACGACGCCGGTATCGGTCATTTTGTCGAAAAACCGTTCAAACTCCACCCAGGTTTCGACGAACGGGATATGCCCGCTCATCGGAAAGGCGGCGACGGAGTTGATGCGCGCCGAACAAAAACCGGTGTCGAATCCCTGCACGTAGGGCGAGGCGGCGGCCAGCACGATGCAATGCGGTACGTAGCGCGACAGGCAATGGCTCAGGCTTAACGCTTCGTCAGGGCCGGCGCAGCCGATGTGCACATGCTGCCCAAAGACGGTGAATTGTTTGGCGAGATAGCCGTAGATTTCGGAGAGGTACTGATAGCGCGGGGCATCCGAAATACGCTGGTTCGCCCAGTGCTGGAAAGGGTGCGTGCCGCCGCCGCAGAGCGCGACGTTGAGACGGTCGGCAGCCGTAACCAGCGCGTCGCGCAAGGTGTGCAGCTGGTCGAGCACTTCCGGGTAATCGGTGCACACGCCGGTCGACAGCTCGATCATGCTGGCGGTGATTTCCGGCTTGATGTCGCCGGGTAGCGTTTGCCCTTCAAGGCTGCGCAGCAGGTCGGGCGAAGCGTCGATCAGGTCGTAATCGTGCGTGCTGACGATTTGTAGTTCCAGTTCGACGCCCAGCGTCAGCGAGCGCGAATTGGCGAACGCTTCGAGTCGTTTTTTGGATTCGGCAGGCTCCATATCATCCTCCGGGTTTCCAAGGTTGCCGCGTACTTTGCGCCTCGTCGATCCAGCGCAGGCTGCGTTGCATGAGGATCGGCCCCAGAATTTCCAGGATAAAGATCATGCCCATGACGACAGGTTCGAGTTCGTCGTTGAGCGCGGGAAAAATCTGCCCGATATCGGCCGCGAGGACGAAAGCCACGCCCGACATCGGCGCCAGGCTGATCCCCAATGCCAGCGACTGGCGCAGCGACAGCCCGCTGGGTTTGCCCGTCAGCAGCACGCCGAGTAACTGGGCGCTGCCGCGTACAGCAATCAACAGCAGCGCGATCCACACGCCCGTTTGAAGGGAACGCCAGTTGAGCGATGCGCCGATGATGACGAACAGCAAAATGACCATAACCCCGCCGACCGAGCCGAAATGCTGCGGCCAGAGATGCGGCCGCGGGTCGCTGTGCTTAACGATGATGCCGGCCAGCAGCGGCGCTAGCAGCGCGGGCAGCTTGAGGGCTTGCAGCAATGTCATGGCGAGTGCGAGAAAAATGAACAGCATCAGTGCCGACTGCTCGCGCGCCGGGTCGAAACAACGGCGCAGCCAGTAAAAACTTTTGGCGAGCAGGTAGGCGACCAGCAGCGAGCCGGAAAACTGGTAGAGCGGGTGGCAGATGGCGGTGATCCAGTCGTTGCCATAACTGTGGTGGATGAAACCAAGCACGGCGTGGGCCGTCAGCACGGTCAGCGTGACATTGAGGGCGGTCAGCATCAGCAGGCGATTCGTTACCTGGCCGCGCGCCTTGATCTGTCCGATCATCGCCATCACCACGGCGGGCGAGGTCGCCATCCCGACAGTTGCGGCAACCAGGCCGGTTTCCAGGGTGTAGCCGAGATAATGGACGACGAGAAACACGGCGACAAAAGCAAGCAGGGATTCGAGCAGTCCGCTGACCAGCACCAGCGGGTTATGGCGCAGCCAGCGCAGATTGACGCGGATGCCGATTTCAAACAGCAACATGGCGAGCACGAGGTCAATCAGCAGGCGCAGACCGGCGAGTTCGTGCACGCTGATCCAGCCGAGCAGGGCAGGGCCGCAGACGAGGCCGGTCAGGGAATAACCGGTGATGCGCGGCAACGACAGGAAGCGGGCGAACAGTTCCCCGATGATAATGGCGCCCAGAAGCGAGAGCGCGGCGACGGCGAGCGGGTCGATTGCCGGCGGCCAGGCGGGAAATATCTGTGACGGCACAAGATCCCCCTTTCTGTTCTGCGGCAGCCTGGCGGCGGATCCGCAGGATGCGTAAGCGATGGCGCAAGCCTAACACAAATCAACAATCGGTCTGTGGCGTATTGCCGCGGCATGAACCACACAGGCGGCAAACAGCAGGACGCTGCGGTGTACGATAAAATCCGCCCCCATGATGTTGTCTGCTGGTGAGAAGCTCTTGTCCACACCGCTTCCCGGGCCGCTTTCCCGCTCATTTTCCGCGCCGTCTTCTGGCCTGCCCGCTCCGGAGAGGTTCTCCGTGGCGGTTCGTGTGTATTACGAGGATACTGATGCCGGTGGCGTCGTCTATTACGCGAACTACCTGAAGTTTCTTGAGCGTTGCCGTACCGAGTGGCTGCGCGCACTCGGCTACGATCAGAGCGCGCTGCTGCGCGCGCCGGGCATTGCCTTCGTCGTGCGCAGCGTCAGCCTGGATTATCTGAAGCCGGCGCGGCTCGACGATGTCCTGTCGGTCGACCTCGCGCTGGAAAAGGTCACGCGCGCCCAGCTGTTCTTGCGCCAGCGCATTCGCCGTATCGACCCGCAGCGTAACCCGGACGATCTGGCCGAAGATTCAAGTGCGTCCGAGGCGTTGTTACTCACCGCCAGAACCCAAGTTGTCTGTGTCAATGCCGCAAAGATGAAGATCATCTCTATCCCCGCGCCGATGCGCGCTCAGTTGGAAGCCTGCCAATGAACGTTTCGCAAGACCTCTCGATTCTCCACCTGATCCTCAATGCCAGTGCCGTCGTTCAGGCGGTTATGCTACTGCTGGCGGGGGTGTCCTTTATTTCCTGGTACTACATTTTCCGCAAATGGTTCGCCGTTAAAAAAGCGCGCGTGCAGACCGAGGAGTTTGAGCGCGATTTCTGGAGCGGCGGCGACCTCAATACCCTGTATCAGAGCGCCATCAATCACCGGCATGACATCGGCAGTATGGAACGCATCTTTGAAGCGGGCTTCCGCGAATTCACCAAGCTCCGGAGTCAGAAAAACCTTGACCCGAAAGACGTGATCGACGGTTCGCGCCGCGCCATGCGCGCCACGTACCAGCGCGAGGTCGACGCGATCGACGCGCATCTGGCTTTTCTTGCTTCGGCGGGGTCGGTCAGCCCTTACGTCGGCCTGTTCGGGACGGTGTGGGGCATCATGCATGCTTTCCGTGGTCTTTCCAATGTCGGACAGGCCACGCTGTCGGCGGTTGCGCCTGGCATTGCCGAAGCGCTTGTGGCGACGGCGATCGGCCTGTTTGCCGCGATTCCGGCCGTGGTCGCTTATAACCGCTTTTCACACGAGATCGATCGCTTGGCGACGCGCTTCGAGTCGTTTATGGAAGAGTTTTCCAATATTCTGCAACGGCAGATGCGCTAAGGAGTACACGCGATGCGCGAACGCCGCCTGAAAAATGAAATCAACGTCGTCCCGTATATCGACGTGATGCTTGTATTGCTCGTCATCTTTATGGTGACGGCGCCGATGATGACAACCGCCAGTATCGATGTGCCTTCGGTTGGCAAGGCCGCACAGGCGCCGGACAAAGCCGTGCAGGTAAATATTCGCGAGGATGGCGCCTTGTCGCTGACGTTGCCGGGTAAATCCGAGCAGGCGATGAGCCGCCAGGAGCTGACGCAGGCCATCGTCGCTGTGCAGCGCGATAATCCGGAACAGCCGGTGCTGATCGTCGGTGACAAGCGCGTCAAATACGAAGCCGTGCTCAGCGTGATGGACGAACTGCAACGCCAGCAGGTCAAGCGTGTCGGCCTGCTCGTGCAGCCGACGGGTCAATGATTTTGGCGGGCTACCGCATCGGGTGAAACGCCGTGGATATGTATTTCTCCCGCCCCGAAGAAGAACGTTTCAGCCCGGCAGCGCTGGCGCTGGCCGCGCTTGTGCATCTTCTGCTGGCGGGCGCCCTGTTTTTTGGCGTGCAATGGAAGCGGCAGGCGCCGTCAGCCGTGGCCGTCGAATTGTGGGGCGGTTCTCTGCCGGCCGCTACGTCGGGATCCCGGTCGTCGGTGCCACCTGCGCCAAAACCTGAACCCGTCTCCGAACCGAAGCCGGAACCTAACCCCGAGCCCAGGGTCGAGCCGGTGAAGCCGGATATTGCTGTCAAGGATGAGAAAAAGCCTGTTCCGGAACCGAAGAAACCCGATCCGAAGCCGGAACCCAAGCCAGAACCGAAACCGGAGCCTAAGCCAGAGCCTAAAAAACCTGAGCCGCTGCTGAAACCCCGTAATTTCTCCGATGAACTTGGTCGCGAGCTTAAACAGTCCCAGCAACGGTCGCGGCAGCGTGCTGCCCAGGATGCGCGCGCGGCGGCCAGTGACCGCATTGCGGCTCAGCTTGGCGCTGAGTCGGGCGCTCATGATGGTTCGCCCTCAGGCGGTGCGGCAGGAGGGGCTGCCGGCGGGCGCGGTAACGCACGCGGGATGGCGAGCTATATTGACAAGGTTCGTATTAAAGTCCGCGGCAACATCGTGCTGCCGCCGAATATTCCGGGTAATCCGGAGGCCATTTTTATCGTCAGGCAGTTGCCGAGCGGCGATATTGTTGGTGAGCCGCGCATGGTTCGTTCCAGCGGCCACCGGGCCTACGATGAAGCCATTGTGCGTGCGATCAAAAAATCCTCGCCGCTGCCCAAGCCCGATGATCCAAGCCTGTTCCAGCGTGAACTGGAGCTCAGATTCCGGCCGCTCGATTAGGCTTTGGTCGGCCGTCATGGCTTTGGATCAGGGAGTGTGCGCAAAGATTACGCTTCGTTACGGACATTTGTCATGCCAGAAAGCTATAATCGGCCATCTTTTAGTTTTTTTGCACATTATTTCGTATCCTTGACTATGCTTTTGATGCAAAGATTTGGTGCGCGTCTCCGGAGTGCTGCGGCAATGGCGTGTTATGCCGCCGTGTTGTCTTTTCATGTACCGGCTTCGGCGCAGTTAAGTATTGAAATTACCGGCGGCGGCGCCAATAAAATTCCCGTTGCCATTGCCGATTTTGGTGGTGATGCGCGGGCATCGCAAACGCTCACGGGGGTTGTGAGAGCTGATCTGGAACGTTGCGGGTTATTCCAGATGATTAATGCGAGCGGCGTTTCAATGACTGAAACGACACCGCCCAATTTTGCCGACTGGAAAGGCCGTGGTGCGGACGCTTTGGCGGCGGGTAGCATCGGCGGCAGTGCGGATGGCCGTCAGGAGGCGCGCTTCCGCTTGTATGACATCAATAAGGAATCGGCGCTGACCGGCGCAGCGTTTGTCGCTTCGCCATCAATGCTGCGGGCGACCGGCCACCGTATTGCTGATGCCATTTATGAGGCGCTGACGGGCGAACCGGGGTTTTTTGCTACGCGTATTGCTTATGTGGTTAGGAGCGGCAAGCATCGCTACGAGCTGTTCATCGCTGATGTTGACGGGCAGAATGCCCAGGTCGCTCTACGTTCGCGCGAACCGATCATTTCGCCGGTCTGGTCGCCTGATGGTTCACGCTTGGCTTATGTTTCGTTTGAAAATAAGAAGCCGATTATCTACGTGCACTCGCTGGCCAGCGGCCAACGCACAGTCGTTGCCAATTTTAAGGGGTCGAATTCAGCGCCCGCCTGGTCGCCTGACGGTTCGCGTCTGGCGGTCGTGCTTTCCAAGGATGGCGGCTCGCAAATCTTTATGGTCAATGCCAATGGTTCCGGTGTGCGGCGCGTGACTTCCGGGGCCAGCATCAATACCGAGCCGGTATTTTCACCGGATGGGCAGTCGATTTACTTTACCTCCGACCGTGGAGGCAGTCCGCAGATCTACCGTTCCGGCGTTAATGGAGGCGATGCCCAGCGCGTGACTTTTGAAGGCAGTTATAACGTGTCGCCGCGTATTTCGCCGGATGGCAAGACATTGGCCTTTATTTCGCGACGCGATGGCGGCTTCCGTCTTGCCGTCATGGATCTTGCCAGTCGTCAGGTTCAGGTTCTAACCGATTCGCGTAAGGACGAATCGCCGTCTTTTGCGCCCAATAGCCGGATGATTCTGATAGCAACCGAAATGGGAGGACGCGGCGTGTTGTCTGCGGTTTCCATTGACGGTCGGGTCAAACAGCGACTGTCGATTTCGGCGGGCGATGTGCGTGAACCCGCCTGGGGGCCATTCAATAAATAGGCCTGGATTTGTTTTTTTGACGCAAAGGGAGTACCTCATTATGAAACAACTCGTTATTCCTGCGCTGCTGGCGCTGCTCATTGCTGGTTGCTCATCGACACCTGATGCGGATCAGGCCAATGCGCCGGTCGAAGATGGTCGCGGTAAGGTGGCGACAGTCGAAGCGGGTAATGTCAATGGCTCCAAACTGCCGCGCGAACTGACCGACCCGAAAAGTATTTTGTCGCGACGCAGCATTTTCTTCGACTATGACAGATTCGATGTCAAGGATGAGTACCGTGAATTGGTGACTGCGCATGCTCGCTTCCTGTCCAACAACCGCCAGTTTAAGATGCTCATTCAAGGCAATACCGACGAGCGGGGCAGTCGTGAATACAATCTGGCGCTCGGCCAGAAGCGTGCCGATGCCGTCAAACGGATGCTGGTGATGCTCGGCGTTCGTGAAGATCAAGTCGAATCGGTCAGCCTGGGCGAGGAAAAACCGAGAAGTGAAGGGCACGACGAAGCGGCATGGGCAGAAAACCGCCGTAGCGACATGCTTTATAGCGGTGAGTTCTGAGATGCCGATGCGCCTGCCTCATCCTGATTTGCAGGCAAGACGGCGCATGCGCTCCAGTTTGGCGGGCTGCCTGATGGTGGCCGCCATGCTGGCGCAGCCCGCGTATGCTGGCCTGTTTGATGATGACGAAGCGCGTCGCCAAGTCAAGGATCTGTCAATTCAGACCAATGAGCGTGTCGAAGTCCTGTCCAAGGCGCAGATTGAGCTGGCCAACCAGATCCAGATGCTGCGCGAAGAAAACGCTGCTTTGCGCGGGGAAATTGAAACGCTGACGTATGAACTGGATGCGACCAAGAAACGTCAGCAGGATTTCTATGTCGATCTGGACGGGCGCCTGCGCAAGTTCGAGGGCACGAGTGAAGGCGGCGACGCCGGCGCTGTTCCGGGGGCTCCGGGAGAAGAAGAAATTCCTCCTGCGCCGCGTGCCAGTACGCCTGCGGGCGGCGAACGAACAAGAGCGCAGTCTGGGGGGGGCGATCCTATAGCCGAGTCGCGCGAATATGAAGCCGCGCTGAATCATTTCCGTGCCAATAAGGTTAAGGAAGCCGCCAACGCTTTTGAAGCGTTTGGTAAAAAATATCCAGATAGCACCTTAGCGCCGAGCGCGCGTTACTGGCTCGGCAATGCCTACTACACGCTACATAATTGCCGGAAAGCGATTGAGGTGCATAAGCAGGTTGCCGCGAAATGGCCAAAACATGCAAAAGCACCGGATTCATTGCTCGGCGTAGCGACCTGCCAGCAGGAATTGGGCGATACCAAAAGTGCCAGGGCAACGCTTGAAAGCCTCGTTGCCAGATATCCGAGCAGTGCGGCAGCGGGTACGGCCAGACAAAGCCTGAAAAAATAGCCTGGTGCTTTGTAGTGCGGCACAACAAGGCGTTGACACTGAGGATCAGCGAGATCTTCTATTCTCTGCAAGGGGAAACGACGCGTATCGGGTTGCCGACAGTTTTTGTGCGTCTGACCGGTTGCCCGCTGCGCTGTTCTTGGTGTGATACCACGTACGCATTTACTGGTGGCAGAACATTCTCATTAGAAGAAATTCTGGCACAAGTTGCCGCTTATGCACCGCGCTACGTGTGCGTGACGGGCGGCGAACCCCTGGCACAAAAAAATTGCCTGAAGCTGCTCACCGCTTTGTGTGATGCCGGTTACGATGTTTCGCTAGAAACTTCCGGGGCGTTGCCTATCGGCGAAGTTGATGCGCGCGTTTCCCGCATCGTCGATCTTAAGCCGCCGTCTTCCGGAGAAAGTACAAAAAATTGCTGGGAAAATCTGCGCCTGCTCAGGCAGGACGATGAGCTTAAATTTGTCATTGCCGATCGGGCAGATTACGACTGGATGCGCCGTATCGTCGTTGAACACCAGCTTGCCGGCTGTTGCCCCATCCTGCT
>ERZ772967.1918-NODE-1918-length-13778-cov-3.118997_pt1 | contig 13778 bp, 12 predicted proteins | sample MGYA00511677_ERZ772967 | MGnify/ENA primary metagenome ERZ772967 (study PRJEB29015, sample SAMEA2737931) | human oral metagenome | biome: human oral; feature: human-associated habitat; material: dental | place: China | collected 2146 ...
TATGCTGCCGGACGTCGCAGAGTTACTGCGGACGGCTTCCAACAAGACGCAGATTTTGGTGACGACGCACTCCAGCGCTTTGGTCGACGCGCTGAGCAATACGCCCGATTCGATTGTGGTTGCCGAGAGGCTTGAGGGGGCGACGACCCTGCAGCGCCTCGAGAAGGAAAAGCTTGCACTATGGCTTGAAAAATACAGCCTGGGAGAGCTCTGGATTCGGGGGGATATCGGAGGAACGAGATGGTGACCGTTCGCCTGTACGTCGAGGGGGGCGGAGACTCCAGCGCCCTGAAGACGGAGTGCCGCCGTGCCTTCTCCGAGCTTTTGCGAAAAGCTGGGTGCGGTGGAAAGATGCCGCGTATCGTAGCCTGTGGGAGCAGGGAAAACGCCTACGATTCGTTCCGAACCGCGGTCAAAAACGGAGAGAGGGCCTTGCTGCTGGTGGACAGCGAATCTCCTGTGGATGCGTCGTGTATGCAGGAGCTTCCTTCAAGATGGCGTCCCTGGAGGCATTTGGCGGAACGCGAGGGCGACGGCTGGGAGAAACCGGAGGGTACAGACGACGCCTGTTGCCATTTGATGGTGGAATGTATGGAAAATTGGCTGCTATCGGATTGTGATGCCCTGAAAGTTGTTTTTGGAAAGAACTTTCATGAGGACGATTTGCCGAATCCTCGCGACGTGGAGCAGCTCTCTAAAAGCGACGCACAGAAAAGGCTGAGGCAGGCGACGGTGAATTGTCCGGGCGGGCCTTATGGAAAGGGAAAACATTCCTTTAAGGTCCTGGCAAAGTTGTCCTCGGATAATCTGGAGAGAAGCTGCCGCTGGGCCAAACGTTTTTTTGATTTTGTTCGGAACTTGCAGGGGAACATATAAAAAAATAAAGCGAAATGTGCTGGAGGGCAGTGCAGTGGCGATGACCAACTACGAACGTGTGGGCAGGGCGATGGAGCTTCTTCGGCTGGGGCTGGCGCCCTTTGTGGAGCGCGAGCTGGGAAACGTCGTTCCCGCCCCTCAGGAACTGGCGCGGAGTTATTTTCCGGACGACCCCATGGCGCAGAAACCGCTGGCCGAGTGGGATGCCTCCCTGCTCCTGCGCCTGATGTGGGATGCGTGGAACTCCACGTTCAAGCAGGTTCTGGGCTTCAGCGAGCGGTCCCTGGTCAGCGAGCTGCGGACGTTCCGCAACCGCTGGGCCCATCAGGAAAAGTTTTCGAGCGATGACACGGATCGCGCGCTGGACTCCGCGGCCCGGCTCCTGACGGCCATCTCCGCCCCGGAGGCCGACGAGCTGAACAAGATGAAGATGGAGCTGCGGCGGATCGTCTACGACGAGCAGGTGCGGGGTGAGAAGCGCCGGGCCGGAGGTTCCCTCGTCGAGGCCGCGCCCGGCGTCCTGAAGCCCTGGCGCGCGGTGGTCGAGCCGCACGACGACGTGGCGAGCGGACGCTACCAGCAGGCGGAGTTCGCCGCGGACCTCTGGCAGGTGTACCGGGGCGAGGGCGCCTCTGAGTATCGGGACCCACGGGAGTTCTTCCGGCGCACCTTCCTCACCGACAGCCTCCGGCGCCTTCTGGCCGGAGGGGCAGAACGCCTCTCCGGAAAGGGAGGGGACCCCGTGGTTCAGCTCCAGACCAATTTCGGGGGCGGCAAGACCCACTCCATGCTGGCCCTGTACCACCTCTTCTCTGGCGTGCAGCCGGGCGAGCTTGCCGGGGCGGAGGATATCCTGGCGGAGGCGGGGATCGACACCCTGCCCGCCGTACGCCGCGTGGTGTTGGTGGGGAACAAGATATCGCCCGGCAACCCGTCGGTCAAATCGGGTGGCGTCACGGTGCGCACGCTGTGGGGCGAGCTGGCGTGGCAGTTGGGGAGCGCTGCGGCCTACGAGAGAATTCGCGCGGACGACGAACGGGCCACCAACCCCGGTGACCTCCTGAGGAAACTGCTTCGGGAATATGGGCCCTGTCTGATCCTGGTGGACGAGTGGGTTGCCTATGCCCGGCAGCTTCACGATTCCGGTGACCTTCCGGCGGGCAGCTTCGAGACCCAGTTCAGCTTCGCCCAGACCCTCACGGAATCCGTCAAGGGCGTGGAGAACTGCCTGCTGATCGTCTCGCTCCCGGCCTCGGACACAGGTGCCGCGCGTCAGGAGGTCGACGACGCCGAGGTTGGTGGGGTGCGCGGGCGTGAGGCCCTGGAGCGCCTGCAGAACGTCGTTGGGCGCGTGGAGTCTTCCTGGCGCCCGGCGACAACAGAGGAGGGATTCGAGATCGTCCGGCGCCGCCTCTTCAAATCCCTTAATGGGGCCGATGCCTTCAAGAATCGGGACGTCACCGCCCGTGCCTTTTCCGAGCTCTATTGCACTCAGAGCGCGGAATTCCCTCCTGAGTGCCGCGACGCGGACTACGAGGAGCGCATCCGCTCCGCCTACCCCATCCATCCCGAGATATTTGACCGGCTCTATTCCGACTGGTCCACGCTGGTGAGGTTCCAGCGGACGCGGGGGGTGCTGCGCCTCATGGCGTCCGTCATCCACAGCCTGTGGGAGAGGGGCGACACGAGCCCCCTGATCCTGCCCTCCACGATCCCCATCGACGACCCCAGGGTGCGGTCCGAGCTGACCCGATACCTTCCCGACAACTGGGACCCGATCATTGGCAAGGACGTGGACGGCCCTCGGTCCCTGCCAATGCGCATCGACGGGGACACCCCGAACCTGGGAAAGTTCTCCGCAGCCCGAAGGGTGGCCCGGACCCTCTACCTGGGGTCGGCCCCCACCACGATGGCCCCACAGAAGGGGGTGGAGGACAGGCGGGTGAAGCTGGGATGCGCCGTGCCGGGGGAGCCCGTCTCCGTTTTCGGCGACGCCCTGCGCCGCCTGGTTGGGGCCGCGACGTACCTTTATCAAGATGGGGTGCGCTACTGGTACTCCACCCAGCCCACGGTGACGAAACTGGCGGAGGATCGAGCCGAGCTGCTGAGGCGCGAGCCCGAAAGGGTCGCGGAGGAGCTGGAGAAGCGTCTGAAAAACGACCTGAGGCAGAGCGCGGATTTCGAGAGGGTGCATCTGTTTCCCCGTTCGAGCGCGGACGTCCCGGACGATCAGGCCGTCCGTCTGGTGGTGCTCTCGCCCGAACACCCCTTCTCGAAGAAGGAGGACAATGCCGCGGAGGCCGCCGCGCGGGAGATCTTGGAGAACCGCGGAACGGCTCCGCGGCTCTATCGAAACACCCTGATCTTTCTGGCCGCGGACAAAATCCGCCTTCAGGATATGGAGGCGGAGCTTCGCAAGTATCTTGCCTGGAGGTCAATCCTGGAGGAGAAGGAGTCCCTCAATCTGGACCCGCATCAGGCACGCCAATCGGAGTCTCAACTCAAGGCCGCGGATGCCGCGGTCCTAGCGCGCCTTCCAGAGACCTACCAGACGCTGCTCGTCCCCACTCAGTCCACGCCCCAGGAGCCGGTGACCTTCCAGGCTGTCCGCCTTTCCAGCGGGGAGGGCCTGGCCGTTCGGGCCTGCAAAAAGCTGAAGAACGACGAAAATTTGTTGTTGTCGATCGGCCCAGCCATCCTGCGCCGCTATATTGACGCGATCCCCCTCTGGAGGGGAGATGGCAATGCGGTTGCGCTTCGCCAGCTCGCCGAGGATTTCGCCCAGTATCCCTATCTGCCTCGAATAGCGAATCCCGGGGTGCTGGTTCGGGCTGCCTCGGAGGGCGTGGCCTTGCTCACCTGGCGCAACGACACCTTTGCCTATGCAGAGGGGTACGACGGCGCCCGTTACCTTGGCCTCAGGGGTGGCCAAAACGTCTCCTGCAGCGCGGAGGACGGGGGGCTGCTGGTGAGGCCGGAGGCAGCGGAGGCGCAGTTGAAGGCGGAGCGACAGGCCGAGGAGAACCCCGCTCCGGCCTCAAGAACCCCTGCAAACGGCGGGACGCCCGCGGAGCCCGCGTCGGCCAGCCAGGGCTCCGCCGGCGAGCGCGGGATGCCGGTGTCCGAGGCTCGGCTGCGACCCAGACGCTTCTACGGCACGGTGCGGCTTGACCCCGGAAGGGTGGCGCTGGACGCGGGGCGTATCGCCGAGGCAGTGATCGCCCACCTGGAGGGACAGGTTGGCGCGCGCGTCTCCGTCACGCTGGAGATTGAGGCAGACCTCCCGGACGGCGTGCCCGAACACATCGTCCGTGCCGTGACGGAGAACAGCATGACGCTGAAATTTGAACAGCACGCCTTCGAGTCGGAGTGAGGGATAAGGGGCGAACGGGGGCAAGTGGGAAACGCCAGCGTTGTTCTCCATGATGTGCATGACCATGACGTGGATGTGCGTGACGTGGTTGAGGGGCGGGGAAGGGACTTCGTTCGAGGTCCTTTTTCCCGCCTTTGTGCAATCTCCTCTGAGGGGTGCCCGCGAGGATTACATGCGTTCGTAGACGAGGCGGCTTTGTCAGGCCGTGCGCAGGGTACGCTGAACTCCCCCCTTGACGCCGTAGGACGGACCCCCTATACTTCTTTTGAAAGCAGATGTTAGTACCAGGTGCTAAATTACGGAACGGCCTGCGGGCCATTCCTGATAACGTAATAATTGGCTGGACGGCGTTGCGAAGGGGGAGGTGTTTGCGATCGGTTCCGGGAGAACGGCAGAAACGTCAAGGAAGCTTCGGCAGGAGCGTCTTTCGGCGATCCTGGAGGCCAACCCCATGACCACGGATCAGGAGCTGGCCGCGTCCCTTGGCGTGAGCCTGGGCACGGTACGCCTGGACCGCGCCATGATGGGGGTGCCGGAGCTGCGGAAGCGCGTGCGCTCCATGGCGGAGCGGGCGAGCAGCCGGCTGCGCTCCCTCAATCCGAGCGAGATCGTGGGCGACCTCCTGGAGCTTGAGCCGAACCGGTGGGCCCTGTCCATCCTGCGCACGGCGCGGGACATGGCCTTTCGCTTCACGAACATCGTGTGGGACCACTACATCTATTCTCAGGCCAGCTCCATCGCCGTGGCGGTCATCGAGTCCGCGGTCGTCATCGTGGACTCCATGCGGGGCGAGTACAAGGGGCACGCCCACGTGGGCGACACGCTCATCGCCCGCGCGAAGGTGGGGGTGAACCGCGAGGGGCGCCGCATCGTCAGCGTCCGCACCCGGGTGGGCGACAAGGAGATCTTCGTCGGCCGCTTCATCGTCGAGGTGTTGAGATGAGCGCCGTGGGACAGCACTCGCCTCGGAAGATGGCCAGACAGCTTGAGAGGACAATTCCTGAATGAAGAAGATGACCATAGCAGTGGACGCGATGGGGGGGGACAACGCCCCCCAGGCGATATGCGAGGGGGCAGCTCAGGCCTGTGCGGCGTTCGGCGACCTGGAGGTCGTCCTGACGGGAGATCGGGAGAAGCTGCTTCCCCTGGTGGAGGCCTCCCCTGCGGCGGTGCGGCCGCGGATGACTATCCGACACGCCGACGAGGTGATCGGGATGGACGAGCACCCTTCGGCGGCCATCCGCCGCAAGCGGAACTCGAGCCTGCGGGTCGCCATGGAGATGGTGCGGAGCGGGGAGGCGCAGGGCTGCGTTTCCGCCGGCAACACGGGGGCCATCGTGGCGGGGGGCGTGCTGGTGGTGGGACGCCTGCCGGGGATCGACCGGCCGGCGCTTGGGGCGCCGCTGCCCACCATCGAGCGCTGGACCTTCCTGCTGGACGTCGGCGCCACGGTGCGCTGCAAGCCCGTGAACCTCTATCAGTTCGCGCTGATGGGCAGCGTGTACGCAGAGAGGATCATGAAGGTGAAGGCCCCTGAGGTCCGGCTCCTGTCGAACGGCACGGAGGAGATCAAGGGGGACGAGTCCGTCTCCGGGGCGCGGGAGCTCCTGTCGAAGAGCCGGCTGAACTTCATGGGCTACACGGAGGGCGACGACATCGCCTGGGGCCGATCGGACGTCGTCGTCTGCGACGGCTTCATGGGGAACGTCGTCCTGAAGTTCGGCGAGGGGCTGATGTACGGGGCGAAGTCCATCATCTCCCAGGAGATGGGGCGCCGCATCCTGCCCAAGGTCGGGATGCTCTTCATGATCCCCATGGTGAAGTCGCTGTGGTCGCGCTTTAACTACGAAAAGTACGGCGGCACGCCACTTCTGGGGGTGAAGGGGGTCGTGATCAAGGCCCACGGCCGCTCCAGAGCGCCCGCCATCAAGGGCGCCATCTCCGCGGCCCGCCGGTTCATCGAGGAGGACGGGGTGGGGCAGATTCGAGCGGAGCTGGACACCGGAGCGGGGCCTCAGGGGGAGTCAAGGGGAGCGCAGGGCCAGGCTGAATATTGAGGTGACGTTTATGATCAGGAACAATCGAGTTTGTGAGCTGCTGGGAACGGAGTACCCGTTGATTCAGGGCGGTATGGCGTGGGTGGCCAACGCCAGCCTGGCGGCAGCCGTGAGCAACGCCGGAGGCGTGGGGCTCATCGCGGCCGGCGCGTCGCCCGCGGAGGTGCTGGAGCAGGAGATCCTGAAGGCCAGGAGCCTGACGGACAAGCCCTTTGGGCTCAACATCATGCTGATGTCCCCGACGGCGCCGGACGCCCTTGAGCTGGCGGCGAAGCACCGCCTGCGCATCGTCGCGACGGGGGCGGGCAGCCCCGGAAAGGTCCTGGAGAGGCTGAAGCCTCTGGGCACCATCGTCATCCCGGTGATCGCCTCGGTGGCCCAGGCGAAGCGGGCGGAGAAGCAGGGCGCGGACGCCGTGGTGGCCGAGGGGACGGAAGCCGGAGGGCACATCGGCGAGTTGACGACGATGGTGCTGACGCCGCAGATCGCAAGCGCGGTGAAGATTCCCGTCATCGCCGCAGGGGGCATCGCGGACGGCCGCGGCGTGGCTGCGGCGTTCGCCCTGGGGGCGGAGGGCGTTCAGCTGGGCACCCGCTTCATCTGCTGCTCGGAGTGTACGGTACACCCCAACTACAAGCAGGCGGTGATCGACGCGCGGGACCGCAGCACGGCGGTCACGGGTCAGAGCCTGGGACACCCTGTGCGCTGTCTGCGCAACAGGCTGACGGCCGAATTCGAGAGGCTGGAGGCCGAGGGCGCGCCCGCGGAGGAGATCGAGAAGCTGGGGATGGGAAAGCTCCGGGCGGCCGTCGTGGACGGCGACACGGAGTGGGGCTCCCTGATGTCCGGCCAGAGCGCCGCGATGGTGAACGATGTCCTGCCCGCGCGGGAGATCGTGCGGGGCCTGTTCGACGAGGCCCGGAGGGTCCTGCACGGCATCCGGGACGCAGCGGGCGCGGAGTAAAAGGTTCCGAGGACCAGGGACTTCAAGTTACCCCGCGCGCCATGGCGCCGCAGGGCAATGCGAGGAGGCGGTGTTATAGATGAAGTACGCACTTTGTTTCCCCGGTCAGGGGGCGCAGCAGGTGGGGATGGGCCAGGAGCTCTACAGGGCCTTTCCCTCCGCGAAGGCGGTCTTTGACGAGGCCGACGACGCCCTGTCCGCACACCTGACGAAGCTGATCTTTGAGGGGCCGGAGGGGGAGCTGACCCTGACAGCCAACGCCCAGCCCGCCATCATGACGGTGAGCGTCGCGGCCCTCTCCGTCCTGGAGAAGGAGATGGGCGTGGCGCTGAAGCCCGCCTGTGGGGCGGGGCACAGCCTGGGCGAGTACACGGCCCTGGTCGCTGCGGGGGTTCTGTCCTTCCGCGACGCCGTCCGGCTGGTGAACAAGCGCGGTCGGTGGATGCAGGAGGCCGCCCCGGCGGGGTTTGGCGCCATGGCGGCCATCCTGGGCCTGGGGTCGGACGAGGTGAAGGCCCTGTGCGCGGAAGCGGCGCCCGGAGGCGAGTGCCAGGCGGCGAACTTCAACTCGCCGGGGCAGGTGGTGATCTCCGGCGTCAAGGAGTTCGTGGAGAAGGCCGCTGCCGCCGCCAAGGCGAAGGGGGCCCGAAAGACCGTGATGCTGAACGTCAGCGCGCCCTTCCACAGCCGCCTGATGCTCCCCGCGGCGGAGAAGCTGAAGGAGGAGTTCGAGCGCTGTTCCTGGGCCGAACCGAAATGGCCCATCGTGGCCAACGTCAGCGCGAGCGCCGTCGTTTCGGCTGAGGAGATTCGGGACGCGCTTTACGAGCAGACCTTCAGCCCCGTGCTGTGGGAGAGCTCCGTGCTCTACATGGCGGATTACGGCGTGGACACGTTCCTGGAGCTGGGGCCCGGCGAGGTCCTCTGCGGGCTGATCAAGCGGTGCCGCAAGGGGCTGAAGCAGATGGCGGCCGGCGAGCCGGAGGCGCTTGAAGCCATGGCCACGGCCCTGCGGGAGGGCGCGTGATGGCGCGCCGGGTGGCCCTCGTCACAGGAGGGGGGCGGGGCATTGGCCGCGCGATCGTCCTGGAGCTTGCGCGGAACGGCTGCGACGTGGCGGTGAACTACGCAAAGAGCGCCGACGCGGCGGACGAGACCGCCCGCGCGGCGTCCGCTCTGGGCGTCCGCGCGGAGACCTTCGGCGCGGACGTCTCGGACCGCGCACAGGCGGAGGCCCTGTTCAAGGCCGTCCGGGAGGCCATGGGGCCCGTCGAGGTGCTGGTGAACAACGCCGGCATCACCCGTGACGGGCTCCTGGTCCGGATGAAGCCCGATGACTGGGACGCCGTGATCGCCGCGAACCTGAGTTCGGTGTTCTACTGCACGAAGGAGGCCGTCCGCGACATGGCGCGGGCCCGCTGGGGCCGCATCATCAACCTGGCCTCGGTGGTGGGGCTCATCGGCAACGCGGGACAGGCGAACTACAGTGCCTCGAAGGCGGGGCTCATCGGCTTCACGAAGTCCGTGGCGCGGGAGTACGCCGCGCGCGGCATCACGGTCAACGCCATCGCGCCGGGCTTTATCGACACCAGCATGACGGCGGTCCTCAAGGAGGACGTCAAGGCCGCGATCACCACGCATATCCCGATGGGGGCCATCGGGACGCCCGATGATGTGGCCCGTGCCGCCGCGTTTTTTGCCTCGGAGGGAAGCTCGTACATCACGGGGCAGGTTTTGGCAGTTGACGGCGGCATGACGATGTGTTAGATATACAGCAATCGGTTTTACGGGGGGAGGTGAGCTGGATGAAGAAGGAAGAGGTTCTGGCCAGGCTGAAGGAGATCATCACGGACCGCCTGGATGTTGAGGAGGATCAGATCGTTCCGGAGGCGACGTTCGTCGAGGATCTTGGAGCGGACTCCCTGGACATTGTGGAGCTGATCATGGGCATCGAGGAGGAGTTCGATATCGAGATCCCCGATGAGGACGCCGAGAAGCTGACCTCGGTCGGCGAGGCTATGAATTATACGCTGGGCAAGATCGGCGTCGAGGAGTAGGCCTTTTGTGTCGGAAGGGGGGAGGGCGAAGTCCTTCCCCCTTCGTGTCCATTGGCGGCCCCCGCGAGGGGGCCGAACGAAGAAGACGGCTTCCCCGGCTGGAGACAGCGCAGGCAGGGAAGAATATCGAGCATAGAGCAGGAGTGATCGCGCAATGAGCGCAACGAGAAGAGTGGTCGTGACGGGCCTCGGCCCCGTCAGCCCCATCGCCCTGGGTAAGGACGCCTACTGGAAGGCGCTTCGGGAGGGGAAGAACGGCATCGGCCCCATCACGACGTTCGACCTGGGGGACTGTCCCGTGACGTTTGGTGCCGAGATCAAGGACTTCGACCCCACCCTCTGGATGCCGGGCAAGGAGGCCAAACGGTCCGACCGCGTCATCCAGTTCGCCGTGGCCGCGGCCAGGATGGCCGTGGAGGATGCGAAGCTGGACACGAGCGCCATGGACCCCTATCGCCTCGGCGTCTACATCGGCACCGGCCAGGGCGGGATCGAGACGTCCTTCAACAACTTCAACACCATGTTGACCAAGGGCTCCCGGCGGGTCAGCCCCTACTTCATCCCCATGATGATCAGCAACATGTCCACGGCCTACGTGGCGATCGTCCTGGGCGCCAAGGGCCCGAACCTGTGCGTCGTCACGGCCTGCGCCACGTCGCTGCACAGCATGGGGGAGGCCTATCACACCATCGTGCGCGACGACGCGGACGTGATCGTCGCAGGGGGGACGGAGGCCGCGCTGCGCACCATCAGCATCGCGGGCTTTGCCGCGATGAAGGCCCTCTCCACCCGCATGGATTCCCCGGAGACGGCCAGCCGGCCCTTTGACAGGGACCGGGACGGCTTCGTGATGGGGGAGGGGGCCGGAGTCGTGGTGCTGGAGGAGCTGGAGCACGCAAAGGCCCGCGGTGCCCACATCTACGGCGAACTCGTCGGCTACGGCACCTCCTGCGATGCCGGCCACATCACGGCGCCGGACCCGGAGGCGGAGGGCGCCGCCTACGCCACGCGGCACGCCATGAAGATGGCGGGCTGGCGGCCGGAACAGGTGGACTACGTCAACGCGCACGGCACCTCCACGGGGCTGAACGACAAGATGGAGTCCTTCATGATCCACAAGGTCTTTGGGGAGCGCGCGAAGGACGTGACGGTGACGTCCACGAAGTCCATGATCGGGCACTGCCTCGGCGCGGCGGGAGGCCTCGAGGTCATCGCCTCCCTGCAGGCCATCGAGGAGAACTACATCCACCCGACCCTGAACTACACGACGCCGGACCCGGAGTGCGACATCACCCTGTCCACGGGCAGGGGCGTCGAGCGGAAGGTGGACCGGCTTCTGGTGAACAGCTTCGGCTTTGGCGGGCACAACGGCGTCCTGGCGTTTCAGCGCTGCGAGTGATGCCGGGGAGCGCGCTCCTGAGGGATATCCTTGATGCCGCCCTCTCCGAGCAGGAAAGGGCGCGCATAGAGGGGCGCGACCTCGCGGCGCTGCAGTCCGCCCTGGGATACTCCTTTCGCGACGAGGGGCTCCTGGAGGAAGCGCTGTGCCACGCCTCTTTCGCCAACGAGCACGGGCTGGCTGTCAGCAACGAGCGGCTGGAGTTCCTGGGGGACTCCGTCCTGAGCTTCCTTGTCGCGCGCATCCTGTTCGAGCGGCACCCGGACGCGACCGAGGGCGAGCTCTCGCAGATGCGCTCGGCGCTGGTCTGCGGGGCCTCCCTCTGCCGCAGGGCCGAGTCCCTGAACCTCGCGGGGGCCCTTCTCTTCGGCCGCTCCATGCGGAATCGGGACCTCCCGCCCTCCCTCTGCGAGGACGCCCTGGAGGCCCTGATCGGGGCCGTCTGTCTGGACGGCGGCGTCCCGGAGGCGGAGCGCGTGGTGCGCCGCCTGTTTTTCGGCGGCCCGGATGCCGCCGGGGAGGACGGCGCGGAGCTGGACGCCAAGTCCCGCCTTCAGATCCTGATGCAGGCCCGGGACCTTGGGATCCCGCACTACGAGGTCGTCTCGGTCTCCGGCCCGTCCCATTCCCCCCGTTTCCAGGTCCGGCTCCGAGTGGGGAACGCCGACCGCGTCGCGGTCGGGGCTAGCCGCAGGGAGGCGGAGGAGCTGGCCGCCGGGCTGGTCCTGCAGGACCTCGATGCGGCGGAAAACGAAGGCGGGGTGTGTCTTCCGTGAGGGGGCTGAGGCTTCTCCTCCTTCTCTCCTTTCTCCTTACCCTGCCGTTCCGCACCGGGGCCGAGGTGCTGGATGTCGTCGTGACCCTGCCCTGGCTGGCCCTGCTGACCTCCTTCATCGGTGGTCCGAACGTCGCGGTCGCGCCGCTCCTGGAGTGGAACCCGAACGGGGACGCCGTGCCGGCCGCGCGGGGGAGGACGCTTCGTTCCCTGAGCAAGGACGCCCGGGTCATGGCGCTCGATTCCGACGATGCCCGCCGTGTCCGGCTGGATGCCGGCAAGTTTCCCAATTTCAGGGCGCTGTACCTGCCGTTTCCCATCGAGACGCCGCAGATCGACGCCGCGCTCTCGGACCCGTCGGTGCTTCCCTTCGTCGCCCAGCGCGTGCTGACCGTGCTTGCGGACTGGGACCCCGCGAACTACCCCTATTATCAGCGGCGTCTGGCGGAGTTCCAGGCGCGGCTTTCCGGATCCGTGCTCGCGGGGCGACAGATTCTGCGGGACATCCCCGTGTACGACCTGACGGGGTACAGCAGGGCCCTTCTCGAGGCCGCGGGCTGCCGGATCGAGCGTCCCGCCTCCGCCGACTGGGCCGCGTGGAGCAAGGGAAAGGAACAGGAACTTCTGATCCAGGAGCTCGACCGCAGGAAGGAGGGGAAGGTGACGGCTGTCATGGACGGAGGAACGCCCAAGGCGCTGCGCCGCCTCCTGGAGTCCCGTCCGGAGGTCTTCTCGTTCGGACGTCCTCCTCTGACGCAGGACTACCCCGCCTTTCTGCACGACCAGTACATCTCCCTGTGGCTCAAGAGCACGACGAAGCCCCTTCCCCCGCCGGCCAGGCCGCGGCGATGACGATGGGGACGGACCGATTCGGAGCGGAGGAATGAAGATGGACGGAGAGATCATTCGCTGCCCGTGGGCGGATCGAAGCCCGCTGGAGCGTGCGTATCACGACCGGGTGTGGGGCGTTCCGCTGCACGACGAGCAGGGCCTCTTTGGGATGCTCTGCCTGGAGGGGATGCAGGCCGGGCTCAGCTGGTCCACCATCCTGTTCAAGATGGGGGCGCTCCGGACGGCGTTCGACGACTTCGACCCCCTGATCGTGGCCGAATACGACGAGCGGAAAATTGCCGAGCTCATGGAGACGGAGGGCATCATCCGGAACCGGCTGAAGATCCGGACGATGGTCCGGAACGCGAGGGCCTACTTGAGGCTGCGGGAGGAGCACGGGACGCTGGACGACTTCCTGTGGCGCTACGTGGACTTCACGCCCCTGGTCAACGCGTGGCGCGAGGCGGGCGAGATTCCGGCCCGGACCCCTCTGTCCGAGCACATCAGCCGGGATTTGAAGCGCCTGGGGTTCGGGTTCGTCGGCCCGACGATCGTCTACGCCTTCATGCAGGCGACGGGCATGGTGAACGATCACCTGGTCTCCTGCGCGTTCCGAAGGGTTGAGGAGTGATTCCGCAACTCCGGACCGTCTGCGGGCAGGGCGCTCAAGGGTTCTAAAATATACGCCGAACTACAGCAGTCCGGCGTAAGCATTGACGAAGTCCAGTTTTGTGATCAAATGATCCAGGATTTCCAAAGCCTCGACGGTCGTGCTTTTCGGATAGCGATGAGTCAGCTTGTAGCTCAAACGGTCTGGAGGCGGGGGAATCAGGGCCTGGACTTTAAGATTGCGTTCCAGCATGAAGGGGATGGATGACTCGGGAATGATGGCCCACTGGCGCTCATCCCGGAGCAGATTGCGTATCAAAAGGAGAGTGTCCACGGAAAGCTCGCCCACTTCTTCAGGGGGCCAGACTCTATCGTGCCAGAGCTGATAGGGGCTGGCCCACGGAAAACGCAGCTCGAAACGAGGTTCCAGATCCTCGGCTCGGACCTCTTCCGGAAGGTTATCGCGGCCGGTACGTAACACCAACATGCGCTCTCGGGTAAAAGGCTTCGCCGCTACGTAGGGAAAATGCAGTTCTTGTAATACGAAAGCGACATCCACCTCCCGGCTTTCGATCTTGTGATAGAGGACGGCAGAATTGCTGGTCGAAACTTCGCAGAATACGGGAGGCTCGTTTTCTCTCAGCGCTTGAAACAGAGGAGGCAAAATGTGATTGTTCATGCTGTCGACACTGCCGATTCTCAGGGCGTGAGCCGGAACCTTGGAAGCGAAACCGGCCACCTTTCCATGAAGCTCCTGCCACTGCATTGCCAAGGGTAAAAAGTCTTGACCTGCCGGAGTCAGGCGAATCGCTTTCAGCCCCTTTCGGCGGTCGATCA
>ERZ772967.1924-NODE-1924-length-13756-cov-3.083571_pt1 | contig 13756 bp, 10 predicted proteins | sample MGYA00511677_ERZ772967 | MGnify/ENA primary metagenome ERZ772967 (study PRJEB29015, sample SAMEA2737931) | human oral metagenome | biome: human oral; feature: human-associated habitat; material: dental | place: China | collected 2146 ...
ATGTCGTCGTTGTCGGCGGCGGCGGTGCGGGACTTGCGGCGGCTATCGCTGCGGGTCAGCAGAATAAATCGGTCATCATCGTGGAAAAGAACGGCGAAGTCGGAGGCGATACGCTCGTGTGCGGTGCCATCTACAATACGCCCGACGAAGCGCTGCAGAAAAAAGTGACGATGGGCGATGCGGTAAAACGCACGATCGAAACGGCTCTCGCTGAAGCTTCGAAAAACGGCGAGCACGCCGCTCTTCAGGCGCAAGTGCGCTCGCAGTGGAACGCGTACAAATCGAGCGGCAGGACCGACCTCTTCGACTCGAAAGAATGGTTTGCGCTGCAGACGTGGAACGGCGGCGATAAAGTCGGTAATTTAAATCTCGTCAAAGTATTGTGCTATAACGCATACGACGGGCTCGGTTGGATCGACGATTTGGGTATGAGCTTTTCCGACGTCATCAGCCAGGGAGCGGGTTCTCTGTGGCAGCGCACGCACACCAGCATGATGAAGATGGGAACCGGCTTTATTTCGACCTATGTCGAAAACATCGCGAAGATGAACAATATCACGGTCATGGTAGAGACGACGGGCAAATCGCTTGTCAAAGACGGCGACAGAGTTACCGGCGTCGTGTGCGCCGACAGAAACGGCAACGAGTTTACTCTTTCGGCAAAGGACGGCGTCATTCTTGCGACCGGCGGTTTTGCCGCAAACGGCGCGATGGTGCAAAAGTACAATACGTCGGGCAAATGGCAGGATTTGAGCAAAGTCGCGACGACGAACCGCTTTTCGTGCTCACAGGGAGACGGTATCGAAATGGCCGTCGCTGCGGGCGCTTCGCTCACCGATATGGAACAGCTCCAGCTTTTGTACCTCGGCAACTTAAAAGACGGACAGCTGACGAAGTATCCGCCGAGAGACGTCAACGGCACCGACCAGATCATCTTTATCAATAAAGAAGGCAAACGCTTTACGAACGAAGGCGGCAGACGCGACAATATCTGTCTCGCGGTTTTTGCGCAGCCCGATAAAGTGTTCTATATGCTCGAATCCGGCGACGGTGACAAGTATAAAGACATCAAAGATCCCGATTGGAGAAGCGCCGACGGCTTTACCTTCGACTACCTCGAATCGAACGGCTACATCTATGAAGGCGATACGCTCGAAGAGCTCGCCGGAAAACTCGGCATGAACGCTGCGACGCTCCAAGCGACGATCGACACCTTCAATGCGAGCGTCGATTCCGGACGCGACGAATTCGGCAGAACGCTTTATTCGACGAAGCTGACGAAGGGTCCGTGGGTCGCGACTCCGAGACAGGCCTGCGTTCACCACACGATGGGCGGCGTTACGATCGACACGAACTGCCGTGTCATCGGCACGAACGGTAAAGTTATTCCCGGTTTGTATGCGGCGGGTGAAATCACCGGAGGCATACACGGTGCGAACCGCTTGGGCGGAAACGCCGTCGTCGATACGGTCGTATTCGGCAAGCTCGCAGGCGATACGGTCATCGCGGATGCGCGGTAACGGCGTGAAAAAAGCGTACACTAAGTAAGCCGGGGTTCGACCCGTGCATAAGGGGCTGTCGAAAAAGTAAGCGACTTTTGAGACAGCCCCTTATACAAGTGCGGTGCGGTAAGGAACGCCGTGCCGTCGCGTTAAAATTTTATGGGAGAAAGCTATGGCTGATGCAGCAAAAAAACGTGCTTCAAAAACAAAAGAATCGACGCTCGTGATTGTCGAATCTCCGGCAAAAGCGCATACGATCGAAAAATATCTCGGACCGGGCTATACGGTAAAAGCGTCCATGGGACACTTGATCGATTTGCCGAAGTCGCGCCTCGCGATCGACGTCGATCACGATTTTCAGCCCGAATACATCACCGTGAGAGGCAGGGCGAAATTATTAAAAGAGCTGCAAAAGGATGCGAAAAAATCGACGGCCGTCCTGCTCGCAAGCGATAACGACCGCGAAGGAGAAGCGATCGCATGGCATTTGAATAATGCGCTGAAAGAAAAGACGAGCGCTCCGATCAGCCGCATCGTGTTCAACGAAATCACGCCGATCGCGATCAAAGAAGCGGTCAAGCATCCCGACGAAATCGTCGAAAGCAAAGTGAACGCGCAAAAAGCGCGGCGCGTGCTCGACCGCCTCGTCGGCTACAATTTAAGTCCGCTTTTGTGGAGCAAAGTGAAAAACGGTCTTTCGGCCGGCCGCGTGCAGTCGGTTGCGCTTCGTCTCATCTGCGAGCGCGAAGAAGAAGTGGAAAATTTTCTGCCCGAAGAATATTGGACGCTCGATGCGGATTTTGTAAAAGGCAAAACGACGTTTACCGCTCAGCTCGTTTCGTACAAGGGTGAAAAGGCTGAATTGAAAAACGAAGCCGAAGTCAATAAAATCATCGACTTGATAAAAAATTCCGACTGCACGGTCGTAAGCGTAAAGACGACCGACAAAACGGTAAAACCGAAAGCGCCGTTTACGACGTCGAAATTGCAGCAGGCGGCCGCAAACCGCCTCGGCTACACGTCGAGGAAAACCATGCAGATCGCGCAGCAGCTCTACGAAGGCGTCAACGTCGGTGAAAGCCGCGTAGGTCTCATCACGTATATGCGTACCGATTCCGTGCGCATTTCGCAAACCGCCCTCGACGAAGTGCGTTCGTGGCTTTCAAAAAATTATCCCGACGACTTGCCTGCCGAACCTGTAAAGTATGAAGTCGGAAAAGCGGCTCAGGACGCGCACGAAGGCATCCGCCCGACCTACGTGTCGTATACGCCCGATTCGATAAAAGAATATTTGACGCGCGATCAGCTTCGCCTCTATTCGATCATTTGGGAGCGTTTCGTTTCGAGTCAGATGAACAACGCGAAGACGCGGACGACGAGCGTCGAAATCGCTTCGGGCGATGCGATTTTCCGCGCATCCGCAAGCAAAATAGTCGACAAGGGTTTTTATCATGTCATCAAACTCCTTTCGTCGAAAGAGGATAAAACCGGAAATCTCCCTTCGCTGAAAGAAGGCGAAAAAATCGCGTGCGAAAAATTTTATCCCGAACAGCACTTTACTCAAGGGCCCGCGCGCTACACCGATGCGTCCATCGTTCGAACGCTCGAAGAAAAGGGGATAGGCAGACCTTCGACTTATGCGCCGATCATTTCGGTTTTGCTCGACCGCTATTATGTGACGCGGACGAACCGTCAGCTCGTGCCGACTGTCCTCGGCCGCATGATATGCAAAATCCTCGTCGAATCATTTCCGAACGTCATCAACGAACATTTTACCGCGGAAGTCGAAAACGATCTCGACAAAGTGGAGCAGGGCGCTCTCGTGTGGAACGGAATGATAAAAGATTTTTACGGCCCGTTCAAAAAACGCGTCGACGACGTGATGGAAACGCAGGAAAGCGTCAAAGGTTTTCTCGACGAAAAAACCGATATCGTGTGCGAAAAGTGCGGAAAGCCCATGGTCAAAAAACTCGGCCGCTTCGGATACTTTCTCGCCTGTTCGGGATTTCCCGAATGCCGCAACACGCGTTCGATCCCGCTTGCGAAGTGCCCGATGCCCGGCTGCGACGGAGAGATCGTCGCACGGAAAACGAAGGGAAGAGGCAAAGAATTTTACGGCTGTACGAATTACCCGAAGTGCAATTTTATTTCGCATTTCAAACCGATCGATCAGTATTGTCCGAAGTGCGGATGGTTCCTCGTCGAAAAATACGACAAAAAGAACGGCACGTATAAATCGTGCATCAATCCCGACTGCACCTTTTTGCATTCCGCAGACGATGCTGCGGCTTTTGAAAAAGAGTCGGAAGGCGCTCCCGAGTCTCGGCAATAGCGCAGGGTAAACCGATGCGCCTTTCGGATGCGATAGACGAATTTTTGCTCTACCTCGAAGCCGTGCGCGGACTTTCGCTCAATTCCGTTTGTGCGTACCGAAACGATTTGCGACGCCTTTCGGCTTTTTTGGGCGCGGAAAAAGACGTGAAGGAAGCGTCCGCCGAAGATATCAGAAGCTGCATCGGAGTTCTTTCAAAAGAAAAAAAATCAAGCGCAACCGTAAACCGCTTTATCGCCGCGTGTAGAACTTTTTTTGCCTATTGCAAAAAATTTGAGTATATTAATACAGATCCCGCAGAGGAAATCAAAACGGTAAAGATGCCGCACCACGTGCCGCGCTTTTTAACCGGCGCGGAAGTCGACGAGCTGTGCGCCGTACCGAAAGAAAAAGAAATCCTGTGGGCATCTCGCGACAGCGCTATTTTGGAAATGCTCTATTCGTCGGGGTGCCGCGTTTCGGAGCTCGCTTCCGTTCGCTTAAGCGATATGTCGGAAGATTTTTCTTCCGCTCTCGTCACCGGAAAGGGCGGTAAAGACCGCCGCGTGTATTTCGGAGAAGATGCGCAAAAAGCGTTCAAAGCGTATCTTGCCGACAGGAAAAAGTTTTTTGCAAAAAAGCGCATGACGGACAACGTGAGCGAAATATTCGTCAACAGGAGAGGCACCGCTCTCGGCGCGCACGGCATCCGCTGGATACTGTCGCGCTATTCGGGTGCGGAAGGAACGGCTCGCCATATTTCGCCGCACGCGATGCGCCACACCTTTGCGACCGCGATGATTTCACAAGGCGCGGACGTGCGTGTCGTGCAGGAGCTTTTGGGACACGCGAGCATTTCGACGACGCAGCGCTATACGCATATCACGACGGAGCGTCTTATCGAATTGTATGAAAAAGCGCATCCGCACGGAAAAGGATGAGATAATTAATAATTGGTAATGTGTAATTGATAATTGTTAATTGTTAATTGTGTGTGGGATCGAATCGATTGTGAAGCGGCGGTAAATGCGCCGTGGTAAAACGGAATCACCGTTTATTTTTTTGTTTTTGTTGGAGTGTATATGGCTGCGAGAAAAATTCACAGTACGACGGTTATCGCCGTCCGCCGGAACGGAAAGGTTGCGATGGCGGGTGACGGACAAGTGACTGCCGGCAATACGGTCGTAAAAGGCAACGCGCGCAAAGTGCGCAAAATATACGACGGCAAAGTGCTGACGGGATTCGCAGGTTCGGTTGCGGACGCGTTTACGCTGTTCGACAAATTCGAAGAAAAATTAAAAGAGTATTCGGGCGACATCATGCGCAGCGCCGTCGCGCTTGCCAAAATGTGGCGTACCGAGCGTTCTCTGCAAAAGCTCGAAGCCGAGCTCCTCGTCGCCGACGGAACGAAAATACTGCTCATTTCAGGCGACGGCAACGTCATCGAACCGGAAAACGACGTGTGCGCGATCGGAAGCGGCGGAAACTATGCGTATTCGGCGGCTCTCGCGTATCTCGAAAGCTCCGATATGAGCGCTTCGGAAATTGCGGAAAAGAGTCTTGAAATTGCGGGCAAAATTTGCATCTATACGAACGGTAATTTGACGGTAGAGGAGGTACGATAAAAAGCGCCGTCTGAAATATCGCCGACACTTTTTATCTCGAGTTTGCTTGGATGTTTGCAGAAGACATATATACGTGTTATTTCGATAAAAATCGCATGAATACGATACGTTTTGTTTTGCAAACTCGACTATTGAACGTGTGCGCACACGCGCACGGCTAAAAACTTTTTCGGAAATTGATATTTCCTGCAAAAGTTTTTATGGGAGGCATAAACGCATGAGCGACGTACCGGCAGAAGTACACACGGATTTGACGCCGAAGGAAATAGTCCTCAGGCTCGATCAATACATCATCGGACAGGAAAAGGCGAAGCGCGCGGTCGCCGTTGCGTTGCGTAACCGCTACCGCCGTTTGAAACTCCCCGAAGATATCCGCGACGAAGTTGCGCCGAAAAATATCCTCATGATAGGACCGACCGGTGTCGGCAAAACGGAAATCGCGCGGCGGCTTGCAAAGCTGTGTTCGGCGCCGTTTTTAAAAGTCGAAGCGACGAAGTACACCGAAGTCGGCTACGTCGGGCGCGACGTCGAATCGATGATACGCGATTTGATGGCGGTCGGTTTCAACGACGTCAAAGCGGAAATGGAAGAACGTTTGCGCGAAAAAAGTGTGCCTCTCGTCGAAGACCGGCTTCTCGATCTCCTGCTCCCCGGTTCCGCCGAAAAAGACAGGGCTGCAAAAGCGAACGAAAAAAAAGATGCGGCTGTCCTCGGAAATATCTTTACGTTTATAAACGGAAGCGGAGCGGGCGGCGCGGAATCGAAAGCGTCATCTCTTCCCGATCGGTCGGGCGGCGCTTCGGAAAAAGATGCTGCACGGAATGCGCCGTCGGAAAGCTCCGCCTCGCGCGGTGTCGCGTCGGAAAGATCCGCTTCATACAATGCTGCACCGGAAGCGGCCGCCTCATCCGATGCGGAAGCGCAGAGTGAAAGCCGGCAAAAAGAAAGCTCGACGCGGGAAAAGTTCCGCACGATGCTGCGCGAAGGAAAGCTCGAAGAGAGAGAAGTGGAACTTACGGTACATCCTCAGTTTCAAATGCCGAGCATGGAAATCATCGCCGGCGGCAATATGGAAGATCTCGAAAGCAGTATGCAGAGCATCGCCGGTATGTTTTCGGGCGGAAACAAAGCGAAGCGGAGAACCGTGACGATCCACGAAGCGCGGAAAATCATAAGCGGAGAAGTGCTCGACACGATGATCGACCGCGATAAAGTCGCATCCGAAGCGAAAAAACGGGTCGAACAAAACGGCATCATCTTTATCGACGAAATCGATAAGATTGCGACGAAAAACGGCGAATCGCACGGGCAGGACGTTTCCCGCGAAGGCGTGCAGCGCGACATCCTCCCGATCGTCGAAGGCAGCAATGTAAATACGAAGTACGGCGTCGTCGATACCTCTCATATTTTGTTTATTGCGGCCGGAGCGTTCAGCGTTTCGGCTCCGAGCGATTTGATCCCCGAACTGCAGGGACGCTTTCCGCTGCGCGTGGAACTCGATGCGCTCAAAAAAGACGATTTCAAAAAAATTCTCACCGAGCCGAAAAACGCGCTCACAAAACAGTACGTTGCGCTCCTCGAAACGGAAGGAGTGACGGTGCGTTTTGCCGACGATGCAATCGACCGTATGAGCTTTCTCGCCGAAGACGTAAACGCAAAGAGCGAAAACATCGGCGCGAGGCGGCTCCACACGATCATGGAAAAAGTGCTCGACGATATTTCGTTCACTGCGGATGAACATGCGGGCGAAACGATCGATATCGACGCGGCATACGTCGACGACAAGCTCAAAGATATCGTCACCGACGGCGATATGTCGCGATATATACTCTAAGGCTGTACAGCGAGTTTTCCGTCGGAATATCTTTTCGGCGGAAATCCGCTTTTATACGCCGCCCCGATTTCCCCTTATTTTCCGCTAAACCCCTTTCCGCTATCTGCCGAAATTTGTAGTATGAGTACCTTTACGAGGGCGGTCGATTTACTGCACCGCGGCATGGATGTCAATACGCTGCGCTATCAAGTGTCGGCAAACAATATGGCCGCAAGCGGCGTGCCGAATTTCAAACGCAGCGTTGTCAATTTTGAAAGCGAACTCAAACGCGCGTTCGAATCGGAAGAAAAGGCGAAAAACGGTTTTCAGCTGACGCGAACCGACGAGAGGCATTTTGCGCTCAACGAGCCCTATGATTACCGCGATGTCGAGCCGAGGCGCGTCCTCGATTATACGACGACTGCGAAGCCGAACGGCAACAACGTCGATGCGGAAACCGAAGCGATGATCGTTTTGCAGTCGCAGATGCAGTATCGCATGATGGCTTCTCTTATCAATTTCGAATTTTCGCAAGTGAACACTGCGATGCAAAAAGGCTGATAGGCATTTCTAAACTATAGCTTAACCGCGCCTAAAAAGCGCGTACTTTACGGGAGCAATATATGGGACTTTTTTCAAGTATAAACGTTGCCGCGACGGGGATGGCAGCCGAACGTCTTCGAAGCGATGTCATCGCAAACAATATCGCGAACGCTTCTACGACGAGGACGCAGGAAGGAGGCCCCTTTAAACGTTCTCGCGTCATACTCCAGGCGATCGGCGAAAAGTCGGTGCAGTGGCGTATGCCGTTTTGTCCCGAAGACTTGGACGAGGGTCCGGGAAAGGGCGTGCGCGTTTTACAGATCGTAAAAGATACCGATACTAAAAGCCGTCTCGTCTATGATCCGACGCATCCCGACGCGATACAGTCGGGACCGAACAAGGGATACGTCGAATATCCGAACGTCAACATCGTCAACGAAATGGTCGACTTGATCGCAGCTTCGCGCGCCTATGAAGCCAATTCGACGGTCATCGAAGGCGCAAAAGATATGTTTGCTTCCGCACTGGAAATAGGACGGTAAAAGCGCTATAATGACGGCGGGTAAAAGCGCTCGGACGATTTGAGCGCAGGGGAAAATTATGAAAATACCGGAATTCGGCACATTGCAGATGAACCGCACGCTCTCCGCTCACACGGGCCGCGTAAATCTTTCGGATATAGCGGGCGCTCCGCTGAACGGCATTCCGTCCGCTGCAAAAAACGCGCTTGAAAAAAAGCGAATCGATTTCGAATCCTATCTCATCGATGCGGTAAAGTCGATGAATGCCGACCAGCTCGACGTCAACGCGCTCGAACAAAAGATTCTCACCGAACCCGAATCGGTCGATCCTCAGGACGTGACGATCGCGATGGCGAAAGCGCGGATGTCGCTCAGCCTTGCGCAAAACGTGATCGATCGTATCGTTTCCGGTTGGAACGAAATCACGACGACGCGGTAAGGGTTCGCTTCATGTACCTGCGTGCACGGCATGAGGCGGCGATGAGCGTTTATAAAATTTTCTCTTTTCAAAAATATAATAATATGGTATAATTCCCTATACTTTAACGGTGCGATTTGCCGTTTTACGTATTCGTTCACGGGAGGGGTAGATGAACGAATGGCTCAAAAGGCTTACTGAATCTATACGAAATTTGTGGGCAAAAGGAACGGTCGTACAAAAGGTCGTGCTCTTTGCCCTTGTTGCGCTCGTCATCGTTGCAATCGTGCTCGCGGCATCTCTTTCGTCGCGTCCGACGACGGTGCGGCTTTTCAATTCACCGGTTACCGACGAGACGGCGCGGACGAGAATCCTCGACAAATTGAGCGAACAAAACGTCGAAGCCTACGTGACCGACGACGGTTATATTTCCGTCGGAGACGAACGCACCGCGCGGCGCATGAGGGACGTACTTATCGGCGAGGGACTTGTTCCGTCGAACATCGATCCGTTCGCATCGTTTTACAATCGAAGCTGGTCGACGACGGACGCCGAACAAAACGTGCGCCTTAAAAACGCGATCACGCAGACGGTCAAACAGCACCTCGAAGCGATCGACGACATAACGAAGGCCGACGTCAACATCGTTTTGCCGGACAACTCTCTGTTTATTTCCGAACAAAATCCGGTAACTGCAAGCATCATTTTGCGCGTAAAGCCTATGAGTTCTCTGCTGCAAGATCCCAGGCGCATACGCGGCATCCAAAGCCTCGTGCAGACGGCGGTCGAAGGATTGCGTCCCGAAAACATTACGATCACCGACGCCGACGGCAATGTCTTAAACGATTTCGCCGCGATGGATGCGATCGATACCGTCAATCTCGTCGCGCGCCAGCAGCGCGAAATTCAAAAGCTCGAAGCCTACTACCGTGCGCAGATTTTAAAATCGCTGCAGAGTACGTATACCGAAGACCGCATGCGCGATTTGAATATCAAAATCGATATGGATATGTCGAAGCGTACGAGCGATTCTACGATCTACACGCCGATTCAAATCCGCGCCGACAATCCGCGCACTCCCTACGACGATTCGGAGCTCCGCGATTCGCTCACGATTTCGCAGCAGACCGTTACGAAAGAGTGGCAGGGTACGGGCTTTAATCCCGAAGGACCTGCGGGCACCGAAGGCCAGACGCCGCCCGTGTATTCCGATATGTCGAACGTCATCGGGCGTTCTACCGAAACGGGCGTTACGCAAAACAACGTCGTCAATACTACTCAGGAGCACAAAGAGACGAGTCCGCAGATAGACCGCGTTTCGGTTGCGGCGAACGTCGACGGTACGTGGACGACGCAGCTCGATCCGAAAACCCATCAGCCGGTTATAGATCCGGAAACGGGCAGGATCCAACGCGTGTATACGCCCGTTCCGACGGATACGCTCGTGCAGACGGCGAACTATATTCAAGGAGCTGTCGGTTACGACGTGAGCAAAAATTATATCGTAACGGTGACGAATATTCCGTACGACAGAACCGCGCAGTTTGCCGCAGAAGACGAAGCGTATTTTGCGGGCATCAGGCGGCGTCTTGCACTTATGATTTCGCTCGGCGCGATCGCGCTCGTTCTCGTGCTGTTCATCGTTATCCGTCTTATCATGCGGGAGCTCGAACGGCGACGCCGTCTTCGCGAAGAAGAGCTTTTGCGCCAGCAGCAGGCTGCCCGCGAGCAGGCGCTGTGGGACGCGAAAGAGGAGGGCATGGGCGTTACGATGTCCGTCGAAGAGTCGCGGAGGGCGGAGCTTCAGGAAAACGCGATCGCGATGGCAAAAGAGCATCCGGAAGACGTCGCGATGCTCATACGCACGTGGCTGATGGAGGAGTGACAGTATGGCAGAAGAAGCGAAAAGCACAGCCGCAAAATCGAACAATCCGAAGCCCATTCCGAAGCCCGGCAGCTTAAAAACGCCGACGTCGGCGGGCGGCAAAAAAGGCATAAAAGATTACAAGAGTTTAACCGGCCGGCAAAAGGCCGCAATCTTCCTCGTATCGCTCGGCAGCGACGTTTCCGCCGAAATCATGAAGCATCTTCGCGAAGACGAAGTCGAAACGCTGACGTTTGAAATAGCGCGCTTGGAGACGATCGACGCGGAATTTAAAGACGCCGTTCTCGAAGAATTCCAAGAGCTGATGAACGCGCAGAATTTCATCACGACCGGCGGTATCGACTATGCGCGCGGTTTATTGGAAAAATCGCTCGGCAGCCAAAAGGCGATTGAGGTTATCAACCGGCTCACCAGCTCGTTGCAGGTACGCCCCTTCGACTTTATCCGGCGTACCGATCCTGCGCACTTGCTGAACTTTATTCAGCAGGAATATCCGCAGACGATCGCGCTCATCCTCGCGTATCTGGAACCGGGCAAAGCCGCCGTCATACTCCAAAATCTGCCGGAAGAGATGCAGCCGGAAGTTTCGAAGCGCCTTGCGACGATGGACAGAACTTCCCCCGATGTTTTGCGCGAAGTCGAACGCGTGCTCGAAAAAAAGCTTTCGACGCTTTCAAGCGAAGATTACACTGCAGCCGGCGGCGTCGACAGCATCGTAGAAATTTTGAACCTCGTCGACCGCTCTTCCGAAAAGGCGATCATCGAATCGCTTGAAGAAGAAGATCCCGATTTGGCCGAAGAGATCAAAAAGAAAATGTTCGTCTTCGAAGATATCGTTATGCTCGACGACCGCGCCATTCAAAAAGTGCTGCGCGAAGTCGATACGCAGGAACTCGCAAAAGCGCTCAAATCCGTCGATACGGAAGTGCAGGATAAAATTTTCCGCAATATGTCCAAGCGCGCGGCGAGCATGTTAAAAGAGGATATGGAATTCATGGGGCCGGTGCGCCTCAAAGACGTTGAAGAATCGCAGCAAAAAATCGTTTCGACGATCCGCCGTCTTGAAGATTCCGGTGAAATCGTTATTGCGCGTTCCGGAGAGGACGAACTGGTAGTGTAACGGGGAGTACGCAATGGCTAAAACGGTTTTCCGCCCGACGGAAATAATAAAATCAGACCAAAAGGTTTTACTTAAATTAACTCACGATTTTACGCCGGAACCGGAAGAAAGCGAAATTGAAGAGATTCCGGAGTACTCGGGTCCTACTGCCGACGATTTGCGCCGCGAAGCCGAAGCGTTTAAAAAAGATTGGGAAGCGGAAAAAGAAAAAATGCTTGCCGATGCACAAACGCAAGCACAGCAAATCGTACAAAATGCGGAACAAGCGGCATTTGATGAAGTAAAGCGCAAATCGGACCAAGCGGCGGTTATAAAAAAACAAGCCGAAGACAAAGCAGACGAGCTTATAAAAGATGCGGAACTTCGTTCTGCCGAGATTGTGCGCCAAGCCGAACAAAACTATGAAAAAAATGTAAGCGATGCGCGAAAAGAAGGCTTTGAACAAGGGCACGAAGACGGTTATCAAAGCGGGCGCCAAGAAGTACAGCGGCTTATAGACCGTATGCATATTATTCTTGAGCGCACGATGGACAAGCGGCAAAATATTTTGCAGGAAACCGAACAGCAAATCGTCGATTTAGTATTGCTTATATCGCGCAAAGTTATAAAAATTATTTCCGAAAGTCAGCGCAACGTAGTAATGTCCAATGTGCTGCAAGCGCTGCGCAAAGTAAAGGGTAGAGGGGATGTAACGGTGAGGGTAAACCTTGCCGATGTGCAGTTAACTACCGAACATATTAAAGATTTTATGCAAGCGGTTGAAAGCGTAAAAAGTATTACGGTTGCTGAAGATTCCACAGTGGAAAAAGGCGGCTGTATAGTAGAAACCGATTTCGGCGCCATAGACGCCCGCATTTCAAGTCAGCTTGCCGAACTTGAACAAAAGATTCTTGAAATCTCTCCTATAAAAACCGTATCGAAAACGGCGCCCCTGCCCGGCGAATAAGGCAGGCGCCTCATGGAAAGCGTTTTTACCAAATACATGGAAACCGTAAAACGAACCGAAACAATCCATTATACCGGTTCGGTAATCCGTGTGCGCGGTATGCTTGTAGAAAGCAAGGGGCCTCAAGCCGTTATCGGGGAAATCTGTACTATAAAAATTCCTTCAACCGGTTCGCACGTTTTAGCTGAAGTTGTAGGCTTATACGATACTACCGTACAGCTTATGGCATACGGCGATACCAAAGGTATAGAAATAGGCTGTACGGTAAGCGCTTCCGGCAGCGTGCTGCAAGTGGGCGTGGGTAAAGAATTGCTCGGGCGCGTACTCGATGCTACCGGTAAAACGTGCGATAAAAAAGGCGATATAGCATTTTCGCAATTTTATCCGGTTGTAGCATCTCCTCCCGATCCTTTGGACCGTGCGCCGATTAAAAGCCGCATTGTAACCGGAGTGAGGGCAATCGATTCGCTTTTAGCTGTCGGGAAAGGGCAGCGCTTAGGTATATTTTCCGGTTCTGGCGTGGGAAAATCCACACTGCTGGGAATGATTGCGCGCAACACAAACGCGGATGTAAACGTTATTGCTTTAATAGGTGAGCGCGGGCGCGAAGTGGTGGATTTTTTGCAGCGCGATTTGGGTGAAGATGGTTTAAAACGCTCGGTAGTGGTTACGGCTACTTCCGATCAATCACCCATTGCGCGTTTGCGCGGTGCATATACGGCGACTGCGGTAGCAGAATATTTTAGGGACCAAGGCAAAGACGTTATGCTTATGTTCGACTCGGTTACGCGTTTTGCGCGCGCTCAACGCGAAATCGGCTTGGCCATAGGCGAACCGCCCGCCCAGCGCGGGTATACGCCCAGCGTATTCGAAACGCTGCCCAAACTGCTTGAGCGCAGCGGCACTTCGCAAAAGGGAAGTATCACCGGCTTTTATACGGTGCTGGTTGACGGCGACGATATGGAGGAACCCGTGTCGGATACCGTGCGCGGTATTTTGGACGGGCACATTGTGCTTAACCGGAAACTTGCACAGCGCGGGCACTACCCTGCCATCGACGTACTCGGCAGTA
>ERZ772967.1926-NODE-1926-length-13750-cov-4.047244_pt1 | contig 13750 bp, 13 predicted proteins | sample MGYA00511677_ERZ772967 | MGnify/ENA primary metagenome ERZ772967 (study PRJEB29015, sample SAMEA2737931) | human oral metagenome | biome: human oral; feature: human-associated habitat; material: dental | place: China | collected 2146 ...
ATTATTGAGGAAGCGATTGGGACTGGTATAGATAATAGCACTGTTGAAAAGCAAAAAGCATTAATATATTCGATTTTAATTTATGAAGACTTTAATAGACATATATTGTGTAGGTTTATGGAAAGATTATTTTTTTGGACTGGTAGAATTAAAACATCCGGCATCATGCAGGTAACTTCAGACGTATATTTATCTAATCAAGATAGTGTAAAAAAAGGGGCATGTATCTTAATTGAAAAATATAACGAAGTATACAAAGATAAATATAATAATACCCAAGATAAAAATCATAGCCAATATACAGCTAGAAGAGAGAGTATTAAACATTATAATTCTGATATATCATATATTAATGAAGTAGAATCTATTTATAATTTATTAGAAGTTATATATCCGAAATCTTCAGATATATATGGATGTGATGGTGAGTAATTAGTAAGTCATGTAATGTAAATTAATTACTTCAGTAGCGTCAAATAAAGAAGGCGATAGCATGCATAAAACCTTTAGGTAGCGTGTGTGCAGTATGCACTCACGCGGACTTTAAGTGCAAAAGCAGTATGAAATAAAGGCCGTCTGAAAATACTGAAACTGTCGGCGCTGAAAATCAAACCTAAGGTTACTAAATCGATCAGGGAATTATTATGAAAATGAGGGTAATGATGCTGGGAGTAACAGGCTTAATTTTATCCGGCTGCTTTTTCTCTAATGATGAAATTAAGTTGGAAGATATTTGGAATTTCAAAATTACTGTCAATGAAGCTAAGGGGAATAGGCAGGTGCATTTGACAGGCTTATTAGGCAATAGTGCAATGGGTATTTCAGATATCAAAATAACTAGCCGCAACGATGAACTGAATATTACTTTATTTCAAAAATTAGCAGGTTCGGAATACTCAGGAACATTAGATAAAGAAATTGCTCTTGAAAGCAATATCAAGAAGATTACTTATGGTTCTAAACACGAGATGATATGGCAAGACTAAAAATTATAGTAGAGGCCGTCTGAAAAAGATTCAGACGGCCTCTAAAATTATAAATGGATAGATTTTTTGGCTATCCTATTTCGGCAACATTTCAAGGTTTATCTGCGCAGAAAAAGGAATACAGCAACTGTATCATCTCGGTTACCCTCAGGTCTGCAATGTAATATTGCCGTTCCCGATGGTTCACTTCAAACGATACCAAACCGGCTTCACGCAGTAGGGCTAATTGACTGGACATTGCTGCTTGCGGCAGTCCGGATGATTCAGCCAACTCGGTTACATTGTGCGGCCTTTCATGTAGTTTGCACAATACGGCGAGACGGTTGGGATTGGCCAGTAGTTTGAGAAAAGCGGTGGCTTCTTCGTAGGGCGGTTGATTGTCGGCAATGGTCATTTTTCACGCTTTTCGGCAAATGAGGAGGTCGAATTATCAGTCATAATGGCCTCAGCAGCAACTTTCAGACGGCCTTTGCTTAATGATTCCATGGCATTTTGGCTAGCAGGCGAGCCATGCCGCAGAATCCGGTTAGTCCAGCCGTTAATAGGCCTGCGCCGACCATCACGTCTATCAGATAAAACCAAGGCGATACCAGCCAACCTGCCAGCACGCCCAATAGAATCAAACTGCCCGCAATGGTTTGCACCTGCCGTATGATATCCGGTGCGGCACGGTCGGCAACAATAGGAAGCCCTGCAGCTTTCCATGTAAGTAAGCCGCCTTCTAGAATATAACATTCTCGACCTTGGCCAAGCGCTGACAATATTGTTTCTGCCCGTGTTGTACGTTTACCGCTCAGGCAATAAAAAATCAGGCATGGGGCAGTATCATCGGGCAGTTTGTCTCGCTGCTGTTCAGGCGGAAGGGATAATGCGCCACCAATATGCCCGCCCCGATATTCGGCTTGGCTTCGGATGTCCACTGCCAACGCGCCCTCACGGATTTTTGCCATTGCTTCGGAAGGCTTGATTTGCGGGAGTTGTCCGACCGTACTCATGTTTTGCCTTCTTTATTTTTTGTTGATGCGGCAGGTGTTGATGCCCAATAAGCTGTACAGCGCGCAGTTGCCAATCAGTGCTGTACCCAGGGGGATGATGCCCAGCCAACCCCACCAGCGAATGTGTCCGGTAGCGGCCGCAGCAATCAGCGCTACGCCGATAACAATACGGATTACGCGATCCAAAGTACCCAAGTTTCGTTTCATTTTATTGCTCCTTGTTTCAGAATGAATTATCTATAAATATATATATAATAAAAATCATATATGAGAAATATTATATCCCTAAAAATGATTTTGTCAAATTATTTGTAACCATGCAGTTTGGAATAGGGATAGGTATTGGTTTGTTTGGTTGGTGTAAATGATCGCTTAAGCATCTGATTTAAAATAAAAGAACGATATAATTTTTATATATAAAAAAGGCCGTCTGAAAAGTATTTTTCAGACGGCTTAAATATTTATGTTTTACAGTAAAGGACTCATCAGGCGGACGACATTTTCCACGAGGTCGCGGAGTTTGGAGCGTTGTTGCCATGATTTGATGGCAATGTAGCTGCTGTTTTTAAGGTAGCTGCGTTGGAGGTTGCAGATTTGTTTGGTGGTATCACGATCGTAGATGGCGAGGCTGATTTCTAGGTTGAGGAAGAAACTGCGCATGTCCATGTTGACCGTACCGAAGAGGGAGTAGTCTTCGTCAATAGTCATGGTTTTGGCATGTAGAAGACCGCCTTCAAACATGGCGATTTTGACGCCGGCTTCCAGCAACATAGGGTAGTAGGCGCGTGAGGCGTAGCGAACCATCAGTGAATCGACTTTGGCAGGCAGTATCAGGGTCACTTTGACGCCGCGTTTGGCGGCAACGGTTAATGCCATGAGAAGCGGCTCGTCGGGGACAAAGTAGGGGGTGGTAATCGTGATTTGTTTGGTGGCGGCATAGATGGCGCTGATGATGGTTTCGTAAATAACGAAGCTGCCTTGCTCGGGGGCGGATGGAATGATTTGGGCAACGATATCGCCTTGCTGCATTTTTTCAGGAAGGATTTGGGGCAGCAGGCTTTGGGCTTGGTTGAGGTATGTTTGTACGTTTTGGAGGTTTTCATCGGTTTCGACGGCAAGGTCGGCGAAGAAGACGGCAGACAGTTCCAAAACCATAGGCCCTGTGCAGCGCATCATGACATCGACCCATTCTCCGACGCCGGAGTTTTGTTTGAAATAGCGCGGGTCGACGAGGTTGAAGCTGCCGGTGTAACCGATTTTGCTGTCGATAACGAGGATTTTGCGGTGGTTGCGCAGGTCGGTACGCGTAAATAATGTACGCCAAATGCCGACAGGCAATGAGGTATGTACTTCAATGCCTGCTTGGCGCAGTATCTCTACCCAATCGCTTTCAAAAAAACTCCTGCTGCCGACGGCATCGGCCAGAATGGCGCAGTCAACGCCTCGATCTGCGGCGGCAAGAATTTCATTTAAAATTTCTTCAATGCGGCCTTTGGGTTCGATAATGTAAAAGGCCAGCAGGCAAGAATGGGTTGCGGCGCGTATGTCCGCAAGCATGCTGTTGATGATGGCATCTGTGGTAGAGAGCAGGCTCATGGCGTTGCCTTTGGTTGCACCCAGCCCCGTTCCTTTTTCGGCAACTTTACTGATGCCGTGGTATCGTGATTTGACTTGGTCGGCAATGTCGAGATAGATATCGGCTAGATGGGTGGCGGCAAAGTTGCGGTAGAAGCGGTTCATTTCGCCGGTACGTTTGGCGCGGGCGGTGCCTAGACGAGGCTCTCCAATAAGGATGTAGGCGATGGTTCCGAATATGGGGAAAAGGAATAGGATAATCAGCCAGGCAAAGGTTGAGCCGATGTTTTTTTGTTTGTACAACACGCGCAGCATACAGACGAGTGCGGCGCAGGTGTGGGCGAAGATGAAAATTTCGGTCCAGGTGATGTCTTTAAAAAAATTCATATTCGGTAGCGGGAGTGGATGTGTTTTTAAGTTTGAAGGTGTCAGCTGATAAGCTTCAGATATTAAGTATATAGAAAAACCGTCTGAAAACAAATTTACACGATAATCGTGTTTCTGTTTTCAGACGGCCTTTGAGTTGTTTTAATTAACGGTGATACTGACGGGATAATTCGTGTACGGTATCGACCAAGATTTTGGCGTGTTCTGGATCGGCGTGTTGGTTGATGCCGTGGCCGAGGTTGAATACATGGCCGCTGCCGTTGCCGTAGTCGGCAAGGATGCGTGCGACTTCGGCGCGGATAGACTCCGGTGTGCCGAAGAGGGCAAACGGGTCGAAGTTGCCTTGCAGAGCAACTTGTTCGCCGACGCGACGGCGGGCTTCGCCGATGTTGCAGGTCCAGTCCAAGCCCAATGCATCTGCGCCGATTTCTGCCATGCTTTCCAGCCATAAGCCGCCGCCTTTGGCAAATACGATAACAGGCACGCGGCGACCTTCGCTTTCGCGTTTGAGTCCGGCAACGATTTGTCGGATGTACTTCAGGCTGAATTCTTTAAATGCGGCATCGCTCAACACGCCGCCCCAAGTATCGAAAATTTGTACGGCTTGTGCGCCGACATCGATTTGGGCGTTGAGGTAGGCGGTAACGGCTTGAGCATTGGTGTCGAGGATTTTATGCAGCAAATCAGGGCGTGAATACATCATGGTTTTGATGGTGCGGAATTCTTTGCTGCTGCCGCCTTCAACCATGTAGCAGGCAAGTGTGAATGGGCTGCCTGAGAAGCCGATCAGCGGAACTCGGCCGTCTAGTGCTTTACGGATGGAAGTTACGGCATCAAAGACGTATTGCAGTTTTTCCATGTCAGGAACTTGCAGTTTTGCAATGTCGACTTCGTGTTGCAAGGCGCGTTCAAATTTCGGGCCTTCGCCTTCGGCAAAATACAGGCCCAAACCCATGGCATCGGGAACGGTCAGAATATCGGAAAACAGAATTGCCGCGTCTAGATCAAAACGTTCTAAAGGTTGGATGGTAACTTCGGTTGCCAACTCGGTGTTTTTGCACAAATCGAGAAAGCTGCCTGCGCGTGCGCGCGTGGCTTTGTATTCAGGCAGATAGCGTCCGGCTTGGCGCATCATCCAGATAGGAGTGTATTCGACAGGCTGTTTGAGCAGGGCGCGGAGGAAAGTGTCGTTTTTCAGAGCAGTCATGGTAGAGAGGCTTTCTGATTTGGTGTGTTGGACAAAGTTCAGACGGCCTTAGATATGTATTGAGGCCGTCTGAAATGATTAAATGGTTGGTTCTGTTTAGATTTCATATTGTCGCTTAGTGCGAAATCAGCACATCAATTGGGTTGAGTAAGGGCTGCCGGATGTTCTTCTTCGGCCACGCTTTCCAAAACCAGATTGCGTTGTTCTTGCGCTTTTTGCGGTTGGTCGGTTTCATCAAACACGCGGGCCAAGACCAAATGTGCGGATACGCTGGGTTGCAGGGCGATGCTGGCTTCGAGGTAGCCTTGGGCTTTGCCCCAAAGTTTGCGTCCGTAAGCCAGTTGGCCAAGATACATCAACAGTGGTGCATTGTCGGGTTGTTCCTGAAGCCAAGAGTCTGCCAAGTCGATGGCTTTTTGTTGCTCGCGCTCGCTTAGGAAACGTACGGATTCGACAAATGCTTCCAAAAGCTCAGGCTGACGGGTTTGCGGATAATGGGCTTTAATCCATTTGACTGCCTCGGCATACAAACCCAAACGCTCGCATTTTTCGGCAATCGCGACACACAATTCGCCTGATTTCAAGCTTTCAGGAATGCGTTTCAAACAAGCTTTCAGACTGCCTGCATCGGTTACTTCACTTAAAAGGCGGCGATATGCCCAATTTTGATACTGTTCGGCTTCGTAATCGTTGATGGCGCCGGCTTTAACCAGTTTTTCTGCTTTTGCCAAGACATCTGCAGCATCGCCATGATCAAAGGCATAACGCAATTGCAGGCGGACCAGGCGGCTTAAGTTGCTATTGATTTTTGCTGCGGCTTCGAGGTTTTGTGCGGCAGTCGGATAATCGCGGCGGCTCAGCGCAGATTCGGCCAGCAAAAGATGACGGGAAAGCTGTTGTTTTTGTGGCAGGTGTTCGATTTCGTGCAGGTAGCGGTCGCGTAATTCGAAGTTTTCCATTTGGTCGGCAGCGTGCGCGCCCAACATCAAAGCCAGGGTGCGGTTGTCGCCTGCTTCTTTGTTTTGCAAGACTTTGGCGGCTTCTTGTTCGGCTTTTTCAAAACGGCCTTCAAAATATGCCAAACCTGCGCTGTTCAAAGAGGCAGAAGCCTGGCGGCCTTTGCGGGCAATGCCGAAGCGTTGCATACGCGCCGGAATGTTCAAGAGGCCGAACACGAATTTAATCAGGAAATACAAGACGAATACGCTCAACAGCAGGCCTAAAACAAAGGCATGCAGATTGATACGCAGCATGGTTTGTTCAACCACGACGTACACGTTGCCGGTATAAATGCCGGAAGCCAACGCTAAACCGACGGCGGCGGCAAACAGAATGACAATCCAAACGACGGTTTTCATGCTTGCTCTCCTTTAATTTTGGCAGCAGGCTTGGTTTGGTTTTGTGGTTTGGCAGCTTCGGCGGCCGGTTCTTTTTTGTTTTCAGAGGGCAATGCAGGTGCTTCTAAAGATTGAGGAGCGGAAGCGGCTGCCGGTGCGGAAGTTGTGGTTTGCTCGGTAGTTGCAGCCGGAGCGGAAGCGGTTTTCTCGGCAGCTTGGGTTTGTGCAGCTTCTTCGGTCGTCATTTGTATACGCGAACCTTCTTGATAAGCGCGAACGGCGCTCAAGCTGGCTTTCAGGCTGTCGTCTGAAATCATACGGACATCAAGGGCTTTGAGTTCGGCCAACTCTTTCAGCCATGACTGGGTAGCAGGGGATTTGCTGTCGAAGTATTGTTTCACGGTTGCTTCAACGTTGTTCAAATCGCTTTGATACACTTCGCCGTTGTGTTGCAATAGGGCAATGCGCGCATCCAAAAGGCGCAGGCGCAGGTTTTCATGGATGAAGTAGGTTTGATCGGGTGAAATCAACATGGCGTCGTTGCTGTCCAGATGACGGACTTCAACCAAGCCTTTGAGGGCATTGAGGGATTTTTCCCATGTGTTTTCCCACCAAGTTCCTGAATTAGTGGCTTCGACAGGCGCAGCACCTGGTTTCAATACTCCGTCCAAAACCAAAGGCAGGCCTGAAATACCGCTTTCCAAACGGTCGAGACGCAAGGCAGTAGCGGAAATATCGACATAAGGACGGTTTTTCAGCGCGGCCAAATCATTGCTGATGGCTTGTTTGATGGGGATAAGTTCAGGTTGTTCAAAACGGCTTAAGCGGCTGTCGATGTGTTCCAATACGCTGACTGCGCCTTGGAGGTTGCCTGACAGCATCAATTGTTGCGAAGCAGTGTTCAACATCGATTCGGCTTCGTCGACCAGCCAGTTGATACGGCCTTTGAGTAACTCTTGATAAGCTTTCTGCAATTGCAGGATTTGATCGCTATTGTTTTTTTGACCGTTGTTCAGGCGGTCTAACTCGGCTTGAATAGCGGTTTGGCGGTTGAGGTTGTCTTTTAGAAGGCTAGCGTTTTCAGATTCGCCCAATGCAGCTTTGTCGATTTTTTGGTTGAATTCGAGCTCTTGGTTTTTTAAAACATTTTGGCCCTGTACAAACAGGAATCCGCTCGCGCCCAAGCTAAGCAGTGCCAAGACGGTTGCACCTGCGGCCAAGGCTTTGCCGCCAGATTGTTTGATGATAACAGGGGTGTTGTTTTGTGGGAGATTGTTGGACTCGGGCATGCTCGCCTCCACTCGCTGAGGTTGGGTAGGTTTGATTTGTTCAGACGGCCTTGTGTTTTCAGAACGTTCAGGCACCGGAGCTGCCGTATTGGCAACTTGTTGGGTATCTTTATTGTCTTCGACTGGGTTCACTGCTTGGCTCCTTTGTGGCATGGATGAAAGTGCAGCGGATAAAGAAGTGACGGTTTCTATATGTTTGGCGCCGACGATGCGAAGTGCATCGGCAATACGCGGATGGTGGGTAAAGTATAGCAAGGATTCGAAGAATCGGGAAAATTGCGGCGGAATCTGATGGAAAAATTCGCGCGCGAGCTCGCCGGATGTGACGTAGGCGGCAGCGATGTCTTCAGTTTTAAAGTTCTGCCAATCGATGGCGTGTGGCCGTCTGAAATAGATTTCGGCGATGTCGATTTGGAAACCCAGTTCGGTCAGTTTGTCTGCTAAAAAATCACGGCCGCCATGACCTCGAATGATTAGAACTCGGGCGTTGGGTGGCAGGTTTTTCCAAATAGGCATTCTCAAGACGGCTTCGCTGTCGTTGCCGTCTTCGGGAGAGAATACGGGATAGGGGGAGAATTGCGCCAAAGTATGTTGGCTGGTTTGGCCGACGGTAATGTGTGCTTTGTGGCCGTCTGAAAAGTTCAGATGCGGCGCTGCGGTTTCAATAGCGGTCGGGCTGACCCAAAACACGACGTCGGCTTGCTTGAATTGTTCGGGGAGTTTTTTTTGCGCCGAACGATCCACCTCTATTTCAATCGGACTCAATACCTGAGCCTGCCAACCGGCTGTATGGCAGGTTTGGATATCTTGCTGTGGACGGTTGGACGGACGGATGATGAGTAGAGTAGGCATAATGTGGGATAAATTATTAAGGTTTAGGCCGTCTGAAAGAAGGGTTTCAGACGGCCTGTTGCTAACGTACGTTATTGATCGACGAATGCGCGCTCAATCAGGTAGTCGCCGCGAACGCCGGTTTTCGGAGAAACGGTCAGTCCGAATTCGTCCAAAACGTTGCAGGTGTCTTTCAACATGGCTGGGCTGCCGCACAGCATAGCGCGGTCGTCTTGCGGATTGATTTTAGGTAGGCCGATGTCTTCAAAGAGTTTGCCGCTGCGCATTAAATCGGTCAGACGGCCTTGATGTACATATTCTTCGCGTGAAACGATCGGGTAGTAAATCAGTTTTTCTTTAACCAAGTCGCCCAAGTATTCGTGTTCGGGCAATTCTTTGGTGAAGCGGTCGTAGTATGCCAAGTCTTTTTTGTAGCGTACGCCGTGAACCAAGATAATTTTTTCGAATTGCTCATAAACATCAGGGTCTTTGGTAATGCTCAAGAAAGGGGCGATACCGGTACCGGTGCTCAAGAGGTAGAGATGTTTGCCCGGATTCAGGTCGCCGGCAACCAGTGTACCGGTCGGTTTTTTACTGATGAGGACATCGTCGCCGACTTTAAGGTGTTGCAGGCGGCTGGTCAATGGGCCGTCTTGTACTTTGATACTGAAAAATTCCAGATGCTCTTCCCAGTTGGCAGAAGCCACGCTGTATGCGCGCATCAGCGGTTTGCCGTCTACCATCAGGCCGACCATGACGAATTGGCCGTTTTCAAAGCGCAAAGATTCGTCACGGGTACAGGTGAAAGTGAAGTAAGCGTCGGTCCAGTGGTGTACGGACAAGACTTTCTGGGTGTTGAATGCTGCCATTGATATTTCCTGTCGGATAAGGCCGTCTGAAAAGAATAGGTAGGGGCGGCCGAGGTTAATAAAAAGAATGGAATATGGTGTTCAGCTACTTGCTTGCCGGTTTGGCTGATTTTTCGCTGAGGCTGTGCAGGTCGGAATAGCGTCCGCCTGCGTTGATCAATTCATGATGAGTGCCTTGTTCGACTACATTGCCTTCGTGCATCACAACGATATTGTCGGCTTTTTCGATGGTTGAAAGTCGGTGGGCAATCACCAATGTGGTACGGTTTTGCATCAGGTTTTCCAATGCGGTTTGTACCAAACGTTCGGATTCATTATCTAATGCGCTGGTGGCTTCGTCCAAAATCAAAATCGGCGCATTTTTCAAAAGCGCACGCGCAATGGCGAGGCGTTGACGTTGGCCGCCGGACAGTTTTAAACCGTTTTCGCCAACTTCAGTGTGCAAACCTTGCGGCATTTTTTGGATAAATTCCCAAGCATTCGCGGCTTTTGCAGCATTGATAATTTCTTCTTCACTGAATTTGTCAGCTTGAGCATAGGCAATGTTTTCAGCAATCGTACCATTAAACAGGATAACGTTTTGGCCGACAAATGCCATGCGGCTGCGCAGGCTTTCGAGTGTATATTCCTTGATGTTGACGCCGCCAATCAAAACCTTGCCTTCATCCGGATTGAGGAAGCGCGGCAACATATTGGCCAGAGTGGTTTTACCGCAGCCTGATGCGCCGACCAATGCAGTCACTTTGCCTTGCGGTACAAGCAGGTTGATGTGGTTCAAGCTGTTGCGTTCGGCTTCAGGATAGCGGTGTACAACATCGCAAAATTCAATATCTCCAGGGTTTGGGCTGAGGATTTGTTTGCCTTCGTTGCTCTCTTCGGGTTGATCCAAAAAGGTAAAGACACTTTCTGCCGCCGCCAAACCGCGTTGCAGGGATTGCATCACGCCGGTCATACGTTTGATGGGGTCAAACATCATGATCATACTGGACAAAAACGACATAAAATCGCCTGCGCTAAAGCCGGAAAGCCCTGCTTGGCGTGCCGCTGCGTAAATAATCGCAGCCAGTGCAACCGAAGCCATTAATTGCGTAATGCCGGTACCGGCAGAGCTGGCGGAAACCTGTTTGAGCAGGTTGTGGCGCACATCGTTGGCAATACGGTTGAAGCGGCGATTTTCATAATCTTGACCGCCATAGATTTTCACAACACGTTCACCATTGATGCTTTCTCCCAAAACCTGCATCAGCTGACCGATGTAAATTTGATTGTTGGCAGACAATTTGCGCAAGCGTTTGCTGACCGTTTGGATACATACGGCAACGACCGGCAAAATAATAAAAGTAATCAGGGTCAAACGCCAGTTTAGATAAGTCAACAAGCCCAACAGACCGACCACGCTCACGCCGTCTTTGGCGATCACGGTAATGACGTTGAATCCTGCATCGGTAATTTGGTTGACGTCGTTTAAAATGCGCGACATCAGACGGCCGCCGGTATTGCTGCTGAAATACGAAGTCGGCAGGTGCATCATTTTATTGAACATTTCACCGCGCAAACGCTGCACCAAGTGGCTGGACAGATAAGTCGTGCAATATTCGTTAATGAAGTTGAACAGGCCGCGAACGAAAAACAGCGCCACAATTGCCAGCGGCAACCATGACATGCTTTTCATGTTTTTATCGACAAAACCTTCATTAATCAAGGGTTTGAGTAAGTAACCGAAAGCCGGCATCGTACCGGCGACAATCAGCATGGCTACTACGGAGACGATAAACATCTTCCAATAGCTTTTTAAATATCCAAGCAAACGCTTGTACAGCTCCCAGTTGGATGTGGCTTGTGTTGTCTGCATATCAATCCAGATTTAGAGCAAACATGCAATTCTAAACGAAAATATCTGTCATTACAATGTTTGCAATTGAAAGTCAAAAGGAGTTGGTATTATTTTAACGCCTTGATTTTATAATGAGAACGACTGTGATGCGGTGGGGTCGTTAATAATGCTGCCCACTTCTCAAACACCAGTTGTGGCCGTCTGAAAAAGTTTCAGACGGCCTCTTCAGTCGTCAAAGACAGCCGGTTAAGCTAAAGCTTCCTTAATGATGTCTTTTACTGTCGTTGCGTTATTAGGGACAACACGGACACGTTGCGGCAGGTTTTCCAAGCCTTCCAATGCAGCTGGGCGGGGGATGGCAACTTCGCCGACAGCTTCATGGATGGTGGCTTCAAATTTGGCAGCCAACGCGGTTTCGAGACAGACGATGGTTTCGCCGGCTTCGCGTACTTCACGCGCTACTTTGACGCCATCGGCTGTATGCGGATCAATCAACTCACGGTCTTGTTCGTAAACCTGTTTGATGGTGGCAAGGCGGTTGGCATGGGTCGATTTGCCGGAAACAAAGCCATATTGTTGATGTACTTTGTTTAACATAAATTCCAAATTGAAACCTTTGCCGGAGCCTACTTCAGCCCATAATGTTTTGATTTCGTCTGCATCGCGGTCCATCAGGTCAAACACAAAACGCTCGAAGTTGGAGGCTTTGGAAATATCCATAGACGGGCTGGAAGTGACGTGGGTGTGTTCGCTGTTGCGCGGGCGGTATGCGCCGGTTTTGAAAAATTCGTCCAATACGTCGTTTTCATTGGTGGCAACAATCAAGCGGTGGATAGGCAGACCCATTTGGCGGGCAATATGGCCGGCGCAGACATTGCCGAAGTTGCCGCTTGGTACGCAGAAGCTGATTTTTTCATCATTGCTCGAAGTGGCATTGAAATAACCGGCAAAGTAATATACGACTTGAGCGACGATACGGCCCCAGTTGATGGAGTTGACTGTACCGATGTGGTATTTGGCTTTGAATTCGGCATCGTTTTGTACGGCTTTGACGATGTCTTGGCAGTCGTCAAACATGCCTTCAACGGCGATGTTGTGGATATTAGCATCTTGCAGGCTGAACATTTGCGCACGTTGGAATGCGCTCATTTTGCCTTCCGGAGACAGCATGAAGACATTGACGCCTTTTTTACCGCGCAGGGCATATTCGGCGGCAGAGCCGGTGTCGCCGCTGGTGGCGCCCAAGATATTGAGCACTTTGCCTTCTTTATTCAATACATATTCAAACGCATTGCCCAAGAATTGCATGGCCATGTCTTTGAATGCCAAAGTCGGGCCGTTGGACAGGGCTTGGATTTTGATGCCGTCTGAAAGTGTGCGCACCGGAGTAATGGCTTGGGTACCGAATACTTTTTCGGTGTAGGTGCGGTTGATGATGTCGCGTAAATCATCAGCAGGGATGTCGGTGGCAAACAGGCTCATGACTTCAAACGCCAGCTCAGGATAGCTGAGTGTGCGCCATTGGTCTAAAGTAGCACGGTCGATTTGAGGGTATTGCTCAGGCAGCATCAAACCGCCGTCAGGAGCTAAACCCATCAATAAAACTTCGCTGAATTGCTTGCGTGCGGTTGCACCGCGGGTGCTGATGTATTTCATGGTTTCTTCTCTATATATTTAAAATTCAAATAGAAAGTCAAAACGAATTCAGACGGCCTCGATATTAAAAAAGGCCGTCTGAACGATTATTTGTAGAGTCGTTTGAAGCAGGCGGTAACCGTTTTCGCGGTAACGGAAGCAATGGCCTGCTCGCGGGTTGCCGGGCTCAATACCTGCATCATTTCGGTTGCAGTCAATTGGTTTGGCGCTTCTTCGCTGGCGCAGCCGCAGATTTTATTTTCCCATTCGGCTTGTTTTTCCGCGCTCATGGCCAAAGCAATGACACGCCATTCGTTACGTTTGTTCAATTCGGTACGGCATTGATTGTCTATTGCCATTTTTACTACACTGCTACCAATCCCAGTGCCACTACCCAAACCACTAAAAGAGTCGCCGCCGGTAGCGCATGCACCCAATAAGAAAGCTGATGTAACAGCTGCCAAAAGAGTTTTTGAAGTCATGATGTTTCCTGTAAGCAAGGCCGTCTGAAACGCCTGAAGAGTTCTCAAAATAGCATGTATTATACCGTAATGCGGCCCGATATGTGCGTTTGCGAAACTGCCGTATAATGCTAGCGAGTTTTCTTTTCAATCAGCCAGCACGAAAGCCACTATGTCCGACCTTTTCGCCCGCCAACCCGAAGCCCCTTTAGCCGAACGCCTGCGCCCGCATTCTTTAGACGATGTCATTGGGCAGCAGCACTTAATCGGCGAAGGTAAACCTTTGCGTGTGGCGGTGGAAGGCGGGAAGCCGCATTCTATGTTGCTGTGGGGGCCGCCGGGCG
>ERZ772967.1928-NODE-1928-length-13740-cov-4.569529_pt1 | contig 13740 bp, 19 predicted proteins | sample MGYA00511677_ERZ772967 | MGnify/ENA primary metagenome ERZ772967 (study PRJEB29015, sample SAMEA2737931) | human oral metagenome | biome: human oral; feature: human-associated habitat; material: dental | place: China | collected 2146 ...
CGCCTGCTTATGGCAAATAGGAAAATGTAGAGAAAACAATCCCTTTCAAATATTGCTCTTTGACAACTGAATAGACCAAGGTAGGACTTTATCTACTTGTGGAGAATTATGACTTACGCCATGACCTTTCTGCTGAAAGTTTTCGGTTTTATGAATACTGGTTAGCCAAGGATATAAGAAAGCGAGCGATAAATAAGAATACATAAAAAACAGAGGTGGCAATCTGTTCGATGATACAAGTAGTGATAATGATACTTCAATAGTTTAAGCCGGCTCGTCTGGAATAAGGGGCGGAGGTGAGATTCCTATGTTGCTGCCAAGCACCTATCAATGTCATAAAACTTAAAAATGAATTTTAACAAGGAGGATTTAGAATGAATAACGAATTACTAAAATATAGCCTCCAATTATCTATGCTATCTATCTTGCTGTCCAAACATTTACTAAATGATATTGAATACAGGAAGATAAAGTTAAAACTGATGAAAAAGTACAACATTTCAACAGAATTATATTTATAATGTTTTGCGAGTGTGGTATAATAGAACTGCATAGAGAGATACAAAAAGGAGGCGGATGCAGTGAAGAAAGATGTAAAAGTTATTAAAGGTGATACCACACTGAAAAGAACTGCATCAGGCTGTGTTGAACGCTCAATAAAGCGAGTGGCAGCTTATTGCAGAGTTAGTACAGATACTGAAGATCAGATTAACAGCTATAATTCTCAAGTAGAACACTACACAGAATTTATAAAGAAAAATAAAGAGTGGACACTTGCAGGAATATATGCTGATGAAGCGATAACCGGTACACAGGTTGACAGAAGAATTGATTTTCAAAGACTAATCAATGATTGTATGAACGGCGATATAGATATGATAATTACAAAGTCTATATCAAGATTTGCAAGAAATACATTAGACACCTTAAAGTATGTAAGAAAGTTGAAAGAGTTTAATGTTGCGGTCTTTTTTGAAGAGGAAAACATAAACACCTTAACAATGGACGGAGAGTTGCTTTTAACAATTTTAAGTTCAGTTGCGCAACAGGAAGTAGAGAACATTTCAGCCAATGTCAAAAAAGGTTTGAGAATGAAGATGGAAAGAGGAGAAATGGTCGGCTTTCAAGGGTGTTTAGGCTATGACTATGATCCGGAAACTAAAAGCATTTCTATCAATGAAAAAGAAGCTGAGATTGTAAGATATATTTTTAGAAGATACATTGAAGGTGTTGGCGGTATGGTAATCTCCAGAGAACTTGAAGAACAAGGATATTTATCGCCAAGAGGAAATAAAAGATGGACGGAAACAACAGTTTTAGGAATCATAAAAAACGAGAAATATAAAGGGGATCTTATGATGGGAAAGACCTATACGGTTGATCCTATTTCAAAGAGAAGATTGGATAATTTCGGAGAACAGGATAAGTTTTATATAGAGAACCATCACGAGCCAATCATTTCGGAAGAAGATTTTGAAAAAGCTCAAGGTATTAGATTAAGAAGGTCAAAAAACAGAAATACCGTTGCTAATAATGGCGGTAAGAGAGAAAAGTATTCAAGAAAATATGCTTTTAGCAGCATGCTTGAATGTGGATTTTGCGGTCATAATCTTTCAAGAAGAAATTGGCATTCGAGTTCAGAATATACAAAAGTTATATGGCAGTGTGTCAATGCTACTAAAAACGGAAAGAAGTATTGTCCGCATAGTAAAGGGATTGAAGAAGAAGCAATAGAAAAAGCATTTATGGAAAGTTATCGTCAGGTATGCCACAATAATGTGGAAATTACTAATGAATTCCTTAAAACTGTGGAAGAAGAATTGAAAGACAACAGTTTAGCTAAAGACCTGAAGAAGATAACAAATCAACTTGATAAGATACTAAAGAAAGAAAAGGATCTTGTTGAGTTAAGGCTGAATGAGTCAATCAGCATGGATATATATCAGGACAAGTATAATGAAATAGCTATTAGTAAAGAGAAACTACTTGCAGAAAAGAGGACTTTAGAGGTAACACTTACCGATGAAAAAGCATTGAAGAAAAGGCTTGAGGGATTTAAAAAATTACTTGAATCCAATAAATATCTTGAGGAATTTGATAGAGCTGTATTTGAAAGTATAGTGGATAAAATCATCATTGGTGGAACTAACGATGAAGGCGAAATTGATCCTGCAATGATTACTATCATATACAAGACCGGGAAAAAAGATTCTCAGGACGGGAGATTATTTAAGAGCAGAAGAAAAAATGCTAAGGAAGTCAATGAGAAAGCTGACAGTAAATTGTATCCTCAATCAAGCGACGAGGTTAATAATTTGTGTTCCTATCCTATGGACAACACATGTAGAGTGTGTGGTATTATTGAGGAAATAAGTAGTAAATAATGAAAGATAGGTTTTGATATGACAGATAAAGAGTATAAAGAAGAAATTACAAAATACATAAATAGATTAAAAATAATCAGAAAAGAATATAAGGAAATTTTGATTAAAATAATAGGTAATAATTTATTAAGAGAAGATTTATATTTTATTTCTTTAATAGATAGAAGTTTGAATTTGATTGATGGAACGATTAAGATGTTTATTGACCGTAATTTAACTTGCATAGGAGTGTTATTAAGAATACAAATGGATAATTGCTTAAGATTATACTCAATATTTATTGCAGAAGATAAAAATAAAGTAATAGAATGTATTATTTCAGGTGGAAAAATGAATAGTAAAAAGGATAAAAATGGAAGATTTATGACAGATGGTTATTTAAAGAGGGAAATAGCTAAGATTGATCCTACTTTTCCAGAAGTTTATAATGGAGTTTGTGGATATATTCATTTTTCTTCAGAATCTTTAGAAAAGCTTTTTGATGAAGTAAAAGATGGAAAGTTTATTATGAAAGTAGGTTTATCACTTCCAGAAAGAAAAAATAAAGATTTAATAGGATTAGCTAAATTGTTTGAACACTATTTAAAATTACAATACAAGATGTTAACGGAAATAGTAGAAAGTAAAAGTAGATTTGATTCGAAAAATGATATTAAGTATAAATTAGTTAAAGCTTCTAGAAAAGATATACCTAGACTTATACAATATAAGAAAGATATTATATATATGTATAGTAAAGGTTTAGCAGAAGATGAAAGAAATAAGATAGATGAATATGTAATAAATAGTGTAAATGAAATGTTTAAAGATTATTATAATATTATTATAGATGATAAAATAATAGGTAGTGTTTGTATAAAAGACTTAGAAAATGCTAAGTTATTAGATGAGATATATTTAGAAAAAGAGTTTAGAAATAATGGCATTGGTACAGATATTATAATGAAATTACTTAAAGAAAGTAACAACAAGAATATATATTTGTGGGTGTATAAGGAAAATTCTAAAGCTGTATCATTGTATAAGAGGTTAGGCTTTAAGATAATTGATGAGACAGAATCTAGATATTATATGGAATATAATGTGAAAAGATAAAACAGAGCGAAAATAACAATAATAAAGAACAAAAAAATTAAAATAGTATACTAAAATAAAAAATCAACATAATCCTATTCCGGAAAAGTTGTCATATGACAGTTTTTCCGGAATAGGAATTGAAAAAAAAGATGAAATTGAGTAAAATGGTATTATAGTAAGTGGAGGATATCATGGAAATAGAAAGAAATTACTATTTGAATAAATTAATAGCAAAAAAAGAAAATAAGCTTATAAAAATAATAACAGGTATTAGAAGATGTGGTAAATCATATCTTTTAGAATATATTTTTAAAAATTATTTAATAAACAGTGGTGTTAAAGAAGATCATATTATTAAATTAGCACTTGATTCAATTGAAAACGCAGAATACTTAGAAGGTATAAAATTATATGAGTATGTAATGGAAAAAGTGAAAGATAATGATATATATTATGTTATTTTAGATGAAATACAAAATGTTAAAAATTTTGAAAGTGTACTAAACAGTTTTTTAAGAAAACCGAACATAGATGTATATGTAACAGGAAGTAATTCTAAATTCTTATCATCAGATATTATAACAGAATTTAGAGGACGTGGTGATGAGGTAAAAGTATATCCATTAAGCTTTGCAGAATTTATGTCAGTATATGAAAATGGAAATGAATCTAAAGCTTTAGATGAATATATAAGTTTTGGTGGACTTCCATTAGTTGCATCACTAAAAACAGTAGAAGAAAAAATGGAATATTTAAATTTTCAAAAAAATAATGTGTATATTAATGATGTGATTGAAAGAAACAACATAAGAAATGATGAAGAATTAAAAACTTTAATAGAGATTATATCATCAAACATAGGTTCTCTTACAAATCCAACAAAATTATATAAAACATTTGTAAGTAAGGGTAATAAGAATATAACTGATAAAACTATAGCATTATACCTAAAAAATCTAGAAGAAGCATTTTTGATTGAAAAGTCCAAAAGATTTGATATAAAAGGGAAAAAGTATATAGAAACACCATCAAAATATTATTTTACAGATATGGGTATTAGGAATAGTTTGATAAATTATAGGCAAATAGAGAAAACACATATAATGGAAAATATAATATATACTGAGCTTAGAAGAAGGGGCTTTAATGTTGATGTAGGCGTAGTTGAAAAAAGAGATACTGTAAAAGAGGGTAAAAGAGAGTATATGCAACTAGAAATAGATTTTATAGTAAACAAGGGGAATGAAAGATATTATATACAATCTGCATATAGTATAGAAGATAATTCTAAGAGAATACAAGAAACAAAATCATTGTTAAATATTGAAGATAGTTTTAAGAAGATAGTTATAGTATATGACCATTTTATTAAATGGAAAGATGGAGATGGTATAATATATATAAGTATTTATGATTTCTTATTAAATGAAAGAAGTTTAGAAGAGGCATAAATATACATAGAACTTAGACTTATTCCGGAAAAGTTGTCATATGACAGTTTTTCCGGAATAGGAATTTTAAAAGTTTCAGATATATAAAATTAGATAAAGGGTTAAAGAAAAGGGAATAGTTTTTACTACTCCCATATTACATGTTGTGCTCCAACACTATATTTGTAAGGTTTCATGTCTGATGTGAAATTAGCCTCTATACTATAAGATGGCCAAAGCATATACCTTACAGTTTGAATTCTAAGTAAGAATGAGTTTGGATTTTTTGATTCTTTGTAGTTTGCAGGTTTTAGATTGAAAACATCTTTTAGAGGTTTTGTCTTAAAGTCAGATATTGTAAGTGATGATAGTTGTATATTATTAAATTTGATTTTTGAAAATTGTTCACTATTTGGAGTTATATTGTAAAAGGTTATAATACAGTCTTTAAGTTTATCTGAATTATGTATAGGATTAATATGCATAAATCCATAAGACTTATCATCACGCATTAGTTCTACAACTTTACCATAATAGAAATAATCTTCATCTTTCTTTATTATAATATCATCAGGATTTTTGTCCTTAAAGTTAAATCCTTGATCAAGTAGATAAGATGCTTTTGTTTTCCCTATAACTATATTTGTATTTTCTATTTGTATGTTAATAGGTTTTTCTGGAAGACCTACTAAAGATACAGAAAGTGTGAGGAAAAAAGCAAAATAGAAAAAGCCACTAATTACTGCTTGTGTGGATGAATATATCCTAAAAGTTTCATCAGATTTCTTAAAAAACATTATTATTGAAGTAAGTATGCCATGTAGAATCATACTTACAATAACAACCATAAACTGTGATTGGATATCATTATACACTGCCTGTAATAGGTTATTTGATTTAATATATTCAGATATTACAAATACTATATTTGAAAGTATAAATACGAGAATAAATGAGTTTGCTTGTTTAAATGCACTATAATTTGTAATATCATCATATTTAGTAGTAGTTCTTCTTTTAAAACTTTGACCAAACATATATATCCAATTTGGAACTTCTTTTTTAGATTTTACAGCTAATGCAAATTGTATATATATAATTACTAAAAGTATAAAAGATATTGGTACAGTAAGACAAAATAATAATGCGGGTATAAAAAAGTTCATAAAATCCTCTTTTTTTAAATTGATTTATACATCAAAGTATATGATAGTATATGAAAATATTATATCATTACAAATACTTGAAGGCAAAGTAAAAAGGATAAAATGTTAAATTTGCAGGACTTAGAAGAATGCTTGCAGGTAATATAACAACATTAGAAATAGCTTTAATATATATTTTGCATTAATGTTTGCACTTGGCATATATGCTATTATAACAGTGATTATAATATTGAAGAATAAAAGATTTCCTTTTGATAAGATATTTAATACGGTATACAAAAGTGATATATAATTTAAAAATAATAAAATAGAGGATTAAAAGATATGATAACTATAAGAATAAATATTTAATTATGCCTTAGCTATTTAAGCTTAAAGCTTTTTAATTGTATTATACATATGTTAGAATATAATATATATGTATAGGAATAATGGAAGGGAGAAAAATATATATGTATTATTCAGAAATGGTTAAAAAAGCAGTAAATATAATGTTTGAAGCACATAAGGAAGACTTTGATAAGGGCGGATATCCATATGTGTTTCATCCATTTTATCTTGCAACAAAAGTAGAAGGAGAAAATGAAACATGTGTTGCACTTCTTCATGATGTTATAGAAGATCATGGAGATAAGTATAGTTTTGAATATTTAGAAAATGAAGGGTTTAATAAAGAAATTATTGAGGCATTAAAATTATTAACACATAATAAAGAGGTTCCATATATGGATTATATAGTAGAAATATCTAAAAATAATATTGCAAAAAATGTGAAAATAGAGGACTTAAAACATAATATGGATAGTAGAAGAACATCTGGAGAAAAGGCAAAAAAATATGATATATATGTTAAAGCTTTAGAGTTTTTAGAAAAAAGGTGAGTAGAGAAGTTTTAGGAGATTATTGATGAAAGAAAAAGCTATGGTAGTCGGAATAGAGATTGAAAAAGATTCAAGATATAATCTTTATTCATGTATGGAAGAGGCAAAATTACTAGCAGATGAAAAACTAGAAAAGATAGAAGAAACAACGAAAAGTATAAAAGAAGTAAAACCAGAATGTGACAAACTAGATTATGCTTTAGCAGCAGGTGTAGGATTATTATCTGGGATTATAGATATATTTCTTGTGGGGAGTCCTGAGGATTCTTATTTTTGTAAAATGATAGATAAATGGTTTGAAGGTAGGGTTCAAGACTTTGCTAAATTAAATGGATGGAAAGGTGAAAAAGGTGATAATACATCTGCAATAAGATTTTTGGAAAACAAGTTTAAAGTTCCATATGACCAAACAGGTTTAGGTGATGCAGGTAAAGAAGTATTTAACTTAACACCATCAAATCATCATTTTAAATCGTTAGGACATAATCCAACAATTTTAGGAATGTTTTTCTCTATTTTAGACCAGTTTAATAATACATCACATTTTGTTACAGGAGGTGAGGTTATAGAACTTGTTACTACTGATGAAGGAGTGGAGCTTAGAGGTAATGATTTAGGATCTAAAATTACAAGTGGTATTGCAAATTGGTTTCGGACATATCTTATCAGATATTTCAGGAGCATCACGGTAGTAAAGGAAGAGGAGCAGGCATACCATCACCTATTTGGTCATGGACAAACAGTGTAATAGCAATTAAACGAAAAAATAATATAAAAGTAAGTAAATTTGATAAAGATTTTAATAATTTAGCATTAGAAATATATAAGAAAGGGTATGATATAAGGTTTCAGGCAGCACAAGTAATACCAGTAGTTATAACAGAAGTAGTTACTAGATTAATATATTCTATAAGAAGACTTATTCAATATTATGGGAATACAGAAAAAGATAATAGAAGTTTTAAGAAATTATGGGAACATTGTGAACCTTTTAAAAATCCTACAGTAAAACATATGCTTACAATAGCACATGGTACATTTTGCATGATGGATTTAGGTGATGCTACAATTAGAACTCTAATATCTGGAAATGTTGGAGAATTTGCACTTAGGCTTAATATAATAGGAATAGGTAGATTTTCAGTATCATTGATAGGAGAAGTGTCAAGAAAGATAAAATATGGAAATAAGAAAAAAGAACTTAAATATTTGTTAAATGAAGAAAGAATTATTAAAAACTATATTGAAGGATTAGAAACACTATATGAACTATATGATGATAAAGAATTATTAACATTTGTAGAAGACTTAAAAGACAATAAGAGATATATTGAAGGTTTTGAGAAGACGGTTAAATTAGCGAAAAAAAGAAAAGTACCAGAAGAGAAGATATTAAGAAATAAGAGTGAAATAGATAATCATTTTAAAAGGAGAACATGAAATGTGGTGGTGGGAACAACCAAATAGTGAAAAAGAATTAGAAGATAATAAGAGAGAAGCAGAAAGATTAGCAGGAGAAACAAATGAACATATAGGAAGGCTTCGGAGAAAATTTAAATACCATACATCAACTTATACTAGACTTACAAGGAAGATTTGATGAAATAAGGAATGTACCTGAAGAAGATACAATAAAACTTCAAGAATTAAAAGAAATACAAATTAGTTGGAAAAATCAAGTTGATAAAATTAGCAATGATTCTAGTATGGCTAAAATTGTAACTGCAGGAGCAGGAGCTGCTGGAATTGCAACAGGAGTAGCAGTTGTTACACTTGCACCTACAGTTGCTATGGGAGTTGCAACTACATTTGGAGTAGCATCAACAGGAACAGCAATATCTGCATTGTCTGGAGCGGCAGCTACTAACGCAGCACTGGCATGGCTTGGTGGTGGAGCACTAGCAGCACGGACGGCGGAGGAATGACAGCAGGTACTGCATTTTTAGGACTTGCAGGTCCTGTGGGTTGGACTATTGCAGGAATTGCAATTATAGGAGCTGGATTATTTTTTGGTAAAAGTATGATGGATAAAGAAAAACTTGAAAAAATATATACTAATATATGTAAGAGAGATATTAATTCATATAATTTAGCTATAATTGAAATAAATGAAAGAATTGATAGATTAAATAATGAATTTGGTATAATAAGAAATGCAATCGATGATATATCAACTTTTGGTAATGATTATGAAAAAATGACTGAACAACAACAATATACACTTGGAGCATATGTTAATTTAATGAATTCATCAGTACAATTATTGGTAAACCCAATATTAGGATTACAACCTAAAGTAACAGAAAATGATTATGATAGATATATGGATGGTAAAGAAGAAGCAGGAAGATTTTGGAAGTTTAAAGGATTAATTATAAGCTTATCTAATATGTTATATGATATTAGATTAGAAGAAGATGAGAAACAATTACTCTTTGAATCATTTAAAGAAAATGATAATTTTTTAGAAGGACATAGGATAAAGAAAGACGAATTTAATTATGATGTTATGAAACAAGTAGAAGGAGTTTTAAATTCAAGATAGTTAAATAAATATAATTGGGTTATAAGAAAGGAATAATATTATGAAAAGAAATATAGCAAAATTACTTTGGAAGTTAATGGTAATAATTTTTATACTAATAGGAGTATCAGCACCTGTTTTGTTTATAGGGAAGATATTACCATATTATTCATATCCTCAAACAGAGGCTAAAATTGTAAGTGTACATAATTATCAAAAAAGTAATAATAATTATAAGCAAGAGATTGAATATGGTAGTAGAATTAAATTAGAATATATCGTAAATGGTAAGAAAGTTAATGGATGGTTAGAATATAATATGACTTCTATTCGTAAAGAAGGAGATATTATAAGAATTGCATATAATCCAGATAATCCATCACAATGTAGAATGGTAAATGAAAAAGGTGATATTTTGATGGTAGTATTATTGATTGGGGTAATTATATATATTTTATGGATTTTTAAGAAAATAACTAAATTTAACAAGAATGATGATAGAGGTTAATGTGTGCATAGAATGTTATTCAGATAATAATAGGATAACTCCATTGTTAAATCCTAGAGAATGTTTAGAAAACCACACACAATATATTTGTGGAACTTGTGGGAGATGTGTTTGTATAGAACATGATAAAAAAAGAGGATTACAAAGATGGAATTTTCCATTTAAATCACTTGAAATCGCTAAATTATATTTAAGAACAGCAGATTATACTATGAAAAAATCATGTGGTATTTATGAGATAAAAGATAAAAATAATAGGAAAACATATAAGATATTTAAGGATAATGAAGAATTAGAAATATATCTAAATAAAAACAAGAATAAGATATGTGAAAAAATGAATCCTATTTTTAAAGTAGAAGAATATATAGAATATTCTAATACAAAAGTGAAAAGGTTGAGTAAAGTAGAAATAGAAAAATATATGGAAGAAAGATAAAAAATGATAAAAGAAGTAAATGATATAAAAATAGTAGATAGAATAAAAGAACTTGTTGTAGATTGGTTAGTTATATGTATATATTTAATAATTTTAGCAATAATATCAATATCATTTTATATGATAGTATTTAAAGGAATACCCAAAGTTACAGAAATACAGTCACAATTAATTGCTACAATAACAAGTGTAATACCTATAATAATTATATTTAGCATATTAGACTTTAAAAAAGGAAGCATTGGTAAACAAAAGGTAGGTTTAAAATTATATTTTAAAGAAAGAAAGTTTAAATATAGTGTTATACGAAATGTGCTTAAATTCTTGCCATGGCAAATAGGTCATATGGCAACAATACATGGAATATATACAGAATTTGATATTATAAGTATAATATTACAAATTATAGCACTTACACTATTAGTAACAATGTTTTTAATGGGAATTTTAAGAAAAGATAAAAGACATTTAGGAGATATTGTAGCAGGTACACAGGTACAACTTTAGGAGGGAGTAAAACCTAATAAATGAGAAGTAAGATTATAAGGATAGGTGGGATATTGTACATATTAAATGCAAGTATATACCTATTGTTTGAGTTTTTAACTGCATATGCAACCCGGAGCAGATTTAAAGTATATATATACATATCATTATATAAGTGCACTTCGGACTATATGATGGATTTTACAAAGTTCCTGTAAATAGGCTTGCAATATTAATGAATCTAGCATTTGTACTTTCAGGTATCCGGGTTTATACTAAATTATTATTTGACTATATTTCAGGATATAAAAAGAAGGAGAAAGAAAACAGCATATATATTATTTTTCTTTGTAATATTACTTCGGAACAGGTTGTATTTTAGTAGGTACAAATCAAGGAACTACACCAGATGCTATGGACCTTCATGGCATAGGCTCAAGATTAATATTTTTAAGCCGGTAGTTTAACAGTACTTTTAACAGGATTATTTTTAGATGATGATAATAGGCGGAAGCAGAATAAGAATATATAGGTTTTTAAGTATAGTATTTTCATGTATAGGTTTTATCTTTTCATACCTGTTTATAATATCAATAGCATTAGGACATTTAAGACTAACTCCTATATATGAAAGAATACTTGTATACTCCCTTATAATATGGGAATATATTACAGGAATATACTATATTATGAAAAAATAAATATAAATATAATGGAGGTATAAAAATGGCATTTGATTTTAAGAAAGAATATAAGAGGATATATATGCCTAAAAAAGAGCCGGAAATAATAAATATACCTAAAATGAAATATATTGCAGTAAGAGGAAAAGGAAATCCAAATGATGAAGATCGGTGAATACAAAAAAGCAATAGAATTATTATATGGTATAGCATATACAATAAAAATGAGTAAAAAAACTGATTATAATATTGAAGGATATTTTGATTTTGTAGTACCACCACTCGAAGGCTTTTGGTGGCAAGATGGAATAAAAGGTGTAAATTATAATAATAAGGAAAAATTTTCTTGGATTTCTATTATAAGAATGCCTGATTTTGTTAAAGAAAAAGATTTAAATTGGGCAAAGCAAATTGCAGAAAAGAAGAAAAAGAAAGACTTTTCAAAAGTTGAATTATTAGAATATGATGAAGGATTATGTGTTCAGTGTATGCATATAGGGTCATATAATGATGAACCTAAAACAGTAAAAAGTATGCATGAATATATTGAAAAAGAAGGATATATTTTAGATATTACAGATACAAGATATCATCATGAAATATATTTAAGTGATGTTAGAAAAGTGTCTGAAGATAAATTAAAAACAGTTATAAGACACCCTATTAAAAAGAGAGAAGGGATATAATATATAAAATTGAAGAAGAAAGGGAGAAATAAATATGAAACAAAAATATGATTTAATAGTTATAGGATTTGGAAAAGCAGGAAAAACACTTGCAACAAAATTATCAAAAATGGGAAAAAGTGTAGCATTAATAGAAAAAGATGAAAATATGTATGGAGGTACATGTATAAATGTACGGATGTATTCCATCAAAAAGACTTGTAACAGATTCTATAAACACACCGAAAGGTGATTTTAAGGTAAAGGAAGAATATTATAATAATGTTATAGAAGAAAAGAAAAAGCTTACAGGAGCACTTAGAAAAGCAAATTATGATAAGCTTATAGAAGCAGGAGTAGAAATTATACTTCGGAGAAGCATCTTTTGTTGATAAAAACCATGTTAAGGTAACAGGAAAAGAAGAAATGATTCTTGAAGGAGAAAATATTGTTATAAACACTGGGGGAAGACCAGTTATACCAAATATTAAAGGGATAGAAAATAATAAGAATGTTTTTCTTTCAGAAGATATAATGAATTTAGAAAAATTACCTAAAACATTAACAATAATAGGTGGAGGATATATTGGACTTGAGTTTGCAACAATATATTCTAGTTTTGGAAGTGATGTTACAATTATCCAAAATGAAGAAGAGTTTTTACCAAGAGAAGATGAAGATATAGTAAATGCTATTAGAAAAACATTAGAAGAAAAAGGAATAAAGATTATAACAGGGGCAAAAATAACAGAAATAGAAAATTCTACTGTTATATATAGTATAGGAGAAGAAGAAGCTAAATTAGAATCTGATATAATACTTCTTGCAACAGGAAGAAGACCAAATACAGATAATTTATGTGCTAAAAATGCGGGAATATCTTTAAATGAAAGAGGTGGTATTAAAACAGATGACCATTTAAGAACAGATGCAGAAAATATATGGGCAGCAGGTGATGTTTGTGGAAAATTACAATTTACATATATATCACTTGATGATAGTAGAATTATATTAGATGATATGAATGGAAATAGGGTTCGTACAATAAACAATAGAGGAGCATTTTCATATAGTGTGTTTATACAACCAACATTTTCACGTGTAGGAATGAATGAAAAAGAAGCTATGATGAATAATATAGAATATCGTGTAGTAAAACTTCCTGTAATGGCAATTCCAAAAGCAAAAGTTATTAGAAAAACAGAAGGAATGTTAAAAGCATTAATTAAAGAAGATGGAATAATTTTAGGAGCAGAACTTTTCTGTGAAGAATCACATGAAATGATAAACTTTATGAAACTTGCAATAGATAACGGGATAAAAGCAGATGTTATAAAAAACTTTATATTCACACATCCAACAATGTCAGAAAGCTTAAATGACTTGTTTTCAATGTAATGATTAGTAGCAAGTAAAATATATATTTGTAAGATAGTAAGATGGGAAAAATAGTAAAATTTAAAAAAGTTTTACTATTTTTTATTATTTCATATAGAT
>ERZ772967.1932-NODE-1932-length-13714-cov-4.131635_pt1 | contig 13714 bp, 8 predicted proteins | sample MGYA00511677_ERZ772967 | MGnify/ENA primary metagenome ERZ772967 (study PRJEB29015, sample SAMEA2737931) | human oral metagenome | biome: human oral; feature: human-associated habitat; material: dental | place: China | collected 2146 ...
GGTTGGGACGATAGCCATACCACAATGACCACGTCGCAAGGCATGGAGGGCGGTAACGTCTATTTCACACACTTGACAGCAAACATGGCGGCCGCAAACAAGCATAACGCAACGATCGCCATCCCTTATTCGAGTGAATACATCTGCGGTGCTACCGCGGACGAATCGCTCTACAACCGTAAGAATTCGTATCAGGCTTATGAGCACTCGGGTATCATCGGCGGTGTAGGTGCTTGCGGTATTGATCCGGCGTGGAGCAGCTATGCAGGACTGCTCGAAGACGGCACGAACCCAGCTACGGCACACGATACGAGCTTGGTTTATCACGGCAATGAGGGCAATCTGATCTTGGATGCCGGTCGCCGTGGTAACATCATTATGAACCGAGGCGCCCAGATCGAGTTCCAAGACAAGACGGGCAATGCAACGTTCCGCACGCGTCATGGTGACATCGATATGCGTGATCCAGTCGATGTAGAAAAGATGAAGGGTAGCCTGCTCTTCTTGGCTCAGATAGCAGACATCACCAAACTCTCGAACATCGGTGTCTGCGGTTGCGATGAAGAGCGTAACAACGTCTATCTGCAAGACTTCAAATACACGGCTACGGGCAATAGCGGTAGCGTATTCATTGGTGCGGATAATAACATCAAGCTGAACTATGGCGGTCTGGCCAACATCGGTACGCGTCAGGATCCGTTCTTGAGCAAGGCCTACAAGGAAGATCCGCTGACACATCGCCCGCTGAAGGTAGGCCGTGGATACACGGCTGGTGGCGGCTGTGGCAACTCTTTCCACTGCGATCTGGACGGCAGCGAGAATAAGGCGCGTGACTTAGAGCTCAACTTCAGCGGCAGTGTAACCTCCGGTGGTTTCGCAGCCGTAGCTTCGGACATGATCGACGTCTACAAGAACTTGATTTATCACGGTGGTACAGGTTCCGGCTTAAGCACAGTTCCAGAGACAGGTACGCTGCACGGTGAGGATGTGGCTGGTTACGGTCTCTTTATGAAGACGCAGGGTAACAAGCACAACTGGACGGACAACATCCTCCTGCAAGCACCGAAGTGCCCCACGACGTGTGCTCCGACGGGTTGCGGCGAAGGCGGTCGCCCGGCTACGGCTTTCTTGCACAACACGGTTCGCATGACCTTCCACAGCGATGCACGTTTCTACGCCGAAAACCAGCACGTACATCTCGAGTCTCCGGTGATCGAGACCTTCGGTGTACTGGAATTGAATGCCGAGGATAACGCCGGCGCCAAGGCGATGATTACGATCAAGACGGACTCCCTGATCTGCCACGACAGCTTGATCCGTAAGGGTACGGGCAAGGTGCAGCTGACGACATGGAGCGGTCTGCCGAAGGATCAACCGATCATCAAGCTCGGTTACAGCCGTAAGGCCGCACCGTATGCAGAGTATTCTGTAGACGAGGATCTCAGTGGTGCGCCGAAGCTCTGCCGCGAGTGCGTCTCACACTACAAAGGCAAAGTGTATCCTCCGGGCGAAACGCCGCTCGATACGATGTTCGTCAAGTTTGGCCCCGACACCGAGTGGGAGCGCCAGAACGTGATGGTGGTTGATCATACCGTGATCTCCTTCCTCACCGACTCGTTCGACCATGTGAAGGGTGGCGATGTGCGGCACGCCCGCTACTTCGTGGATACGACCAAGATCCGCAACCAGGTAGAGTTCTGGACCGACGCCAAGCATGAGCGTGACGGTCACCTTGAGCTGATCTCTGAGGAGCAAATGGGCTCGAAAGACTACGCTGGTCTTTACACGCGTCACTTGCACTTGGAGCCGATCGGCGCTTGCGGTCGTCCGACGAGTGAGCTGTGGCTGCCGGGTCTTGCACTCGACGTGATCACAACGTCAACGTTTGGTGGTTTCGGTATCCAGTACACCGACGTGCACGTAGAGAACGGTGCGAACCTGAATCCGGGCTTCACCTCGCTGCGCCTCCGCGGACAGTGCTACGAGCAGGCTTGCGGTACGCTGACGATGAAGGATCTCCGTCTCGACGGAGGCTCTGAGCTCCACTTCTCTGTCGGTACGACGAAGGGCTTGAATGGCGAATACAGCGACGCTATCGATGTAGACCGTCTGACGACCTACGGTCCGGTGAACGTGAACATCGAGATCCGTCCGTGCGAGAAGATGCAGAAGCGTTGCTATCCGATCATGTACTACAAGTCGGTGACGCCGAACAGCCTCAACAACCTGAAGCTGAACCCGCGTAAGGTGAAGATCGACGGCGAGGAGTATCCGCTGTCGCTGAACGTATCGACCGACGGCATTGTCTACGTCTGCGTAGGCGACGCAGTAACGCCTGGCTTGACGCATACGGTAACGATGCCGGAGACGGCTGGCGTGAAGACGACCCCGAGCAAGGGTATCTATCCGCTGCCGACGCGCACCAGCTTCCGCTTCAGTGCTACTTACTCGGGTGCGAAGCCGCTCGTAGTTCGCACGAACCGCAAGGTCAATGGCCAGCAGGAAGTGCTGAACGGCGTGAAGAATGCGAACGGCGAATACGAGTACATCGTGCCGAGCGTACAGCAAGAAGTGACGCTGACCTTCGGTCCGGATGTGGTTGCGAACGAGCTGCTGACGGCTGGCACGGCCGTTTGGTCGCACGGTGAGAAGATCTACATCCGTGTAGAGCGTGCTGACATTGCCAGCATCTACTCCGTAGCTGGTCAGTTAGTGAAGCGCGTTGACCTGCCCGAAGGCGACACGTCGATCCCGATGAGTCGCGGTGCGTACGTGATCACCTTGAAGGATGGTTCCGTTCATAAGGTGATCGTGAAGTAACGATCCCGTCCCTATCGTATGGGTGGGCCTCGGTGTCCGCCCATACATCAAAGAAGAATCCCCGGCATAGCTGATGAGGCTGTGTCGGGGATTCGGTGTTTTTGGATGGGAGGTACTTCTTTCTCTATCTACCTTCTTTTCTTGCCTTGGATACAAAAGAAAATCAGGGCCTCACCGAAGCCGGAGGGTTTGATCGGATACGTGATTATCTATCCTCGTCGTATGTACCCAACTTGGCAGGCATCCCTGATGCCTTTTTAGTTTTTGGCTTCAAACAGCCACTCGAGGAAGTCTGGGCGGCGGAAGGCGTTGTACCAACTGCCATGGCCGACGCCAGGTAGTTCGATATACTCGACCGACGCACCTGCGCGCCGCAATGCCGCCGCAGCCTCACGCGAGAAACGTACGGGCACGACCGGATCGGCGTCGCCGTGAATGAGACGGAAACGTGTCCGTGTGCCACGCAGCAGCTCTAACCGGTGCACGTTTACGCCGCCACAGATGGCCACCGCGGCAGCGAACCGCTGCGGCCGACGGCTAACTAAGTCGAGCGTGCCCATGCCGCCCATCGAGAGTCCGACTACATAGATGCGCATCGTGTCGATGGGGAACTGTGTGATCGTGTGCTCCAGCAGCTCATCGGCCAGCCGCAGCGGACGCGACATAGGCTGCGACAGAGGGAAGGGGTTCGCACCACGCCCGAAATGGTCTTGCCGCAGGATGGCCGGCCAGAACTCGTCCGATGGGCACTGCGGAAAGAGTACGTAGGCAGGGAACTGTCGTCTGGCGGTGGAGTCGACAAAGCGTGCCGCGCCGTGTCTCAGCTGTGCGCAGTTGTCGCGGCCGCGCTCGCCCGCGCCATGTAGGAAGAGCACGAGCGGATAACGCTGTCCGGGCACGACCGTGTCCGGCGTCAACAGTCGGTAAGGCAGCGAATCGCCGTCGGCCGAGACGTACACCGCGGCCCGATAGCCAAGGCTGTCGCATTGCGCTGCGACACGTCCGACAGTAGCCGTGGCCAGAAGGAGTAGGAGGGGGGATAAAAACTTGACGTTCATGTGGAGTTTGAATGGGGATTAAACGGTGTTTGAATGGAGTGGTAAGGCTACGTCGATCCGATCGACGGGACGTTTCACCCTGAAGGAGGTCGTCGATTTGATCGACGGGACGTTTCACTCTGAAGGTGGCCGTCGACCCGATCGACGGAACCTTACCGCCAGCATAAAAAGCGGGCTGCCCGCCGGCGAAGAGGTGTGAACCTCTCCGTGGCAGGCAGCCCTATCAATACAAATGAAAACAAGTCCGTGGTTAAGGGATGGCCACCTTGCGGCTAACCTCGCCCAAGGTGACGATGTAGAGGCCGCTCGGGAGCGCGATGAAGCGGTCGCCTACGACGGTCTCTTTGCGGTAAAGCGCGCCGGAGATGCTGTATACAGCCAGCGTACGGGCCTTGTCAGACTGTACGCGGAGGCCATTCTCGGCGCTCCAGATATTGACACCGGCAGCGGTTTCAATGTTCGGGTTGGGATCGTAAACGGTTACTTCGCAGGAGTCTTTGAAGCCGCCTTCGAGGCTTGTCACGCTCACGTAAACGGTGCCCGTCTTGAGGCCCTTGATGACGCCGTTAGCGTCGACGGTGGCGATGGACGTGTCAGCGGACAAGAACTTGACGCGCTGATCGGAGGCGTTGGCCGGGCTGAAGGCTACGGCCAAGGTGTCGGTGGTGTTCAGCTTCAGGCGAATTTTCTGCTTGTCCAACTTGATGGCCTTCAGTTCGACGGCATTGCGGACGTAGATGTAGCAGGTGTCCTTGAAGTTGCCATCCTCGGTCTCACCGACGATCATGGCCACGCCTACAGTCTTTCCTGTTACAACGGCGGTGGTGTCCGTCAGGCGCTCCACAGCAGCGAAAGAGGGGTTGGTGGAGGTCCACGTTACCTTCTTATTCAGTGCTTCGGCGGGCAGGATGCGTGCTGTCAGCGTGTCCTTCTTGCCCACGGGCAGGGAGACGGTGTCCTTATCGATGGTCATTGCAGTGACGTGGATCGGGTCGAGCACCTTGATGACGCGGTTTGCCGTGACACCGTTGGTAGAGGTGACGGTCAGGCGGGCGATGCCCGGTGTGGCAGCGGATTGGATCTTGACCGTAAGGCCGCTGTTGGAGGCGATCGTCACGAGGCCCGGTGTGGCGGGTGCGATCGGGACGATAGACCATTGCAGCGTGTTGATGTTGTCAGCATTGGCTGGGGTAGCCACGGCCTGAACGTCCAGCTCGCTATTGATCTGCATGGGGATCGTGTCCGTGGTGATGGCGAAATTGAGGCCTGTGATGGGGTTATCGACTTTCACCAAGAAGGTGTCTGTCTTCATGCCTGCGCCCTTGCCGGCCGATACCGTGATGCGGGCCGTTCCGACGGCTTTGGCGGTGATGATGCCTTGCAATCCTACGGTCTGCACTTCGGCCACAGCGCTGTTTGACGAAGAGTAAAGCACTTCCTGCAATGCATTGTTGGGGAAGACGGAGGCGGTGAGTGTCTTTGTCGTTCCGATACCCATCGTCGTGTCGCGGGGGGCAGCGCCGAAGCTCACGCTGTCAACGGCGTGGTTGATTAGGAGCTTGACGGAGTCTTTGGCCGCGCCATAACTGATGACAACCCATCCATCGTAGTTGGGGCCGGCTGCGGGGGCAGTGATCACGCCCCATGTGCTGTCAGCGGCAGACGCAGCGACGTATGCGGAAGCGGGGTTTGTGCTCCATGACAAGACTTGGCCCGGAGCGGAGATCGTGGCTTTGACGGAGTCCTTCTGTCCGTAGATCAGTTGGATCGTCTCGTGACTGTTCAGCTGCACCGTGGCTTGCGCCCGGGCTTCGCTGGCGAACAAGGCCATCGCGCCTGCGACGGCCAGTAGTTGGATGGTAATCTTCTTCATGTTCTTTCCTATTAGGGGGTTTGAATAATCGGGGTGATGTGCAGTATAAACAACCGCGGCCAAGGATAAGTTCAAGAGAGGGGGATTCCCAGTCCCCCTTCTCTTGGCTGATATACTGGCTTATTGAACAAGGATTTTGCGCCTCGTTCGGTCTATGGCGACAATGTAGAGACCGCGGCGGAGCGGTACGAAACGGTCGCCCGGCGTGAGACTTTCGCGATGGGCCAGGGCGCCGGTCAGGGTGTAGATCTCGAGTCGTACGGGACGGTCAACGTGCACCATCACGCCACCATCGACACCATGGACGGCGATCGTCTCGTCCACCTCGACGGCTGCGTTGGGATGATGGTTTGGATTGATGGTGATTACGACGCACGAATCGCGTCGGCCGTCAGCGGCTTCAGCCACAACGAGCGCCGTATCGGCTACGGTGGCGCCGATCAGTTCGGCTGCCTGCCCGATGGAATCGACTGGTAGGACCTTGACTGCACCACTGACGACGGTCCACTTCACTCGTTGATCCGTCGCATTGCGCGGGAGGAGGGTGGCGCGGAGTGTGTCGGTTTTATTGATGTCCACTCGGATTGTGTCGTGGTTGATCGCCAGACTCTCCACAGGGATGCGGCGGGTGATGATGACGCATGTGTCACGCTTGTCAGACTCATCCAGCGCTCCGACGATAAGCAGGCTCGTATCTGCATCAGCTGCAGCGATGACGCGGGTCACGCTATCCGTGGTGCCAAGCACGCGCGCGCCACCCACGGTGGTCCATCCGAGCTTCTTATCCGAGGCGTTGTAGGGGAAGATGCGGGCCATGACGGAGGCCGTGTCGCCGGTGCGCAGGCGGATGGTGTCGCGCTTCAGGCGAAGGCTGTCGACGTAGATCTTGGGCGTAACGACCACAATGCAGCGGGCTGCCACCTCATTGACGCGCACAACGATGACGGTCTTGCCCGGCTTCCAGGCCTTGACGATGTAGACGGAATCGTAGGGGTTGGTCGAATGGGGCGGGGCGATGGAGGCTACGACGGGGATGGAGACGCGATTGTCCCAATAGAATACGCGGGCACTGGGATAGGCATAGGCGCGGAGGGAATCTTCCTGGCCGACGTACATCCGCAGGGTGTCCTTCTCGATCTTGACGATTTGCTGCACTTTCTGCACTTGCGCTGAGGCGCTGTAGGGAAAGGCTCCTGCGATCGCAAAGAGGATCGCCATACAGAAATAAAAGGAGGTTTTTCTCACACTCATATGGGGCTATTTATGGATTTGAATAATAGTGGATGATCCGAAAAGATAAAGGGGGATAAGGGGCATCCCAAATCCCCTATCTGCCTGATTACAGGCCTAACACTGACGCACAAAAGTATCCCTTTCCCTAAGCCTCGGCCGGAAGAGCGTCTATATTTGCGAGGTTTTAACAATCGACTGACATGGATATTCTACCTGATTTTTCCGGCCCACAAAACGCCTCGGAGACGGACGCGGTGATCCTTGCGGCGGGTGATTTCCCTACGCATCCGATCCCGCTGGGGCTACTGGCGAGGGCGGCCGAGGGGCGCATCATCTGCTGCGACGGTGCGGCTGACCGACTGCTGCGCGAGGGCTTCACGCCGTTGGCTGTCGTGGGCGACGGCGACTCGATTTCGCCCGAGGCACGCCGCCGTTTATCCGACCGCCTGCACATAGAATCGGAGCAGGACACGAACGACCTGAGTAAGGCCGTGCGCTACGCGGTCTCTCAAGGCCTGCGCCGCCTCACGATCCTCGGCGCCACGGGCCGCCGCGAGGATCATACGCTGGGCAACATCAGTCTGCTGGCCGACTATCAGGCGCGTGGGCTGGACGTGGAGATGTGGACCGACTACGGCGTCTTCACCCCCGCCACAGGCTGCCAGACGTTCGCCTCGCGGGCTGGCCAACAGGTCTCCGTCTTCTGTCTGGACGACGCGCCGCTTACCCTCCGCGATGTGCGCTGGCCGCTTGAAGGGCGACGCATCACTCGATGGTGGCAGGCTACGCTCAACGAGGCCCTCACGGATACGTTCCGCATCGAGACCCGAGGGCGCATCATCGTCTTCCGTACCTACGCAGATTGAGCCTTTCCCCCGCACGTCATCATTTCCCCGCTCTATCATTCATAATCAACCCCCATTCATCCACACTTTTATCTTTAGTTACACTATGAACCTGAAACTTCGCTTGATCATCATGAACTTCTTGCAGTTCGCTGTGTGGGGCACGTACCTCACCTCCATGTCGCGCTACCTCGGGCCTGCGGGCATGGGCGAACACATCGGACTTTTCTATTCCGTGCAAGGTCTCGTCTCCATCTTCATGCCCACGCTGTTCGGCATCTTGGCCGACCGCTACGTGCCGGCGCAACGCATGCTTGCCCTCTGCCACTTAGCCTCCGGCCTCTTCATGGCCGCTGCGGGTGCCTATGGGCTCTCGACCGGACCGTCCGTCGCCTTCGGAACCTTCTTTGCGCTCTACACGCTGGGCGTAGCTTTCTACATGCCCACGCTGGCGCTCTCCTACTCCGTGGCCTACAGCCTGCTTGAACAGGGTGGCTACGACACGGTACGCGACTTTCCGCCTATCCGCATTTTCGGCACCATCGGCTTCATCTGCTCCATGTGGGCGGTCGATCTGACGGGCTTCCAAACCTCCGCCATGCAGTTTGTCATCTGCGGTGCGCTGGGCACTCTGCTGGCTCACTATGCCTTCACGCTGCCCCATATACCCGTCAGCCGAAGCATGGAGCGCAAGTCGTTCGTCGAGGCCCTTGGGCTGAATGCCTTCCGACTCTTCCGCAAGCGTCAGATGGCCGTCTTCTTCATCTTCTCGATGATGTTAGGCGTCTCGTTGCAGATCACGAACGGCTTTGCCAACCCCTTCATCGCCTCTTTCGAGTCGGTGGCCGAATATGCCGACACCTTCGGCGTGCGGCACGCCAACATCCTCATCTCTCTCTCGCAGGTTTCCGAGACGCTCTGCATCCTGCTCATCCCCTTCTTCCTAAGGCGTTACGGCATTAAGACGGTCGTGCTGATTGCGATGGTGGCTTGGATCCTGCGCTTTGCCCTCTTCGGCATCGGCAATCCCGGTGGGGGCGTCTGGCTGCTCGTGCTGTCGATGATCGTTTACGGCGTCGCTTTTGACTTCTTCAATATCTCTGGCTCGCTCTTCGTCGATCGGGAGACGGATCCCTCGATTCGCTCCAGTGCGCAGGCTCTCTTTTTCCTGATGACCAGCGGCGTCGGCGCCACAGTGGGCACGCTCGGTGCACAGGTCGTGGTGAACGCCTTCTGCCAATGGACGGACGTGGAGACAGCCAGCGGTGTCAAGACGCTCTTGGTGGGCGATTGGGCTACGGTGTGGTACCTCTTTGCGGGGTATTCGCTCCTCGTGACCGTCTTCTTCGCCATCCTTTTCCCTTATAAGCACAAGCGCGAGGGCTGATCGTCGGCCTATCGGGATGCACAAATCGCAGAAAGCCTCCGGATACATGGTGTCGTCCATGCGTCCGGAGGCTTTCTGTTATCCTCTTAATTCGGATGCTGGTGAGCTTAGAAGTTTCTTCCACGGTATCCCCACCTGCTTTTACCCCTCTGGAAGAAACTTCCACGGGGCTCTCACCTGCTTTTACCCCTCTGGAAGAAACTTCCACGGGGTTCGCACCTGCTGTTACCCCTCTGGAAGAAACTTCCCAGCGTGTCAAACGCTTAGAGCATGTCCTGCGCCTGCTTGATCTTACGCTCCATCTCGCTGAGGAGGGGGGTAAGGAAGGGGTCGGTGGTGATCTCTCCGCGCACCTGCTGGAAATCGGCCTGCCGATCGCTCTCGGGGCAGTCGGCGCCGTAGCTGATTTGCGACACGCCGAAGTACTCCAAGGCGGCCTCCTTAGAGAGGCGATGGCGGACGGTGTCGAGCGTCGAGATGTAGCGCTTCAGATGCTCGCGGCGCTTGTCTGCGTCGGAGAGGTCGTAACGGTCCGTGACGTAGCGCCCGAGGTATTCCTCATATCGCGCATGTGCCTGACGAAACGCGGCGTCGGCCCCGAAGAGGTCGTCGCGGACGATCTCCTCAAGCGTTTCATGGGGCATAACTAACCCCGACAGGTCGATCCACGGGCCGCGGCCCGGCCCCTCGGAGTCGTCGATGGCGCCACCGCGGATGAGGTAATCGCCTACGAAGATGTCGAGCGCCTCGCGATAGTAGGTGATGCCCTTCTGCAACGAGTGGCGATGGATGGAGCAGTTGCCGAAGGTGTAATACTTGGCCTCGGGCTTTTCCTCTTTCAGCCGCGAGAGGAGGCTGACGGCCGCCAGAATGCGGTCGATGAGGTAGGGGTTGAGGAAGTCGTAACGGATCAGGTCGCGCGGACTGTCGGCGGTGCGGTGGTCGCGTTTGGGCCACTTCATGGCGTCGCGGAGGGTGCCCGTGCGGAAGAGGTTGACGGCCGGGATGAGCATCGACTGCCCGTCTTCGTCCATGAGGTAGGAGAATGGAAGCGCGTGCGTGTCCGGGTGGTTGCGGTGCTCGCCGGTGATCATCGAATAGGCGCCGAAGTGGGCCGGGGCTTGCACGTAGGAGTTGCTGCCGAATTTCGTTCCGCGCTCGGCCACAGATTGATGGACGGCGCCGAGCTTGTAGGCATGGTTGCTCATGTTCGACCCGCTGCCGATGTTGGCGAACGAGAGGCTGCAGGCGATCGAGAGACTCGATTTGTGGTGCGAAACGGTGTGCGGGGCGGCGAAGACTGAGACGGCCTCGCCCTTGGCGAACATCCCATTGGCAAACAGTAGGCAGTCGATGGCCGTGAAGCCCTGCTCTACTAAGCAGGCCTCGCCCACGAAGCAGCGTTCGATGAACGCGCCGTCCACGACGCGTGCACCGGGAGCCAGAATGAAGTCGCGAGCCATGACGCCGACGCCTACCTCTGTCGGTGCCTCGGGCTGGCTCAGTATGGTACCGTTCTGCAACAACGTGGCGCCGCAGACCGTGGCCCTGTCGCCGATGCGCACATCCACGATGCGTCCGCACCCCTCCACCGTAGCCCCCTCGCCCACATATCCGCGTGGCGCAGCGGCGATGGTGGCGGCATAGGCGTCGATGCGGTCGAACGTGCGGCGGAGTGTCTCCGTGCGGTGTCGATGGAAGACCATGAGGTGGGCCGTCTGGGCCGTAAGTCCGTCGAAGAGGGGGACAGCACGGCCACCGTTCTCATTGACCGCAGCCACGCGCACGCCGTTGCCGGCCGTCGTGCCCGCGCGATAGGTCATCGTGCCGATGTCAGTGAGTCGGGCGCCACGGCCTATCTCATAGCCGGCCAGGGCGGAGCGTACGCCGTCAATGCGTACGCCGTCGCCCACCATGCAGTCGCAGATCGTCGCGTCCCGGAGGTCGACAGCGCTACCCAGGCTGATCTGCCCCGAGAAGCGTACGTGGCGCAACCGTGTGGGGTCGAACCCCACATCGGCTACCTCCACGCGCTGCCAATCCTCGGCCTCGCAGCCACTGGCCACGAGCGCGTCGATCTCGCATTGCGTCAGTTTTCTGTACGGCATGGGCCGGAGGCTTTACTTCTTCTTTCCGCCCAGCATGCCAGCCAGGTCGTCCATGATGTTGCCGTCCTTGTTCTTGTCGATCATGCCGGTGATCTTGTCGACAACACCTTGGCCCTTGCCGCCGAGGTTGCTCACGACGCCGCTAACCAGTCCGCTGAGGCCCTCGCCGCTGCCGGCATGTTTAGACACTACGTCGAGGATCATCGGCAGTGCCGCCTGGAGCGCGCCCGAGGCCTGCGACTCGTTCAATCCCGTCTTCTCTACAATCGTTTTGATGATCGACTGCGTGGTCGATCCGCTGAATAAATCATTCAAGTTCATTGTCGTATAGGTTTTTATGAGTGAATAAAAAAATGTCGGCCAAAAGTACGGGTGACTTTCTGAATGCGTCGTCGCTGCCGCGATTGTTAACCATTCTCCATGACATTTAGGCAGCTCCGGAGAGCTCCCGCCTGACCTATAGACATAGGTGAGGCGAGAGAGAAACTTAACGGTGGAGAAAGTGAGGTGCGACCTAAATCGTGTCGCTTCTTGGGCGTAGCTTTGGGTGCATAAACAGTAAGAAGAGAATAGGTATGGGAACTCAAAGCAACTGGGTTGAAGCTGCCGCGCGAGTGGCGAGGCGACTACATGATGGGCAGAAGGATAAGGCTGAGGTGGACTATTTTGAGGGTCATCTGCGTTTTGTGGCCTCATTAGGGCGTACCTGGCAAGAGCAGGTGGTCGGCTATCTCCACGATGCAAGCGAGGATACTCCGCACACCGTGGAGCAAGTCTTGAAATTGTTGGAAGAAGAAGCTCAAACAGCGATGGAGCCAAACGATAGGGCAGAGATCGCGCAAGCACTGAAGCTGCTCAATCATCATACGGCCAGTGACCGCCAGACCTATATCCATCACATCGGCGAGCATGCGTTGGCACGCGCCGTCAAGCTGAATGACTTAACGCACAATATGGATATTCGGCGTCTGCCGTCCCCCACGGAGAAGGATGATCAACGCTTCGAGAGGTATCGGCAGGAGTATGCTTACCTTACTCAGATAGCGTCGGGGGAGGGGCGTTGATCGGGGTGATACGGCCGTGTACTTCCCTTGGATTTCGGACGCCCTCCGCCGGGAGAGTCATCTGAAGCCCCGATCGAGGGGCATAGAAAAAGGGACAAGATAGGACGGGCTTCCTTCAAGGGCTTCTGACGTGTCGAGGCGCTGCAACGACTCAATGCCTACAAAGACGGCATCCTGAAAGGCTACATGGGCGACTCGAAAATCCCATTTGAGGAACTATGAACGTCAAAGAAGAAATCCTACAACGCACCAACAGGGGGTTGGACATTTTCTACTTCTATATGCCCATCAACTTTGTCCCTAAGCGCAACTTCCGGAACCCTCTATATGACGACAAACGGGCTTCATGCAACATCTATCTCGACGCCAAGTCAGACTGTTATCGGATGAAAGACTTCGGGAATGACCTCTACTCCGGCGATTGCTTTTGGTTCGCTGCGACCATGCAGGGACTCGATGCGCACACGGAGTTTATGCAGGTCTTAGAAACCATCATCCGAGATCTACAACTGAGTATTTCACTTCCCGGAAAAGCACGTAGTGCTGCGCCTGTAAGAAAAGCTCCCAATTCCGGATCGGTTGCTTTGCCCCAACCGTCAGAGCACGAGAATACACCCTGGAATAAAGGGCGATTTAGCATTGTCGAACAACCGTACAGGATGGAAGAATTGGCCTTTTGGGGACGTTACGGTATCGACACAAAGACCTTGCAACGCTTCCGGGTGAAGTCGCTTTCCCGTTTTGAATCCGTCTCGAATCAGGGAAAGTCCTACACCCTCCGTTCCACAGTGAGAGAGCCGATGTTCTGCTACGCAATGGGAGCGTTTGTCAAGGTGTATCGCCCATTCAGCACCATACGCTTCCTGTATGCAGGGAACAAAACGGATGATTACGTCTTCGGCTTTGAGCAGCTCCCCAACAAAGGTGACATGTTGTTCATCACCGGCGGCGAGAAGGATGTGATGTCGCTGGCCGCACACGGCTTTCACGCCATCTGTTTCAACAGCGAGACGGCACAAATACCGGAGAATATCGTAGAAAGTCTTCATCTCCGCTTCCGCCACATCATCCTGCTGTACGATACGGATGAAACGGGCAAACGAGAATCGGAGCGACAGGCGGAACAGCTTGCGGGGTATCATGTGCTTAATCTGACGCTTCCTCTTCAAGGCAGCAAAGGTGAAAAAGACATCTCCGACTACTTCCAATTAGGGTATGGAGAAAAGGATTTGAGAGCGCTGTTGTCCGAGATGTTTTCCAATTTGTATGTGCAAACCATGATGATGCTGCGCTCGTGCGAGATCGATTATGACAATCCGCCCGATG
>ERZ772967.1935-NODE-1935-length-13704-cov-4.017950_pt1 | contig 13704 bp, 14 predicted proteins | sample MGYA00511677_ERZ772967 | MGnify/ENA primary metagenome ERZ772967 (study PRJEB29015, sample SAMEA2737931) | human oral metagenome | biome: human oral; feature: human-associated habitat; material: dental | place: China | collected 2146 ...
CTTGTAAATTTTATAATAAAGTAATACTCGTTAAATACTTCTGTTACTTCAATTTCTCCATTTGTGAATATCTTGGCTTGTTCTTTTAAAACATGAGGTGTAAAAATATTCTTTGATAGTAAAGTATAGATAATTCTGTCTTTTCTATCTTGTAAGCTCCATCCATTTTTATAATCTAATTCCATAAATCTTTCATAATTTGCTACTTGCTGCTCATTAAAAAAAGCTATAAATAATAGCTCCTTGTATTTTTGTATATCATTTTTAACATACTCACACATCAAATCTAATGTTCTAATTAAATCTTTTTGTAAACTGTTTCTAGCTATTTTAGATACTTTTTTTATTAATCTATCACTCATTTATAACCACTGTCCCAACTATCAATATTTCATCTTCTGCTATTTCTAAGTTAGAATTAGAATTATTTACTTTTACAAAGTTGTCATTTATTCCCTCTATTTCTAAAATAGCTTTCTCTAAACGATTGATAGATAATATAGATTTATTACCTTTTTCAAAAGCTGCATTTCCAGTTTTTATAATAGCTTTTAAAAGAGATTCTATTTTTTCTTTTACATCAGATATGGAAAAACCAGCTTTCAATATAACTTGTATATTTACATTTATATTTTTAGCAGTAAAACTATCAACTGTAACATCTGCCCCAATAGGTCTACCATCATCTCTTTGTATTCTGTCTCTAACTTTTTGAATTAGAGATGAATCAGCTATGTCATTATTATAATTAGCAACTAGAACTTTAACAGTTCCATTTCCATTCCAAAGAGGTTTTACTAATACCTTTCCAACTCCATCAACTTGTTTGGCCCACTGCTCATAGTCATAAATATTTCCACTGTGAGCGGGTCTTGTAGCTTTTTCCTTAGCCCTTGCAACCAATACAGAATTAGGTTCTTTATCATAACCATTTATAATCTCTTTTTCATTTATAACACTGTAAATATTGCTATTTTGAATTTCAAAAGTTGTAATTTCTCCTATTGCAGCATTACCTACTTTTCCTTCGGAAAGGCATTCTATTTCTATTTCTGCAATTCCAGTTGGACTTAAATATTCTTTTCTTAAAGATTTGTATTTTATCCCATCTCTATTCAAAAATATTGTATTTTCTTCTATAACAGAGTTTGCTTTTCCAGTTACTTTTACAGTACCTTTTGCTTTAGTTCCTAATCTTCTTTTTACTCCAAACATTAACGCATGTTTGTCAACATATTCATCTTCTGTTGCAGTATCAATAAAAGTCTGCTTTTCCCAGAACTTCAATTCTTTATATACTTCTTCTGCTGTAATTCCAAAAGTTGCAGCAATATCAAAATTGAAAGTACCTTCCATTTTTGAAAGTGGATTCTTAAGATTATCCAGAAAATTATTTCTTAATTCTATTCTATCTTTCACTTTACACCTCCATTTCTAGTTCTCCATACACCGTTTTAACATTAAAGGTTATCTGTGGAACATACTCATTTTCATTAGAAATGTCAAAATTATAGCATTCTAAAATATATGGATTTACCAATAAAGTATCTCTTATTTGATTAATCATTAATGCATCTTTTACAGATTTCTGATAGATAGAACCAATATTAGTTTCTAATTCACTTCCATAATTATCACTGTGTACATCACTATATCTAAATCTTTCAGTTTTCAATGCTTTAAATATCCATACTTTTAAGGCTTCATTTTTCTCTAAAACTTTAATATCGTTATTTTCATCTTTTATATATTCTCCAGTTTTAAAGTCTATTGCATATTCCTTAAAAGTTGGCATTTCTTCAACTTCTGTTTCAGCTTTTTTAAGAAAAATATTGAAATCTTTTTCCACATTACACCCCCTCTATTGCTTTACTTGGCATTTTAACTATCCTTGTAACAACTACGTAATATACTCCTAAAACTACAACTAGTACCTCGTCTCCTACTTTCAAAGTATCTTCAAACCAAATATCTTTATGAGATTTATAAATACCACTGCCCTTATATTTTCCACTTCCAGCTAATTTTGGAATACCGTGCCCTTTTGTATCGGTTGTTGTATTATCATAATCATAGCTAGATACATTAATTTCAATATTATCAATAATTCCATCAATAGTGTAATCTCTATGATAATGAGGTAATAGGTAATTACTACAATATATCTGCTCACTTGGGATAATCTGCCCATCAAATTCAATAGTTAAGTTTGGCGGTGAAGTAAGTACACTAGCTTTTATAATAGATGTTCCTTTTGTAGCTTGTCCTATCATATCACCAATTAAAATCCCTAATTCACTCATTTCTTATCCCACCCTTCTGGAAATAACTCATCTATTTTGTCTTTCTTCTTTGCTTTTTTAGCTTTTTTCTTCTTGTTTTTCTTATTTTTATTATTCCTATTTTTCTTGGTGATAATAATACTTGCTACCAGTAGATTCATGAGAAGAATATAGGTTGGATATATTAATGAATAGCTCGTAGTTTCTTTGTTGGCTAGTAAGGTAATAGACATTGCGAGTATAGCAAGTGAATAGGTTGGGGCGTATTCAGTGTCTGGATAATAATAACTTTTCTTAAGAGTTGGTATGGTACTAATAAGGTCGGCAAGAATAGCAAAAGAAATAGTAAGGATTGGATTTTTAGTGATCAGCCAGCATATCAGGCTAATAATAGCTAAGATTCCGCATATTAGATCGGGCAACGTTAATTTGAATAGATGATTTTTTGTAACTGAAGCTGTAATAAACACTAATAAAGGACTAATCCCTAAGGCTAGGGTAACGAGTGAAGCTAATTTAAACCCTTCTGAAAAAGTAGCGGCGAAAAAGGCAATAAAGGGTGATACAGACCAGATCAACCAGCTTACTGCGCTAGGTCTGGTTTTGCCTTTTAAAATAGACTTTATGTAAAGTAATCCGGCAAGAATACGAATACTAGCGGCAATGTATATAAAATATTCAGGAAGCATTAGCTTAATTAATAATTAGATTTGAAACGATATAATCTAAGTCTTTTTCTTTCTTCTCGGTAATAGCACTTTTAAGTTTTAAGTTTTGATCTGAAAAGAGATTTGAATCTACAATATAGATAAAGTCGTGTTTCTTAATGATATATGTAAAGAATATAGACGCTGCGGACATTTCTTTATTTTTAATGATTTCTCTTTTATCTGAATTATTACTTTCAAGAGCTTTAAAATTTGGAGTGGAAATGGAATTAATATTTTGATTAGCCCAGGAAATAAGATCTGATGTATCTTCTGTTGCTTTAGCTTTAAAAATATCGATATTCATATATCCATTGTCTCGATATGGTGTAGGAACGGAAAAATTAAGACCATTTATACAAGTGATTGCCTGTTCTTTAATGAAAGGATAATTGCACTCTTCTTTTTGGCTTTCAATACTTGATTCATCGTAGCTTGAAGGTAGTACCAACTTAACAAAATCCTTAGAAGATTTTTCTGATGATTTTTTTGTCTTGTTTTTATTGAAGTTATCGAGAATGGCATTATTGTCATATTTTGAAAAAGGATCGCTTAAACTTTCTTTTTTGTAAATCTTTAAAAAATAAAGTAAAAGAGATATTGAAAGTAGAATAATTAATGTAGCAATTATTTTAGATAGTAAAGTAACGGATTCTTTAGATTTTTTATTTGAAGTAATATCTTTTGTTTCGGTTTTATTCATAATCGATATCCGTATCGTTTAGGTCGTATTCTTCGTTATTGTTGTACTCTTCTTTATTTTGATAGTTCTCTAGATTCTTTTTATCTTTTTTGTATTCATAATGGTAATCTTCATTTGAATCATAGCCTTTTGGAAGAGAGTCGTCGTAATTGTTTGGTAAGAAAAATAGAAAAACAATAATTGCTAGCAAAAATAAACAGATAAAAGCAATAATAGTTAATTTATCTGAATTTAAATCTTTCATATTCTAGTTATATCTTACAAGTAATTAATAGGCATTAGCAATATAAATCATATATGTATAGAAAAAGTTTTATGCAATTTATACAAAAATAAATAAAAAATAAGAGAAGTCATTAATAAGCTTCTCTTAGTATGGATTTCTTGTGTATATGGTCGGGGTGAAAGGATTCGAACCTTCGACCTCACGGTCCCAAACCGCGCGCGCTAGCCAACTGCGCCACACCCCGAACTAGTAGGTATTATAACCTAAAAATAATATTTCTACTAGCATAACGTGTTTAGCTAAAATAAAATCAGCTCGCGGTCGGTCGAAACCTTAGGCCTGCCTAGACATGGTGATGTCTCTGTTCTAATTAAGAATATGTAAAGTTGTCAAACAAATATATTTGTCGGTATAGTTAGCTATCATCTTGGTCTGGTGATTGCTACTTTTCTTGCTTTATCTGCTAGAGAATCATCTAATGCTTTTAGTTTTGTAAAATCATCTGGATATTTTTTTGCCATTGCTTCACTAATTAAAAAGTCAGCAATTCTTGGATTTTTGGGCAGCAAAGATCCATGTAGATATGTTCCAATAACATTTTTGTATCTGGCACCTTCAGTATTATCTTCGCCATTATTGCCAGCTCCTAATTTTACTAATCCAAGTGGTAAAGTATCTCCTTCTAAAGTTGTTTTGCCACTGTGATTTTCATAGCCGATGATTTCGCCAAAAGGTACACTTTCAGTGATAATATTACCAACCATGCGTTCATTGGTGGCCTCAGTATAAGCATTTAATATACCAATACCTTTTAATACCTTACCTTCGTTAGTTCTAAAATAATTGCCAAATAGCTGATAAGAACCACAAATAAGTAACATTGGCGTGTAATTTTCGGCAAGTTTTTTAAGTTTATCTTTTATTTTTAAGAGGTCCTTATTTACTTTTTCCTGTCCACTATCTTGGCCACCACCAGCTACCACGATATCTACGTTTTTAGGAAATGAATCACCAATATTGTAAGATAAGATATTTACTGAAATATTCCGTTTTTCTGCTCGTTTTTTAAGAACTAAAACATTACCACTATCTCCATAAATATTCATATCTTTTGGGTATAGTTCTAAAATATTTAATTCATATTTTTTCATTATAAGGCTCGCTTTATTTTAGTTTTCTTTTCAAAATATTTTCTGATTTCAAGCATTGCTGTATAAGTGGTGAAAATACGTTTTTTATTACCATCTTTCTTAATAAATGATTTTAATGCTTTTAGAATATTTGGTTCTATTTCTTCTACGTTTACATCGTCATAAGAAAGGCGAAGTGCCATATCATAAGCTCTAATTCCAGAGACCATCGTGACACCTTTAGCTCTTAAGCTAGCAAAGTCTACATCCCAAAGCCAAGACATGTCTCTACCATCTGCATAATTGTCGTTGATTATGATCATAGTAGGGGCGTCGTCTGCTAAATAAGACATCAGGCTTAGTCTGAATCCAGATGGATTCTTAACTAGCACTATTTCAATTTCAGTACCGTCTATTAGGATAGATTCGCCTCGTCCAAAAGCCGGCTCAACAAGAGCTAATTCTTTTGCTAATCGGTTTGGATTTGCTTCGTCTTTTAGAATTGTAATTACGGTAGCTAGAGCAGCTACGGCATTATAGATGTTATAAATACCATTTAATTTGAAATCTATAATATATTCTTTATCTTTGATTTTAATAGTGCCTTTATTCTTTTCTAAGTTCATTAATTCTACAATTGGCTTAATCGAAGAGTCTCTTTCGTGCTCTTTGGTATTATCGTATAGCTCTTCGTCTGTTGGCATGAGCCTTGCTAGTTTTTTCTCGAATCCGAAATAATTGGTTGGAGTATCGAATTGCTTTTTTGCGATACTCACTAGTCTTTTATCTTCGCTATTTACAATAAGTTTAGAAGTAGTTTCTTCTGCGACTTTTTCAAGTAATTCGGCAGTTTTGTCTATTTCAGAAAAACGATCTAATTGATCTCGCATGACATTTAATAGTAGACAATAATCTGGAGATACTACATCGACAAATTTTACAGCATGCGCTTCGTCGAGTTCTAGGACTGCAATATCGGCATCTAATTCACCTTTTATGTTTACTTCACCTAAAAGAGCAGAAGCGACACCTCTTACAAAATTAGAACCTGTTTTATTGGTAAAAACTTTTAACCCCTCTGCTTCTAGAAGTTCAACGATAATTTTTGTGGTAGTGGTTTTTCCGTTTGTACCACTAATTACTAAGACACCTCTTTTAAGAGAGGATAAAGTTCTTTTAATGAAATTAGGATCGATTTTTTCAACAAACAATCCGGGCAAGGCAGATCCGCCGCCTTTTAATCTGGCAACTTTTCTAACAGCTTTTCCAAGTAGAGTAGTATATTGGTGTTTATTCATAATTAAATTATAGCTTAAGCAAGTTAATCTAGGGTAAAATATAGATATGTTTATAGTGAATGCACTGGAATGGTGGTATGTGCGTGGCTTTAAAGAGCAGATTAGGGCTATTGGGGATAGACTGATGGCAACTGCTGATTTCTTTTCAATAGGTTTACTATTTAAAACATTATTTTCGCCATTTAAACAGATATCTGCTGAAGTAATGGGACGCTCTTTAGATGAAAGATTTAGATCGTGGTTTGATAAGCAATTCTCTCGTTTAATTGGTGCGTTTGTGAGAACTTGCGTAATATTTTTAGGTTTGGTTGTTTTAGCTTTACAAGTGGTTTTATCTGTTTTTGTTTTGGTTTTATGGCTTATTTTGCCATTTTTTCCAATTATAGGGTTAGTGTTATGGCTTAACGGAGTAAGTATTTAATGGAATATCGGTGGAATTATAATTCAAAGCGAGCAAAAACGGCTCGTTTTGGACATGTTTTTCGAAAGTACGCTAGGTTTATTGTTATTTTTATTTTACTTACCATGCTAATTAGTGGAGGCTATTTGTTAGTACTCTCATATTCTTTTGGCTGGTTTGTCTTAGGGTGCGCATCTATTCCTTTTGTTATTTATCTATGGGGTGAGGATGAATTGATTCATGTTCCGCCGCTTAAGAATCCTAAGACTGTAGACGGTTTGCTTGCATCTGAGATTCTAGGAAGGATGAAGAGTCAAAATATAGATCTTAAGGAGCTAGGAGCGCTTTCAACAAAAGTTGCTTCTTCACAATTTTTCTTAGTGAGATTTAGTATATCTCCAAATATGGTAGTCTCAATGGCTGAAAGCTTAGGAAATGTTACGTTAGAGCAAGTTTTTGAAGAAGCAGATAATCTAAGAAAAAAATATCTAAGATCTGAAATTACTGGTGCGATGATTATGGTGGCTATTATTTTGCTTCATTCAAGTAAAGAAGGGATTTTGGCAAATGTTCATATTACCACTGATGATTTAATAGCGGGTTTTGATTGGTACTATAATATCGATAAATTAATTGAAGAAGCTAATAAGCCTAAAAAGACCGGTGGTCTTGCACGAGATTGGGCTTTTGGTTATATACCAACTTTATCGATGTTTGGTACTAACATTTCTGATGTTGGTCACCAGATGATGATTTCAACTGATTTTCCGTCTAGATCGGAGATTGTAGATAAGATGATAGACATTTTGTCTTCTAATGGTACGCAAAATGTTGCTTTAATTGGTGGTCATGGTTCGGGAAAAACTGCTATAGTGCAAAGTTTTGCCGATCGGTTGTTGGATGGTAATAATAAAGTTCCACAAAATTTGAAGTATCATCAGGTGTACGTCCTAGATGCTTCGAGATTAATATCTGCAGCGTCTAGCAGATCCAATTTAGAGACTTTAATACGACGAATATTAATTGAAGCTAATCGAGCTAAAAACATTATTCTTTGCTTAGACAATGCACAAGTATTCTTTGAAGAGTCTGCTGGTACCATAGACATTTCAAATAGTATTGAACAGATTCTAGAGACAGGTGCGGTTAGATTAATTCTTACTATGGACGAACAGAAGTTCTTAAAGATTTCGCAAAATAAACCATCTCTTACAAATAGCTTGAATCGTATAAAAGTTGCACCAACTAATTTCGACGATACAATGCGCATCTTGGAGGATGATATTATTAGCATTGAATATAAAAGGAATATCACTTATACATATCAGGCATTAAAACGAAGTTATGACTTAGCTTCTCGCTATATCTATGACATTGTAATGCCGGGACAAGCTAGTAAATTGCTAAAAGAAGCAGCAAATTATGCTGTTAATCAGGTAGTGAGTGAGGAAAGCATTATAAAGACTGTTGAGTCTACTATGAATGTTAAAGTCGGTAATGCTTCTTCTGTTGAAGAGAAAGAAAAGTTACTTCATCTTGAAGAATTAATTCACCAGAGGATGATTAACCAGACGAAAGCAGTGTCAGCAGTAGCTAATGCTATTAGAAGAGCAAGATCGGGTGTGAGAAATCAGAATCGACCAATAGGAACTTTTCTTTTCTTAGGTCCAACCGGAGTTGGAAAAACCGAACTTGCAAAAGCCTTAAGCGAAATCTATTTTAACGGTGAAAATAACTTAATTAGAATTGATTTAAATGAATACGTTATGGCGGAAGATGTAAATCGTCTGATTGCTTCTGGCGCAGAAAATCCTAATTCTTTGACAGCACAAGTTATGAAAAATCCTTTTTCTGTTATCTTGCTAGATGAAATTGAAAAAGCACATCCAAATGTCTTAACCACTCTACTACAACTTTTAGATGAAGGAATCTTAAGAGATTTTAATAATCGAGAGATTAGTTTTAGAGATTCGATCGTGATAGCAACTTCTAACGCAATGGCGGATAGAATCAGGGAATATATTGAGAGGGGATACAACTTAGATCAGTTTGAAGATAAGTTTGTATCAGAGCTTATTTCTAACGGTGACTTTAAAACGGAATTTCTAAACCGTTTTGACGAAATAGTAATATTTAGACCATTAAATCAAGGAGAGTTAAGACAGGTTATAGATCTAATCTTAAAGGGTGTTAACAAGACTTTAGCTCCACAGCATTTATCCATAGAGGTGGATGATGATGCCAAAGATTTCTTGGTAGAGAAAGGTTATGATCCAAGACTTGGAGCACGACCAATGCGAAGAATAGTCCAAAAATCAGTTGAAAATATCATTGCTAAAAAGATGCTAGCTAACGAAGCAGCTCCAGGTAGTACTTTAAGAATTACTTTAGAAGAAGTAGAAAATTCTATTAGTGATTCGCCAAAGTTTCAATAAAACAATAAAAAAAGTGTAGGTAAGACTAAGAATCTATTGTTGCTTTTCTGCGTATAGTTTCTGATCTTTAGGAATATTTTTTGTTGATCCATCCGAGATGAATAGCCAACTAAAAACAACAATAATTCCTAATACTAATACGCCTATTAAAATTGAAAATGGGGACAACTTTATTCTTTTATTCTTATCTAAATCCATAACCACTATACTAACGTAAAAGCTTTTTGATTTCTACCCGCTTGTGGTTAAAATAAAAATTCCCTTTATTTTAGGGAATTTTTTAAATACTAATTATGGTACCCCGGGCTGGGCTCGAACCAGCGGCCTAAAGCTTAGAAGTCTCTTGCTCTATCCAACTGAGCTACCGGGGCTTAAACTACTGTTATTATAGCACAGCTTTTTTTATTTTTGCTATTAACGGTCTCTTTAAAATATGGTAGAATTATCCTAGTTGCAAGATAAATAAGCGAGCGTCGTATAACGGCTAATATCCCTGCCTTCCAAGCAGGTGCTGCGGGTTCGATTCCCGCCGCTCGCACCAATTTAAAATAGATGATTTCGCCTGCGGGCGATTTTTATTTTTTACTGTCTTTTCCTTCTATCTATTATTAGGATGAAGTGTTGGTTCTATAATGAGTTTATGGAGACTACATCAGATAGCAATATTCGTTGGAAGAAAACATCTAATGAGTTATTGGCGGTTATTTATAAAGAGTTGGTTTTAGATTATATGAGAGAATATTTGTCTCAAAATGGTCTATAAAATCGACAGATATATGTTCGTAGACATGGGCAATTAAGCCGTTTTTGGCTATTTTATATCGTATGATGTAATTTTTAGGTGAAGATTTCATAGCTTTACTATTTATTATCTTAGATTAAATGTTTTTATTGTGCCATAATGGTGACATAAATCTAGTAACTCATCTGAAAATATGCTAAGATAACAGAGAAATTGCAGCTATGGCGAATATAGCTCAGTTGGTTAGAGCGCTGGTTTGTGGCACCGGAGGCCGTGGGTTCGAGCCCCATTATTCGCCCCATATTTTATAAAAGAACTTTGGTTCTTTTTTTATTTTTGTTATTTTCTTTGTATTTTAATTTTCTTTTCTTTTTATTTTTTTGTAGTTAAGCTTTAGCGATACCTGAAAAAATGGAGTGCATTAAGTATAATTTATTTAGTATGGAAGAGCAAAAAGACAGTAATAAAAAGAAAAATAAGTTTAGTAAAGTTGTTGCTTTCTTTTGTTACTTAATTCCTATTTGTGGTTTATTAGCCGGTATCTATATGTTAGTTAATATTTTATCTCCTAATATAGAGATTAATTATCCTGCTAGACAAGAAGAAACTCTAAAAAAGACAACGACTATTCGTCCTGAATTATCTGTTAATAAAATTATTATTCCACAGATGGCTGTTGATCTTCCAATTGTAATTGCTTTAGATAACTCGTATAAGGCGGAATTAATTGCTTTAGATAAAGGCGTACTAAATCGTGTACCTAAAAATGGCAATCCAAAAGATGGTGGCAATTACGTTTTGGCCGCACATCGTTTTGATATCGGCTGGACCCCAGAGATTACTAGGGCTAAATCACCGTTTTATCATATAGAGAATATGAAGGTTAAGGATCGGGTATATGTGGATTATGAAGGTATTCGCTACGTTTATGAGATAGATGAGATAAAATCTGTTCGGCCTAATGCAGTAGAGATTGAAGCTCGCACAAAAGATAAAAGATTAACAGTCTATACTTGTGATTTAGCTGGAGCCGATGCAGATCGTCATGTGTTTTTTGCAAAACAGATTGGCAAAATAGCTTGGGATGATAAAGGTGAAGCAAAAGTAGTTAACGTTGAACAGTAAATCTTTACTTATTTTATTAATTAAAAATTAAATATCTCTAATTATTTCTATATTTGCACCTAGGCTATTAAGTCGATTAGCAAAATCTTCGTAGCCTCGGTTGATTGAATAAATATTTCGTAAAATGCTGGTTCCGTTAGCTGCTAGCATTCCTAACATAATAACTACGGCTGGGCGAAGTGCTGGTGGTGTAATTATTTCGGTAGGCTTCCATTTGGTACATCCAGATATAAATATTCTGTGTGGATCGACAAGCTCGACATCGACATTGAGTTTTGTAAGTTCGGTTAAATAAATGGTGCGATTTTCATAGACCCAGTCATGGATTAGAGTCCTGCCACTCGCTGAAGCAGCAATCAAGGCAAAAAATGGAAGGTTATCTATATTAAGACCCGGATAAGGCATTGGTGCAATTTTATCTTTTAAGGCTGTAAGATCGGAAGGAAATATTTTGATATCGACTAATTTTGTGGCGTTATTATCTGCTAAATATTCTTCGGATATTTCTAATTTTTGCCCCATATCCCTGAGGGTTTGTAGCTCTACTTCAAGAAAATCAATAGGACATCTTTTTATTTCTAATTCACTTTTTGTTGTAATGCCAGCAGCGATAAAGCTCATAGCTTCAATCGGGTCTTCGCTAATTGCATATTCAACTCTTTTTGCAATAGAGTTTTTACCGATTATTTCAAGTTTTGTTGTGCCAAGCCCAGATATCTTAACACCAAGTTTCATTAGATAAAAACAAAGATCCTGAACCATGTAATTAGATGAAGCGTTAACGATAGTTGTTTTATATGGACTTAACGCAGCGGCCATTAAAATATTTTCAGTAACAGTATCTCCACGTTCTGATAACACAATCTTTACATCTTTTTTTGTAGGGGAGACTTTTGCCTCATAGTGATCTTTAGTGATTTTTACATCTAAACCAAAATGTTTAAGGCCTTGAAGGTGCGGTTCGATTGTTCTTTTTCCGAGATTGCAACCCCCAGCGTAAGGTAATTTAAATGACTTCTTATAATGGAGCAATGGACCAAATAGCATGATGACAGATCTGGTCTTTTTAGCGGCTTCTTCGTTCAAACCATCTAAGTTTAGTTCTTTAGGGGGTGTAATTTCTAGGTCTTTATCTTTATTAATCCATTTAGTTTTAACACCGATTGAATTTAAAACTTCAATGATTCTATAGACCTCTTCGATTTTTGCAACTCTTTTCAAAACAGTAGAAGATTTATTTAAAAGACTGGCACAAAGTAAGGCAACGGCGGCATTTTTAGAAGTATTAACCTTAATTGATCCATGGAGCTTATTACCACCATGGATTTTAAAACTAATTTCGCCTGTTGGGTTAAAACGGATGATATCGCTAGATAAAACTTCGGATATCTTAGCGATCATGGAAAGAGAGACGTTTTGTTTACCAGCTTCTATCCTATTAATAGCACTTTGAGAAGTGCCTAGTTTTTCGGCTAGCTCATTTTGTGTGAGATTTCTTAATTTTCTTGTTTCAAGAATTAATTTGCCAATTCTTTTTTTATAATCTTCCATCATGAGTTAAATATAGCATGAATGATTTTAAAAAGCAGTATTTTGCTTTTAATTTTTCTAAGAATTGATTGTTTAATAACTTTTAAGATATTAATATTTTACTTAAATATTAAAAATCTCTGGCTCTATTTCGAGTTCAACTCCAAATTGATCTTTAACTTTTTTAGTGATAATTTTAGAGAATTTCATTAGATCGCAAAAATTAGCAGAATCTTTAATTTTCGTGATAACAAGGGCATTCTTGGGATAGATCATAAAGCCGTATCTGGAGTAACCTTTAAGTCCTGCTTGGTCGATTAGCCAGCCGGCTGCTAATTTGTATTTTTTGGTTTTGCTGTTTTTAGAGCTATCTTCAAAGTAAGGCATGTTTTCATATCTAGATAACAATCTATTTAGAGTAGCTTCACTAACAATTGGGTTTTTGTAAAATGATCCAACATTAGGCATTTTGAGTGGATCTGGTAACTTTTCTTCACGAATTTTACTAATAGCTTCTCTAATAGATAGTGGTGAAAGATCTTCTATTTGATTTCTTTTTAAGTAATCTTCAATAGCTTTATATGGAGCAGATTTTAAAGGCTTTTTAGATAGCTTAATCTTTAGCGACAAAATTAAATGTTTTCTTGTCTTAGGATTTTTAAAAATAGATTGTCTATAGCTAAACTCACAATCTTTATTGCTTAGCTCTACGATTTTATTTGTAGATAAATCATAGGCTTTAAGACTAATAAGGACTTGTGAGATATCTTGTCCATAAGCACCAACATTTTGGATTGGTGTTGCACCAATTAATCCTGGTATTTTACTCATTGCTTCAATACCAGAAAGATTTAAATTAACGCTGTAATTAATAACTTTATCTAAAACTTCTCTATTTTTAGGAACCCATCTTCCTTCATCAAGATTAGCCATTGCTCCAACTGAAATAGCTAAGAACAATGATATTCTTGCCATATTTTTTAAAATAGAATTCATAGAACCTCCTAGATTTAATAATTTTTAGGGTCTAGTAAACCTGTTTTTAGATTTCTATATTGAATTAAAGCTCTCTTATCATTTACTAGATTATCTAACTTACCTTCTCTTTTCATTATTAATAATACTT
>ERZ772967.1936-NODE-1936-length-13703-cov-3.152403_pt1 | contig 13703 bp, 14 predicted proteins | sample MGYA00511677_ERZ772967 | MGnify/ENA primary metagenome ERZ772967 (study PRJEB29015, sample SAMEA2737931) | human oral metagenome | biome: human oral; feature: human-associated habitat; material: dental | place: China | collected 2146 ...
AATGCGAACGGGTAAATTCTCCTTTACAACCGTCTACTTGACGGGGAAGGCTACGATTCACGTAAACTTACTATCTTTGAGGGCCGTGTTTTCGTTAGGGGGATATTTACTATTTTTGATATAAGATTTATAAATTTTTCTCCAACTATAAAAATAAAGAACAATTCCAGCTATTGAAAAACCAAGACAACCAATAAAAACAACCCTAGGTACTATATACATAGTATTAATGCCTAATTTCTTTAAAAAACTAGCAATATAATTCATTGCTAGTGTAAAAATAAACAAAAGCCACGGCATAGTAAATATTATTGCTATGTCTTTTATTGTTTTATTTCTTTTGTTTATAGTAAAAATAAAGTTAATTAAATTATTTTTCATGGAATTATTTTTATTGGAAATATTAGAGCCTATAATTAATAGTGTGTTTTGAATAAATTTTTTATAGTATTTCTAAATAAAATTTTTTTAGTCTGGCTTTTGAAGTAAAGTAGTAATATTTAACTGATATACAGGAAATCTTTTGCTAATTGATATTCCTATGGATCTGCTGATAGCTGAAGCTTTACTCCCAACAAGAGTTTCCCAATAATACCATTCAAATCACTAAAATAAATATTTTTAAGTCCAGTATTAGCTGTATTGCTAGTAATAGCTAACACGATACTATTAAGCATGTGGAAACACGTACTTGCTGGTGTTGTAGCAGTGGCAGTTGCTTTGGTAAAGAGGTTTTGTTCCCAGCGTACTGTTCTATTCAAATGATATTGTCCAAGCACATCCATCGTGCCGGTAATAATTCGTTAAATTTATTCCTTTCGTAAAAAAACCCATCCTAAGTTTTTTGAAATATGAGAAATGTTCTGACTAATAGGAATTGTCAATAACTCGAGATCACTTGTGTAACTATGGGTAGAAATAAGCTCTGCCTCAATATTTTGGAGATTTTCAATTTCTTCTTTTGTGGGAGCAGTATCAAATATTACCGTAATTTGTACTGTTTTACCATCAAAATTTAGTGCAACTCCTCTCATAGATTTTGAGATGGTTCCAATTAATCCCAGGGCAATTGTCATGAATGCAGTTCTCCAAAGATCAAAGTTTCTTTGTCGATTTATTGTAATATCTTGGTTCATTTACAATTTGATTGACCTCAGTATTGATTATTCCGCACATCCCGATGCCGAGCAGATTCTGGCTCAGCCTCGCGGCATCGAAGTTCCCAGTGATTGTACCCCATCTGCTCGATCTCAGCCAGCTGGTTGATGCTTTGCAGACTGTCGCCAGCTGCCTCGATCAGCGGTGTATTGAGCAGACCCGTCGTGACGGTATTTGTCGGAACAGCAGATGATACAGAGAAGGTTCATCCCTCGTTGTCTACAGTATGTTTGTCTGAAGTAGCCGTCTTTGTATCCGATTGTCTATTCCGCTCTTGAAAGTGTTTGATGGTGAGCATAATCATCGCATGGATAGATAGTAATATGCTCCCACCACCAATTATATTAGCCAAGAGTCTATGCCAGTTTCTATAGGCTTCTGTGGGCTGATCGTATTCAAGATTCAGAAAATTCTCGATCCATGTACTCATATTATCGATATGACGCAATAAGCACCATGCAACAAGGTACATCAGCAATGAGCGAAATGCGCCACTATAAGTATGGAGTTTCAAATATTTGCTAAAGAATTTTTTGTCGTTCAGCTAGTTGTTTATCTAATGTATTCCAATGTTCCAACAGACTCATTTCTTCTCACCTTTTTCAAAATCAATAGATGCTTTGGAATTTGAAATACTTGCCTCAATTACGTCTGTTTCTGAGGTTGTCTGTTCTAGATTTTTGGGAGATTGGATGCGCCTGAGGGTAATCATGATGATTGAAAATAAGGTTACAGTAATACCAGTACCAAAAATGATTTTTGCCCAGAGCCGATACCAAGTAATTTCACCTGATGTCAAAGGTCTGCCGCTTGCGCCAAGTTTCTGTACGCATAAGTAGATTACGTCGGGATGCCACATCACATACCATCCGGCAGATAAAAAAATCAGATTTCGAAAAGCGCCGCTGTAGGTATTGATATTCAAATATTTCTTAATGAAAGCATCTTCCCATGCATCCATTTTTGCAGTGAAAGTACGACAGCACGCAAGCATTTTTTTTCAGCCATTTCATTGCTGATTTTCCCTGGACTTAATGTTTGGTAAGATAAAAGATGAATAATGTACTTCCCTAAAATAGTAGACAGGTAGTGGTTCGTATTGCGTCTATTATTTTTATAATACTTCTCCCCAATATCCTTTAAATGGTCCATCTGGATAAACTAGCCTCCATTTCTTCCCAGGTATTGAATTGAATTCAAACCAGTGTTCTTCAACATTTACTCCAGCATAATAATCTTGTACAGCTATTTCTCTGGCTGAGCCAAATTCCAATTCGCTATCAATCCATTTTATAAATCTCAGAAACTCATTTAATGAGTAGAACTCGTTAATCTCTTCTAGATTTGTATCCATATTTTTTAATATAGTTTCATTGGCTAGTTTTTCTGTGTTTGACAGTATTGTCGGCATAATTTACTGATCCTGATGATCGGTTATTTCACTCTTAAATGGCTGGGCATCGGTTTCCTGTTTTTGTTTTGAGTCGTATTTCCATCCCTGACAACGAGCGATCGTGAGTACGATTAATGCAGTGGTAGACAACAAAATGGGTGGAATGCATATCGCAGACGCACACATTCTGATCCATCTTATCTGCCCGGGCTTGACGGGGTCGGATTGCCTGCCACCCGTGAGATCGTGCAACCAATCCAATATGTCATAGATATGCCATAGGACATACCACGCGACCGCCCAGGTCAGTAATCCCCTAAAGATGCCAGCATAGGTTTTATGATTGTAATATTTCTCAATGAATTTATCCTGCCGCTCAGCATCCCGCCTGGCAGATTCGTGCCAACGCTCAAACCAGTTCATTTGCGTTTTCCTTCTTCCGTGAGATTGAAGAACGAAGGGATACCGGAAACGCTTTGTTCAACGGTTGCCCCGACGGCATTGGGAATCTTTTGAAGGTAAAGGTTGGATGACGACCAGCCGAATTGGAAAGACAACGCGTCCAATATATTGCTGACGCCTTTAGTCGCATGCGGACTTAACCATGTTCCCAAACCGGAGTATGCCATACCTATCGAGAATGCGTTTGAGACGCTCTTGTTCTCGTTGTAGATCTGGTTGGCGATAAAGGTATTGGCCGCATTGACGCTACTACCAGCTGTCTCGATCAACGGCGTGTTGAGCAGACCCGCTGTCGCGGTAGCCGTTGATCCTGCTTCCGCTTTGACTTGGAAAGTCTCGTCAAAGTAACCTTCGATAGTATTGGCGCAGGTCTGAAGTTGGCTAAATACTGCCAATGTTAGTGGGAGCCTTTCCATCATTATTTACCGTAACTCTTTAGGGTTTTCAGTTCATTGTCTAGCCATGTTTCATGCTCTCGAATAATGCGCTCATAATTGGATACCGAGTGATAATCTTGACTAATTTTTGTCTGACTAGAATTAACCATACAAGCAGGCGCATCAGTTGGCCAGCCCCAATTCATCCAAAATTCAGATAATTTTATTAATCCATATACTGGTTCTTGATCTAAGTGATAAAGAGTGTCCTCCAGTGCAAAAGCTCTCCATATTCGCTGAGCTTGTTGTATATCTGCACTTTCTGTTTTGCACAACTTGTGCAAAAGTGAACACAAATCTGAAGCAGGTAAATCACTATCTGTTGCTAGATCAGAAACAACGTTTAATAAGGGATTTTCTATCCCATTTTCTCTAGCTCTAATGTTGCGAAGTCTTCAATGCAAGACGAAGGTAATTTGCCTAAAGATCTGCTTATGCCGCATACAGCTTCAAATATAATTATCCAACTAGCTAAACCTGATTGAAGGATTCGTTCAAATATTTTCTGCACTATGGCCTCACTGGTATTCCATTAATCGTACCATTTGGTACAAATATTCTGTGCATAAAACAGCCCATATTAGGATCAACAATCTACTCAAATTGGCTAACAACCCCGTTATAGCTTCCGGAAACTTGGTATAGCGTTGCACCCTTTTATTAAGCGGAAATTTCTTAGCGTTACTCGCATAATTATCTACGATATTAGGGAAACATGGTGTTCCAGCGTATTGAGGACGTCAGCTCCGGTTGAGCTCGCCTTTCATGCCCTTTGTTAACACATCGACCAGCTGATGATCCTACGTTTCGCCCAAAGCAAGCGCCATTCGACGCAACCGTGCTTGAGCCTGTGCATCCCACTGCTTCATTTGCCGATAGGGCTGGCGTATAATCGGCCCCAGCCATGGATTGAGGGGTATCGCATGGCGTTTTACATTTTGCCGGGCTTCAAGCGTGAGTGCAGTTTGATGAGCAAATGAGCGACATAGACCGGCGCTGATCGGCCAGGTTTGCCGTTGCGCTCATCGCCAAAGGGGGTGAGTGCGCTTTGCAGCCGGCGTTTACGGGCGTGTTTTTGGGATACGGATAACCATGATGATTTTATATTCGGGCACGACATGCCCGTTCAGCCAGCGTTGCCGCATCGTGCTTTACGAAAAGGGCATGGATTTTCAGGTTGTCGATGTCGATCTGTTTGCCAAGGCCGATGACATTGCCGCCGTCAATCCGTATGGTCGGGTGCCGGTGCTCGTCGAGCGTGACCTGATTCTATATGAGCCGAACATCATCAATGAGTATATTGACGAGCGTTTCCCACATCCTCAGTTGATGCCGCCCGATCCGATCATGCGCGCGCGCGCGCGTCAGTTGCTGGTTAGCATGGAGCGCGAAATATTCGCCTATATCGAACCGCTGGAAAAAAATAATCTCAAGACAGCGGAAAAGGCGCGCCAGATCATCCGTGAACGCCTGATCGAGATGGCGCCGCTTTTCGTTAAGCAGAAGCATATGCTGGGCGAGGAATTCTCGATGCTCGATGTGGCCATTGCTCCCTTGCTTTGGCGGCTTGAACACTATGGTATCGATTTGCCGAAATCGGCGGCGCCGCTGATGAAATACGCTGAACGGATTTTCAGCCGTCAGGGGTATATTGATGCGCTGACGCCTTCCGAAAAGGCCATGCGGCGTTAAACCGTCGGTGCCTATTTTTCCGCAGGAGCCATAGACGCCGTGAGCCTTCCATCGACCCGTTCTTATTTCATCCGGGCCCTCCATGAATGGTGTTGCGATCATGGGTTTACGCCCTATATCACTGTCGTCGCCGATGAATGGGCACGCGTGCCGCGCGAGTTCGTGCGCGATGGACACATCGTTCTGAACATCGATTATGAGGCAACGAACCGACTCAACATCGGTAATGAAGAAATTTCTTTTCAGGCGCGTTTCGGTGGTGTGCCGCGGGATATCCTGATTCCGGTAGGCAATGTTGTCGCCATCTATGCACGGGAAAATGGTCATGGCATGGCCTTTGAGTACGAAAAAAGCAGCCCCGCCCAAAATGATGCGCAGGAAACGGATCAGAAAATGTCGCTCGATCGGGGATCTGATGCCGTTGCGCCTAAATTGACGAGTCATGAAGGCCGGAACGGTGATGATGGTCATGATGATGACGGCGCGCCATTACCACCTTCCGGGCGTCCAAAGCTGCAGCGCATTAAATAAGATGGGCAGGGTATTCCCCGGATACCGTCGTATCGCCGTCGTTGTGCCTATCAGTCGAGGTACATCGTCACCGTTGCAGGATATAGACAGGCTCCCAGAGACCATGAACGCGATAGCGCCATATGGCAACGGATCTTTGTTGAGATAGCCTCACGGTTGCGGCCATGGATCTCCTGCTGCTGTTTCTTCTGATCTGCATCAATGGTGTTTTTGCCATGTCCGAGATCGCCGTCGTTTCGGCGCGCAAGGCGCGTTTGCAGAAACTGGCCGATGACGGTAGTCCGGGTGCACAAGCGGCACTGGCGCTGAGCAATGAACCATCGGGCTTTTTATCGACGATCCAGGTGGGTATTACCACCGTCGGTATCCTGAGCGGCGCCATCGGGGAAAATACGCTGGCTGCGCCGCTGACTGAATGGTTGTCCCAATGGCCGGGGCTGGCCCCTTATGCGCGCGGAATTGCCCTGACAGTCGTCGTCGTCGCGCTCACTTATTTTTCGATCATCATTGGTGAGCTGGTGCCCAAGCGTCTCGGCTTGTTGGCGCCTGAGCGGATTGCCGCCCTGATCGCGCCGCCGATGGGCGTGCTGGCCAAGATTGGCAAACCGCTGGTCTGGCTGCTTTCTGCTTCTTCCGGACTGGTGCTGCATCTGCTGGGGGCGCGGCAGCGCGCTGAACCCCCCGTGACCGACGATGAAATCAATGTGCTGATGGAACAGGGGGCAGAGGCCGGCGTTTTCCACGAAAGCGAACAGACGATCGTTTCCAACGTGCTGCGTCTGGATGAGCAGCGGATTGCCTCGATCATGACGCACCGTAATGATATTTACGCGCTCGACCTGGATGCCCCGGAAGCGCAGATCCGCGCCCGTGTGGCGGAAAGCCCTTATACGCGTATCGTTGTCTGCCGTGATGATCTCTCCCAGGTCGTTGGTATTCTACGCACGGTGGATCTTCTCCAGCCGGCGCTGGCCGGCGAAAAACTCAATATCGAACGCTTTTTGCGCCGGCCGCTGTATGTTCCGGAGGGGGTGACGACAACGCATCTGCTTGAAAATTTCCGCAAGGCGCGCGAGCAGTGTGCGTTGATTGTCGATGAGTATGGTGAGCTGGAAGGCCTGGTGACGCTGACGGACGTATTGACCGCCATTGTTGGTGAAGTGCCGTCTTCGGATATCGATGAGGAACAGGAGGCCGTTCAACGTGCGGACGGTTCATGGCTGATCGACGGTGGTTTGGCCATTGAGCGCGTCAAACAGCTTTCTGGTATCGAGGATGATCTGCCTGGCGAAGATGAAAATGCTTTTAACACGCTGGGTGGCTTGATGATGTTCGTACTCGGCCGCATCCCCATCGCCGGAGATTATTTTGAGGCGGCCGGCTACCGCTTCGAAGTCATCGATATCGATAAAAACCGGGTTGATAAAGTGCTGCTTTCCCCTTTGCCGCCTGAGTCGGAATCCGCCGCTAAACGCCGCTAAAGGTGCCCGCGGAAAAACGCAGCACGTTTGACGGCTGGCATGCCTGAAATAAATATCGTGCCCAGAGCAGTTTCAGCGATCGGCGGCTACCGGTAATCCTGATAATTAATCAATCCGCTCAACGTACTTCTTGCGGCTTTCGTGCCGAATCATCATCTAGTTTGCATTTTCAAATGATAAGAATTATCATTTCGTGCGTTGATCCTTTTTAGGAAAAGGATCTTTCCCTGGTTTTTTAGAATTTCAAAAATCAAGAAAAGGAGTGTGTGTATGTATCCATATATCCGTGCATGTGCGCGTGTGTTGATGGCGGTTTCAGCCTTGGCTTTATGCGGGCAGGTCTCTGCGTCCAGCAAGCCATTTACCGTAGTGACGACGTTCACCGTGATTGCCGATATGGCAAAAAATGTTGCCGGCAACGACGCCAGAGTGCTTTCCATTACCAAGCCGGGGGCTGAAATTCACAATTACGAACCGACGCCGCAAGACTTGATCAGGGCGCAGCAGGCCGATCTGGTTTTATGGAATGGGCTGAACCTGGAGGTTTGGTTCGAGCGCTTTTTTTCCAACGTGAAGAATGTGCCTTCCGTGGTTGTGACCGCGGGCGTTACCCCCATGTCAATCCGGGGCGGTGAATACGATGGCAAGCCGAATCCGCACGCCTGGATGTCGGTCGCCAATGCGCGGATCTATGTCGACAATATCGAAGCCGCGCTGGTGAAGCATGATCCAAAACATGCGGCCGGTTACCACAGCCGGGCGCAGGCTTACCGGGAAAAGCTCAATGCGATGGACGGTGAATTGCGTAAACGCGTCGAACGGGTGCCTGCCGAGCAGCGCTGGCTGGTGACGAGCGAAGGCGCATTCAGCTATCTGGCGCGCGACTTGGGATTGCGTGAAGCATATTTGTGGCCGATCAACGCCGAGCAGCAAGGTACGCCGCAGCAGGTTTCCGCGCTAATCGAAACGGTGCGTAAAAATAAGATTCCGGTGGTTTTCAGCGAAAGTACGGTATCCGACAAACCGGCGAAGCAGGTCGCCAAGGAAAGCGGCGCGCGCTATGGCGGTGTGCTCTACGTAGATTCGCTTTCTGCTGCGAATGGCCCGGTACCGACTTTCCTTGATCTTCTGCGTGTGACAACGGACACCGTGATGAAAGGTTTGGAGGCGAAGTGACTCTGCCTGCGTCCTCAATTCAGTGCCTAAAAGGCCGTTGCTCTGTGGCTGCATTGAAGTTTTGTCCGGGGCGGGCGATATCAGTAGCGAAGGGTGTAGGCATGAGCAGTTTGGTCTGAACGAAACCGATACTGCGAATGATTGGAAATCTGAAAACGGCTTGGCTGCTGATTGAGATCACCGTTGTAAATGGACTGGAGAGAAACGCGCGCAATTGAAATAAAGGAACTGGAATGAACCTCACAGGCGTCATGTTTGCCAGCTTTTTAAAGCTTCGCAACTGCGCTTTGCGGGTTCCAGAATCGCCGAAATTAATGATGGAATTTGCCTGCTGATCATGACTCCGGATGAAATGACCGACACTTCGCTTAACACTTCACTGGAAGTGGCGGATATCGCTGTAACGTATCCGAACGGACACCGCGCTATTCACGATGTATCGTTTTCTCTGCGCGGCGGGGTGACCTGTGCGTTGGTTGGCGTCAATGGCAGCGGCAAATCCACTCTGTTCAACGCCATTATCGGCATCGTGCATCCGCAGAAGGGGTCGGTGCGGATCAACGGCTTGCCCGTGGCGCAGGCGCTCAAACGCAACAGCGTTGCCTATGTGCCGCAGAGCGAAAATATCGACTGGCATTTTCCAATCCTGGTCAAGGATGTCGTTATGCTGGGACGTTACGGCCATATGGGGCCGCTGCGTCGGCCGCACGATGCCGACCGCGTGGCGGTGCGCGCGGCAATGGAGCGCATGGGCATTGCCGATCTTGCCGAGCGTCAGATCGGCGCACTCTCCGGAGGCCAGAAAAAACGGGTATTCCTGGCGCGTGCGCTGGCGCAGGAGAGTCGCGTCATTCTGCTCGATGAACCTTTTACCGGCGTCGATGTGCAAACGGAATATGCGGTGATGGACTTGTTGCAGGCGCTGCGTGAGCAGGGATATTTGATGTTGGTTTCCACGCACAACCTGGGGGCGGTGCCACGCTACTGCAACGAAGTGGTGCTGCTCAACCGCACCGTCATTGCCTGCGGATCAGTGGCGGATGTTTATACGGTAGACAATCTGGAGCGCACCTTTGGCGGCATGCTCAAGAATATTGGTCTCGGTGAAACCGCGCCGCAGGTGCGTATTGTCAGCGATGACGAACATCCGGCCGTCTTTTTTGGTGGGCAGGCTTGATGGTCTGTGGCCGGAATCATTCTCCCAGGTGATGCGCCATGAATTTTCTGCTTGAGCCTTTGCACTATGACTTTATGCTCAAGGCGTTGTTTTGCAGCGCCTTGATCGGTTGCGTCTGCGCGTTACTTTCCGTGTTTCTTTTGCTCAAAGGTTGGTCGCTGATTGGCGATGCGCTTTCGCATGCCGTCGTGCCGGGCGTTGCTGTGGCCTATTTGTGGCAGTTGCCTTACGCACTGGGGGCGTTTACCACTGGGCTATTCGCCGCCGCCGCCATGCTGGTGCTGCGTCGCCTGCCGATGCTGAGGCAGGACGCAGTGATCGGTTTTGTGTTCTCCGTATTTTTTGCTACGGGTTTGCTGATCATTTCGTTGTACCCGACAGCAGTGGATTTGCAAGCCGTGATTTACGGCAATATCCTGGGCATTGCCGACAGTGACCTGTGGCAGATGCTAGTCATTGCTGGCGTTTCCTTGCTGATTTTGGCGCTGAAGTGGCGGGATTTCATGCTGCTGTTTTTTGACGATGTGCAGGCTGTGACCACGGGTCTGCCGGTGCGCCGCCTGCAATGGTTGTTTTTCGCACTGGTTAGTGCAGCCGTTGTGGCCGCCTTGCAGACTGTCGGCGCCATTTTAGTTATTGCTTTGCTGATTACGCCGGGCGCGACGGCTTTTTTGATGACCGACCGTTTCGGTCGCGTGCTGATCTGCGCGCTGATCATTGGTGTCGTCACAGCCGTTGTCGGCGCCTATGCCAGTTATTTTCTTGATGCTGCGACCGGTGCGGTCATCGTCGTTCTGCAAAGTTTTTTGTTTCTGCTGGTTTTTGCCATCAAGCATCTCGCCGTACACCGTGCGACACAGACGAAGAGCGCTCATCGACTGCAATGCACAGCGCCCGTTCGATACGGGGAGGAGGGCAGCGTATGAGCGGCTGGCTGGAGGCATTTAATTATCCGTTCATGCAGCAAGCGCTCTGGGTTGCCTTGCTGCTCGGATTGACCTGCGCCATGCTTTCGTGCTTCCTGGTGCTCAAAGGCTGGGCGCTGATGGGTGATGCCATTTCGCACGCCATTCTGCCCGGCATCGTTATCGCAGCCATTTTTGGATGGCCGCTGGCGCTGGGTGCATTTTGCGCCGCGCTTGTTTGCGCACTGACGACCGGCTGGCTCGAATACCGCAGCGTCCTGAAGAGCGATACGCTACTGGGCATCGTTTTTTCCGGTATGTTTGCCGCTGGCATCATTCTTTTCCAGAAAGCCGATAGCGGCCAGCATTTAACGCACATTCTGTTCGGCAACCTGCTGGGCATGCAGCCCGGGCAGCGCTGGCAGGTTCTCTGGATCTGCCTAACGGTCCTGATTGTGCTGGCCTTGAAATGGCGCGATTTCATGTTGTTCGTTTTCGATGCCGCCCATGCACGGCTCAGTGGCCTGTCCGTGCCGTTCCTTTATGTCGGCCTGCTGGCGCTGTTGGCGCTGACTGCTGTCGGCGCAATGCAGGCCGTTGGCGTTGTACTGGCGGTGGCGATGCTGATTGCGCCCGGAATCAGCGCGCAACTGGTGGTCAGCCGTTTTCACCACATGCTGATCGTTGCTGCGCTGCTCTCAATGTGTGCCACTTGCGCCGGCGTGCTGATCAGCTTTCGGCTCGATGCCTCGACGGGCGCCTGCATCGTGCTTTGTCAGGCGGCGGGCTTTTTTCTGATGCTGTTGCTGCATTATGGCAAGCATTACAGAAAGACCCGAATGCCATCGCGCGCATGAGCGGCGCGTTTCTGCGTTTTTTCGCTAATCAGGACGGTGTGGAATCGATCGCTGGCCTGGGGCGTTGCAGAATCTTTATGGCCATGCCAATGCCAAAACCGATCAGCGCCGGCACTACCCAGCCCAAGCCGGAGGCGTACAGCGGCAGGTAGTCGCCAAACAGCGCATGCAGGCGCATGGGCAGGCCGTGCTCGACGCCGCTAAATGCTTTCCAGCCGTCAAACAGCGCGACCGTCCCCGTCGCGAGCATCGTGCAGATATAGACGATGCGGCCGCCGCCAAAAAAATTATGAAGCAGGGCGAGTGCGATGAGAGCGATCGTCAGCGGGTAGAGCAACATCAGTGCGGGCACAGAAAGTTTGATGATGGTGTTGAGCCCGACATTGGCGAGTCCGCAGGACACCAGCGTGAAGAGGATGGCCCAGGTGCGGTAGGCGCATCGCGGCAGCAGGCGGTTGAAATATCCCGAGCATGAAGTGATCAGCCCGACCGCGGTAGACAGGCAGGCAAGGAACACGATCACGGCCAGCAAGATTTTGCCGGCATTGCCAAAGTAATGTTCAGCGCTTTTCGAGAGTACGGCCGCCCCGTTTTGTTGCAGGCCGATGCCGCCAACGCTGGTCGCGCCCATATAGGCAATAAAAACATAAACCACCGACAGGCAGAGCGCCGCTACGCAACCGGCGCGCATCGTCAGGCTAAGCATTTGCCGTTTATCCGACACGCTCTTGCTGCGCACGCTGCTGATGACGATGATGGCGAAGACCAGCGAAGCGAGCGCATCCATCGTTTCATAACCGGCGATGATGCCTTGGGTCAGCGCGTGCGTGTCGTAGCCGCTCGCGGCCTGCGGCGCCTGCGGCGCGGCCATCGGCTTTATGGCCGCGGTGATCACCAGAATGGCGATGGTCAGGAGCAGGGCTGGCGTGAGCACCTTGCCGATGCGGTCGACCAGCTTGCCCGGCGAAATTGACAGCCAGTACGACGCACCGAAGAAAAATAGACAGAAGGCCGCCAGATACAATCTTTTGTCGTATTCATCAAGTTCTCCGAGGAAGGGCGCGACGCCGATTTCGAAGGATACGGTTGCTGTACGCGGAATAGCGAACAAGGGGCCAATCGCCAGATACAGCATCACGGCAAACAACGTGCCATACCAGGGCGTAACGCGCGATGCCAGATCCTGTACATCGCGCGAGCCGGAATAGCCGACCGCGATAACGCCCAGCAGGGGCAGTCCGGCGCCGGTCAGCAAAAAGCCACTCATGGCAGCGAAAATGTGATCCCCCGCCTGCTGCCCCATCAGTGCGGGGAAAATCAAATTGCCCGCGCCGAAAAACAGTGCGAACAGCATCAAGCCCGTGGCTACAAAAATAGATCTGTGAGTATGCATGTCTATGTAAAGTGTGTCACACCGGCGTTGATGAAATCGGGGCCATTCCGGACAGGCTGGCGCCCGACAATCGTCTTGCCACACACTGTTTAATTTCCAAAAATACTACCGCTCTGCCGGATGGTCAGAGCGGTCACGCGAAAAGTCTGGGTAACGAAAAAACCGCCATCGGCAGGCGGTTTCCACGCACCGAATATATCAGTATTTATGCATGAAACAAAGTCGGGATGCGCCGGAGGCCGTGCCGGGGAAGCATTCCCTCGGCATTCACGCGTTATCTTTTGCCGGAGCGGGCGGCACGGCTTCCGCTTCGTTCAACGTGGCTTTCGGCGCGGTAAACCGATTGGAAGGCTTGTCGGCCGCACTATCGTTTTGTACAGTGTGCAGACCTTCGCGGTCGATTTCGAATGTGGTTTCGTTCGGCGGATAGCACACGCCGACATCGGCACAGCCCTGATACAGCACGGTCAGCTTATATGCGCCCGAAGGGGCGGCCTTATAAGGGAAAACCGCTTGGGTGGCGTGGTAATACACGGTTTGCTTGCCGAAAAATTCGTCTTCCTTTTCCTTGCCGGGCGCGTATTGCGTGTCGCCGAACGCGGTTTGCGGCTCGGCGGCGACAGTTATCTTGTCGCGGTAGAGATAATAGCCGTCGGCGATTTTGAATTCGACGGTGACGCCCTGCTTGTCGGCCTTCACCTGCGGCACAAACGCCTGTTCGGGCGGCAGCAGTTGCGAGGCATCGACGGCGAAGGCGCGGCTCAGGCTGAAGAAGGCGGCAAGGAAGAAAATCAATTTTTTCATTGTACTGACTCGGTTGTGGATTGGCTGCAACGGGCGGTTTATAGACATTTCCCGCCATACTGTCAAACGGTTTGCCGACAAATATTGAGCAAACTCAACAAAGGGCGGATTATGCGTTCGAATGCGGGCGGCGAATCGTCGGAAAGTCGCATTCGCAGGCAGAATTGCAACAGGCCGTCTGAAAAACCGGTTTGTACGGTTTGTGATAGGTGTTCACACGCTTAGTGCCTGCCCGAA